>JAEEGG010000386.1_pt1 | contig 159054 bp, 114 predicted proteins | sample 9134161 | NCBI WGS metagenome assembly JAEEGG01 (sample SAMN16246543, study PRJNA631951) | gut metagenome | biome: gut microbiome; feature: rumen; material: CR-attached | host: Bos | place: Iran: Karaj | collected 2018-10 | reverse complement strand
AGAAGGTAAACGAAAGGAACTTCGGCTCTGGACTGAGTACACGCCTCACGGTGATCCCCATGCCCAAGACGAACTACGAGATGATCGCCTTTCAGGAGGTGACGACCATCGACTGGCAACGGCTGGGGCGCATGAAGGCGTGGGCCTTCAAGCTGGACGTGAGGGCGGGAGAGCTGCCCATGTGGCCGCTGGTGAAACGGCTCTACGACTGGACGAAGAACCGCATGGCCGACTGTGCGGAGGACGACTCAGAGGCCAACGAACTGATGCTGAAACGCGTGCCCTATCACGCGCTGAACTATTCGGCGCCGTTCATCGACATGCGCCACTACGGGAGCCTGCACCAGGAAGGGAAGTTCTGGGAAGGCACCTACGAGGTGGACGAGACGGACTGGAAGCTCTGTGAACTGATGGCCCGCATCCAGTATGCCACGCAGCAGCACTTCTTCGGCGTCTTGGCTGAGAAGTATTTCGACGACATGAACAACGACGTACAGATCACGGGCAGGCGCCATTATCAGAAGTCGCAGGAGGGCTATCACCGCCTGCCGGAGGTGTTCTCTGTAGAGGATGTCAACAAGTGCTTTGGCTATAACAATGAAAGATCTGCAACAACAAAGATCAAACGTCTGATTGATGCAGGAATGGTCGTGAAATCTGAAGAGTATGTTGAGGATGGCCATATCAGGAAGAAGTATCGAAAAGTGAATCAGATGTACATGTAGTTTCCAAAACACCAAAACATCAAAACATCAAAACATCAATTTGAAAATTTAAATGATCAACGTAGAATTAAACAAACAGGCAAAACTCTCCGAGCATTTGACTTCGTCGAGTGAGGCTACGCTCGGCCATTCGAACAAGCTCGATGGCTCTCGCTTATCGCCTCACTTCTCGCTCGGAGAGCTCACCAAGACAAGTGTGAAATCATTGGACGGGAACATCCCGAGCCATGAGGTGATCGAGAACCTGAAGCGGCTGTGCCCGTGGTTAGAGGAGTTGCGTTACACTTACAACTCGCTCTACTGCCTGAAGCCGGGCGAGGACTATGAGACCTCGAAGAACGTGGAGCCAGTCATCATCACGAGCGGTTATCGTTCACCTGATGTGAACAGGGCCGTGGGAGGGGCATGTTCGAGTAACCATCTGACGGGCTGCGCCGTGGATATCCGCTGCGTGGGCGTGGAGCAGGCCATCCGCTATGCCGCCATCCTACTCGACACGGCCGATGACCGCCAAGAGGACTTCGACGAACTCCTCATCGAGCGCAACAAAAAAGGTCGCTACTGGGTTCACTTCGCCGTCAGACCGCCGAAAGAGGGGAATCGCCGAAAGGTGTTGTTTATCAATGCCTAAGCATTATTTCTACGGAATTTGGGAATCAAGGAATAATTCCCAGATTTCGTAGAACAATTAATTAGAAACAAAAATATAGAATCTATCTTGTATTTGAAATAAAAGTAGTATCTTTGCGCCCAGACATCAAATCAGTCTTTCAGGGAGTAAGTGATCGTGGTGACCACGCGCAGTTTCTTGATGTAGGGTGTGTTCTGGTCGCGGTCTTCTATTTCGAACTGTCCTTGCCCTGCCGTCTGTATTTCGCCTAATGCCGACTTGCTGGCCTCGGCAAACTGCTCAGCCGTCTTCTGTGCGTTCTTAATAGCCTCCGCCATCATCTCGGGCTTCATCTGCTGGAAAGAGGCATACTCATATTGGGGGTTGCTGTTCTCAATGGCAACGCCCTGCTTCAGCAGCTCTGCCTGCTTGAAGATGGCCTTGTTCACCTCCGTCACCTTGTTTGTTGCCACGGTGATGGTCGTGTTGACGATGTAGCGGAAGTTCTTTTGGTTGTCGCCCCATTCGCGGGCCTCCAAGTCGCTGATGGTAGGGGGATTGACCGTGATTTCCTTCTCATCGAGACCATTCTGACGCAAGAACCTCCTGATCTTGTCCGTCTGGTTATTGATGCTCTCATAGAGCAGGGGCAGGTCGTTGCCCGTCACCTTCGTGCCGATGCTCCACGTCACTTTGTCAGCAGGCACTTCACGTTCAGCCAGGCCCTTGACGGTTACCTTACGATCCTTGTTGGCAAAGTTGTCGATGCCAGCCTTGATAAACCAGCCCATAAACGCAATGCCCAACGCAATGAGGGCCGATGCAATAATACGATTCTCTTTCATAACAGTAATCTATTTCACGATTTTACGTCCGTCCTTGATGAAGATTCCGTGCTTTGGCTCTGTTACACGTCTGCCTTGCAGGTCGTAGATGTCCGATGTATCGATGGTCGTGTCTGTGGCGACAGAACGGATAGCAGTGCTTTGGGCTAATAATTCGGCCTTGGATATTTCATAAATATCGCTCTCTGTGTAGATGAGCAGGCGGTCACGGTATTGCAGCATGTCGCTCACCGACTCAACTTCAGTCCTTTTTGCCATCGTCTGTGAGGGATGCCAAGAATGCCCACCGTCGGTAGAGCACATGACTTTGATGACGCTCATAGGGCCTGTTGTGTTTCCTGCCAGATAGACGGTATCGGGGTGCTCGCTGTCAAAGGCGGAGAAATACCAATAGGCTTCGCGTGATTCGTCGCCCCAGTAGTTCTGGCAGTCCCATGTCTGGCCGTTGTCATCTGAGAGGAACACACATCCTTCGCCGCCTGCCAGCCAGCGGTCGGGATTGGTGGGGTGGAATGCCATACGGTGTACGCAGTTGTCTCCGGGGAAGCCAAGCGACTCACTTGAGAAATTCCACGACTTGCCCTCGTCATAGCTGACGAACAGGGCTCCACTGAAAAAATTAGTTTCCCCACTATTGTAAATGATAGACGGTTGCGCAGGGTGGAATCCTATAAAGGATGCGGTACGGTTCCCGTACAAACTCTCGGTCAGGTTCTCCCATGTCTGGCCGAAGTCTGTGGAAAGGAATATGCCCTTGTATATGGAAGAGATGAGCAATGTGTCGGGGGCTGTGGGATGCTGGACAAGGCTGGGCAAGACTTCGGATTTCTCTTGACAGAAGATGTCTGGGGTCACGTCCTCGTAGGTCTGCCCACCATCGTGAGACAGAAGGAGGAATTCGCCGCCTTTATTATATCGCAAGGCCAGAATGTCACCGCCTCTGCGGGCATAGTTCTGCAACGGCACGTCCTCGAAACCCTCTAACTGCCACGTGCTTCTGTCATTGGTGAGGTCCTTGGAGTAAAGACCTTTATTGGTGCATACATACAGCTTGTCGCCCTCGATGTGCATCCTGGGCTGTGAGTATCCACCCTGCCGCTCACTGTAGATAATGAGGCCAAGGGGGTGGAACAACTGAGCAGAGGCTGTCAGAGATGCGACGGCCAACACTGTCATCATGATTGCTTTTAAATGTTTCATACGCTGCTATTCATTTCATCCGGCAAAGATACGAAATTCTTTTGAAGCGAACAAGAAAAATGGAAAGTTTCTATTAAATGGGAAACAAAAATGTCACAAAGTGTCTTGACCCCTTTGTGACATTGGAAGTGGGCGCTGACGGATTCGAACCGCCGACCCTCTGCTTGTAAGGCAGATGCTCTAAACCAACTGAGCTAAGCGCCCCTTTTCAAATTGCGGGTGCAAAGGTACGAAAAAGATGTGAAAAGAGAAAGGCGAAAGGAGAAAAGTTGCTCCGGCTTAACAATTGTTAACCCTTTCCGTCGAGAAGTCGCTCAATATCGGTCTGTGGCATGATGCCGAGGATAGCCTTGCCGGATGGCGTATAGTTGACGTTGTCGCAAGCGAAAAGTTCGTTTACCAGCTGTTCCATCTCGTCGTTATTAAGTACCTGACCGTAAGGAATGGCTACGCTTTGTGCCAGCGAGAGGGCTACGGTGGCATGGAGCGCCTTCAGCTGTTCTTCGCCTGAGGCTTCCGTTACCATCTGCTGCAGCAGCGATACGGGGTTGATGCCTTCGATGCCGGCGGGGATGCCGTTAATGGCAAAAGTGTTTCCTCCAAGCGGGGACAGGTCGAAGCCGATGGCGGTGAGACTGGGCAGCATCTTCTCGAGCACGACAGCCTCAGCGGGTGAGAAACAAACGGACTCAGGGAACAGCAACTGCTGCGACGTGGCGGAATGGTGCTCCAACTGCTGCATATAGCGCTCGTAGCGGATGCGGACATCGGCACGGTGCTGGTCGATGACCATGAGTCCCGACTTCACGGCAGTCATGATGTAGCGGCCCTTGTACTGATAGTGCAGGGGAGACAGATCGATGGCAGCTGCTTGAAGACGGTTCTCTTCCATAGGGAAGAGTGACGAATCGTCCTTGCGAGGCGCGGCGGCTCCCTTATAAAGTTGTTCCCAGTCGGAGGGGACTGACGACTGTCGCGCGGCATGGGAAGAAGAGCCTGCGGGACGGTCGAAGGGATTGTAATTGGGATTGTAATTGACCTTTGGCGCAGCGATATTGTCGTGCACAGGGTCAAAAACAGGGATGTCAGGCTTGCCTTGTGTGTCGAAGTCGATGGCCGGCACCTCACAGAAGCGTCCGATGGCATCGCGCACGGTGGCGGAGAGCACCTGCCAGATGGCCTGTTCGTTCTCGAACTTGATCTCTGTCTTCGTGGGATGGATGTTCACATCGACCTCAGCCGGATTGACATCGATATAAAGGAAATAGGGCATCTGCATGCCCTCGGGTATCAGACGGTCGTAGGCACTGACCACGGCCTTATGGAAATAAGGATGGCGCATGTAACGGCCATTGACGAAGAAGAAGTCGTGACCACTCTTCTTACGTGCAGACTCCGGCTTGCCAACAAACCCATTGATCTTACAGAGTGTGGTCTGCACTTCTACGGGCAGGAGTTCCTGGCTGAACTGCCGGCCATAGACATCGGCTATTCGCTGACGAAGGCTCCCCGGGCGCAGGTTCTGAAGCTCGGCACCATTGTGATGGAGTATGAAGTGGAGGTCAGGATAAACCAAGACGATACGCTCGAAGGCGATGAGGATGTTGCTGAGTTCGGTGGTATTCGACTTGAGGAACTTCCTCCGGGCGGGTACATTGTAAAAGAGGTTCTCCACCTTGAAGTTACTGCCTACGGGACATGCCGCAGGCTCCTGACTGACCACCTTCGACGCAGCTATCTCCAACCGTGTACCCACTTCGTCGTCGGTCCGGCGCGTCAGCAGTTCCACTTGGGCCACTGCAGCGATGGAGGCCAGGGCCTCACCACGGAAGCCCATCGTGTGAAGGGCGAAGAGGTCGTCGGCCTGACGGATCTTCGATGTGGCGTGACGCTCGAAAGAGAGTCGGGCATCCGTCTCAGACATGCCCTTGCCGTCGTCGATGACCTGGATGGACGTGCGTCCGGCATCAACGATGATCACATGGATGGTCGTCGCCCCGGCATCAACGGCGTTCTCCACCAGTTCCTTCACTACAGAGGCAGGGCGCTGGATCACCTCACCAGCCGCTATCTGGTTGGCTACGCTGTCGGGAAGAAGATGGATGACGTCGGACATTGAACTTTGAGCTTTGAACTTTGAACTTTATGATTACTCTGTGGCGGGAACAGGTTCTTGCGACTCTTCAGGAACAGGTTCTTGTGACTTTTCAGCAGCAAGCGGCAAATCCAAGTCTTTCTCTTTTTCGCCTTTTCCTTTCTTATTATTCTTTCCACGCCAGTTGAAGATATCGTAGCGGTTAATGGGACGGACATAGTCGTACCATGCGAAACCAGGCAGACGGCGGCGGTCGGCAGGAATCTGATTCAGGGGATACATCGTGCCGGAGGTCTTGGGTGTCCAAACACGCTCCAGCTTGCTGTCCTTCAGGAACATACGCAGTTCGGAGGTCTCCTGGTAATTGTAGATGATAGGGATGCTGTCGCCCTCCTCGAAGAAGTAGCCGATGAGCACATTGTCCTTCGCCCTGGCCTCATGGATCTTCCCTTCGATGAAGAACGCGAACATCTCCTTCGAAGAGAGCTGGTTGTAGCAGGCGGTGTCACTCCTGAGATGCTGGATGGAGAAGGCGTTGCCGATGACATGGGCATGGTCGACGACCGAGTCACGCATATAGATATTCACCAGGTCGCCCACCAGCTGCTGGCCGTTGTTCCACATGATCGGGTCATGGTAGAGCGTCATGCAGGAGTCCTGAGAGTTGTAGACCAGCGAGTCGCACACCGCCTGGACGTCTGTACGGAAGGCGCGGACGTGGTGATAGGCGTGGATCTTGCGGTACATGGAGTCGGTGTCGATGTTGAAGGTGACGATGCGGAACGTATCGGCGTGCATGAAAAGCGAGTCACCCTGTGAGTAGTCGATGGCCACCGCGCTGTCGGTACACATGGCATAGCCCGTATCCTCGTAATACTCGCCGTAGTTGCCCGTCAGTTTGTTGCGGTTCAGGGAGTCGACGTAGACGACATCGTAGAACGCCTGACTGAATCCCATCTTGCTGTCGTAATAGACGCTGTCGCCCACAAGCATCTTACCGTTATTGTTGAGCACGGAGCGGTTCATCAGCCTCGCCCGCTCAAGTTTCGTGTCGTAATAGCCCAATTCAGAGTAGATATGACTATTACCGGAAGTGATGTTGGACGGGCCGACGATATGAGCCACCGAGTTGTGGTTGTCGTAATAGAGAGTATCGGTGGTGAGGAAGAACTGCGGGTCCTTCATCTTCACGTCGTAATTGAACACCGACATCTTCGTATTGGTGTTGTACTCGCCCCAGTCGGAGGTCAGCGTGGTCTTTCCGTCAACCATCTTGCCCCCTTCGAAGAAATAGGCGTTGTCGTAGATACGGTCGAAGTCGAGGCTGTCGGTATAGAGCGTGGTCTTGCGGTGCTTGAGTACCACGTTATAGCGGGCACGTGCCAGCTGCGCGTTTCCGTCGTAATAGGCATAGTCGCTGAAAAGTGATACCGTGTCGCCCTGATACAGCTTGACGTGTCCGAAGGCTTCGAACGAGTTGGAGGCTTCATAGAAATAGGCGCTGTCGCAATAGAGGCGAGCACCCTGGTGAGTGAAGTGGACCTTACCGTTGAGGATGGTGGCGTCGGCATTCAGGCGCTGGTCATAGTGGAGCACATCGGCATGAACAAGATATACACGGGTATCCTGAACCTTCGCCCTACGGGCTGGGCGTTTGGACTTTCCTTTCTGGGCATAAGCGTCGAGACTGGTGTAACACACCAGTATACACGACAAAGCCAGCAAATATAGGAAAGACTTCCTCACCCTTTCACCCTTTTACCTCTTTACCTTTTTACTTTTTTACCTTTTTACCTTTATTTGATCCAGCCTTCGTATTCGAACTGGCAGTCTTTATAGTCGTCGTTAAGGCGTGTATAGACACTCTTGATCTTGTCGACCACCCATTGGTGGATGCGCTCGTTCTGACGTTTCTGAACCACCACGTCCTTCAGCGTCTGGAAGTCCTCCTGGATGGAAGCCTTATGTCCTTCCACCCGATGCTTCAACTTTGCCACCACACAGACCGTCTTACCACGTTGGTTGATCATCTGGAAGGCGCGGGACACCTGTCCCACCTGCATCGTATCCACCACCTTGGCCACCTCGGCGGGCAGTTCCTGCATCTGGAAGCGGGAGGTGATACGACCTGTCTGCGGGTTGCTGTTCGACATCAGACCTTTGTTGTTGCGGGTATCCTTATCGTCGGAGATCATCGAGGCTGCATCCTCGAACGTGAACTTCTCTGCCCGTATGTCATCGGCGATGGAGTCAAGACGTGCCAAAGAACGCTCTATGGCCTCGTCGGAAACGACGGGCTTCCTAAGGATATGGCGTACGTTGACCTTGTCGCCACGCTTCTCGATGAGCTGTATGATGTGGAATCCGAACTCCGACTCCACAATCTTCGACACCTTCTTCGGATCGGTGAGGTTGAAGGCTACTGCTGCAAAAGCCGGGTCGAGCATGCCACGTCCGGAGAAGCCGAGTTCTCCACCGCGGCGAGCGGTGCCAGGATCCTCGGAATAGAGGCGGGCAAGGGTCTGGAACGTTGCGTCGCCCTTGTTCACACGGTCGGTATATTCGCGGAGTTCATCCTTCACGCGGTTAAGCTCCTCGGTGGTTATCTTAGGCGTATTCTGGATAATCTCCACCTCCACTTCCGTCGGTACGAAGGGCAGACTGTCCTGAGGCAGGTCCTTGAAGTAGCGGCGCACCTCTGCGGGCGTAACGGCGATATCCTCCACGAGCTTACGCTTCATCTTCTGTACCATCTGACGGTCTTTCAGGTCTTCACGCAAGTCATTGCGGATCTGGGAAAGAGGCTTATGACGGTACTCTTCCAGACGCTCACGCGAGCCGTCGACCATCTCGAGCCAGTAGTTGATATACTGTTCCACCTCAGAAGCCACATCGGCATCCGTCACCTCGATACTGTCAATCTGTGCCTGATGCTTGAACAGTTTCTGTACTGCTATCTGCTCGGGAATGACACAGTCGGGGTCACCATTCCACTTCTGACCCTCCATGGCTGCCTGCATACGCGTCGTCTCCACGTCGGACTTCAATATGGCCTCGTCGCCCACAACCCATATCACTTCGTCGATGACTGTCCCATGATGGATGGAGTCGCTGTCGGAAGCCGTCACATCGGAAACACCGAATACGCCCGGATTACCAGCGAAGGCCGCCCCGAAGAAGGGGAGGCCTACGAGCAGGGTTATAATCTGATTTCTTGTCTTCTTCATCAGTGTTGGTTTACTGTTTTCAATACATCATCATAGATCTTCACCGGATAACGCTCGCGCAGGGTTGCCACCCATTCTTTCTCCATGTATTCCTGTAAGTCAGCCACTACCTGGGGGCGGACGTCGGTGTAGTCTTCCGGATACTTCTTCAGTTTCTTTCCGTAGACAGCGTCGATAGGATAGTCGGGATTCACCTCTACAGGCTGATCCAAAGCGGTCCTGAAGATCTTATGGTCCACCAGACGGCTGTCACCAACCTTGAAGATGCCCTGTTCCACCCTGATACGGATGATGGAGTCGGGATTGAAGGTCTTACGCAAAGCATCTGCCCACTCGGAGAAAGGAAGATTCTTCACACACTTCTTGACAGCCTTCACGTCGGCCTTGTCCTTCACATGATAGGCAATACCCTTGAAACGAGGCTCCGTCCAGGCGAAGTTCTTCTTGTGAGTCTTAAACCAGGCATCGAGCGCAACGTCATCCTTAGATGCCTTCTCCCATACCTGACGGTTACTGATCTCATAGACCAACAGACCGTCATGGTATTCCTGTATCAGATATTTCATGTCGCTGTCGACGGCTCCCAGGGAGTCGGCACGAAGCGTCATATACTGCTTTTCGGTGATCTCACCGTTTGAGCTGGCAACCGCCTCACTGACAATCTGACGAGCGATGGCATCGCGGATGCCCTGCTGCTCGAAGGATTTCACGATCTGATCCTTCAACTCATCAAAAGGCTCCAGCTGCTTACGCTCTTTCATCAAAATGATATAGTAGCCGTCAGGACCTAACACAGGACGGCTCAGCTCTCCCGGCTGCAGGGCATAGGCAGCCTCCTCAAACTCGGGGAATGCCTGATTGGGACCCATCCAGGGCAGTTCTCCGCCCCTGCCCGCAGTACGCATATCCTGCGACACAGCCTTACATAACTCAGCAAAGTCGGCGCCGTCCTTGACAGCCTGCCACACAGAGTCGGCACGCTGGCTGACGGTCTTCTGCTGTTCTGGTGTAGCCTTCGTCGAGAGTTTCAGGAAGATATAGGCCGGACGGATCAAACCGCGGTCGCCGATGGCCTCCTTGGTACGTTCATAGGCGTTACGTGCCTCCTGCAGCACCTGGGCATCAGTCACCATCGTAGGCATTACCTGTTGGTCACGGTACATGGCAAACTCATCCTTGAACGACGTGAGCGTGTCAAGCTGTGCATCGAGAGCCGCTGCCACCTTCATCTTATAGACGGCGTACAGATCGGCATACTCCTCAACACCTTTCTTGTCGATGACACCGTCGCTGTTATTCTTGTTGAATGAATATTCGAACTCCGAACGCGTCACGTCAACGCCGTTTACTGTCATCACGATGGGGTCTGTCTGTGCCATTGCGGCTGTACTCATCAGACAGGCCGCCAATATCATCTTTAATTTCATCTGCTTAATTCGTGAAATTCGTTTAATTCGTTGTTTTATAAAATCAATCGTTGGGACGACTGTAGTTAGGCGCCTCACTGGTAATGGTGATGTCGTGCGGGTGGCTCTCGTTAACACCGGCATTGGTGATCCTCGTGAACTTGGCCTCGTGCAGCTTCTCGATGGTGGCAGCACCACAGTAGCCCATGCCAGAGCGCAGACCACCCACCATCTGATAAATCACCTCCTGAACCGTTCCCTTATAAGGTACGCGTCCTGCGATACCTTCGGGTACGAGCTTCTTCACCTCCTTCGTGTCACCCTGGAAATAGCGGTCCTTAGAACCGTGCTTCTGCTCCATTGCCTCCAAAGAGCCCATGCCACGATAAGACTTGAACTTACGGCCGTTATAGATGATCGTGTCGCCAGGACTCTCCTCGGTACCAGCCACCAGCGATCCCATCATCACGCAACTGCCACCGGCAGCCAAAGCCTTGACGATATCACCTGAGTAGCGCAGTCCGCCGTCAGCGATCAGGGGGATGCCCGTGCCCTTGAGGACGCTGTACACATCATAGATGGCACTCAGCTGGGGTACACCCACACCAGCCACGACACGGGTGGTGCAGATAGAGCCGGGACCAATGCCCACCTTGATGGCATCGGCACCATGGTCGATGAGCATCTTGGCAGCTTCACCTGTTGCGACGTTTCCTACGACGATATCAATGTTGGGGAATGTCTTCTTGGCTTCTACCAGTTTCTCGATGACAGCCTTCGAGTGTCCGTGGGCCGTGTCGATAACGATAGCGTCAGCACCCGCATCCACCAAGGCTTGCATACGGTCCAGCGTGTCGGTGGTAACACCTACGCCAGCCGCTACACGCAGACGGCCTTTATCATCCTTGCAAGCCATGGGCTTATCTTTGGCCTTGGTAATGTCCTTATAGGTGATAAGGCCTATCAGACGGTTGTCCTTGTCCACAACCGGCAACTTCTCAATCTTATTCTTCTGAAGGATCTCCGATGCAGCCACCAGGTCTGTCTGCTGATGGGTTGTCACCAGATTGTCCTTCGACATGATCTCCTCCACGGGACGGTCGAGACGGCGCTCAAAGCGCAGGTCGCGGTTTGTCACAATACCCACGAGGTGCCTATCGTCGTCGACCACGGGGATGCCTCCGATATGATACTCCGACATGATGTCCAGAGCCTGCGCCACCGTAGATCCCAGGGGGATTGTGACAGGATCGTAGATCATGCCGTTCTCAGCACGCTTCACGATAGCCACCTGACGCGCCTGGTCCTCGATGGACATATTCTTGTGAATAACACCGATACCACCTTCACGTGCAATGGCGATGGCCATCTGCGACTCTGTCACAGTATCCATGGCAGCCGTCACAAAAGGCACGTTCAACTCAATGTTGCGCGAGAAACGGGTTTTCAACTCTACTGTCTTGGGCAGTACCTCCGAATAAGCCGGAATCAACAGGACGTCGTCGAATGTAAGACCATCCATCACGATTTTGTCTGCAATAAATGAAGCCATAATTATACCTTTCTTAAAATATTGCGTGCAAAGGTACAAAAAAAAGTGAAGAGTGAAGAGTGAAGAGTGAAGAATTTCACAATCCGCTCTATTTTTTAACTTAACTTATCATGGCGGCAGCCGATTCTTCACTCTTCACTCATCACTCTTCACTTCATCAGTTCGCCATTTCCGAGAGGAACTTGATTCTTACAAGTCTGATCTCGTCCTCGGAATATTCGTCGCCCAGTTCCTTCTGTGCCACACTGAGGCGGTCGGTATCCGACTCACAGAAATAGTCGTAAATATCGTCAACATGATCCTCGTCCATCACCTCGTCGAGGAAATAGTCTATATTCAGTTTAGTACCACTGTAGACGATAGCCTCCACCTCGTCGAGCAGTTCCTCGAACTCTATGCCCTGGGCAGCGGCAATATCATCAAGGGCTATCTGACGGTCGATGCTCTGGATAATCTTCACCTTCAACATCGACTTCTTGGCAACGGTGCGCACTCTCATGTCCACCTGCCGTTCTATCTCGTTCTCCTCACAGTAGTTCTTGATCAGTTCCACGAACTCCTTGGCATACGGCTGCTTGACCTTTCCTTCGCCTACACCCTGGATATTCTTCAGCTCCTCAAGCGTAACGGGGTAGTCGGTGGCCATCTGCTCCAGCGAGACATCCTGGAAGATGACATACGGCGGTCGTTCGAGACGCTTCGACACCTTCTTGCGCAAATCTCGCAGCATAGCACTCAACGTTGGGTCAAGGGCGCCGATTCCACCCTCATGGTCAGGCGTCTCATCATCCTCGGAGAACTCAACGTCCTTAACGATCATAAACGAGTGAGGCGATTTGAGGAATTTCTTTCCGGCAGGAGTCACCTTCAGCAGACCGTAGTTCTCCACTTCCTTCAGCAGATATCCGGCAATCAGCGCCTGACGGATGACGGGATTCCAGATCTTCTCATCTTCGTCAGCACCAGCTCCAAAATTCTCAAACTCCTCATGATGATGGGCCAGTATCTCGTCGGTCTCCTTTCCAGTGATGAAATCGATGACGTAGTCGGCACGGAAGTTCTCCTTGATTTCGAGGATAGCGTTTAGGGCTATTACCAACAGATCCTGTGCTTCGATTTCTGTCTTGGGATGCAGACAGTTGTCACAGTTTCCACAGTTGTCCTTTGGATAGATCTCACCGAAGTAGTGCAGCAGCATCTTCCTTCGGCATATCGAGGTTTCCGCATAGGCAGCCGTCTCCACAAGCAACTGTCTTCCGATGTCCTGTTCTGCCACAGGCTTGCCCTCCATGAACTTGTCCAGTTTTTGGAGATCCTTGTTCGAATAGAAAGCCACGCAGAGGCCCTCACCTCCATCACGACCAGCACGTCCTGTCTCCTGATAATAGCCTTCCAATGACTTGGGAATGTCATAGTGAATCACAAAGCGTACATCTGGTTTGTCAATACCCATTCCGAAGGCGATGGTAGCCACAATCACGTCGATATTCTCCATGAGGAAGTCATCCTGTGTCTGGGTACGGGTATTGGAATCAAGACCGGCATGATAAGCAGCAGCCTTTATGTCGTTGGCCTGCAGCACAGCGGCAAGCTCCTCAACCTTCTTTCTCGACAGACAATAGATAATGCCACTCTTACCAGGATGCTGCTTGATGAACTTGATGATATCCTTGTCCACATCTTTCGTCTTCGGACGTACCTCATAATAGAGGTTCGGACGATTGAAAGAACTCTTGAACTCCGTGGCATCGATCATGTTGAGATTCTTCTTGATGTCACTACGCACCTTATCAGTAGCCGTGGCAGTCAAGGCGATGATTGGAGCCTTGCCTATCTCGTTGACAATGGGACGGATACGGCGGTATTCTGGTCGGAAGTCATGTCCCCACTCTGAGATACAGTGAGCCTCGTCAACGGCATAGAACGAGATCTTTACCGTTTTCAGAAACTCCACATTTTCCTCTTTCGTCAACGACTCTGGAGCCACATACAGTAGTTTGGTGATGCCTGCTTGTATATCGGCCTTCACCTGGTCTATGGCGGCTTTGTTCAGCGACGAGTTCAGGTAATGGGCAGTCCCTTCGTGCTCACTGAGGTTGCTGATGACGTCCACCTGGTTCTTCATCAGCGCAATCAGGGGCGAGATCACTATAGCCGTACCTTCCATCAGCAGTGAGGGCAGCTGATAGCATAGCGACTTTCCGCCACCCGTCGGCATCAGCACGAACGTGTCGTTGCCATCCAAAAGGTTTTGGATAATCCGCTCCTGGTCTCCCTTGAACTTGTCAAATCCAAAGTATTTCTTCAGGGCTTCAGTCAGATTCATCGTTTTGTCCATATTCATTTAGTCATTAGGCTTTTTACTCAAGGTGCGACTGCTCAAGCTGCTGACGCACATATTCGGGCGTCACTTCAAATTTCTTTACCTTCTGTGAAGGCAGCGAGTACATCGAATCCATCATCACGTTCTCAACGATAGAGCGAAGACCACGAGCTCCCAATTTGTAGTCTACAGCCTTGTCTACTATCACTTCCAGAGCCTCAGAGGTGAATTCAAGGGTCACGCCGTCCAGTTCAAATAGCTTTTTGTATTGTTTGATAATCGAGTTCTTTGGCTCAGTAAGAATTTGCTCCAACGCAGCCTTGTCGAGTGGGTTCAGATAAGTGAGCACAGGCAAACGGCCAATCAGCTCGGGAATGAGTCCAAAAGCTTTTAGGTCCTGAGGCTGCACATACTTCATGAGGTCTTTTTTGTCTATTTTCTTTACATTCTGAACGGAATTATATCCCACCACATGGGTGTTCAGTCGTTGAGCGATCTTGCGTTCTATACCATCGAAGGCACCGCCACAGATGAAGAGTATGTTACGCGTATCCACATGTATATAATCCTGGTCAGGATGCTTCCGACCTCCCTTTGGCGGAACATTCACGTTGGTGCCCTCCAACAACTTCAACAGTCCCTGCTGCACGCCCTCTCCGCTGACATCACGTGTGATGGAGGGATTGTCGCTTTTACGGGCTATCTTGTCGATCTCGTCGATGAACACGATGCCTTTCTGTGCAGCCTCCACATCATAGTCAGCCACCTGTAGCAGACGGGTGAGGATGCTCTCCACGTCCTCTCCCACATAGCCAGCCTCAGTGAATACCGTGGCGTCGCAAATGGTGAATGGTACGTCGAGCAGTTTGGCAATGGTACGGGCCAACAGCGTCTTGCCGGTACCTGTGGAGCCCACCATGATGATGTTGCTCTTCTCAATCTCCACACCGTCATCCTCCTTGGGCTGTTGCAGACGCTTATAGTGGTTGTACACAGCTACGGAGAGATAACGCTTGGCCTCGTCCTGACCAATCACATACTGGTCAAGATAATCCTTGATTTCCTTGGGCTTGGGTACTTTATACTTCCTGGCCTTACCCACACTGGCTTTTCCCGTCACATCCGTCAAGTGTTCCTGCACAATATGGTAGGCCTGTTGTGCGCAGTCCTCACAGATATAGCCGTTGATACCTGTAATCAACAACCTTACCTCACGTTCACTTCTTCCGCAGAAACTACATTCTTTCTTCATCTTCATTTCTTCTTCAGCACATTGTCGATCATGCCATACGCCTTTGCCTCCTCAGCCGTCATCCAGTAGTTACGGTCGGAGTCGGCATACACCTTGTCGTATGGGGTATGCGAGTGCTCGGAGATGATAGTATATAATTCCTTCTTGAACTTCAGGATCTCCTTGGCCTCAATCTCAATATCCGAAGCCTGTCCCTGTACGCCGCCAAGCGGCTGGTGGATCATCACACGGCTGTGGGGTAGTGCCGAGCGCTTGCCCTCAGTACCTGCCACAAGTAGCACAGCACCCATCGAGGCGGCCATGCCGGTACAGATAGTAGCCACATCGCTGGTGATGAACTGCATGGTGTCATAGATACCCAGTCCGGCGGTCACGCTGCCACCGGGGGAGTTGATGTAAATGGAGATGTCCTTGCCCGAGTCCACGGAGTCGAGATAGAGCAACTGCGCCTGAAGGGTGTTGGCGGTGTAGTCGTCAATCTGTGTGCCGAGGAAGATGATGCGATCCATCATCAAACGTGAAAAGACATCCATCTGTGTCACGTTCAACTGACGCTCCTCCAGGATATAAGGGTTCAGATACTGGGCCTGGGCCTTCATTACTTCGTCAACGGTCAGTCCGTCCATGCCGAGATGGCGAACTGCATACTTTCTAAAATCGTTTCTATCGTTCATAATCGTTCTTGTTTCGTTATAGATTATCGCTAAAAAAGAGGTCATCGACCTTTCTCATTTGTGATTGCGACACAAAATTAAGAAAAAAAGTCGATAACCTCCAAAATATAGGGGTTATTTTTTCCTAAAAATGCTTATTTTTCTTGCATCATCTTGTTAAAGTCCTCCAAACTGACCTCTTTTGTAGTCAGTTTGACCACTGTTTTGAGTTTCTCGATGAGTTTCTGGTCGATGGCGCGATCCACGAAACCTTCCACGTTCTCACGCTTCTTCATTTGCTCGGCAGCATAGTTTTCCAAGATGTCATCGGGTACGTTCGACATACCATACTGAGCGAACTGCTGACGAATGGCATCCTTGGCAATAGCCTTCAAGTCGTCCTCCTCAACCTTGATGTCATTGGCAGCCACGAGCTGTTCCTTAATCAGGTGCCACTTCAACTCACGGATGCTGCCCTCGAAGTTCTTCTCCACATAGTCTGCACCCTTGTCCTTGTTATTCTGGATCATCACGCGCTTCAGCAGAGCCTCGGGGAACGTCACGTCGCCCACTTTCTTCTCCACGTAGGCACGCAAATCCATCAGGAACTTGTAGTCGCTGTTTCCCTGCAGCTGGGGCTTCAGCGTCTCGGCAATCTTCTGGCGGAATTCCTTCTCGTCCTTTACCGTACCCTCACCGAACACACGGTCAAAGAGTGCCTGGTTAACCTCTGCGGGCTGGAAATGACGGATCTCGGTGATCTGATAGCTGAAGTCTGCCTCCAGATCCTTTACGTCGTCCTTCTGCACCTTCAGCAGGGCAGCCACCTCAGCGTCGTTGTTGGGATAGGCCTTCTTCGGGTTGAAGGTGATGATATCGCCAGGCTTTGCACCGTCGAACAGCTTGCGCTGCTCCTCGTCCTTAATATAGGCAGGCATAACCATAGCGCCTTCGGTGGTGATGCCACCCTCAAGGGTGTTACCATCCTTGTCGAGCTGGCGCAGGTCACCAGTGATGGTGTCATTGCCGCTGAACACCTCGGCGGGCTTGAACTCACCTGCCTGTGAGGCGTACATCTGAACCTGGTCGTCAACGAGTTTGTCGTCTACCTTGATGTCATAATAGGTCAGTTTGTCCTTGGCTGACAACTCTGCCTTCATCTCGGGAGCCACGGCGATGTCGAACACAAACTCCAAGTCACCCTCCTTCTCAAAATCCTGAGGTTTCTGCTTCTCCTCGTTCGGCAGCGGCTCACCCAGCATCTGGATCTTGTTCTCCTGAATATAGCCATAGAGCTTCTCGCTGATGAGGCGGTTCACTTCCTCCACCTTTACTGCCGTACCATACTGGCGCTTGATCATTCCCATGGGTACCTGTCCTGGACGGAAACCGGGTACCTGGGCCTTCTTACGATAGTCTTTCAGTGTCTTCTCTACCTTCTCCTGATAGTCGGCAGGCTCAATGACCATCGTCATCAGACCGTTGATCTTATCAGGGCATTCAAATGTAATTTTCATCTTTCTATATACCTTATTATATTATATGTGCAAATTTTGGGGTGCAAAGGTACATCAATTCTTTCAGAATTAAGAATTAGGAAATAAGAATTAAAAAAAATTAAGGATTCGTTTCTAAAAACTCAGCCTTCTGCTTCTTCCTTGGCTTTGCGTTCTTCTTCGAGCAGTTGGAAGTCTTTCTTTCGGAGCACGAACGATGTCGTGAGGTATTTCTCTCTCACGATCTTGTTCGCTGCCAGTTCCTCAGGAGAGCCGTGGAACAGTATACGTCCCTCGAACAGCAGATAGGCACGGTCGGTAATGGTCAGCGTCTCGTCCACATTATGGTCGGTGATCAGGATACCAATGTTACGGTATTTTAACTTCCACACGATTTGCTGGATATCCTCCACGGCGATGGGGTCCACACCTGCGAAAGGCTCATCGAGCATGATGAACTTCGGTTCAATGGCCAGACAGCGGGCAATCTCGGTCCTTCGGCGCTCACCGCCCGAGAGTTGGTCACCCTTGTTTTTGCGCACCTTTCCCAATCGGAACTCACTGATCAACTCCTCCAGTTTCTTCAGCTGGTAATCGCGCGGCCTGCCCGTCATCTCCAACACGGAGAGTATATTGTCCTCGACGCTCATCTTACGGAACACGCTCGCCTCCTGAGCCAGATAGCCGATACCTGCACGGGCACGCTTATACACAGGGTATTTCGTCACCTCCTCATTGCCTAAGAAGATATGTCCGCCATTGGGCACAATCAGACCAGTGGTCATGTAGAACGAGGTCGTCTTACCAGCACCATTTGGCCCAAGTAGTCCCACAATCTCGCCCTGCCTAACCTCAAAACTCACGTCGTTGACCACGGTACGCTTGCCGTACCTCTTCACGAGTCCCTCGGTACGAAGCACCAGCTGTTCATTTGTCTGATTCTCTTCCATTTTGGGTGCAAAGATACGAAAAATCCGATTAAGTGAGAACAATTATAACAAAAAAACATAAGACTGCAGCAAATTATTCACTTTTCGCTTTTCACTTTTCACTTTATTTCGTACCTTTGCAACGTCATAATGACAAAACGACAGAAGAAATGAGAAAACTCATTACCCTATTCTTTGCCGCGGCCTTGCTGACGGCATGCCATAAGGATGACGATCCGGAAGTGCCGAAGCCGGTCCGGACGGTTGTTGTCTATATGTCGGCAGAAAACAGCTTGTCTTCTTGTTCCCTCACGGACTTCAACGAGATGGTTGAAGGTTCGAAACTGATGGAAGAACAGGACAATCTGATCGTATGGTTCGACCGTGCCAAGACCGGTGAACTGCCTTGGCTGTGCCGTATCAAAAACGGTCTGATCACTGACTCTGTATCTATCGACGACATGGGCATCAGCGCAAAAGATGAGTTCTCCAGCGACCCGAAGATCTTCGAGCAGGTCCTCCGCTACGCCTACAGTCGCTATCCCGCCACCGACGGCTACGGTCTGGTGCTCTGGGGGCACGCCGGAGGCTGGACCATGCAGGACTCCATCGCCTACTCCCGTGGCTACGGTGTTGACAACGGCCGCAACTACTCGAACAGCGACTCCGGCTTCTGGCTGAACATCCCCACCATCCGCAAGGTGCTGGAGCAGATGCCAAAACAATTGTTCCTCTTCGCGGACTGCTGCAACTTCATGTGCTTGGAATCAATCTACGAACTGCGCAACGTGACGGATTATGTTATTGGCTCTCCTGCGGAAATCCCCGATCTGGGCGCACCATACAATACCGTCGTTCCCGCCATGTTCAAACACAACTCCAGTACCAGTTCCATCATCGATGGCTTCGTCTCTGCCATCATCGAGAGATATAGTGAGGCCTATCCCAACTACCTGCCACTCTCGGCAGTCGAAAGTAGCAAGATGGAGGCCGTGGCCACAGCCACGCGCGACGTGCTGAAGACCATCGCCGCCCTGCCTGAGGGCTATGCCGTCAAAGACAGCACCATCCATTATTATTATGATGGCAGCAAATATTATGACTTCAACCCGTCATACAACATCTTCTTCGACGCCGGCGACTACGTGCGCAGCAAGGTGTCCGACGCAGACTACCGTCAGTGGCGCGAGGCACTTGACAATGCTGTGGTCGTCAAGCACATCTCGAAGTCGTGGGAGACCAACAAGTCGTGGTATCGCTACTATAGTGACTTCACCGTGACCGAAGAGAAGTTCCACGGTGTGTCGATGTTCGTGCCTCAGGAATCGCCTACGTCCTACTATGCCAAGTACAATGAGGACATTAAGAAGTTCCAGTGGTATTACAAAACCTACGCATATGTTAATCCATAGATACCTGACCATATTCGGACGTTACCTGATGCTCATGGGGCGCGTGTTCTCCGTGCCTGAGCGCATGCGCATGTTCATGAAACAGTACGTGAAGGAGATGGCCCAGCTTGGCGTCAACTCCATCGGTATCGTACTACTCATCTCGTTCTTCATTGGAGCCGTCATCTGCATCCAGATGAAGCTGAACATCCAGAGTCCGTGGATGCCCCGTTGGGTCTCAGGCTATACCACCCGAGAGATCCTGCTGCTCGAGTTCTCCAGCTCCATCATGTGTCTGATCCTGGCCGGTAAGGTGGGCTCTAACATCGCCTCCGAGATTGGCACGATGCGTGTGACACAGCAGATCGATGCTCTGGAAATCATGGGCGTCAACTCCGCCTCGTACCTCATACTGCCGAAGATCATGGGCATGCTCACCATTATGCCGTTCCTCGTGATTTTCTCCTCTGCTACAGGCATCCTCGGTGCCTACGCCACGGCCTACATCGGCCATGTGCTGCCGCCCGACGACCTTACCCTTGGTCTGCAGCATGATTTCAAGCCCTGGTTCATGTGGATGTCAATCATCAAGAGCCAATTCTTCGCCTTTATCATCTCCAGCGTGCCCGCTTTCTGCGGCTATACCGTCGAGGGAGGCAGCGTCAACGTGGGCAAGTCGTCCACCGATGCCGTCGTTTCCTCCAGCGTGCTCATTCTCTTCAGTGATGTATTCCTAACCCAACTGCTATCATGATAGAAGTCAGGAATCTGTGTAAGTCCTTTGAGGACAAGGAGGTGCTGAAAGACATCTCTACGGTGTTCGAGGATGGTAAGACTAACCTCATCATCGGGCAGAGCGGCTCGGGTAAGACCGTGCTGATGAAGAATCTTGTGGGCCTGCTCGATCCCACCAGTGGTCAGGTGCTTTACGACGGGCGCGACTTCGTTGGACTCTCGAAGCACGAGAAAGTGATGATGCGCCGTGAGATGGGCATGATCTTCCAGAGTGCCGCCCTCTTCGACTCGATGACGGTGCTGGAGAATGTGATGTTCCCCCTCGACATGTTCTCAACGATGAATCTGCGCGAGCGTATCCGCAGGGCTAAGGACTGTCTCGACCGTGTGAACCTCAGCAGAGATGCCGACGAGAAGTTCCCCGGCGAGATCAGCGGCGGCATGCAGAAGCGTGTGGCCATTGCCCGTGCCATCGCCCTCAACCCCAAGTACCTGTTTTGCGACGAGCCTAACTCCGGCCTCGATCCCAAGACGTCGCTCGTCATCGACGGCCTGCTACAGGGCATTACCAAAGAGTTCGGCATCACCACTATTATCAATACCCACGACATGAACTCCGTCATGGGTATCGGTGAGAATATCATCTTCATCTACGAAGGTCACAAGGAGTGGCAAGGTGTGAGCAGTCAGATCATGCACTCCGACAACACCCGCCTCACCGACTTCATCTTTGCCAGCGACCTGTTGAAAAACATGCGACAGTTAGTGTTGGACAAGGAAAAACATTGAAATAACAAGAGGAACCGATCTGTATCTAGCACGCCAAAAGTGAAATAGAAAAATCGCTAAGTGCTTGATTTTTGAGCAACTTAGCGATTTCTTTTGTTGGGGTACTCGGACTCGAACCAAGAATGACAGGACCAGAATCTGTAGTGTTACCATTACACCATACCCCAAACTTCTTGTGCAAATTTCCGATTTGCGGGTGCAAAGGTAGTACTTTTTCTGGAAACGACAAAACTTTTCGGGGATTTTTTATCAAAATACCCAATTTTTACTAAATTATTTTGCATTTCGCTCGATTTGCTGTACCTTTGCAGACTATAATACATTATATATAATATATGAGTGAATTGGTAAAAACAATTACTGAAGCTATACAGGAGAAGAAAGGCAGTCGTATAGTGGTGGCTGACCTGACAAATATTGAGGGTACTATCTGCCGCTATTTCATAATCTGTCAGGGTAACTCGCCTACACAGGTGGATGCTATCACGGATTCTGTGAGCGATATCTGCAGGGAGCGGCTGAAGGAAAAACCGGCTCATGTGGTGGGTCGTGAGAATTCACAATGGGTGGCGATGGACTATGGCGACGTGCTGGTGCATATCTTCCTGCCTGACGTGAGGGAATATTACGACCTGGAGCATTTGTGGGAAGACGCAGAACTGACTGTCATTGAGGATGAGTAATGGAGGAAAGAGAAAAGTTTAAAGTAAGATATGGACAATAAACAAACACAGAATAACGGAAACGGTCCGAAGATGAACATGCCCAAGTTCAATATGAACTGGATCTATGCCATTGCCATTTTGGCGTTGGGACTATTGTATTTCTCAAGTGGTGGACCTCAAAATAGCAGTGTCAGCCGTACGGCTTCATATTCAGACTTCAAAGCGATGATCGACCACGGTTATGCCTCGAAGATAGTCATCAACAAGGCTCAGGGCGTGCTGAAGATGTACGTTAAGCCTGAACATATACGTGATGTGTTCAAGCAGAGTGCTAAGCAGACTGGTGCAGAACCATACGTGGAGGTGGAGTTCGGTAGTTTGGAACAGGTGGAGGAGTTTATCAATCAGGCCAAGGAGGCCAAGACCTTCACTGGAGACTACACCTTTGAGAACAAGAAGGGAAATGACTTCCTGAACATGATCTTCTACAACATGTTCCCCATTATCTTTATCATCGCAATATGGATATTGTTCATGCGTCGTATGGGTGGCGGCGGTGTCGGCGGCGGTGTGTTCAACGTCGGAAAGTCGAAGGCCAAGATGTATGAGAAGGGTGGTGACCTGGGCATCACATTCAAGGATGTTGCTGGCCAGGCAGGAGCTAAGCAGGAAATACAGGAGATTGTGGACTTCCTGAAAAATCCGCAGAAATATACAGAACTGGGTGGTAAGATTCCCAAGGGCGCATTGCTCGTGGGTCCTCCAGGAACAGGTAAAACGTTGTTGGCTAAAGCTGTGGCAGGAGAGGCTGGTGTACCTTTCTTCTCAATGTCAGGTTCCGACTTTGTGGAAATGTTTGTAGGCGTGGGTGCATCGAGAGTGAGAGATTTGTTCCAGCAGGCAAAGTCAAAGTCACCGTGTATCATCTTTATCGACGAGATCGATGCAGTGGGCCGTGCTCGTTCGAAGAATCCAGCCATGGGCGGCAACGACGAGCGTGAGAACACGCTTAATGCCCTCTTGACGGAGATGGATGGTTTCGGAACCAATAGCGGCGTGATCATCCTCGCAGCCACGAACCGTGCTGACATGCTCGACTCGGCTCTGCTTCGTGCAGGTCGCTTTGACCGTCAGATACATGTAGACCTGCCTGACCTTAATGAGCGCAAGGAAGTATTTAAGGTTCATCTGAAGCCTGTGAAGATCGATGACAGCGTTGATATTGACTTCCTGGCCCGTCAGACACCGGGTTTCTCTGGAGCCGACATTGCTAACGTATGTAACGAGGCAGCTCTGATTGCTGCGCGTCATAATAGTCAGATGGTAAAGAAGCAGGACTTCCTCGACGCTGTAGACCGTATCATCGGAGGTCTGGAGAAAAAGACAAAGGTGATGACCGAGGCCGAGAAACGATCGATTGCTATCCATGAGGCCGGACATGCCACTATCTCATGGTTCACGGAGTTTGCAAATCCGTTGGTGAAGGTCTCGATAGTGCCGCGTGGTCAGGCCTTGGGTGCCGCATGGTATCTGCCTGAGGAGCGCGTGCTACAGACGAAGGAAGCCATGCTCGACGAGATGTGCTCACTGCTCGGAGGCCGTGCTGCGGAGGAATTGTTTGTCGGTCATATCTCTACTGGAGCGATGAACGACCTGGAGCGTACTACAAAGCAGGCTTACGGCATGATCGCCTTTGCTGGCATGAGCGACAAACTGCCCAACATCTGCTACTACAATAATGCTGAGTACCAGTTCCAGAAACCATATTCTGAGACAACCGCCAAGATTATGGATGACGAGGTGTTGCGCATGATCAACGAACAGTATGAACGTGCAAAGAGAATCCTCACTGAACATAAGGAGGGGCATGCTCAGTTGGCACAGTTGCTCATCGATCGTGAGGTGATCTTCGCAGAGGATGTGGAGAAGATATTCGGCAAGCGTCCCTGGACCAGTCGTGCCGAGGAACTTCTTGAGGCCCAGATGCGTGCCGATGCAGAGCGGATGGCTGAAGAACGCGCCAAGGAACTGGAGGCAGAAGCCGCTGAAAAGAAAGAAGAAGATGCGGTTGAGGAAGAGGAAGGATGATTAAAGAAGATTACATGATATGAAGAATTTCATTGTGAGGACAATTACGGCAGTGTTCTTTGTGGCTGCTATCGTGTCCTGTTTCCTGCGCCCTGAGGCTATGATCCTGCTGTTCGGACTGGTGACAGGCATGACAATTTGGGAGTTTACAGGATTGGTGAACGAACGTGAGGACGTCAATGTTAATCAGATGATATCAACCGTAGCCGGTGTTTATCTCTTCTTGGCCATGGCAGGCTATAACAGTGGCCTGACTCCAGCGGCCGTATTTATTCCGTATCTCGTTACCCTCATCTATTTGATGGTGGCCGAACTTTACCTGAAACAGCCAGATCCCGTTAATGACTGGGCCTATACGATGATGAGTCAGTTGTATATAGCTCTGCCTTTCTCGCTGTTGAGCGTGCTGGCTTTCCAGTCGGACAATACAGGCATCCATTACACTTGGACGGTTCCCCTTTCTGTGTTTATATTCCTCTGGATCAACGATACAGGTGCCTATCTCTGCGGCTCGCTGCTTGGGAAGCATAAACTCTTCCCGCGAATCTCGCCAGGAAAGTCGTGGGAAGGCAGTATCGGCGGAGGTATCCTCGTTATATTGGTGGCCGTGCTGGTGTGGTATCTGTCGGAGCAGTACGGAGAGAATCCGCTTGGTCTCTCAGCCATAGAGTGGGCTGGCCTCGGACTGACGGTTGTCATCTTCGGCACGTGGGGCGACCTGGTGGAGAGTCTCTTTAAGCGTACGCTTGGTATCAAGGACAGCGGACACATCCTGCCAGGGCATGGCGGTATGCTCGACCGCTTCGATTCATCCCTGATGGCAATCCCCGCAGCCGTCGTGTACCTCTATACGATTTCCATCCTATAAGAGTGGATTATTTCTTTTCGTAGAGAACAGAAAGCGTAGGCTTGTAGGTGTTCTCCAGCGTCAGGGTGATAAAACCACCGTCGGTCTCGAACTTGGCGATCTTGTGGTCATCACCGTGTTTGGGCATGTTGGGCCAAGAACCCAATTCTTTTTCAAAATCGTCGCGTAACTGCTGCCAGAAGCGGCGCGTGCTGTCGTTGGTGGAGAGGGTGTAGTTCTCCTGAAGAGCCTGTAGCTGACCATCCTTCTGAGCCAGCATCAGACGATAGTGATCTCCTGTGCGAGCCATTACCACACGTGTAAAGGCAGAATCGGTTTTTGCAGAGTCAATGGCATAGCCCCTCTGCTGCAAGGAGTCAATGAATGTCTGGAAAGGCAGGGCCATAGGAAGACCACGATACAATAGTTCCTTTTTCTCACTGTTACAGGCACAAAGTGCGACGATAGCCATTATGGCAAATAAGATTTTCTTCATAATGATTGATTGATGAATGGTTTATGGGGACAAAGGTAATGATTTTCTTGCATATATTCAAGAATTTGAGAAAAAACATGTACCTTTGTACCCATGATTGCATTGGATATTCTCCTTTCTGCCTGTTTTGCAGTCTCAATGACCTCAGAAGAGGACACTCTCCGGACAGAACGGCTGGACGAGGTGGTGGTCACCTCAGCGTCAGCCCGCCAGCGTCTGCAGAACGTACAGACGGGTGCCGAGGTGCTTCAGCTGGAAGATCTTACATCGGTTCCTCAACTGTTTGGCGAGGCAGACATCATGCGCTCCATACAACTACTGCCAGGTGTAAAGGCGGAGAGCGATGCCTCAAGCAGTTTTCAGGTGAGGGGAGGAACCTCGGCACAGAACCAAGTGCTTTTTGACCTGGCACCAGTATATAATGTGGGTCATCTTGCCGGACTCTTCTCTGCCTTTAACGACGATGCCCTGGCCTCTGCCACGCTTTACAAAGGACTGTTGCCGGCACAATATGGTGGCGCATCATCAGCCGTACTCGACATCACAGGGAAAACTGGCAATAAGGATGGCTGGCATGGTGGAGCAAGTGTCGGGCTGCTGTCGGCAAAGGGCACGATAGAAGGGCCGCTTGTGAAAGACAAGTTGTCTGTGCTGGTGACGGCAAGGCGTACGTATATGGATATGTTCCTGAAAGCTTCAAAGGACTTCCGAAACAATACGCTCTACTTCTATGACGTTAATGCCAAATTGGACTGGTCCATTGACAAAAGGAACCAATTGTTTCTGACCTTCTTTACCAGCCACGACCGTACGTCGATAGACAAGATGACGGACATCCGATGGAACAACATGACGGGCAGCCTCAGATGGTTGCACCGCTTTGGAGGCGACTCACATGCACAGACTACTGCCTACTTGAGCAATTACTTGACGGACAATGGCGTGGACTTTCTCAATTTCAACCTCTGGTACAAAGGTCATATCCGTCAGATGAGTCTGCGACAGGACTTCCATATAGCCTTAAGCAGTCATCAGTTGAAGACAGGAGTTCAGACGTCGCTTTACAATGTGAAGTCGGCTGAGTGGCAGGTACTCAACAAGTACGGCAATGAGCAACGGCGTGCCTGGGAGAATACGGCCTGGGTGAACGGCACATTCAGACTTGGGGACAATTTGCAGGCTTCGATAGGTCTGAGGCTCAACGCTTTCTCACCACTTGGCGGATCACTCTACTATGACATTGAGGATAATGGGGAAATAGGATGGTACTACAACTATGGTGAAAATGAGGTAGTTAAGACCCATCTAACGCTGGAGCCACGTGCAAGCATCAGTTGGCAGCCAACGGCACTGACTAGTGTGAAGCTTGGTTATGCAAGGACTTCACAGAACCTGCATGCACTGAGGAACCAGAGTACATCGACCCCCTTTGATCGTTATGCCATCAGTAGCAATATCGTGGAACCTGAAATAGCCGACCAATGGAGTGGGGGAATCTATGTAATGACGGCTGAGCAGGACTACGACCTAAGTCTTGAGGCCTATTACAGGAAAATCCAGAATGTGCTGGATTATCGTGACGGTAAGTCGTTTAGCAGTGAGATTGAGATTGAACGGCTGACGTTGGCGGGTGAGGGGAAGAGTTACGGAGTGGAGTTCTGTCTGCGCAAGAACAGCGGCAGTCTGACGGGATGGCTTGGCTATACCCTATCGTGGTCAAAGACACGTATTGACGGAATCAATGGCAGTCAGTGGTATGACGCCAATAACGACCGCCGGCATGATATTAATATCGTGGGAATATACAAGTTGAATAAGCGTTGGACATTCAATGCTGCATGGGTGTTCAATAGTGGCCAGGCTTTCACGGCTCCAAGTGGAAAGTACCAAATCATTGACAACTGGACGTATTACTATGCGGAAAGGAACGGGTATCGGGCTCCGGACTACCATCGTCTGGACGTGAGTGCCGTATGGTCGAAGCGCTATGCAAGACACACTAGACAGTGGGTGTTCGGCATTTATAATATATATAATAGGTATAATCCTTACCTCATTAACTTCGAGGATAGTGCTGATGGTGCCCGTACAAAGGCTAAACAATACTCGCTGTTCGGCATTGTGCCTTCGGTGGCGTTTAATATTTTGTTTTGAGATTATGAGGATAGAAGGGGCAAAAGAAAGTAGAATAGGAGCATGGAGAATGGTACTTGTGAGTTTGATGGGACTCATAGGAATGTCATCGTGTGAGAAAGAGATAGATATCGATTACCGTCAGGTGGATCCAATATATGTGGTTGAGGCCTCTGTGTCTGACAGTGGAATGAAGGCTCGTGTGAGTAGGACACAGGCGATGGATGACAATAACAGTACAAGCAACATAAGTGGTGCTACGATAGTAGTGACAGGTAGTGATGGCAGTGTGACGAACCTGTCGTATAGGAATAATGGTACTTACCAATCATATGCCAAGGGAACGCCAGGTGTGACATATCAAATAGACGTGGAGGTTGATGACAGGCATTTCACGTCAACATCTGTTATGCAGCGGATGCCTGTGATCAATAAGTTCCATTTTATCTGGAAGAAAGTCATGGGTGAACGATTCCTTGTAGGTGAGCTGCTGTTCCAGGATATCCCCAATGAGGATAACTGGTACTTCATGCATATATATCGTAACAATATCGGATACCGTTGGGCCGTGAAGCGTGACGATACGAATCCAAACAAGGAGCTGCAGCAGTTGTTCTCTATTGCCAGAGAAGGTAGTAATGACGAGGATATGCTCAAAGAAGGGGACAATCTTCACATTGAGTTGCGTGCTATTGATAGGAGGGCATACGACTATTTGTATTCAATGCAAATCATGAACAACACAAATACCAACCCCGTACAGAACTTCACAGGTGGTTGTCTTGGCTATTTTTCTGCCTACAGTCAGGTAACGTTCAACTATGTCTACCATGAGGTAGACGTAGATGAGGAGGAGTAGATTATGTATGGGGAGTTGATAGCTTGCGAACGATGAATGTAACAGTCACGTTGTACTGCTCATTCTCGTATCGTAGCATAAGCGTATTGTCGGTAAAAGACATTACTTGAGCCAGTAAGGTTCCTTCCCCAGTGGTAGGTTCCAGTTTTAGGTTGTGATTGTCGCATTGGTAGTTTCCTTCATAAATGATGTAGCCCTCTTTGTCGTAAGCGATGAAGGAACCCTTACGCACCATACCGTTGTAACTGCCATCGTCGTGGAACTCGAAACGGTCGTAGGCGAAGTTCTCTGGCTTTAGATCCGTATCGCCTTCGATGACAACATCTCCTTCACTCCATCCTCGTTGCCATGTACCAACAATTATTTCGCCCAAACGACGGCCATCATCATCGCCGCCACCACAGGCGAAAAGAAAAAGAAGGGCAGTCAAACAGACTGCCCTATAGAAGATCTTACTTAACATTGCCAACTTTTACCAGATACTCTGCTATTTGTACGGCATTGAGGGCAGCACCCTTACGGATCTGGTCACCTGAGAGCCAGAACGTCAGACCACAGTCATCGCTCAGGTCCTTGCGGATACGACCAACGTAGACATCGTCTTTGCCAGCTGTCTCAAGGGGCATGGGGTAGGTCAAGGTAGAGGGATCGTCCTTCAGTGTGCAACCAGGAGCAGCGGCAATCGCCTTCTGAGCCTCTTCGACACTAATGGGCTTCTCAGTCTCAATCCATACAGACTCGGAGTGTGAGCGCAGGGAACTGACGCGGACACACATGGCCGAGCACTTTGCATCGGTATGCATGATCTTACGGGTCTCATTGTACATCTTCATCTCCTCCTTGGTGTATCCGTTGGGCTGGAATACGTCAATCTGGGGAATCACGTTGTATGCCAACTGGTGGGCGAACTTCTTGACAGTCTTCACCTCACCGTCCTCCACCATCTCTTTATACTGCTGCTGCAGTTCTGCCATAGCGGCAGCACCTGCACCAGAGGCACTCTGATATGAGGCTACATGGATGCGCTTGATATGGGAAATGTTCTCAAGTGGCTGAAGCACAACGACCATCATGATGGTCGTGCAGTTAGGATTAGCGATAATGCCACGGGGACGGTTCAAGGCGTCTGCGGCATTACACTCAGGAACCACAAGGGGTACATCGTCATCCATACGGAAAGCGCTGGAGTTATCTATCATCACTGCACCATATTTTGTGATTGTCTCGGCAAACTCTTTCGACGTACCTGCACCAGCAGAGGTAAAGGCAATATCCACATCCTTGAAGTCGTCATTGTGCTGAAGTAACTTCACTTCAATCTCCTTACCCTTAAATGTGTACTTACGCCCAGCACTACGCTCTGAGCCGAACAGCACCAGTTCATCCATAGGGAAATTCCTCTCGTCGAGGATCCGCAGGAACTCTTGTCCCACGGCTCCGCTCGCACCAACAATTGCTACTTTCATCTTGACTAATTCTTTAAATGGTTACATTTTGGCTGCAAAATTACAAAAAAAAGTTCTAACTTAAACTTTTTTTCGTAACTTTGTACCCGAAATGACATTATTGGTATCATATTTACCAATCACAGACCCTACACTAATCTTTTTTGTAGTGCTGTTGATCATCCTCTTTGCACCTATTGTGATGAGTAAGTTACGTATTCCTCATATCATAGGCATGGTGTTGGCAGGTGTCATGATTGGACAATATGGCTTCAATATCTTGGAGCGTGACAACTCTTTTGAACTCTTTGGCAGGGTAGGACTCTATTATATCATGTTCCTTGCAGGACTGGAGATGGACATAGAAGGTGTGAAGAAACATACTCGGCGATTCTTGATTTTCGGGTTGCTGACATGTTTTGTACCGCTGATCCTGACTTATATTATGGCGATGACCATCCTAGACTACTCTCCGGCAGCCTCGTTCCTCCTGGGATGTATCATGGCATCGAACACGCTTATTGCTTATCCCATTATCGGGCGTTACGGCTTGCAGCGTCATCCGAGTGTCGGACTTAGTGTCGGTTCGTCGATGATATCTTTATTTATGGCCCTTGTGATGCTGGCTGCGCTCTCAAGTTCATTTGAGAAAGGAAGTGGCTGGCTGTTCTGGATACTCTTCATTGTGAAGTTTGCAGCATTTTGTGTGGGCAGTGTTATCCTTATTCCGAAACTTACAAGATCTTTCTTGCGGCGCTATAGTGATGCGGTGATGCAGTATATATTTGTGTTGGGTATCATGTTCCTCAGTGCTGCTCTCACTTCCTTGATAGGCATAGAGGGCATCTTTGGCGCATTTTTCTCGGGATTAATCCTCAGCAGGTATATCCCTCATGTGTCACCCCTGATGAACCGTATTGAGTTTATCGGCAACGCCCTGTTTATTCCCTATTTTCTGATAGGTGTGGGCATGCTTATCAACGTCCGCACCATCTTCTCGGGCATCGATATGGTGTGGGTAGTATTCCTGATCGTCTTCTTCGGTACCTTTGGAAAGGCTGCTGCCGCTTATGTCTCAAGTTTGTTATTCCGTCTGACGAAGGCAGACGGTAACATGATGTTCGGTCTTACCTCAGCCCATGCTGCCGGTGCTATCGCCATGGTGATGGTAGGGATGCGTCTGGAGGTGGCACCTGGGGAATATATGATTAATGACATCACACTTAATGGTGTCGTGATGATGATTCTCTTTACTTGTGTAATCAGTACACTGATAACGGAGCATGCAGCCCAGCAGATTATTATTCAGGAGAAGACGCATCTGCAGACAGATATTCCAAAGGACGATGATGAGAAAATTCTTCTCTGCGTGAAGTATCCTGATATTGCCCCTCAGCTGCTTTATCTGGCTATGCTGATGCGCAACCAACGGCTGAACCGTGAGTTAGTGGCACTCAATGTGGTCTATGACGACCAGAACAGCAATCCTTCCCGTGAGCAAGGTCTTCGTCTATTGGAGAAACTGCAGCAACAGGGCAGTGCTTCTGATGTAAAGGTGCAAACACAAGTGCGATTGGCTACCAACATTGCTAATGGAATCAAACATGCATTCAGGGAGTTTGGCTGTTCAGAGATTATCATGGGAATGCATGTGCATACAGACATCAATCCGCGATTCTGGGGAGAGTTTATCCAAAGTCTCTATAATGGTCTGAACCGTCAGATTATTCTTACCCGTTTTGTTCAGCCTATGTCCACGCTCCGTCGTATCAGGGTGGCAGTACCGTCGAGGGCGGAGTTTGAACCAGGATTCCATCGATGGTTGGAGCGTCTTAGCCGTTTGTCTGGACAACTTGACTGCCGTATTCAGTTTCATGGGCGGAATGACTCGTTGGTACTCATCGCTGAATATATCAACAACCATCATCCGCATGTCAGGGCTGAATATACACAGATGGATCACTGGAACCAGTTGCCGCGGTTGGCTGCGGATATTTCGGAGGATCATCTGTTTGTTGTAGTCACGGCCCGTAAAGGTACTATATCCTATAAAACCGCACTTGAGCGTCTGCCTGATGAATTGCAGAAGCATTTCTCTGGCAAGAATCTCATGATTATTTTCCCTGACCAGTTTGGTGATACGAAGGAAGACCGTATGAGTTTCACTGAGGCACAGCACCATGAGGAAAAGAGTATTTATGAAACCATTTCAAGGTGGATACATAAGAAAAGATAAAGAGTTATGATTGATATCAAGAATATAACAAAGAGTTTTGGTTCACTACAAGTACTTAAAGGTATAGACCTCCATATCGACAAGGGTGAGGTCATCAGCATTGTAGGTCCTAGTGGAGCAGGCAAAACGACTCTGTTACAGATTATTGGGACGTTGGACCGTCCGGATACAGGTGTGGTATGCGTCGATAATACCGATGTCACATCATTGTCATCGAAGCGTCTCTCTGATTTCAGGAATAATCACCTCGGTTTTGTTTTCCAGTTTCATCAGTTGTTGCCTGAGTTTACGGCCATTGAAAATATTATGATTCCTGCCTATATTGCTGGAAAAAGTCAGAAGGTGGCAAGATCACGGGCTGAAGAATTATTGAAATTCATGGGACTGAGTGACCGCTCTACTCATAAGCCTCATGAATTGTCTGGAGGAGAGAAACAACGCGTAGCCGTGGCTCGCGCCCTTGTAAACAGTCCTGCTGTAATCCTGGCTGATGAACCTTCAGGCTCTCTTGATACAAAGAATAAGGAAGAACTGCATCAGTTGTTTTTTGACCTGCGTGATCAATTCGGACAGACATTTGTCATTGTCACCCATGATGAATCGTTGGCGGCTATAACTGACCGTACTATACATCTGCGTGACGGTTTGATAGAAACATCGGAAATATGCTTAAACTCGGAGACTACAATACCCTTAGAATAAGGAAACGTACGGAGTATGGCCTATATCTTGACGGTGGTGAAGAGGGTAATATCCTTTTGCCTAACCGTTATGTGACTAAAGATATGCATATCGGTGACGAGATAGAGGTCTTCATTTATCTTGATCAGGATGAACGTACGATAGCGACGACTGAACATCCTATAGCAAAAGTAGGGGAGTTCGCCTATTTGGAATGTGCTTGGACAAATGAGTATGGTGCTTTCCTGCATTGGGGTCTGATGAAGGACCTCTTTTGTCCGTTCCGGGAACAGAAGACCCGAATGGAGAAGGGAAAGATTTATTATGTCTATATCTTAGAAGATGAGAAAACCCATCGTTTGATGGCCACGGCAAAGGTGGAACGTTATCAGAAGAATGACGGACGGCAAAGGGTGCTTGATTTTGCAGAGGTGTTACTTCGTTATCTTTATGAACATGACGGCTTCTGCGATTTAGGAGACAAGTCACCGGCAGAAGATATCTACGAGCGTTTCCAGATTTCCAAGAAAGATTATAAAAAAGCCATCGGCGACCTATATCGCCGACGGCTTATAACTATTTCCGAAGAAGGTATTCGACTCGTCAATTGATTTTGGGTAAATCTGGTTGAGAATCGATAATACTTTATTTTGTCCTTCTCTTAGAATTCCGCACTCTTGGGTGTTCTCGGGAACGGGATGACGTCACGGATGTTCTGCATGCCCGTCACGAAGAGGATAAGACGCTCGAAACCAAGGCCGAAGCCTGCATGAGGACAGGTGCCCCAACGGCGTGTGTCAATATACCACCACAGATGAGTCTGATCCATCTCGCGGCGCTCAATCTCCGCCATCAGTTTCTCATAGGATTCCTCACGAACAGAACCACCGATGATTTCGCCGATTTGCGGGAACAGTACGTCAGTACCCTGCATGGTTGGTCCAGGAGCAACAGCACCTTTGTAGCCTATAGAACCGCCCTCGGCAGTTTCCTCGTTCTGCTTCATGTAGAAGGACTTAAACACACGGGGATAGTCAGTCATGATAACAGGCTTCTTGAAGTGCTCCTCAACGAGGTAGCGCTCATGCTCAGAAGCGAGATCGTCGCCCCAATTGCAGGGGAACTCGAACTTCTTTCCGTTCTTGATGGCGTCTTGCAGGATGTTGATGCCCTCAGTATATGGCAGGCGAACGAAAGTATCCTTTAAAACACCCTCAAGACGCTCAATCAGTGTTTTATCAATCATCTTGTTAAGGAACTCAAGATCGTCCTTGCAGTTCTCGAGTGCCCAACGTACACAGTATTTGATGAAATCTTCCTCGAGGTCCATCAATTCTTCCTGATTCAGGAAAGCAACCTCTGGCTCTATCATCCAGAACTCGGCCAGATGGCGTGGCGTGTTGGAATTTTCAGCACGGAATGTAGGACCGAAGGTATAGATGGCGCCAAGGGCAGTTGCACCAAGTTCTCCCTCGAGCTGACCACTTACAGTCAATGATGTCTGTTCTCCGAAAAAGTCGTCATCATAGATAATCTTACCGTTCTCGTCCTTCTTCAGGTCATAGAGATTCTTTGTAGTTACCTGAAACATATTTCCAGCACCCTCACAGTCGCTGGCTGTAATCAGTGGCGTGTGGAAATAGAAGAAGCCATGTTCATGGAAGTAGGTGTGAATGGCCATGGCCATGTTATGACGGATGCGCATGACTGCTCCGAAGGTGTTGGTGCGGAGACGCATATGTGCATTCTTACGCATTACCTCAAATGATTGTCCTTTCTTCTGCATCGGGTAGTCATTACCGCAGAGGCCGTATACTTCCAGATTTGTTGCCTGTATCTCGCTCGACTGTCCGGCACCTTGGCTCTCGACCAATTTGCCTTCGGCACAAATACATGCACCTGTCGTAACCTGCTTCAAAAGTTCTTCATCAAAATGTGTCGGATCGACAACAATCTGTACGTTCTTGATGGTAGAACCGTCGTTTAAGGCAATAAAGTCGACAGCCTTCGAACTGCGGTGCGTGCGCACCCAACCCTTTACGCAGACTTCCTTACCATATTCTGTGCTTTTCAGCACATCGATAATCTTAGTTCGTTTCATTACATCTATAAACTACAAACTTAATTTTACTCGTATGCTCCCATTCGTAAACGATCCACTTCTTCCTCAGTGAGGTAGCGCCAGTCGCCTCGTTTCAAGTTCTTCTTGGTAAGGCCGGCAAACTGTACACGGTCCAGTTTCTGTACTCGATAGCCGAGTGACTCAAAGATACGGCGTACGATGCGGTTCTTGCCACTGTGAATCTCAATACCAACCTGCTTCTTGTCTGTGGGGCTGGCATATTGTACGTCGTCAGCCTTGATTTCACCGTCTTCAAGCTGGATTCCATCAGAAATCTGCTGGAGGTCGTGGGCTGTTACGTTCTTGTCGAGGAATACGTGGTAGATCTTCTTTTTCAGATACTTAGGATGAGTCAGTTTCGAAGCGAGATCACCATCATTGGTCAACAAAAGCACACCAGTGGTATTTCTGTCTAAACGACCAACCGGGTAGATGCGCTCAGGGCAGGCGTTCTTTACGAGATCCATTACAGTCTTACGCTGCTGGGGATCATCGGCTGTGGTGACATAGTCCTTAGGCTTGTTCAGTAGAACATAGACCTTTTTTTCTATCTTAACGGGCTGATCGTGGAACATAACCGTGTCAGTGCGCTTGACTTTGGTTCCAAGTTCGGTTACCACTTCTCCGTTTACTGTAACGACACCAGCCTGAATGAACTCATCAGCCTCACGGCGACTGCAAATGCCAGCATTAGCAAGGAATTTGTTCAGACGAAGGGGCTCATTAGGGTCATAGTTCACCTCTTTATATTCAATCCGTTTCTTCATGCTGTATTTTGCATTCGGATCATAGTCGGCAGTATGCTGACGGGGTCCTTTCTTATAAGGACTGTAAGACTTCCCGTATTGTTTCTGATAAGGCTTATAGCCTCCCTGACGAGGCTGGTATCCTCCCTGACTCTGATGCGGCTGATAGCCTCCTTGACGCTGGTATCCTCCCTGACGGGGCTGATATCCACCTTCCTGTCCTTGACGTGGTTGATACCCCCCTTGACGCTGGTATCCTCCTTGACGTGGCTGATAGCCGCCTTCCTGACCCTGACGTGGCTGATAGCCGCCCTGTCTTGGCTGATAGCTGTTTTGACGCGGGCGATAACCTCCTGGATAGTTACCACGGGTGTGGTAGTCCTCACGTTGTGTACTACTATCATGCAAGGCTGCGCCAAAGCCCTCCGGACGGAATCCACCCTCATCGTTGTCGCGACGGCGATAGTCCGTACGTTCAAAAGTTGGACGCTGACTTGTATGTATACGTGGACGCGGTGTGCGTCTTACTTCTCTCTGAAAACCTTCCTGTTGTGTTGTTTCCTCTTGTTTCTTCTCGTTATTCTCGATATCCATTTTACTAAATGTTTTTATGTTGTTGATTATTAAATGCCTGTATATGTTGAAGGACTGATGGAACGAAGCTCATTCTTTACTTCTTCACTGACTTCCAGAGTCTCGATAAAATCCTGGATTCTTTCTGCTGTCAGTTTCTCGTTGGTCCTTGTCAATGCTTTTAGCGTCTCATATGGGTTGGGGTAGGCCTCGCGGCGCAGAATAGTTTGTATGGCTTCAGCCACAACAGCCCACGTGTTGTCAAGATCTTCTTGTAACTTCTCTTCGTTGAGGATCAGTTTGCGAAGTCCTTTCAACGTACTTTGAAACGCAATAATTGAGTGTCCCGTTGGTACGCCAACATTACGCAACACTGTTGAATCGGTCAGGTCACGCTGCAGACGACTTACTGGTAGTTTCGCTGCCAAGAACTGTAGGATGGCATTGGCAATGCCGAGATTTCCCTCAGAATTCTCGTAGTCTATGGGGTTCACCTTATGCGGCATAGCACTGCTGCCAACTTCTCCGGCCTTGATCTTCTGCTTGAAATAGTCCATGGAGATATACATCCAGAAATCACGGTCCAGGTCGATGACTATGGTGTTGATGCGACGCATGGCATCAAATACACCACCAAGCCAGTCGTAATTGGAAATCTGAGTGGTATACTGCTCACGTTCCAGTCCGAGTTTTTCACTGACGAACTGATTGCCGAACTCCCGCCAGTCGTATTGTGGATAAGCCACATGATGGGCATTGAAATTTCCCGTGGCTCCTCCGAATTTCGCAGTGAGAGGCGTGTCCTTTAGTCCGCGCAACTGCTCCTCCAAACGATACACGTAAACCATGATCTCCTTTCCCAGACGGGTAGGGGAAGCAGGTTGTCCATGGGTCTTGGCCAACATAGGAATGTTCTTCCATTGTTCAGCATAGTCGTGGAGTTGTTCAATCAATTCCTCCACCAGGGGATAATAAACTTCCTCCAATGCCTCCTTTATGGAAAGGGGCACACTGGTGTTGTTGATGTCCTGTGAGGTCAACCCGAAATGAATAAACTCCTTGAAAGGCCTTACGTTTTCCAGTTGCTCTGTGCTGTCGATCTTTTCTTTAATAAAATACTCGACGGCTTTAACATCATGGTTCGTCACCTTCTCAATATCCTTCACCCGCTGGGCATCAGCAGGTGTAAAATTGCGATAGATGTCACGGAGGGGTTCTGTCAGATCCTGGTTGACTTCTTGTAATTGCGGCAGGGGTAGTTCGCACAAAGCAATAAAATATTCTATTTCCACGCGTACCCTGTAACGGATAAGGGCGTATTCGGAGAAATAGCCTGCCAATGGTTCGGTTTTACTTCTGTAACGGCCGTCAATAGGCGAGACGGCTGTTAGTGCATTTAAATCCATTCTTTTTCTTAAAAACTAATCCTAATTATTACTATAAGCTTATATCCTAACCCAAAACTGCAACCTCCACGGCTGCAGGTGAGTCTCATCTTGTGTTGTGGGCGCTGACGGATTCGAACCGCCGACCCTCTGCTTGTAAGGCAGATGCTCTAAACCAACTGAGCTAAGCGCCCTCAATGTTTGCGGCTGCAAAGGTACAGAGAAAAAACGAGACTGCAAAATTTCCAGACGGAAATTTTGCAGTCTCCGCCTATTTTATAATTGATAGAGGTCATTGGCCGCCATCAGCTCCACTTTCTTTGCTGCCAGGATATTCTCGCAGGCCTCAAGGTCGGTGGGACGGATGACCACTGTGGCCACGTCGCCGTTGGCAAATGAATACATATACTCGATAAATACCCCGTTGTCGGAGAGATGACGGAGTACGACGGCCAGGGAACCGCTGGTGTTCGGGCAGACGAATCCGATGACGTCGGTGATCTTGACGGCAAAGTGATTCTCTTTCAATACCTGATAGGCCTTGTCGGGGTCGGAGACGATACAGCGCAGGATGCCAAAGTCGCTGTTGTCAGCGATACTCATAGCTGACAGGTTGATGCCTGCAGCACCCAGTACGTCAGTTACCTCAGTCAGACGGCCTGACTTGTTCTCAAGAAATACGGATAGTTGTTTTGCTTTCATATGCTTATTGGTGTTTGTTTTTACCTTATTATAAATATAATGTCAAAGTTGGCGTTTGTCGATGACACGCTTGGCCTTGCCTGTGGAACGCTCGATGCCCTTGGGTTCGACCAGTTTGACCTTGAACCCAAGGCCGATGACACTGCGCAACTCGGCTTCCAGCTTCTTCTGCAGGCCGACCATCGTTGCCATGTCGTCGGTGAAGTATTCTTCCTTGACTTCTACCTTCAGTTCCGAGGTGTCCGTGTTGTTCACACGGTCGACGGTGAGCAGGAAGTGAGGCTCGTACTCAGGCAGCTTCAGGATGACATCTTCAATCTGCGACGGGAATACGTTGACACCACGGATGATAAGCATATCGTCGCAGCGGCCAAGGATGCGGTCCATCCTGACGAGCGTACGTCCACATTCGCACTTGTCATAATGAAGAGCCGTGAGGTCGTGGGTGCGATAACGCAGCAAAGGCATTCCCTCTTTCGTCAGGTGGGTGAACGTCAGTTCTCCGAAAGAGCCTTCGGGCAGCGATTCTCCGGTATTTGGGTCGAGAATCTCCGGATAGAAATAGTCTTCATTCAGGTGGGTGCCATGCTGGCATTCGCACTCATAGCCCACACCAGGACCGGCAATCTCCGAGAGTCCGTAGATGTCGTAGGCCTTGATGCCCAGGGATTCCTCCAGCTTGACGCGCATCTTCTCCGTCCAGGGCTCTGCTCCGAAGACGCCAATCTTCAGCTTGAACTCCTCACGGGGCCATTCACACTCGCTCATGGCCTCACCGAGGAACATGGCGTAGGAGGGCGTGCAGCAGAGGATGGTCGTGCCGAAATCGTGCATCAGCGTCATCTGCTTCTGGGTGTTTCCCGAAGAGATGGGAATCACGGAGGCTCCGATATTCGTTGCACCGTCGTGGGCTCCCAGACCACCGGTAAACAAACCATAGCCGTAGGCCACCTGGAAGATATCGTCCTTGCCAGCGCCGTAGGCAGTAAAGGCGCGTGAGATGGCCTCTGCCCACATGGCAAGGTCCTTACGGGTATAGAGTACCACCACGGGCTTGCCTGTCGTACCGGAGGAGGCGTGGATCCTGACAATCTGACTCATCGGCACGGCCGCCAGACCAAAGGGGTAGTTGTCGCGCAGGTCGAGCTTGTTGGTAAATGGCAACTTCACGATGTCGTCAATGCTCTTGATGTCACCAGGTTCCAGACCCATCTCCTGGAACTTCTTCCGATAGAAGGGTGTGTTGTGATATACGTACTCTGTCATCTTCACAAGACGACGGCTCTGAATCTCGCGAAGCTGTTCGCGATCCATGCATTCAATGCTTTCGTTCCAAATCATTGTGTTATTATCTAGTCTGTTGATGTCTTTGTTATACGACTTACTGGGCCTTGTTCTCTGCGTCGATAGCCTTGATTTTCTCCTTGACAAGGTTCAGATCGTCCTTGAGTTTCTGTACCTTGCGGTTCATCTCGTCGATGAGACTGCTACCCTTCTTTGAACTGGCATTCAAGAAACCAAGGTTATTCTCGTATGTTTGAATCTCCTGTTTCAAGGCCTCGTATTGACGGAACAGCCGTGCACGTTCATTGTCAAGGGCATTCTCTCCACGTTCGGCAACCTGTTTGAGACTCTGTTTAAAGCTATTCAGTCTGCGCTTGGCTACAGAGATATTCAGATCCTTGTAAAGACGGTCGAGGGCTGCATGGTACTCTTCGTAGAGCTTATCCTTCTCTTTGAAGGGCACATGACCGATGGACTGGTATTCCTCAACGAGTTTCTGTACTTCTTCCTGGACATTCTCGCCACTATCTTCCGTGATGGCTTTCAGTTTCTCAACCACTTTTCTCTTTTTGTCCAGATTGGCATATTCCTCACTGTGTTGTCCTGCTCCTGCAGCCTTGCGGGCTTCAAAGAACTTATTGCATGCTCCAAGGAACTCCTCCCAAAGCTGATCGCCAAGTTTCTTTGGAACCATACCTATCGTTTTCCATTCCTTTTGCAGTGCTATGAGTTTATCGGCAGTAGACTTCCACTCCGTGGAGTCCTGAAGGGCTTTTGCCTTCTCGATAAGAGCCCTTTTCTTCTCTGCGTTTTCCTTAAAGGAATCCTTCAGTGTACGGAAATATTCAGCCTTGCGCCCGAAGAAATCGTCACAGGCAGCACGGAAACGCTCGAAAATCTTGACGTTCATCTTCTGGGGTGCAAAACCGATGGTCTTCCACTCCGTCTGCAGTTCGATAATTTGCTTGGTATGCTTCTCCCAGTCACCGCTGCCTTTGTTCTCTTCGGCTGCAATGGCCTCCACTTTCTCACATAAAGCGGTCTTGCGAGCCAGATTCTCTTCCTCTTTGGCTCGGATGCCCTCAAAGTGCTGCTGATGACGCTTGTTGATGACGGTACTGGCAACTTTGAAGCGGTTCCAAATGTCCTCACGCTCTTCTTTCGCTACAGGACCGATCTCTCTGTATTCCTGATGGAGCTTCTGTAACTGATGGAAGGCACTGATGATATCAGTTTCCTCGGCCAGTTTTTCGGCTGCCTCACAAAGACGCACTTTCTGCTCCTTATTTTTGCGGAAGTCATATTCACGTGCCTCGCTGTTCAGTCGCAGCATGTCGTAGAACTGTTCTACATATAATTGGTAATTACGCCAAAGTTCATTTGCCTTGTCTGCTGGCACGTTCTTGATTTCACGCCACTGCTGTTGCAAGGCCTTAAACTCCTGATAACCCTTGTTGGCATCCTCTGGAGTGGTTATCATGGCCTTTATCTTTTCGATGATGGCAAGTTTCTTTGCAAGGTTCTCCTGCTTCTCAGCCTCCTGCTCCTTAAACAACTTGGCGCGTTTCTCCTTAACGATACCCATCTCTGCTTTGAATGCCTCTTCCTGCTCGTCGGGAGTGATTTGGTATTGCTCTGGGTCACCGCCTCCATCGACGTAGGCCTTGAAACTGGCTTCGCGCTCTGCTATATGCAGCTTATAGAAGGCGGTCTTCAGATAGTCCACCTCCTCTTTTTGGGGCGCATCATCGCCATGAGCAATCTCCCGGATACGTTCCAGGATTTCTGCCTTGGTCTCATAAACCTTGCGCGGGGTTTCTACTTGAGAAGTTTCTTCCTCCTCTGCTGTCTCTTCATGAGGAGCTTGTTCCTCACTTGGCGTTTCTACTGCAGTGGCAGGTTCCTCAACCTCAGTTTCTGTGGGCTGTGGAGTCACTTCTTCCTTCATCACTTCGTTGTTACCCATTTCGAGGGCATTCTCTTGAGAGTCCATCATTTAACTTCCTTAGTTACTGACACAAATTCTTATTAATGATGCATCGCATCATCACATTTGGCGTCAAAGGTACTAAAAAAAGTAAAGATAAAAGCCTGAAACAAAGTTAAAAGATGCTAAACAAGCCTTTTATGACGGAAAATGAGCCATGCAATGACCGAAACGGCTACAGAAAGTACCATGGCGAAGACAAATCCCCATGTAGTAGTCTCCATTCCGTTGACAAGATTCATACCGAAAAGTGAGGCAATCAGCGTTGGACACATCATCATAATCGAGACCGATGTCAGCGTACGCATCACAGTATTCATATTATTGTTAATAATAGAGGAATAAGTATCCATCGTCGACTCCAGGATGTCTGAATAGATAGAGGTGGTTTCACGGGCCTGCGACATCTCGATATTCACGTCTTCGATAAGGTCGGCATCGAGTTCGTCAATCTGCAACTTAAACTTCAGTTTCGACAAGAGGTTTTCATTGCCTCGGATGGAGGTCTGGAAATAGGTAAGTGAGTCCTGCAGACGGCTGAGGCCAATCAAACTCTCGTTGTTCACCTCTCGGTCCAAGTTTCGCTTAGCCTTGTCGATGAGCATAGATATCTGCTTAAGGCGTTTCAGATACCAGACGGCACTGGAGAGGAAGATGCGGAAGATCATGTCCACATAGTCGGTAAAGCCCTCATTGCGCTTCTGCTGGTAACTGACAAAGTCAATCATCATGTTCGTCTCGTAGTAGCAGACGGTAATGGTGACGTCACGCTTATGGATGATACCCAGAGGCACAGTGGTATATGGCGTCCTCGACCGTATCTCCTTGACGTAGGGGATACGGAGGATGATGAGCATCCAGCCGTCGTCGTACTCATAACGGGCTCGCTCGTCGGTATCACTAATGTCCGACATGAAATAGTCGGGAATGTTGAACTGCTCTTCCAGTTCATGCTGGTCCTCTTCGGTGGGGCATGTCACCTGTATCCAGCAATTAGGCTGCCACTCTGGGAGTTGGGTCAGTCCGCCTTGGGTGTTCCAGAAAGTCTTCATTTTGCTAATCCTTTTTTCGTTTGTGAAATGGTTTTAGCGGCAAAGGGATTAGCAGCCTTGCCACTCTCCCCCGCCTTTACGAATTGTAATTATCCGCCGGGTAATCGTCCATAACTTGAATTATTTTTTGAATAAACCGCTGCAAAGGTAAATAAAAAAATCCACAGATGCAAGCATTCTGCGGATTTTCTTTCTACCTTTTTACTTTTTTACCTTTTTACTTTTTCTCAGGAATATCCTCCAAAGCTTTCTTTAGCAGTGTCCAGAAAGGCTCGACAGTCTTAATAAGGGCACGCTCGGTGGTAGTGTGGGGCGACTTCATCGTAGGACCGAAGCTGACCACATCGAGGTGTGGATACTTGCCGAGGATGATCGAGCACTCCAATCCGGCATGGTCTACCTGGATGATGCCGTCCTCGCCGAAGAGATCCTTATAATCTTTTAATAATAGGTGTAGAATCTCTGAATCGGGGTTGGGATCCCAGCCACCGTACGAGCCAGCCGTCTCGACCTTCATTCCTGCCATGTTAAAGCAGCTTTCGAGAGTTTTCACGATATAGTCCTTCATATCCTCACGGCTGCTGCGGGCGAGAATCTTCAGCATAGCCTTGCCACCACCAATCTCGATGATGGCGAGGTTGCTGGAGGTCTCTACCACGCTGGGATAGCTCGGAATCATACGGACTACACCGTCGTGACAGCCATAGATAGCATTGATGAGGTTGTCCTGAATCTCCACAGGAACCTCCTTTTCTGGTGTTTCGACATCCTCGCAAATCACCTCAATACCGCTCTCAATGCCTTTGTACTCGTCGGTGAAATCTTCGAACCAGTCTTGAGCCAGTTCCTTCAGGACAGCAACGTTCTCCTTTGGCAAGGTCAGCACGGCTTCGGCCTTGAATGGGATAGCGTTACGCATATTTCCACCCTGCCAGCTGGCGAGACGGGCCTCACACTCTTCGATGGCCTCGCGGACCAGACGCACCAGCAGTTTGTTGGCATTAGCACGACCTTCGTGAATCTCCAAGCCGGAGTGTCCGCCACGCAGCCCCTTAATGGTGACCTTGACAGCCGCATCCTCAGGATCGGTGTCTATATCCTGATAGTCTAATGTAGCAGTGATGTTGATACCGCCTGCCGAGCCGATAACGAACTTACCCCAGTGCTCAGAGTCGAGGTTCATGAGGATGTCGCCGTTCAGCTCACCTGCAGGTAAGTCGTTGGCACCATACATGCCTGTCTCTTCGTCGGCAGTGATAAGTGCCTCTACAGGACCGTGTTTCAGAGTCTTGTCTTCCATGATGGCCATGATGGAGGCCACGCCCAAACCATTGTCGGCTCCGAGGGTGGTGCCCTTGGCCTTCACCCACTCACCATCGATCCAAGGCTGGATGGGGTCTGTCTCGAAGTTGTGGGTATTCTCTGGTGTTTTCTGTGGCACCATGTCCATGTGGGCCTGCAGGATGACCCCCTTCTTGTTCTCCATTCCAGGAGAAGCGGGCTTCCGCATCACGATATTACCGGCTGGGTCTTTGAATACCTCCACGCCAGCCTCTTTGCCGAAGTCGAGCAGGAACTGCTGGATTTTCTCTAAATGTCCGCTGGGACGCGGAACTTGTGTCAGTGCATAGAAGTTTTTCCAGATGCACGCTGGGTTCAGATTTTGGATTTCATTCATGATGTTGTTATTTTAAGATTGTTACGTTTGGTAAAAGAAAGGGCAGCCCAGGCATAGATGCCGAGAGCGACGACGAGCATCGTTTGGACTGTATGTACTATCAATACGAAATATAGGGCATACTCATCGACCACACCATATAGGATAAGCATTGTCTTCACAGCAAAGTGCCACGGTCCGGCTCCGTTAGGGGTAGGCACGATGACAGCGATGGAGCCCACCACGAAGGTCACCAATGCACAGGCCAGTCCAAGATGTTCTGTTGCCTCGAAGCAGAAGAACGTCAGGTAATAGTGTAGGAAGTAACTGATCCAGATGCCGAGGGTAAAGAATATAAACAACGGCAGGTTCTTCACACCCTTCAGTGACATCACACCTTGCCAGATGCCGTTGACGGTGGCTTTCACCTTACTATATATATTAAGGCTCTGGAACAAGAAGTGCAGCAGGATCAGGATAGCTATCGCGCAAACAGCCGTCACGATATAACCTGTCAATGAAAAACGCTGAAATATCGTGTCGAGACTTGTGCCTGTCTGTTCAAAAAACGTGCCGAAGACGCTCAGTTGGAACAAGAGCGTCAGTCCGGCCACTCCACCCATCAGAAGTGTGTCGATGGCTCGTTCTGTCACCACCGTGCCAAGGGCTTTCGAGAAAGAACAGCCATCGTAGCGCTTCAGCACACCACAGCGCGTGAACTCCCCGATGCGGGGAATGATGAGGCTGACGGCATACGACAGGAAAACGGCATTCACGCTTGTCGATGTCCTCGGATGTTCGTCAATGGGTTCCAAAGTCTGCTTCCAGCGCCAGCCACGAAAAAGCTGTGCAAGGATGCCGAAGGGGAACGAAAGCAACATCCACGTCCAGTCCATCTCCTCTGTCATCACCTGACGGATACGTCCGAAATCCTCACCCCTGTACATCCAATACAGAATGGCTCCGCCCAATATGATTGGGAAGATGATTTTGGCCGCATTTATGAGGAGCGTTTTCATTTCCATGGGGACAAAGGTACAAATAAAAAATGATACGTGTCAACGAAACCTCTTTTTTTCGTATTTTTTCATTAAAAACCTTGTCTGTGTTCGTAAACAGCCATGCTTTTAGGTGGGCTGAACATGAAACCAGCCTGCCTTTTTTGGTATTTTATTTGGTTTTTTGCTCGCTTAATCGTATCTTTGCACCCATGAAGCAAGTGAGACCCAAGAAGAACCTCGGCCAGCATTTCCTGACTGACCTCGACATCGCCCGCCGTATTGCGGACACCGTGGATGAACCCTATCCTGACCTGCCAGTCCTGGAAGTGGGACCAGGCATGGGTGTGATGACCCAGTATCTGGTAGAGAAGTCCCGTCCGCTGAAGGTTGTGGAGATCGACCGTGAGTCGGTGGCATATCTGCAGGAACATTTTCCTCGCCTATATAATAATATAATAGGTGGAGACTTCCTTCGGATGGATTTGCGTGAGGTTTTCGATGGCCAACCTTTCGTGCTAACAGGCAACTATCCCTACGACATTTCCTCGCAGATATTCTTCAAGATGCTCGACTTCAAGGACCTCATCCCCTGTTGTACGGGAATGATCCAGCATGAGGTGGCTCTTCGTATGGCCTCACAGCCTGGCAACAAACAGTATGGCATACTCTCGGTAATGATTCAGGCTTGGTATCATGTGGAGTATCTGTTTACCGTGGAACCGTCAATTTTCAATCCGCCGCCAAAGGTTCAGAGTGCCGTCATCCGTATGACTCGCAACGATGTGACAGACCTTGGATGTGACTCACAACTCTTCCGCCGAGTCGTCAAGACCGTCTTTGGCCAGCGCCGTAAGATGCTTCGCGTTTCCCTGAAACAAATCCTTCCTCCAGAATCTCCATTCTTCACTCTCCATTCCACACTTCTTACCCGCCGTCCGGAGCAGTTAAGCATAGCCGAGTTTGTCGAACTGACGAACAAGGTTGCTGAGGCTTTGTGATAAAAAGTGTAAATAATACGTGTTTTCGCACACAAATGCGGTGTGTTCGCACACAACGGCTTGATTTATATCAAAAGAAATGCGTTTTTTATGCAAAAGTAGGATATAAATCATTGCAGGTTCGGAAAATCGTCGTACCTTTGCAGTGTCAAAAGACAAAAAGAGATCTTCAATAGACTCTGAGACAATACAGAGGTATTAGTTAAGGTAAAGATTGAAACAGGTTTTATTTGAGTATATAGTTAGTTAGAGTTAATTGTTAGTTAGATTTAGGTTTTAGGTTTATAATTATTGATTGATTGGCAATAGGTATTTCTAAGGCGTTAGGAAGAGGATTGCAAGTAAGGATAACAGACGCAGTGGTGACACTCCGTTTTTCTTAGAAAAGGTTTTTAGTTATTCATAGATTGTTGGTGCCGCCCTTGAGTCGTTGATGACCCTTGAGCGGCTTTTTTATGACCTTTTTTAACTTGATCTCAATTTCAGTTTGTTTGCCCAGCCACCCTTGAAAAGCCTGAACAGGAAGATGGTCCCACGGAAAGTGAGTTCGATGGCCATAGCTGTCCAGACGCCCTTCAGACCGTATTTCGGTGCAAGGGTAGCTGCCATAGTCAGACGTACGGCCCACATCGAACAGAGACTCATGAAAGCAGGTACGATGGTGTCGCCCGCTCCGATGAACACACCATTGGCCACGATGGCGGCAGCGAACATGGGCTCTGCCCATGCCTCTATACGAAGCACCTGTGTACCTTGGGCAATCACCTCCTCCACAGGTGACATGATGCTCATTAGTTCTGGAGCGAATACCCACATCAGTACTCCCATCACCGTCATCACGGCAATACCCAGTCCTACTGACATACGGGCAAAAGACCGTGTTAGCACTTTCTGTCCAGCCCCGATTCCTTGTCCCACAAGGGTGGTGGCAGCCTCGGCGATGCCGTAGCCTGGCATATAACAGAGACTCTCAACGGTTATAGCCAACGAGTGGGCGGCTATGGCGATAGTGCCTAAAGGAGCCACAATCATCGTGCTCACGATATATGCTCCTCCCATCAGCAGATGCTGCAGTCCCATTGGCGCACCGATTTTCACGGCCGTTCTAATGGTGTCTTCCTTTGGTTTGAAAGAACCTGGCCGTCCTACGAGCGATAGCATCTTCGACCTGACGATCAGGAAATACATCATCAGTCCCGCAGTGATCAGCATCGCTACCCCAGTTCCGATGGCTGCACCCATCACTCCCAGATCTAATATATATATAAATAGGTAATTGAAGCATACGTCCATCACGCACATACCGATGTTCAGTATCGAGGGGATCTTCATGTTGCCTGAACATTTCAGCATCGAGCCTGCCAGACCCTCTATCTGGAAGAAGATGCCGCAGAAGCCGAAGATGGCAAAGTAGATGGATGCATCGTGGGCGATCTCCTCCGTACCACCGAGCCAGTAGGGTAGGAATGGTGAGATGATGACGGATGTCAGCGAAATCATCAGCGCCCAGATCATACAACAGACGATTGACTGACGGAGCACCCTCCGTGCGGCTTCGAAGTCGTTGGCTCCGATGAAATGGGCCACCTGCACGGAGAATCCCATATTCGCCGCTGAGGCCAGACCACCCATCAGCCAGCCGGTAGTCTCCACCAGTCCGATGGCTGCCGATGCCTTTGCACCAAGATGTCCCACCATAGAAGCATCGATGAAGAACATCACTGTAGCGGAAATCTGCGCTAATATGGAGGGAATACTAAGACTGACGATGAGCCAGAGCTTTTCCCTCTGTGTCATCGCCCGCCCCTCTCGAATATAAGAGAGTAGAATCTCGCTGTTCTTCACTTTCTGCATTTCTATAGTTCTTGTGTGTCGTAGTGTTATCTAGTATGGATGATGCTGATGTACTCTTCGTAAGGAATGAAGCGACCACCCATGGATCGGAGGTGAGGCGTCTCGAGCTGGCAGTCGATGAGCAGGCCGCCGAGTTGTTCGAACATACCTGCCAGATGGATAAGGGCGAGTTTCGAGGCGCTGGGTACGAGCGAGAACATGCTTTCGCCGAAAAAGGCCTTGCCGAGATTCACGCCGTAGAGACCACCCACCAGCCGATCTCCGTCCCACACCTCAACGCTGGCGGCAAAACCCTGACGGTGCAGTTCCGTGTAAGCCTTGATGATGTCAGGTCCGAGCCAGGCCCCTTCTTCCTCATTGCGGTTCTGGGCTGTGGCACAGCCTCGGATGACACCCTCGAAATCCATATTGATGGTAATCTCATACTGATGCTTCTTAAACAGCTGCTTCATGGAGTGGCTGACGTGGATTTCTTTTGGGAAGATGACGAAGCGCTGCAGGGGACAGTACCAAAGCGGCTCCTTTCGATTTTGGAATGAAAACCAGGGGAAGAAGCCGTGCGAGTAAGCCAGCAACAGACGGTCTATCGAAAGGTCGCCGCCTACTGCCACCAGTCCGTCTTCCTCGCCCAGATGCGGGTCTGGAAACCAGAGTCTATCGTCTAATTGAAAGACTGCCATTGTCTGTCCCTACTTCTACATTTCCACCTTTTTTCAGACTGCCGAAAAGTATCTCGCGCATCAGCAGAGGCTTCAGCCGCTGGGCGATGACTCGATCCATCTCACGGGCACCGTATTCTCGTGTGAAACCTTCTTTCAGCAACAGATTGAAAGCCTCGTCAGTAAGAGTCATCGCCACTTGCTTGGCAGTAAGTTTCTCCTGAAGTTCGCCGAGTTTCTTGCGGAGGATGAGGGTTGCCATCTGCTCATCCATATCGTTGAAGACCACCGTACCTGTCAAGCGGTTGATAAATTCAGGCTTGAAGGTCTTCTTCACCTGTTTCAGCATCGCCTCACCACGAGACACCTTACCCGTAAAGCCGATATTGGCCTGGGCAGCAAACTGTGCTCCAGCATTCGAGGTCATGATCAGGATGACGTTGCGGAAGTCGGCCTTGCGCCCCTTGTTGTCAGTCAGACGGGCATAGTCCATCACCTGCAGCAAGATATTATAGATGTCCTGATGCGCCTTCTCAATCTCGTCGAGCAGGAGTACGCAGTTTGGCGTCTTGCGGATGGCATCAGTCAGCAAACCACCATCTTCGTAACCCACATAACCCGCAGGCGAGCCGATGAGCTTGGCTACGGTGTGCTTCTCAGTGTATTCACTCATGTCGAAGCGCAGCAGTTGGATGCCCAATTCCTGGGACAACACACGTGCCACCTCCGTCTTGCCGACACCCGTAGGCCCAACGAAGAGCAGTGAGGCCAGGGGCTTGTTGTCATCGAGCAATCCCGCTTTCGACATCTGTACAGACTCCACAACCTGACGGATGGCCTCGTCCTGACCATAGATCTTTGAGAGCAGGCGTGGTGCCAGTGTCTCCAGCTGACTATTGTCATCATCGTCTTTCATCGCCATTGCGTCCACCTTACAGGTCTTTGCCAAAACATCGGCAATGTCGGCCTTTTGGATGATGGATTTGTCCCCTTGATTCACTTCCATTGCTGCTCCGGCTTCATCAATAAGGTCGATGGCCTTGTCTGGCAGGAAACGGTCGTTGACGTGCTTGTAACTGGCATCAACGGCGAAGTCGAGGGCGGCCTCGTCGTAAGTGACGTGGTGGAAGGACTCATATTGTCCTCGTAGCTGACGGAGGATATGTTTCGTTTCTTCAGGCGTTGGCTCAGGGATGTCTATCTGCTGGAAACGGCGCACGAGCCCTTTCGAACGGGAGAAATGACGATTATACTCCTCGTAGGTGGTGGATCCAATAAAGCGGATGCTGCCTGATTCCAGATAAGGCTTCAGCATGTTCGAGGCATCCATAGCCCCCTCGCCTGTAGCGCCAGCCCCCACCAAAGTATGGATTTCGTCGATGTAGACGATATTCTTGTCGCTCTCATCCTGGATGCCGTCCATAATCTGTTTGATGCGATGCTCGAAGTCGCCGCGATACTGCGTACCAGCCAGGAGTGTGCCAATGTCGAGTTGGTAGATACGGCTGCCTTTCAGACGTTCTGGCACCCGACCTTCCTCAATCATACGCGCCAAGCCCCAGATGAGGGCCGTCTTGCCCACACCAGGCTCACCCACATGCAGTGGATTGTTCTTGTCGCGACGGCAGAGCACCTGGATGGTACGTTGCAGTTCCTGTTCCCTGCCTATCAGTGGATTATGGTTCTCATAGAGCTCGTTCATACAGGTGACGAGCCGTCGCCAGGCTGCATCAGGCTTCTGCTCGCCAGTGTCCTCCTCTAAATGGTCGTCGAAGTCGTATGCGCTGATGAGCTGACTCAAGAACTCACTCTCCCGACTCCCCAGGGCATCTTTCAGCAGATAGCATGCCCACGATTCATCCAAATGAAGGATGCCCATCACGAGATGGGGAATATCCAGTGCCTTGGCACTGCTGCTGAACACCTGCTGACAGGCAAACTCTATCACCTGTCCAAGCTGGGCCGATGCCTCTGGCTCGTATTCCTGTCCTTCAGGCACTTTTTCAACTCCGACCATTTCGTCAAACAAACGGTCTGCTAACAGATCCGGCCCGTAGAAGTCGTTGAGGATATGGACAAAGTTCTCGTCACGCAGCATCGCCAACAATAGATGTTCAGGCGTGACGAACTCATTACGGCCTTTCTTGCAGTACTCCATTGCTATATGCAGCACCTTCGCTGCACGTTGTGTTTGTTTTATCTCTGGCATAATTCCTTATTCTTTTTCAGGTTCTACGGTCAGTCGCAGCGGGAAACCAGCCTCACGGGCCATGTTCGTAGCCTTGTTTACCTTCGAGGTGGCCACGTCGTAGCTGTAGATACCCACGACGGCCTTGTCGGAGTGGTGTACCTGCAGCATCAGCGTCTCAGCTTCGGCCTCGCTTTTGAAAAATACCTCGACAAGGATCTTCACAACGAACTCCATCGTCGTGAAGTCGTCGTTGTAGATTGTGACCTTATAGCGTCGCGGCTCGCGCAGGTCTGTTCGCTGCCGCTCGCGGATACTCGTCTGCTCTTTTGCCATAAATCTTTATTCCGTGTGCAACCAATCAATTCCTCTATAACAGCGCAAAGATACATATTTTTCAAGAGAAATGATGAAAACCTGCCGTTTTTATACATTATTTAATATATTTGGAAGATGGAGAGGCGATGACGTTTTATTTCCATATTATTTGGCGATATGCATTTTATTTTGTATCTTTGCATTCGATTTGCATGAGATGAGTTGATGAACAAGAATGTTATAATTGCTTTTCTGCTGTTGTCACTTTGTTGCTTAACGGCTTGCAATACAGGCCGTTCAGGGGGTGCATCGCCTCTTACTCCAGAGCAGGAACGCTTGTCGCATATCAATTTGATCGACTCGGTGACACTCCCTTCCTTACTTCATCTGGACTCAATTGAAGGAAGTGACAAACTGGAATCAATCTCTGCTGAGGCCTGGATGCTTGTCGACGATAACACAGGTTTTGTCATCAGTCAGAAGTATGCCAACGAGCCAGCTTTCATGGCCTCACTGACAAAGATGATGACCTGTCTGTTGGCCCTCGAAAACGGAAACCTGTCAGATACAGTCAAGATTACCGAAGATGTATTCATCGCCAGGGATTCCAGGGTCAGGCTGGGTGACGGGTACGTGATGTCCCATCTCATTGACGAGATGATGCTGGTGAGCGACAACGATGCGGCCTATGCTCTGGCAAAGCAGATTGGTGGCGATACGCTGACATTCTGTGAGATGATGAATGAGAAGGCGGCTTATCTGGGTATGACCAATACCCACTTCGCCAATCCGAATGGTATGCCAAACTTCGAGAACTACAGTTCGGCTTCTGATTTGATCAGACTGTCACGCTATTGCATGCGAGACAGTAGCTTTGCCCAGATTGTGGGATCGAAAGAAAAGGATATACGATTGACTGACGGTCGCCATATGCCTTGCCGCAACACCAATGTCCTGCTGACGACATACGAAGGCTGCATCGGCATCAAGACCGGCTTCACCCGTCAGGCAGGCAACTGTCTGGCCTCAGCCGCCACTCGTGAAGGGGTCACGCTCTACTTGGTGCTCCTCAATAGCCGCAGCATGTCGTCTCGCTTTACGGAGTCGGCCATTCTCCTCGACTACGGCTTCAATGTCATGAAGGCTTATCATAACAATTAACTTAAATAACGAGAATTATGAAACAAAAGAAAGAATTGATGGTTAGACTGGCAGTAGTGGTGATGCTATTGTTGGGCGTGTGTGTGCAAGCAAATGCAGGTAACGAGATGACGCTGAGGAAAGGCGGCTCCATCGTTGGAAAGATCGAGTCGAACGGCGATGTTCGTATCGGTGGTTCTATCAAAGGCCGTTTCGAGTCCAATGGCGACATCAGAGTCAATGGTTCTATCGAGGGTAGGATAGAGAATAACGGTGATATCCGCAAGCGTGGCTCTATCGTCGGCAGGATCGAGTCTAACGGTGATGTGCGTATTGGCGGAAGCATCGTTGGCAAGGTTGAGTCTAACGGCGACATCCGTAAGAACGGCTCTATTATAGGTAAGGTAGAGCATCTTTCTAACCCTCGCCAGGCAGCCGTGATGTATTTCTTCGGCTTCTTCAGTATGTAAATTTAGAACTCGCAGGGACTGGTCCAATGAGTTATCTTAAGTTGGACCAGTCCCTGCCTTTTTAAATGGATGAGTCAAATCCTACGACTATAGCTTTTTATTGCTGTAGGTTCTGTTTTTATTGCCTCCGTGTGGCTCCAAGTAGCCGAATTCAGTAAGTTGTCGAAGATAGCGCTTGGCAGTAGTGGCTTTGAAGCCGAAGTGACTGACTATCTGTTCTGTGGTGAATTCGTCCTTATCGGCCACAAATCCCAAAATATCGACCTTTTTCTCTGCCAAAGAGGGCTTTATCGACCATTTATCGACCATTTCCTTCTGTAATTCTGTATATCACTTTGCAACTCTATTTGTTTAGGCAGGTCGTGGCGAAAAGGGGTCAGGAACTTCTGTGCCCTTTGATTACTTTTCACACTCCCAGCACAACAGCAGGGTCGATGTTCAGCTGACGGCTCAATTCTCTACCTATTTTCAGCGAGGGCTCGCTCTTGCCGTTCATGATTTCACTGACACGGGCATTGCTGAGACCAAGCATCTCTGCGAGTTTTGTCTGTGTGATACCCATTTCGTAGAGACGCAGCTTGATGACATCTATCAGCGTAGGTTTGCTGATGGGATAGTGGACATCCTCATATTCTGCTACCATATCAGAGATCATATCTAACTCCAGATAGTTTGGGTCATCTGCTGGAGTAGAGTCGTTAACCACTTTAAGCAGTTCATCAATTCTTTTCATCGCTGCTCTATATGCAGCCTCACTCTTAATCTGTTCCATACTTATAAATGTCCTTTTGGGTACAAATATAACACTATTTTTCAAAATTTCCAAATTATTTCGGAGAATCTTAAAAGCAATTCGATAAAACACTGGTTCAGATGATTCCTTCTTTACTTTTCACACCCACAGGACGTGAGCTCTTGACAATGTGTAATTGATGCTATTCTTCTTTAAAACTCTTGTCCTTCTCGAAGGTGATGCCGTCGTAGAGGGCCTGGGTGCCTTCGTAGCTCTCAGGGATGAAGTGGAGACGGACACCGCGGATGTGTTTCTTTGCACGGAAGGCCTTGGGGTCGTCGACCTTGTCGCTCTCGATCTCGAGTTTCAGTAGGCCAAACTCTTTCAGACGAACCTTATCACCGTTCTGGAGATGACGGCGGACGGTTTCTGCCACAATCATCATCAGGCCTTCGAGTGCACTCCCGCTGAGAGTGGTTCCTTTTGCTGCCTCTTCATAGAGTTTGCGACTCTCGATCGTCTGGTTGTGAACAGCTACAGCCTTGTACTTTCCAAAGGTCTTGAGCGTTGGTTTGGTTTCTTTCCTGATTCTGTATTTCATAAGCGTTGACTGATTTTTGTGCAAAGATACATATTTTTCGAGAGAATCATTCAAATTCTGACGAATATTTTCAATTTATGCAATTTCTTGTCGAAATATTCATTTTTAAATGATATAATTTCCTTTTCAAATCCATCAAATTACCTACATGCCTACATAAATTGTATATTTTGCACTGTATTTCAGAAAGATAGCGATTCTTATTCCTACATAATACCTACATAATCCCTACATAAAGCCTACATAATTTTTACATAAATCCTATCATAATCCCTAGTTCTTAATGTCTGCATAGGGAGCTGACTCGACGAGAGAAACGTCTTCGCAAGTCTTGAGGTTAAAGAAAGCTTTGAAATTCTCTAGAGAATTTCTTGTTGATCTGCCTGCTTGCAAATATTCCTAAGGGAGGAAAGTCCAAAATTCTCTAGAGAATTTTCTTCTCGCCTTTTTGTTGAAATATGCGGAGTGCTTGCCTGAGCTTTAGTGCATAGGGGGCTCAATGTATGTGACATGTAAGATTTATGTAGGAATTATGTTGGATTTGTGTATGAAATATGTAGGTTTATGTAGCTTTTGTGTAGGCATATGATGAGCAATATCCCTTTGTTTTTAAGGCATCTTGAGCATTTTTATGTAGGCATGTAGGCACTTTACCACTTTTTTCTTTCCATACATTCTTTGTTTTTCGATATTTTTTTGTATCTTTGCAGTCAAAAACAATAACGAAACAATCATGAAAGTAACATTACTGAAAAAAGCAGGCAAAAACGAAGTCATCAACCGAGTTGAGATCGAGGAGATAGCTAGTGCCATCAAAACCGGAATGATGAAGAATGCTGTCACGCATGTGCGTGAGGTGTATCATCTGATGAATCCCCATCGTCAGGCTGACGGACAGATCTCTACACAATGGGTAGGTGGTATCAAACTACCCAGAATCTGTTTTGCGGCTGACTATATAAATCGAAACGGTCAGTGGCAGATGATGGCGTATAACGGGCTCGTCGTGTTGGAGGTCAATGACCTGCCGACGTATGAGAAGGCAGTGGAAATCAGGGAGTTGGCGAAGAAGCTGCCTGAGACGTTGCTGTGTTTCCTTGGTGGATCGGGTAGGAGCGTGAAGATTGTATGTCGAGGAGAATTGTTTGGAGGCGGACTGCCCAAAGAAGAAGCGGACATCCGTCAGTTCCATCTTAATCTATATAATACGGCGCGGAGTGCCTATCAGAATCAGTTCGGCTTCGACATAACGTTTCTGGAGCCTCGGCTCGACAGAACGGTGTATATGAGTGCTGATCCGGAGATGGGTGTCAATGCGGAGGCCAGGCTGTTCTATGCTGATACGGAGAACCACGAACTGCCTCAGCCAGTGGTGATTAGCCGCGAAGAGGACCATCTGATGCCTGGCAGGACTGTGACAAGAACCTATCATCTGAACTGGACGTTTATCGTGGAGACGGTGATGGGGCATTATTTCGATCTGCCAGACGAGGATAAGGAGGCGACGCTGCTGATGCAGATTGCCTCTAAGTGTCTGGATCAGGGCATTCCCAAGGCACATGCAGAGGGGCTGACGATGCTGCACCCTGTGCTGAATCGCGACAAACTGCTGGTGGAGAAGATTTTCCAGACGGTCTATAGCGTGGCCGAGCAGGAGGAATATCGCAAGAAGCACAAAATCAAGCCCTTGAAGAGTGTGCCTGAGGACACTATCCAGGCGATGAAGACGGAGATTTTCCTCAATTCGAACTACGAGATGCGTAAGAACCTGCTGACGGGTGTGGCTGAGTATCGCGAGAAGTTCAGCGATGACCAGCGATTCAAGCCTGTAACGGATGAGGTGCGCAATGATATGACGCTGAGAGCCACTGAGTTAGGGCTGAAGTCATGGGATCGTGACGTGAACCGTTTCATTGATTCGACACGCATCGAGCAGTACGATCCGGTAAATACCTGGCTCGACCAACTGCCCCAATGGAACGGGCATGACTACATCGCCGACCTCGCCAAACGCGTGCCGACAAGTCAGCCGCATTGGGAGAAATATCTCCGGTTCTGGCTCGTGGGGATGGTGGCGCAGTGGCGTGAGAGCGATAAGCAGTTGACGGGCAACGCGTTAACGCCGTTGCTGATTGGCCGTCAGGGTTGCGGAAAGACACGTTTCTGCAAGATTATCCTGCCTCCGGAACTGCGCGACTACTACAACGACAAGATCAACTTCAAGAACGAGTTTGACCTGAACATCGCGCTCACGAGTTTTGCGCTGATCAATATCGATGAGTTCGACAAGACGACAAACTCGCAGCAGATCGTACTGAAATATCTCCTGTCATCGAGTGATGTGAAGTTCCGCCCGCCATACGGTAAGACTATCAAACAGTATCGCCGATATACCTCGTTCATTGGTACGACCAACCAGATGAAGCCCCTCGTCGATCCAACAGGAAGCCGTCGCTTCGTCTGTGTGGGCGTGACTGGGAAGATCAATTTCGAGGATAATCTCGAACATGAGCAGCTCTTCGCCCAGGCTCTCCATCTCTTTAATCAAGGGGAGCGGTATTGGCTGGAGGACGATGAGATACAGACGCTGATTGAGGAGAACGAACCCTTCCAGAAACTGAACGACCTGGTGGAGATGATTGGCGAGAGCTTCCGTCGGCCAAAGGAAACGGAACAGGCCAAGTGGTGGAGTCTGGGCGACATCAGCGCCCTGCTCACCTCGCGCTATCCCAACTTCGACCCTGAGACCCCGTTCCATAAGATTGGCTTTGCCCTCAACGATGTGCAGTTCAATTTCAAGAGCAAGCGTACCACGAAGCACATGGAGTACTGGCTGATAGAGAAATGAATTTAAAAAAACGACAAGACGATGAAACGACGTGAGATATACAATAGCGCCCAGATGATGAAGGCGATTCAGGAGATGGGATTTCTCCCGCTGTTGGACAGTGGTATCCGAGGCTATTCGGCTGAGGAGATGGTTGCTGACGACTGCCGATATGTGATATTGCCCGATGGCGGATGGGACTGGCCACTGTGGAAGTGGAAGGGGCCAATCATCACGGAGAGCAACTGCGTCTATGGTAAGTTCTTCGCTGGGAAGGCGGGCTTCATCAGTCGCGAGTGGTGGCCGGACTTCTGCAACTATCGTCGCCATCTGCATCCTATGCCATCGGAAGGCTCTATCGAAGAGACGGTGTTGTTCACTTTGCAGGAGCAGGGGCCGCTGATCACGCGTGAACTGCGAGCTGCCTGTGGCTTTAATGGGCCTAAGATGCGCAGTCGGTTTGATGGTTATGTCACTCGTCTGCAGATGGCCTGTCGCGTCATAACGGAAGATTTCGTCTATCCCACTGACAAACACGGGCGTGAATATGGTTGGGGGTGGTCTCTACTGACCACCCCCGAACAACTGCATGGACGTGAATTCTGCCAATGTCAGCGTACTCCCGAAGAATCATTCGAACGTCTTGTCAACCATTTCAAGGAACTTCTCCCCAGCGCCTCTGACAAGCAGATCCTGAAACTAATCAAAGGCTGACAATAGACGAGTGAAAGCCATTATTTCCACCAGAAATCATCCACGAATGCACCTTGTACATAGTCGGTGAATCTCAGATTCTCGTCAGCAATATTTCTTCTCTCACGAACAGGCTTGAACGTATCGTCAACTAAGATCTTACAGGCTGCCTGACCACGATTGGCAGGGAGTGCCATCCATACATTATCCTTCTGGACCTCAATAATGATATTCTTGATCTGTTCAGGCGTGATGTATTCGCCAGCAACAGTAAAGGTCGCTTCTGGTACGGTAGGACCAGCACCAGTGTTAAACATCTGATATTTACCATTGTCGTCGGGAGCTGCTTGTCCAAATACACTGTGAATCTCAACGCCTTCTGGTTGATTAGCACCTCTTACTCTGAGAGGAAGAGTACCACCAGCGCAGATTAGTTTCAGTGTGGTATAGCCGCCTTCTGCCTTCACAACATCGAATACAACATCGTTGAAGTCGAAGTCGCCATCTTCTGAAGCCGACAGGTCCTCAGCAATCACGCGATAGAGCGGATCGCCACCTTGGAAGCCTGGGCTACATTCTGTCTTTGAAATGGTGATGTTGGGCTTACCAGAACTGAAGTTATTATCTCCAGCTGCATAAATATTCTTTAAGGTGAAGCCATCTTTTGTGCAAATGAACGTGTGAGCAGACATGCCATCATTGCCTTGTGCAAAATGAGACTCTGCGGAAACGTATAAGTGTCCGCCATAGGTCACTGCACCCCATGTATTCGCAAGTGCGGCGTTTCTGACGATACTCTTAGCCTGGAATACAGCATATTCTCCTGAAGTAGGACCATAGATTCCTTTATTATATGTGTCGGAGATGTCATTACGTCCACCCTCAAGCTGGGCAATATTCTCAACTTTGAAGACAGCCTTCTGACCCATCACAATCTTAAACGGACCAGAATTGGCACCTGTACTTGAATCCCTTCCTCCATAGAAATTCTTGGTCAATACACCGCCGCCGGTATCAATCTTAAATGCGCCTGTTGCTGACGAAATGTTCATTTCAAAATCATTTGTCACCCAGAGATAACAATTATTGATAACGTTCTCGCTGCCACCTACATAAGAATAATTATAAGTCTTCCATTTTCCATTGTTGACCCAGCCTGAGTTGTTGGAATTGACCGTAGTAGTGCCCGAAACAGTCCAAATATCATTGTTCTGTACAGCGCCTGCATTCACTGTAGTCGTTGTACAATTAACGGTAGCATCGTTGACGATTCTACTATTATTACTCTCGGCATTCACACTTCTTGCTTCCAGCGTACCAACATTATAAAGAAAACTGGACGTGTTAACTTCAAAAGTGCCAACTTTGATGGTTCCATGATTGTACACCTTCGTGCTAGAGTTCGCCTTGAGAAGACCAGCAGTCTCAAGTTTGGCACCTCCTGCAATATAAATGGCATCAACATTGAAATTGATGGCACTAACCTCGCCTAATTTCAAGGTTGCCCCCTCAAGCAGATAGATTTCCGAACGATAATCAGGGGCAAATTTGGGGTGTTCAGCATCGGTGTCTCCTACGGATAAATCAACGGTACCCGTTACATAAATCTTGCTGGCGCCAGACCACGTAGAAACGGATTGGGTTTCCGCATCAATGTAATAAGAACCAGCTCCTGCTCCCCATGTGGGCAGTTTGTTAACACCCTCTGGTACAGCAGCCAAGAAATTGCTGGCAGCACAGTCTGTCGGGAAAGTAATGGTAGGCTGTAAGTTGCCTTTCGAAGTGTAATCTCCCTTAGCACGCGTAGAGGCATTCTTGCTGCTGAAGCCCCAGTCTACGTTAGGACCAACCTTGCCAAACGCTTTCTCAAAAGCGGTGGCATACTTGCTGTAAACAGTCTGTTCCGCTTTCTCCTCACTGTAGAAATATTCATCATGACTGCAAGATGAAAGTAGCATTGCACTCAACATGGTGGTTGCAATTGCTATAAAACCGAAATAACCTTTTTTATTCATAATTGATTGCATTAGTAATTGTTATTGATAAGTCTAAATATTCGCCATTAAATTGTTTCGATTGCAAATATACGAAAAAAAGTAATATGTTGCGGAAAAATTAAGTTAATAAAGATTAATTCATTGGATTATGCATAAAAAATACGTAATTTTGCAGAAATGTATCGACAGATTATCATATTGATTGATTTTTTGCTCTTGTCTGTTTCGATGTGCGCAGAAAGTGATTTTCCCGTCATAGAAATGAAGGCGGACAGGACGATGATTTATCCTCAGCGAATGGAACTGACGGGTGAAGAGTCGTTGATGGATATCCTCCAGATGGTGCCTGAGCTGATGATTGCCGGTTATGAGGATGTCGTCGCCAGCTATAACCTCCGCATCGACAACTGTCCGATGAACGGTGATACAAGATTGATTCTTAATCAGATGAAAGCCAAGGATATCGCTAAGATTCAGGTGTGTGACAATACGGGTGTTGCGAAGGGAACCATCGGAATGGGTAGGGTGCTGGATATCAACATGAAAATGTCTGACACTATGAAAGGTTTTGTGGAAGGACAGGGAGACTTTGGGAAGAAAGTAGCAGGTATCGGCTCTGTGAATGCGTTATACGGTAGTGAGTATACAGACCTCTATGCCAATGCCTCTTATCGTCATCAGGATGGGAATGAGGAGTATCTGACGCTTCACATGACGAACAGGTTTGACGACAGGAACAAACTGCTGACCTATTTCACCCAGCAATATCTTGACCATCCTTCTGGTGCGTCACGTAAGGTCATGGGCAGAGCGCGATATTTCCACACCTTCAATGACCAGGGTACGGAACTGCTCCTGGTGGGCGGTTATCAGTATGCCAGTGATCCGACCCTCTCCAACAAACTGCCGTTGTTTATTGTTGAGCTGAATACGCCTTTGCTGACCAAACGGCTGTCGATGATGCTGGGTGTTGAGGGTGATTTCCTCATGACCAGACAAAAGGGTACGGACAGAAGTTGGAATGTCTTCAATAATGATATCTATCTGCAGTTCACCTATGCCTTGCCTCAGTGGAAGATGACAGTTGGTAATCGTGTGATGTTCTATAATTATAACCTGATGGATGCTGGAATCAGTCAGAAGCATTCCGACACCCGTGACAATGCGAATGCCTGCCTCATCTATATGCCAGACGACTGCAATCAGATCCAGTTGGGCTATTATCGCAAATACTATAATCCTTCCTATTTAGTTCTCTTTACCAATGCCAATACACTTATTGATGAGGAGTGGGCGAGGGCTAAGGGACTGCTGGAGGAATGGACTATCAATCAGATGAAGTTGGCATACGCCTATAGTAAGCAGAAGTTGACTGTGCAGACGGAGGCGAGCTATTACAACGTTGAGGATGGCGAGAATTTTGCTGAACTGGGTGCATCGGCTTATTGGAAAACGAATGGGCTGAGTCTGACAGGCGGAGCAAATCTTTATACTGCCAAGAGTGGAACCTATGCTTCATTCCGGTTCGCTCCGACTGCTTATCTTCCTCATGAATGGCAGATTGGCATGCAGGTGGTTTATTTTACCGAAAAGACACCAAGACGTGAGGAAACGGGCGTACCTGTGTATGGTTGTTTGTCTGTGAGCAAGCAATTTGGCAAGAAATGGAATATGGGCGTTGACTGGCATGATATGTTTGATGCATTCTGCAGTGAAGCAAAAGTAAACAGACATGCTGCCAATATTAAGTTGCAGTATAGATTCTAACGATAATAAGGGAGTGAATATGACAATTATTGAACTAGACATGATACAGACTGCCGGCATAGGAGGCTTAGCCCTCATCGTCGGTATGGTTTTAACGCGAAAGGTCGCTCTTCTCCAGAAATTTTGTGTGCCGTCGCCAGTAAGCGGTGGTATCATCTTTTCATTACTGACCCTGATGCTATATGGTTGGCTCGATGTCGAGGTGTCGTTCGATGGTACATTGAAGGATGTTTTTATGCTGGTATTCTTTACCAGCGTTGGTTTCCAGAGCGACCTGAAGGTGTTAAAGCAAGGTGGCAAACTGTTGGTGATCATGCTTGCCCTGTTGGTTGTCATTATTGCTTTGCAGAACTTAATGCCAATAAGCATTACCCGGCTCATGGGTGTCGATCCTTTGATTGGTATGGCTGCTGGTAGCATATCAATGACAGGCGGACATGGTACGGCAGGCGGATTTGCAAGTGTTCTTGAAGGCATGGGGCTGCATGGCGCAGGAACAATAGGCATGGCAGCAGCAACCTTTGGCCTGATTGCCGGTTCTATGATAGGCGGTCCATTGGCTGCGAGGATTATTCGCACAAAACTGACTGATGAACAGCTGCAGCCACAAGATGAAGAGATTGATCCTGCAATGGCAGGTATCGAGAGTGACGAGGCTTCACCTGCAGGTCGTGCAAAGCGTATTAGTACGAACGAGCAGGAGTTCCAACAGTATGCGAAGGCTACTTATAGCATTATCCTGGTCATGGGTGGCGGTACCATATTGAGTTGGATGTTCACAAAGACGGGTATCACGTTTCCAACCTATTTTGGAGCGTTGATCTTAGCTGCCATCTCCCGTAATATAGCAGGATTCATCAAATATAAAGAAGACGGGAAATGGGAGAAGGCTGAAAAGCTGCTGGATATGGAGCGAATTATCAGCGTTGGCAACATCTGCCTGTCTATGTTCCTCGGTATGGCCATGATATCCCTCAAACTTTGGGAACTTCAAAGCCTGGCCCTTCCGTTGATTGTCATCTTGGTATCTCAGGTACTGATGATGGCGTTGTTTGCATACTTTGTAGCATTCCCCCTGTTAGGTCGTGATTATGATGCTGCCGTCCTGTGTGCAGGAATGTGTGGCTTCGGTCTTGGCGCAACCCCCAATGCGATGGCCAACATGAGTGCCGTATGTTATAAATACCGCTATACCGTCAAGCCTTTCCTCATCGTTCCCATCATCGGTGCCATGTTCGCAGATCTGATCAATACAGGCATCATCTCCATCTTCCTGAATCTTCTGTAAGAGAGGGGTGCGAATGTTAATTATGTGTAAAAGTATAATTAAGTTTGCGGTAATACCTATTTTTTAATAATTTTGCAATAACTTTGTTAGATAAGTTCCACAAGTCCATAATTAGTGACTTTGAGGTGTTATACACAAAACAACAACGACCTGCTAACAATTAACAAGGAATGGTAAAGGACAAGTCCATTTGGGAAAGGCTAACAAGCTTCTTGAAAGCAAATGTCAATCTGGTTAACATCATTGCTGCTGCATTGTTGGTGGAGTTGGTGACTGGTGTGTTGTATTATTCGGCGCAGAACATCATCTACAAGACGGCAGAGAAACTGATAGAACGTGAGATGATCGCCCTCTACCTCTGCATTCGCAACAAGTTGGCTGAGGTTGAGGTAACAGTGGATAATATGTCGTGGGTAGTGGCTGAAGGTCTGGACGAGCCGGATTGGATGTACGATATAGCCCGACGAATGGTTAAAAACAATCCATCTTTTTGGGGTAGCGGCATTGCCTTTGTCCCCAACTACTATTCAAAAGAGGACAAGCATTACGAGCCCTATGCCGTGCGTAGGGAACAAGACTCGATCGTGTCCATGCAACTGGGTCGTTACGGTGACCGTACACAATACGAGTATTTCCGTGTTCCTGCCACACAGGATAGAGCCCATTGGAGCGAACCGTATCAGGACTCCGTGGGTGCCAAGGCAATGATAACCACCTATTCCGTTCCCATACACGATAACAAGGGGCACATGGTTGCTGTAGTGTATGCTGATATTTCTCTGGATTGGATCGACGAAATTATGGCGGAGGAAAAAATCTACAAGAGCAACCAGCGGTTTCTCTTGACAGGCAAAGGCCATCTGCTGGCTGGCAACGAGGGGCATTTGCTACAGTCGATAAAAAAGCAGGTGTTAGTCGACCTAGACAAAACTGGTAACTTCGTCTTCGAAGATGAGCACGGCGATGAGTATCATGTTTTCTACCATCCGGTAGGCGGCAATACGGACTGGGTTCTGATAAGCGCACTAGACGAGAAGGATATGTTCGGCAAGCTGGCTCGGGTGCGCAGGAACCTACTGACGCTGGTGATTGCTGGACTCGTTCTGATTGGATTCATCGTGTGGCGTACATCTCGTAACTTCGAGCGTCTGCGCCAGGCGAATGCCGAAAAGAAGCGTATCGACGGAGAGTTGCAGGTGGCCTGCGAGATACAGCAGAGCATGTTACCCCACGACCTTGTGCAGCATGACGATATGGACATCTACAGTTCGCTGGTGCCTGCGCGCGAGGTAGGCGGTGACCTGTATGACTATTTCATCCGCGACGAGAAACTGTTCTTCTGCATCGGTGATGTGAGTGGCAAGGGCGTCCCGTCGGCTATGGTGATGAGCGTGATTCATTCTTTGTTCCGTGCCTTCTCGGCTCATGAGAACAATCCTGCCCATATCATGCAAGCCATTAACGAAGCTTCGTGTCGTGGCAACGACTCTAATATGTTCGTGACGTTGTTCATCGGTGTGCTCGACCTGCCAACGGGTCGTCTGCGCTACTGCAATGCAGGACATGACGCACCAATGCTCATGACCGATGGCAAATGGGTCATGCTTGATGTCATACCTCATCTGCCTGTGGGCGTGTTTGAGGACGTGAAGTATGGTGTACAGGAAGCACTGATGATGCCAGACAGCACCATATTTCTCTATACAGACGGACTGACGGAGGCCATGAACTTCAAGCACAATCAGTTTGGTATGAAGCGCGTAGAAGAGGTGCTTGCTGCCAACAGCCAGCTTCCACCTCAGCAACTACTGGAGGCCATAACGAATAAGGTACACGAGTTTGTTGGCGATGCCGAGCAGAGCGACGACTTGACGATGCTGGCCATCCACTATACGCCGAAGCACTTCGAAAGTACACTGACAGAGACGCTTCTGATTAAGAACGATGTACACGACGTGTCGAAGTTCAGCTCATTCATGAAGTCGGTGTTGGAGAAATTGAACATTGAGAAATCGCTGGCCCGTCAGCTACGTCTGGCTGTCGAGGAGGCAGTAGTGAATGTGATTGACTACGCCTATCCTGCTGGATATGAGGGCGACATCGAGATACAGATCATGTCCGACGGTAAGACACTGAAGACCATCATCATCGACTCGGGTGTGGCCTTCGACCCCACAGCGAAAGAGAAGGCTGACACATCGCTATCGATTGAAGACCGTCAGATAGGCGGACTGGGTATCCTTCTGGTGCGAGAACTGATGGACACCATCAACTACGAACGCGAAAATGGAAAGAATGTACTTACATTAATAAAAAATATTTAATAAAAGGTATTATGAATACAAAAATTGAAGAAATCGACGGCAAATACATTGCCACGTTAGAAGGAGAAATGGATACCGCAGCAGCTGTTGAGGTTGAAGAAGTATTGAAACCACTTTATCAAAGCAACGGGAAGGATGTTATCATCGACTGTACGAACCTGGAGTATATTGCTTCCAGCGGCCTGCGCATCTTGCTAAGTATCCTGAAGGGTGCCAAGGCCTGTGGCAGCAAGGTGGTGCTGCGTGGCGTGAACGACGACATCAAGAATGTCTTTAAGTTGACGGGCTTTATCAGCATCTTCGAGTTCGAATGAGTAGTAGTTGCCAATGAGAAGCTTTTTCATGATGTTGCTGATACTGGCATCAGCAATAAGTTGGGCCCAGACAGACTCGTCCAAAGTCAATCAGTTGAGCGTAGGGCTGGACTTTATGACCCACGGTGAAGCTTGTGGTGGCGGAATGCCGCGAACTGACAGTAAGGATATTGAGAAGGAAGACCAGTCACGTTTCCTTTTAGGTCGTACCCGTTTAAAAGTTGATTATCAGCGGTCTGGACTGCAGATTTACGCTGTCATCCAGAATAAGTCGGTATGGGGCGCGAATGGCAATCAGGCTCTCAATCTTTATGAGGGTTGGGCTAAGATGACTGCCAAGAACGGACTCTTTGCACAGTTAGGCCGTGTGGCACTGTCTTATGATGACGAGCGTATTATTGGTCCTAACGACTTCGCAGTGGCATCCAAGACGCACGACATAGCGCGAATGGGTTATGAGGGTCATGGCCACAAGGCGCATGTCATACTAGCTTATAATCAGAATGGCGGGAATGTGTACAACGGCACCTATTACGTTGGCGGTGCACAGCCCTACAAGACCATGCAGACCGTGTGGTATCATTACGATGTGCCTAACTTCCCGTTGGGCGCCTCACTGCTCTTTATGAACATGGGCTTGCAGGCAGGAACGAACAACCTCAAAGATTGGGATTATAAAACGAATGGGGCGCGGACGGTGTACCAGCAGATGTATGGCGGATACGTGAATTACCATCCCAAGTATCTGACGCTTGAAGGTTCGTACTATCGGCAGGCGGGGAAGATGGTAACCCCCAAAATGGGGGCATCAAAAATTGATGCCTGGATGGCGAGTTTGAAAGCGACCGTCGCTGCAACAGACCAATTCGGTTTGACCGTCGGCTACGATTATCTGAGCGGTGATGACTTTGTGCCAGACCTCTATGGCGGCAAGTTAGGTATGCCCAACCATGAGGTGTTCCGTGGTTTCGCTCCGCTCTATGGCTCCAATAAAAAGTTCTATGGCATCATGGATTATTTCTATGAGAGTGCCTATGTCCACAGTTTCACCCCCGGTTTGCAGAATGTCTTCATCGGCCCCTACTACAAACCCAATGCCAAGTTTGCCTGCAGTGTTATGTATCACTATATGGCCGTGGCTACAAAGGTTAGCAACCTCGGCAGAACGTTGGGGCATTGCGTCGATATAGAGGCTAGTTACAAGTTCTCAAAGGATATCGCCCTCTCGGCTGGCTATACCCAGATGATGGGCACGGAGACGATGGATCGTCTGAAACAAGGTGACAGCAGCAAACAAGCACGATGGGGGTGGTTCTCACTGGTTATATCGCCCAGTCTGTTTACTACAAAATGGTAATAAATATACAAAGTTTAACTAAAAGAAAAATCCCGCATAACTACTTGAGTTATACGGGATTTCTATAATTGCTTGTTATTTGCTTATCAAACTCACTTCACCTCCTCAAAATCAGCATCTTGGATATCTTCCGGTTTCTGACCGGCATTCTGCTGAGTCTGCTGACCGCCAGTGAACTGGTCACCGCCAGGTTGTCCTGCAGCACCGCTCTGGGCATACATCTGCTGTGAGGCAGTCTGCCAAGCCTGGTTGAGGGCTGCGATGGCGCTGTCGATAGCGTTGATGTCGCCAGCCTTGTGGGCATCCTTCAGCTGCTGGAGGGCCTGCTCGATGGCGGGCTTGTACTGAGCAGGGATCTTGTCGCCAAGCTCCTGAAGCTGGTTCTCGGTCTGGAAGATCATCGAGTCTGCCTGGTTCAGCTTGTCTACACGCTCACGCTCACGCTTGTCGTTCTCGGCATTCTGCTCAGCTTCGGCCTTCATGCGGTTGATCTCGTCCTGCGACAGACCAGAGGAAGCCTCGATACGGATGGCCTGCTCCTTACCAGTGGCCTTATCCTTGGCGCTGACCTTCAGGATACCGTTGGCATCAATGTCGAAGGTGACCTCAATCTGAGGAATACCACGACGGGCAGGAGCGATACCTGTGAGGTTGAACTGGCCGATAGACTTATTCTGAGCTGCCATCGGACGCTCACCCTGCAGCACGTGGATGGTCACCTCTGTCTGATTGTCAGCAGCAGTAGAGAACACCTCGCTCTTCTTGCAAGGAATGGTCGAGTTGGCCTCGATGAGCTTGGTCATCACACCACCCATGGTCTCGATACCCAGTGTCAACGGGGTCACGTCGAGCAGCACGATGTCGCCTACGCCACCTTCCTTGTTCAGGATAGCACCCTGAATAGCAGCACCTACGGCTACAACCTCGTCAGGGTTCACACCCTTTGAAGGCTCCTTGCCGAAGTAGTTCTTTACCAGTGTCTGCACAGCTGGGATACGGCTTGAACCACCTACGAGGATGACCTCGTCGATATCAGCAGTGGTCAGCTTGGCATCAGCCATTGCCTTCTGGCAGGGAGCCAGACAAGCCTGAATCAGCTCATGAGCCAACTGTTCGAACTTGGCACGAGTTAGCGTCTTCACCAAGTGCTTGGGCACACCTGCTACTGGCATGATATACGGCAGGTTGATTTCTGTCGATGTAGATGATGACAACTCAATCTTAGCCTTCTCTGCAGCTTCCTTCAGACGCTGCATAGCCATAGGATCGCTCTTCAGGTCTGCACCTTCGTCGTTCTTGAACTCCTGAACGAGCCAGTCGATGATAGCCTGGTCGAAATCATCACCACCGAGGTGAGTATCACCATTGGTAGAGAGCACCTCGAACACACCACCGCCAAACTCGAGGATAGAGATATCGAAAGTACCACCACCAAGGTCGAAGACAGCAATCTTCATGTCCTTGTTGGCCTTGTCGACACCGTATGCCAAAGCTGCTGCTGTGGGCTCATTGACGATACGCTTCACATTCAGACCTGCAATCTGTCCAGCCTCCTTCGTGGCCTGACGCTGAGAGTCAGAGAAGTAAGCAGGTACGGTGATGACAGCCTCTGTCACCTCCTGTCCGAGATAGTCCTCAGCAGTCTTCTTCATCTTCTGAAGTATCATAGCCGAGATCTCCTGTGGGGTGTACTTGCGGCCGTTGATATCTACACGGGGATAACCACCCTCATTCACTACAGAATAAGGTACGCGAGCAATCTCCTTTTCGGTCTGCTGCCAGTTCTCACCCATGAAACGCTTGATAGAGTAAACAGTGTTCTTCGGATTCGTGATGGCCTGACGCTTGGCAGGATCACCGATCTTACGCTCACCGTTGTCAACAAAACCAACGACTGAAGGTGTCGTACGCTTACCCTCGCTGTTGGCAATTACTACTGGCTCGTTACCCTCGAATACGGCAACGCAGCTGTTGGTAGTTCCTAAATCAATTCCAATAATCTTTCCCATAATTCTATAATTTTTATTTGTTTATACTCAAGTTTAATCGGACAAAAATCCGCAAAATGTGAAGCAAAGCATGTGCCAAAATGGTGATTTATGAAAAAAAGTGCCCTCTTTACGTCATTTTGGCATAAATTATTTTGTTATATCTCAGATTTATGCTATCTTTGCACTCAGAATTCTATAATTAACGATCGTAAGTGATGAAAAAATCTTTTTTGACAACCTGTGTGGCATTGATCTTTTTGACTGCTACCGCTCAAGAGAATTCCTATATTGTGAAGACTCGTGGGGCAAAGAAGGTGCAACAACAGACGGAGTATTCTAGTGATGAAGTGTTAGCTGGCCCCAACCTCGTAGATGAGACGGCTCGTGACTTTATCAGCGAGAACTTCAGGTTCTACAGCCTTTGTGACTGGCAGGATGGTATGAAATTTATGGTTATGCCTGAGAAGTATGACCTGGTGGTGAAAACTTTTGCCGATGCAGCGACTGGCAAGGATGTGAGCAGTATGTCGCTCCGCCACAAGATTATGATCTATAAAGGTCATACAGAGGCTTCAGACGGTCACCATCGTATTAATTTCTACTGTCAAGACAATGGCAGGGATTATTATTACGAGATTCCCAGTGGATCGTTTGATGACTATTGTTATAACAAATTTGGCGTGCCGACGCTGGCCTATCTGGGAGATGTGGATATCGCCCGTGAGAAGTTGATGGGTAAGACGATGTACACCAAGACCCAGTATTACCGCATTGACACGGAATACGATGGGGACGGTTTCCAGGATGTAATCGTAGACAAGGACATGGAGGTAAAGGTGACTGCCGTAGGCGTTGGTACACGTGCCTATCCTGTTAAGATCATCGTTGAGGACAGGGACGGTAACGAGTTCTATCAGAACGTGGCTATCTCAAAGACCAATTGTGGTATGCGTGACGATGAGTTCATCATGGACAATGCCAAATATCTCTTTGCGAACTCTTTTGAGTTGGTTGATGACATTATGGCAGTCAATAGCTACAACTACAAGGCTTACATTGGCAGAATTGTTCACACCAAGTTCCCAACAACCATGCTTAATGAGTCAACCAATAAGGTTCAGAAAGTTCCACGTATGATTGGTTATCAGATTGAGGCCATCAATCCTCACAAGAACGATACGAAGTTTACTGTGAAGTTCAAGAACACCATACTTGGCACTTATTTCTATAAGGACGTAACGCTTGACCAGAAGAGTATTTCCGGAACCTCGAAGGACTTCGAGCAGGAGCCTGATGACTATTTCTCTTACCTCTTCGCCCCAGGTCCTGGTAAGAAGATTGAGACCACAGAGGGTAGCCGAGGCCTGATTCGTATGGGTCACGTCAGCCCAGGATTCTCAGAGGATGAAGTGATGCTTGCCGCTGGTGAGCCCGATGATATTCAGCATGGCGAGAATGGTCTGTACACTTGGATCTTCAAGCGCTCTAACAACAAACTGCTTGTAGTGGACTTCAATGGAGTAGGCATTGTTACGAAGACCTCTACGAAGGATGCTCCAAAGGCGAGAGCCGCAGCTAAGCGCCGTGCATCGTCTTCGAAGAAGCGTTCCTCTAACAGTTGGAAGAACGGCAAGGGTACTCCACTCTAAACCATACTGACAGACTGTCACAAACAAACAATATGAAAGCCGCTCCTTTGAAGGGGCGGCTTTCTGATTCTGTGTGAGATGGCAGATGTGATTATTCCTTGTCCTTGAGAGCCTGGATGATTTTGGCTTCAATCTCTTCGCATAGTTCGGGATTGTCCTTCAGCAGGACTTTTGTGGCATCACGGCCCTGTCCCAATTTTGTGTCTCCGTAAGAGAACCATGAACCGCTCTTTTTGATGATTCCGTGTTCCACACCGAGATCCACAATCTCGCCTAACTTGGAGATACCTTCGCCGAAGATGATTTCAAATTCCGCTTTGCGGAAAGGAGGTGCCACCTTGTTCTTTACAACCTTCACCTTTACCTGATTTCCGATAGGTGTATCACCATCCTTGATGGGTTGCCCTTGCTTACGGATGTCAAGGCGCACAGAAGCATAGAACTTCAGGGCATTACCGCCTGTGGTCGTCTCTGGGTTACCGAACATCACACCGATCTTCTCTCTCAACTGGTTGATGAAGATGCAAGTAGTGTTGGTCTTAGAGATGGTTGAGGTAAGTTTGCGGAGTGCCTGGCTCATCAGACGGGCCTGCAGTCCGACAGACGAGTCGCCCATGTCGCCCTCAATCTCCTTCTTTGGGGTCAGGGCAGCCACGGAGTCGACAACAATAATATCAATAGCGCTGCTTCTTATCAGATGATCGGCAATCTCCAGTGCCTGCTCTCCGTTGTCTGGCTGGGAGATAAGCAGATCATCAACATTGACACCCAGTTTAGCAGCATAGAAACGGTCGAATGCATGCTCTGCATCGATGAAGGCGGCGATGCCACCAGCCTTCTGACACTCGGCGATGGCATGGATGGCCAGTGTGGTCTTACCTGAGGACTCTGGACCGAAAATCTCGATGATACGTCCCTTGGGATAGCCTCCTACACCAAGGGCAACGTTCAGACCGATACTTCCAGTCGGGATTACTTCCACGTTCATAATCTGCTCTTCACCCATGCGCATGATGCTGCCCTTGCCGAAGTCTTTCTCAATCTTGGCCATTGCATCTTGCAAGGCCTTCAGTTTCTGTTGTTGCGGAGTCAACTGCTCCGCAGATTCTTCTTTCTTTGCCATAGCTTTTAGAAATTTAAGAGTTAATAATTATAATTCGAGGTCACCGTCGAACACTTCGTTCCAAGGCAGACCTTGTTTGTTCAGTTGTTCCATGAAGGGATCGGGATCAAAGTCCTCCACATTCCACACACCAGGCATCTTCCACAGTCCCTTAACGAACATCATAGCCCCAATCATGGCAGGTACACCTGTGGTATAGCTAACGCCCTGCATGCCTGTTTCCTTGTACGCCTCTTGATGTTTGCAGTTATTATATATATAATAGGTGTGCTCCTTACCGTCCTTGATACCACGGATGCGACAGCCGATGCTCGTTTCGCCCTCGTAGTTCTCTCCAAGGTCCTGGGGATTTGGCAGTACAGCCTTCAGGAACTGTAGGGGAACGATCTTCACCTTCGCAGTGCCCGTTCCGTCAGCAAGAGGCGCCTCATACTCAATCTCGTCGATACGGCTCATACCGATGTTCTGGATCACCTCAAGATGCTTCAGGTATTGCTCACCAAAGGTCATCCAGAAGCGTCCCTGCTTGATGGTGGGATAGTTCTTCACCAGCGACTCCAGTTCCTCATGGTGCAACAGATAACTCTCACGGGGACCGATGTTGGGGTAGGTGAGTGGCTTGTGGATCTCCAAGGGTTCTGTTTCAATCCACTGACCATCCTTATAGTAGAGTCCTTTCTGGGTAATCTCGCGGATGTTAATCTCTGGATTGAAGTTCGTGGCGAAGGCATGGTGATGATCACCTGCATTGCAGTCCACGATATCGAGATAGTGAATCTCGTCGAAGTGGTGCTTGGCGGCGTATGCGGTATAGACACCGCTGACACCTGGGTCGAAACCACAGCCTAAGATTGCCGTCAGTCCAGCTTGCTCGAAGCGGTCCTTGTAGGCCCACTGCCAGGAGTACTCAAAATGTGCCTCGTCCTTTGGTTCGTAGTTGGCTGTGTCGAGGTAATTACAGCCACATGCCAGACAGGCGTCCATAATAGTCAGATCCTGATAGGGCAGGGCAAGGTTTATCACAAGTTCAGGCTTGTATTCGTTGAAGAGTGCCTTCAGCTGCTCCACGTCGTCAGCATCCACCTGAGCAGTCTTGATGTCCATCTTGTAACCAGCCTTGTGAATGTCATCCACGATCTTATCGCATTTAGCCTTGCGACGGCTGGCAATCATAAAGTCAGAAAATACGTCAGCATTCTGTGCAATCTTGAATGCTGCTACCGTTGCGACGCCTCCGGCGCCAATCATTAGAACTTTTGCCATAGTCTTATGTTTTTTTAGTGTGCAAATATACAAAGATTTTTGCTAAACAACAAACTTTTTTGCTAAAATCATTTATTGAGGATTAAAAATCAAATATTGTGGGAAGATATTCAGGAAAAGGTATATCTTTGCAGCAAAAATAAAACAATCAGATTTATGAAGAGTATATTGGAAGGACGTCTGGCATTAAAGGCTGAGATTGAGAAGATTGCAGAGGTGGCTGGCTATCTGTGGCAGAACGGATGGGCCGAGCGTAACGGTGGAAACATCACGGTGAATATCACAGAGTATGTCGATGACGAGATTCGTCAGATGCCTGCTATCAGTGAGGTGAAACAGATCGGTGTGTCGCTGCCCGCGCTGAAAGGCTGCTATTTTTATTGCAAGGGCACTGGCAAGCGTATGCGCGACCTTGCCCGTTGGCCAATGGATAATGGTTCTGTTATCCGCATTCTCGATGACTGTGCCTCTTATGTGATGATTGCCGACAATCCCGTCCTGCCTACATCAGAACTGCCGAGTCATCTGACCGTCCATGCTCGTCAGATTGAGACAGGATCCGGCAATAAGGCTACGGTCCATACTCATCCCATTGAGCTCGTAGCCATGAGTCATAACCGTGAGTTTCTTGGCAAGGATGTGCTGACACGCATTCTTTGGTCAATGATTCCTGAGACAAAGGCTTTCTGTCCGTTAGGTCTGGGTATCGTGCCATACACCCTGCCCGGTAGTAACGAGCTTGCTGACGCCACACTTAAAGAACTGGAGGATTATGATGTGGTGATGTGGGAGAAGCATGGCGTGTTTGCCAAGGGTAAAGACGTGATGGATGCCTTTGACCAGATTGACGTTCTCTCGAAGAGTGCCAAGATATATATCAATTCGAAGTGCATGGGCTTCGAGCCAGAAGGAATGAGCGACGAGCAGATGAAGGAGATGACCGTCGCCTTCAACCTCCCAAGGTAAGCAACAAAAACAAACTACTTCTACATAATATGGTTAATTAGTTGAATAAGTCCCCGATGCGTGATGCACCGGGGACCTTTTATATCTGCCTTATTCAAAATTGAAAAATGAAAATTGAAAATTGAGAAAGGCTCAAATAAGTTGTGGGAGGAAGCTGGATATGATGAGTACCACGATGCCGCAGATCAATACGGCAATTGTCTTCTGGGAACAACCTTTCCACTCTTTGAGTATGATGCCCCAGACATTGGAGAACACCACGTTGAGTGCCATGAGGATGCAGAACGACAGCGTGTCCATCGTACCACCAGCCTCGAAGAACGAACGCCCTAACGAGAGCCCGAAGAACTGCGAATACCACAGGGCACCGGCTAACAGACAGAACAGCAGGTTATTTCCCCACACAGAGGTCTTTGCATAGTCGCTCCAAGTCTTGTTCTTCTGATTTTGATAGAAACAATAGATGGCATTGGTGATGAAGCCACCGAGGGTCACGAGGAAGGAGGCAGGTAGTGTGCGGAACATTGGATCGGTCAGCTCACCGAAGTTGATGCCCTTTCCGAATTCCAATCCTACATTGAAACAACCACTCATGAAACCGCATAACAGTGCGATGGCCAGGCCCTTGGGGAAGTTGAAGTCCTTCACGGCTTGCTTCTTCTCTTCCTCGGAGAGCGAAGATGCCCTCATGCTTCCTGCCACGCCGATGATGGCGATACCAATTAAGGTGACAATCACACCGAGGATAACGGCGAAGGTCAACGACTCCAGCGCATTCAGCTCGGGGAAGAAGATGTTCAGTAGCACAGGGCCCATGATGGTGCCGAGGCCAGCACAGGTGCCAAGAGCTATCGACTGACCGAGAGCCACGCCGAGGTAGCGCATGGAGAGTCCGAACGTCAGACCACCCACACCCCAAAGCACGCCAAAGAAGACGGTCATCCACAGGTTGAACGATGGGGTGTCGGCAAACAGCCCCAAGAGCGACTCACCGCTTGGCACGGCGAGTAACGCTCCGAGGAATGGTAACACCAGCCAAGCGAACACACCCTGCACAATCCAATACGACTCCCAAGACCAGTCCTTGATCTTATTGATGGGAACATAGCAACTCGACTGACAGAATGCGCCGATGGCAATGATGATAAGACCGATGATAATTTCCATTGAAAAATGAAGATTGAAAATTATCGCTTGCTCGTTATTTCGCGCTCGTATTTCTGGATGGCGGCAATGTACTCTTCACCGACAGGCACGTTGTTCTTCAGGTTGAAGTAGTCGAATACGGCACCGAATGGCATCGATTTGGCTTCCTCCATCAGTGCGAGTCGCTCAAAGTTCTGGCCGTTGTCCTCATACTCACGCAATTTGGCCTTTGGCTCGAGCAGAGCCTGAAGAATGCATTTCTGTGTCGCGCGCGAACCTATAACATATGCACCTATACGGTTGATGCTGGCATCGAAGTAGTCAAGTCCCACGTGTGCACGGTCGAGGGCATCGCAGCGGACTAGTTCCTTGAAAAGGTCGAGTGTCTGGTCGTTCATAATCGTCACGTGGTCTGAGTCCCAACGTACGGGGCGGCTGACGTGGAGCATCAGTTCTGGCACATACATCAGCAGCGTAGATACGAAGTCGGAGACATTCTCCGTCTGCTCGTAATGGCCAGTGTCGATGGTGTACATCTGTTTGCGGGTGGCGCAGTAGGCTGTATAGAAGTCATGAGAACCTACGGTATAGCTTTCCAAACCGATGCCGAACAGCTTGGCCTCAAAGCAATTCTTCACGCCGTCGAGTTTCTCCTCCATGATCTCATCGAGCGATGCGGCGAGAATCTCACGGTACTTCTTACGCTGTACAGGCATATCCTTTGAACCGTCGTGAACCCAGATATTCATAATACAAGGGTCATTCTGGGCTTTACCCATAGCATCGGCAATACGACGACAACGCTTCGTGTGTTCAATCCAAAAATCGCGGATACCCTTGTCGGGGTTCGACAGCGAGAGATCACCGCTCTTCGGGTGAGAGAATGATGTGGAGTTGAAGTCAAGTTTCATGTTGTTCTCCTTGGCCCAGTCAATCCAGCTCTGGAAGTGTTTAACTTCCACTTGGTCGCGATCTACGAACTGGCCTCCGAAGTCACCATAGATTTCATGCAAGTTCAGACGGTGGCTTCCGGCCAGTAGGGTCTTCACGAATTCAATATCCTGGCGAACCTCGTCGATGTTACGGGCACGTCCGGGATAGTTACCAGTGGTCTGGATACCACCGCTCAGGGCTTCGTTGCGCTCGAAACCAACTACATCGTCGGTCTGCCAGCAGTGCAGCGAGATTTGCTGCTTCTGGAGCTGGTCAAGTACAGCGTCGGTGTCAACGCCTATGGCGGCATAACGCTCTTTTGCTACGGCATAAGCTTTTTCAATCAGTTCTGCTTTCATTTTTTTACTTTTGTTTTAGTGATTAAATAATGTTGTTTGTTATTTTCAGATACTTGTCGAAGGCAGCTTCCCACTGCGCCTTGTCTGCTGGCTCGTATTTCACCAGTTCGATGCTATTGGCAATGATCTGGCGCATTTCCCAGATGTCCTTTACGAGACCGGCAGCCTTAGCCTGCAACATGATGTTGCCTATGGCTGTTCCCTCCTGCGGGCCTGACAGTACGGTAGCACCTGTGGAGTTGGCGGTAAACTGGTTCAGGTATTTGTTGAGGCTTCCGCCACCGATGATGTGTAGCACTTCGAGTTTGAATGGTGCAAATTCCTGCATCCATTGGAAGACCTGACGGTAGCGAAGTGCCAGCGAGTCGAAGATACAACGGCAGATTTCTGCGGGTGTCTCTGGAATGGGCTGGTTTGTGTTGCTACAGTATTTCTGTATAGCTTTAATCATTGAGGTGGGTGCCGCAAACATCTGGTCATCAGGATTAATGAGTGAACGGAAGGATTCCACAGTCATGGCCTGTCCTTGCAACTCTGGATGGCTGAGTTTGCGCACTTCTTCAGGCCATTCCTGTCGGCAGCGCTCATATAGCCACATGCCGCAGATATTCTTCAGGAATCGTGTTGTACCCTCTATGCCACCCTCGTTGGTAAAGTTGCGCTCATATGACAAGTCGTTGATGATGGCATCCTTCGTCTCGATACCCATCAGGCTCCATGTGCCGCTTGAGAGGTATGCAAATTTCTCGTCCTTGGCGGGTACGGCGGCCACAGCCGATGCCGTGTCATGGCCTGCGACAGCAATCACTGGGATGGCCTCTAGACCCGTCAACGCCTGAACCTCGTCTGTCAGTTTGCCTATCACTGTGCCTGGGTTTACTATTTCCCCGAACTTTGAACGGTCGAGTCCGAGTGATGCCAAGAGACGTTCATCGAGTTCCTTGGTACGGGGATCGAGTAACTGTGATGTTGAGGCGATGGTATATTCACATACTGCATTTCCTGTTAACATCCAACTCAATGCGTCGGGAACAAACAGTATCTTATTGGCATGTAGGAAGGCAGAGTTTTGCTCGCACTTCATGGCGTAGAGCTGGAAAATACTGTTAAAGTTCAGAAACTGTATGCCTGTAATATCGTAAACCTCTTTTTTTGTGATAACGTTTTCCAGATAATCCTCCATAGCCTTAAAAGTAATAGGATCGCGATATGCGCGGGGATTCCTTAATATAGCGTTATCTTCTCCAATAAACACGAAGTCCACACCCCAGGTGTCAATGCCTATTGACGTGATCTTCAGTCCACGCTGTGCCACCTCTTTCAGTCCGCAGATTATCTCGTTATAGAGCGCATAGATGTCCCAATAGTAGTGACCGCCCTGTATGATGAGATGATTAGGGAAACGGGTGACCTCTTCCAGGTCAACTTTCCCATCCGTGATGGTACCGATAATTGTCCTGCCGCTAGTTGCGCCAAGATCGACAGCAAAGAAATATTCCTGTTCCTTCATATTAGGGTTTTTTAGGGTGATTAGGGTTTTTATGTTCCTGCTGCAAAGGTACGGTTAAAAAAAGGTATAGCACACTATTATTTGATTTTTAGCCTTTAATTTTTGCCACAGATTATACAGTTTATATAGATTAACACAGATTAAGATATAATTCTGTGAAATTATGGTGAATGTGTAGCTTTTTTCTTATCTTTGCACTCAGATTCAAATTAATAGTATAACAAGATGTCAACATTAACGATTCTGATTGTGTGTGTCTTCTGCATTGGCTATCTGTGTATAGCCCTGGAAGGCCTGACAAGAGTGAACAAGGCAGCCATTGCGTTGCTGATGTGTGTGCTGTGCTGGACCCTGCTCATGATGGGGCCCGCTGCCTATTATCCTGCTGTGGCCGAGGGCGATGTCATCCATCACATCGCTGAGGTGATCGAGCATCATCTGGGCGATGCCGCCGGCACACTGTTCTTCCTGATGGGAGCGATGACCATCGTGGAGATTGTCGACTCCAATGGCGGTTTCAACTTTGTGCGTGACACGATTAAGACGCGTTCGAAGCGGAAGCTGATGTGGCGTGTGGCCTTCATGACCTTCTTCCTGTCGGCGATCCTGGACAACCTGACGACGTCGATTGTCATGATCATGGTGCTGAGGAAGCTGGTGCAAAGCCGTGGCGACCGTCTCATCTATGCTGCCCTCGTTGTGATTTCCGCCAACTCGGGAGGTGCCTTCTCGCCCATAGGCGACGTGACTACGATTATGCTGTGGATCAAAGGTGTCATTACGACCCAGGGCGTCATCACCGAGATATTCGTGCCTTCCCTAGTGTCGATGCTGGTGCCGGCCTTGATCCTGCAGTACCAGCTGAGCGGAAAGTTCGACAAGTCGCTGAATCTGCCGAAAGCGGAGGTCAGCCAGTTCACCAAAGCCCAGCGGGATATCATCTTCTGGCTTGGCGTGGGCGGGCTGTGCTTTGTGCCGGTGTTCAAGACGATCACCCATCTGCCCCCGTTCATGGGCATCCTGCTGGTGCTCGGCGTGCTCTGGACGGTGACGGAGATATTCCACTATAACACGTCGGAGGATGACACAATGGCCAAGCGTGTGAGCGACCTGCTCTCCCGCATTGACCTCTCGACGATTATGTTCTTCCTGGGCATACTGATGGCTGTCGCCGTGTTGCAGGAGGTAGGCGTGCTCACCATGCTGGGTAAGAGCCTTGACGCAACCTTCGAGGGGAATCACTTCCTGGTGACGGGTATTATCGGTGTACTCTCCTCCATCGTCGACAATGTGCCCCTCGTAGCCGGCTGTATGGGCATGTATCCTGTGGCCGCTGCCGGCGACCTGGCCGTCGACGGTATCTTCTGGCAACTGCTGGCTTACTGTGCCGGTGTGGGCGGTTCGATGCTGATCATCGGCTCTGCCGCCGGCGTGGTGGTCATGGGCCTTGAGAAGATATCTTTCGGATGGTACATGAAGAAGATCACGTGGATTGCCTTCACGGGCTACCTGGCCGGCATGTTCGTCTATTGGGTCGAGCGCGCACTGTTCTTCTGATCAGCGCAGGTCGCTGGGCTTGAAACCCATCTTCGACTTGAACTTGGAGGAGAAGTAGTCAGGGCTTTCGAAGTTGAGACGATAGGCTATCTCCTTGATGCTGAGTTCGGTGGTGGAGAGGAGTTCCTTGGCGCGGAGTAGCCGGAGTTCCTGCTGGTAGGTGGCAGGGGAAAGCCCAGTGTGCTCCTTGAAGAGCTTCCGGAAGTTGCTGTAGCTGACGCCGAGTTCGGTGGCAACCTGCTGGATGGTGAGTGATGACTCGAGCGACTCCCGGATGCGGAGGCGGGCGCGGTTGATCATGTCGACATGCTGTTGGTTCCGGCCCAGTTCGATGTTGCGTTCAAGGGAGTACATCATCCCAATCAGGTGGTTGACGATGCCTGCCATGAGCTGTTGCGAGTAGGCAGCTTCCTCAAGTGCAGCCTCATATGCCCGCTTGTAGAGGGTCTCGATAACCGAAGAGTAGCCGACATGGTAGATGGGTTTCTGGGGAGACAGGAATCCGGCGCGGACGCGATCGTCCATGTTACGGCCGCGGAATCCTATCCAGTAGCTCTTCCAGCCGACGGTGGGCAGGGGGTGGTAGGTGTGCCACTCTCCAGGGAAGAGGAGGAACATGTCGCCGGGATTGATGCGGAACGGGGGACAGCTGGCACTCTGGAACAGCCCTTCGCCTTCGGGATTGTAGAGAAGCTGGTACTCGCTGAGTGTCCGGCCACGGCTGATGTCGAAATAGTAGCCGTCGGCATGGCCCTTGGTGGGGTACGGCTCGCCGGGCAGGATATGCTCGTAGCCTATGGTGCTGACGGTGAGGCCCCATAGGGCGTCGCGGTCGTTGGCAAGGAGGTATTTGCTGCGTTGCATGGTTGTTTGTTTTTAGGGTAATTAGGGTGATTAGGGTAATTAGGGTTTAGAGTTTGGGGCAGGGAATCCACATCCAGAAGGTAGAGCCGTGGCCGGGGCCGTCGGAGGTGACTCCTATCTGGCCGTTGCAGCGGTTGGCTATGTTCTGGCAGATAGAGAGGCCGAGACCGGTGCCTTGTACGAATTCGTCGAGTTTGACGAAACGTTCAAAGACGCTTGCCTGCTTTTCCTTGGGGATGCCGGAACCGGAGTCCAGACTATAGAACAATAGTCCGTCGGCCTCGCCGCTACCGTCGGCTTTCTGGCGACGGTCCCAATGATAGCCTACCTTGATATAGCCCTGATGGGTGTATTTTACGGCGTTTGTGACAAAGTTTGTAAGCACCTGCTGAACGCGGCCGGTGTCGAGAATCGTGGCACAACTGCTGTAGGGGTTGTCTTTGATGAACTCTACGCCGGGTTCCTGGACGCGCTGGGCGAGTGTCTGGCAGATGTCGTCGAACACGAGGGCGAAGTCTATCTCTGTGGGCTGTATGGCGAGGGCCTGTCCCATGGACGATGCCTCGAGGATGTCGTTGATAAGGCGCATGAGCATATCGCAGTTATTGCGGATGATTCGGATAAACTCCATGCGCTCTTTCTGGTTATCGATGACGAGCAACAGGTCGCTAAAGCCGACGATGGCATTCAGCGGAGTGCGTATCTCATGGGTCATGTTGGCAAGGAAGGCGCTCTTCATGCGGCTGGAGTCTTCGGCGCGGTAGGTCTCCTGTCGCAGTTTCTGCTGGGCTTCCATAAGTTTGGTTATGTTGCGGGCCACACCGTAATAGCGGGTAAAAGAGCCGTCGGGCTGACGGTCGGGAACACCGCTGAGCACATACCAGCAGGGATCGGGGGAGGAAGGCATATGTGAGAAGTGGTGGGTGGCATTGAAGTCTGTACCATTCCGGATCATTTCGTTAAGTTTTTTATCTGCCTGCTCGCGTTCCTCTTGGACCATGTTTGCGATTAACTCGTCGCGACTCATGGAGTAGCTAGAGGTACGCAAGGAACGGGAGAAGTTGATCTGGCGGGTGGCGATGTCGAACTGCCATACGAACATGTCGCTTTTCTCCAGCAGGTACTGTAGCTGGGACTCGTACTGGTTGATGGCTTCACCGATTCTCAACATCTCGCGGGTATGGTGCTGTTGGCGGAGGGTCATGGCGCGCTCCTCGGTGACATCGCGGCTGGTTAGGACGTAGTACTGCAACTTGCCTTCGGCGTCGTAGGTGGGCCTGATACGTAACTCGATGTATCTATTGAGCCCCAGCTCGCTGTAGAACATGTGCTGGCAGGCATGGAAAACGTAGCGCGCGTTGCGTGGATACTGGTCTTTGAAGAGCGGGGCTTCGAAGAGGTTGGTTTTGCTGAAGTATGTCCAGTTGTCGCCTTCGAGCTTGCAGAGCTGGCGCATGTTGTCGTTTGCATTGATTAACCATCCGTCTTTGTCGTAGAATGACATGGCGATGATGTTGGTCTCAAAGATCTTTGTGTATTTCGTGCTCAACTCCATGTTGATGCGTTCTTCCTCTACTTGGCGGGTGATGTCCTTTACCGTGACAATGATGGGTCGGGACCTGCGGTTATTCTGCTCGATGGTAGCGGCACTGTTCAGCCAGTGCCATTCGGGCTTAGTCTCCGTGCCCTTGTTCATGCGCCAGGTGTATGACCATTGCGGCGTCTTTCCCAGGACCATTGAGTCTATCTTATCATTGAAATCTCTGAGGTCGTCGGGGTGGAGGCACTTTTGGAATTGTTCCTTGCTATAGCCATCGTCGGGCAGCAGATTGCCGTGGATGTTGTAAATCATGTGGGCTGTGCTGTCGATCTCCAGCACGTTGTAACTGCCCATCTTAAGGGCTTGCTGCATCATGTTGTTCAAGTCGGCTGAGCGCCTTATGGCGTTTCGTACGCGTGACCTGACGAGCCTGCTAAGCAGGAGTACGATGATGATGGCAACGACTGCTCCTGCAAGGACGATGACGGCGACGGGCGACGTGTTGTCGTGGATACGTTCGGGATGGAACCATTTGTCGTGAATCAACTGCATTTCTCCGCTCTGCTCCAAGCGGGCGAACTCATCGTCGATGGCATCGATAAGCAGTTCGTCGTAGCCCACCATACGGATCTCGCCGTCGGGGATATTGATGGCGCTGGTGGTCAGCGTGTCGAGGGCAAGTTCCTTCTTCTTCCACATCAAGGGTCCCTCTCCCCAGATGAAATAGCGATAGCGACCGTCGTTGATTCCTGCAAGGGCGTCTTTCGGGGATCGGTATTCGACAGGGATTGCAAGATGTTGCTCGTCGATAATCTTATTGGCTGCATAGTCGTTACGCTTGAGGATAAGCGTGTCGGATTCCGTCAGCTCGTTGAGTTGGGTAATTGGGCGTGCGCCCTTACCTAAGACGAGTACTACCTTATAATAGTTCAGAATGTTTGTTGAGCGGACGTATGGAAGTGCGTGATAGTGGTCGCTGGGGTCGATGATCAGGTCGGCCTCATGGCGCTCGAAAGCCTGCGTGGCATCACTCCACTCCATTAGCAGAAAGCGGTATGGAATTCGAAGTTTATTAAATATGGCCTGTAACAACTCGATGTTGTAACCGTCGGGATTACCATCGTTGTTGCTATACTCATAAGGCGGGAAGTCCCAGTCGCATACGATGATCACTGGGTTGTCGTTGCTGTAGTCCCGACCGTATTGGGCAGCGGCGGGATTGCACAGGAGCATCAGAAGGCTCGCGATGAGCAGTATGTATCTGTTTCTGTTCGTCATGTCTCTCTCTGTTCGGGTTAGGTTCGTTCTATTTCCAAAGCTTTGCAGGGGATGGAGAACCACACGGTGGTGCCTTTTCCCTCAGTGGACTTGATGTTGATGGTGCCTTGCATACGTTTTATGAGCTCGTAGCTGATACTGAGTCCGAGACCAGCTCCTTGGTTGGCAACTGTGACAAAGCGTTCGAAGATGTGGGCGATGGTGGATTCGGGAATGCCCTTTCCCGTGTCCTCAACGGCAACAATGAGACGATCACCCAGATAGTCGTAGCGCACGAGCACGGAGCCGGAGTATGTGTATTGCACCGCATTGGTGACGATCTTGTCGAGTATGATGCCGAGATTTGTACTGTCGATATCAAGGACCAGTTTGTGGAAAGGACTGTTTATAGTATAGTTGACCTCTGGTTTACGCATGTTCGACCAAAGCGACTCGCACTGGTGGACGATTGACAAGGCTAAGTCCGTGGGGCGCGGCTTAAACTCAATCATCTCCGCATCCAATCGGGAAAGGAACAAAATGTCGTTGATGAGTTTCAGCAGTTTGGAGGAATTCTCCTTGATCTCGTTGATGAATACCACTTCGTCGTCGGCGGAATGTTCCATCTGGAAGAGTTCCGCAAATCCGACGACAGCGTTCAGAGGCGTACGGATTTCAAAGCTCATGTTGTGGAGGAATGCGTTTTTCACCACTTCCACCTCCTGGGCGCGCAGTGTCTCTGCCGCAAGTTTCTCCTCAATCGTCTTGATCTGACTGATGTCACGGCACATGCCGAAGTACTCTTTCACGTTTCCCTGCCTGTCGTGTATAGGGATGAAGTGGAATTGCAGGAAGAGACAGTAGCCGGCATTATTGCGGAGGATAGTCTTGATCTCCGCGTAAATGGGCTTTGTTGTGAAACCGTCCATGCTCTTCAATACGTATTGAGCCCGGCGGCTGGAACTGTCATCAACGAAATGCATGACGCGTGTTTGTGTAAGCGCATACTCCACCTTATCAGTCTCGCTATTGATGTTCAATGTGTGGGTATCTGGGTTGTAACTCACTATTCTTATGCCACCCACATGCAATACATAGTCGATGTTGCTGATGTAATGATTGATCTCGTCATTGTTCTTTCGTATATCCTGAATATTCTGCTGGATCTTCTGGTATGACTTGGCCACTTCGGTCACGTTTCGTCCTGTCCCGAAGATTCCCAGCAGCCGCCCGTCATTGTCGTGTACGGGTATGAGTTTCAGCTCATAGTACATCACCTGGCTGATGTTGAGGAAGCGTGCCAGTGCGCGGTTGTCACCAGGAGCATAGATCTGGGTAATATGTATAGGTTCGAAGTTGTCTATGTCGAAATCGTCGAAACCAAGTACATCTTGGATGGTGATGCGATTCTTCAACAGTGTCTCCTTTCCTTGCGGGAAGGCCTTTGCAGCCTTGTCGTTCATGTCGATGATGACACCATTGTTGTCATAGACCACCATATCAATCATAGCAGAGTTGAAGATGGCCTGATAACGCGTCATGTTGTCTCGAATATGGAACTGGCGCATGCGGTCATCAGTAATATCGACATAGGTTCCGAGAATTGTCATGGGTTTCCCCGTTCTGTCGCGACGCAGTATGGAAATGTCGATATTGTAGTCACGGTCATGCTTTACCTTGTTAACGGAATATTTTGCATGCAAGTTGAAGCTGGCTGTCTCCTTGCGCTGGGCGACCACATCGTCGAGATTCTCGCACAGACGGTTGAAGTCTTCTTTGTCGTAGATGCTTTCGAGATCCTGATGGTGGACCGTGCGCATGACCTTACCGTGTTCGTCGAGCCATTCAAAGGTCTTTGTGGATACGTTGTATACGCATAGGCCGATGTGGCTGGCACTGAGCACCAGTGAAAGGCGGTCGTTGCTCTGGCGTATCTCCTGTGTCATCTGGCGCTCTTGGAAACGGTAATAGGCATAATACATGAGGAAGGCGAGTGCGAGGGCCAGAAGGGCAGCTGCCAGTTCCCACACCCAGGCGGGTATGCCAGAGTCGACGCGTTCAGGGTAGAACCATTTGTTGCGAATGGCATCGAGTTCGTCGCGCGCCTTGAGTTCTGTATATACACTGTCGATGCGTTCCAGCAGGCGGGTGTTTCTGGACATGAATTTGTATTCGCCGGCAGGAATGTCTACGGGGTAGATGACAAGGTTGTCGGTCTTGTATTTCCGCATCAGCCATTTCAGTGACATGGTGTTCCAGATGATGAGTCCCTTTTCCTCGGAGCGCAACTTCTGTATGGCTTCCTTCATGTCATCATATGCTTTTATTTCAGTTGTCCAATTGTTATCCTCAATCAGATGGTGGCTGAAACTGCCCTCGTGGACGATGACAAGGTGGCCTTTGAGATCCTGACCAGTGTGGATGTTCTGCGGTTGGCTTCGCGGGGCGACAACGCTGTGTGTGAACAATTGGATAATACTCTTGCTATAAAGTGAATTTCCTCGTGAGAAAGAGGCATCCATACGCAGCATGAGGTCCGACTTCCCGTTCTTCAGGTCAGCCTGGGCCTCAAGGGTAGGTTTCAGTTTAATGATGTATGGGATTTCGAGCTCCTTGAAGATCATCTTCAGGAGGTCGATGTTGTAGCCGTCGGGCTCACCATTCTCATTAAGGAACACGTATGGCCATAGGTCCCATGCGTCTTCATAGATTAGCGGGTGTTCCTCACTAAATACTTTTATGGTGTCGCGCGTCTGGGAACTGACGGGCAATACTAAGAGCAGGAGTGGTAATATAATTGATAATGATTTGTTCATTGTTATTTTTTTATTTGACTATTCAGTTCTTCACACGGTATCTTCAACCAGAACGTGGAGCCGTGACCGTCTCCCTCGGAGTCGACGCCAATCTGTCCTTGACAGCTGTCGGCAATGGCTTTGCAGATGGATAATCCAAGACCAGTCCCCTGTATATAGTCATTCAGCTTGACAAAGCGCTCAAAGATCTTCGACTGGTGTTCTTTGGGAATACCTGCGCCTGTATCCTCACAGTATACGTACAACTCTCCTTCTCTCCTTACTCCTTCTCTCCTTCTCTCCTCATATCTGTAGCCTACCTTGATGTGTCCTTGACGCGTGTATTTTACGGCATTGGTGACGAAGTTGGTAATAACTTGCAGGATGCGTTCGTTGTCGATACACGTAACGAATTCCGTGTATGGATTGTCTTTAATGAATTCCACGCCAGGTACTTGCACACGTTCACGGAGCGACTCGCAGATGTCATCGAAACTCTTTGCGAAGTTCACCTTGCGCAGTTCGATGTGTATGCCTCCAGCGTCAAGGCTCGAGATGGCGAGTATGTCATTGATGAGTCGCATAAGCATGTCGCAATTATTCATGATCACGCGTATGATTTCCTGCTTCTCTTCCTTGGTGGAGAGCATTGGCAGCACGTCGGAGAAGCCAACAATGGAGTTGAGAGGCGTACGGATCTCGTGGGTCATATTGGCCATAAAGACCGATTTCAGACGTCCGGAGTCCTTGGCGCGCTCTGTCTCCTCTCGCAGCCGTTGCTGTTTCTCTATAAGCGATGTGATGTTGCGGATGATGCCGTATGTGCCCAGTAGTCGCCCTTCCTCATCGCAATAGGGGACTCTGTCGACAATGTTCCACTGCAACTTGTCGCCTTCATGGAAGAATGGGCGTGTCTGCACGAGTGTGGTCTTGGGGGAACTGATATCTTTTTCTGAATTGAGCAATTCCTCCTTGAGGTTGCTGTCGACGATGTTGTTTCTCACTTCCTCAATGCTCATCACGGCTTCCTTCGTGCTCAGCCCATGGTAGATTGTAATGGTATGGTCGGCAAACGTGGATCGCCAGAAGCGCATGTCGCATTTGTCCATCAGGTATTGCAGCTCTGTCTCATATTGCTGGATGGCCTCGTTGGCACGTCGCATTTCTATGCTGTTGCGCTTGTTCTGGAGATAGAGCTCTCGCTCCTGGGTGACGTCACGGATGGAGAGGGTGATGAATACCATTTCGCCGTTGTCCTCGTAGATGGGGTGCAGACGCATTTCAGTGTAGCAGTTCACGCCGCGCTCGATGATGACGCTTTTGGTGCAGAAGGTGAGTTCCTCTACACGACGGTTGTTCAGCACATCCCGGAATGTGGGCATATCGAAGAGGGTGTTTGAGTAATAATAGGGATCGTCTTCGGACTGGAATTTCAGTATCTCCCTCATCTTGCGGTTTGCGGTGAGCAGGTTTCCGTCCTTGTCGTAGAAGGCCTGTCCTACGATGCTCTGTTCGAAGGTCTGACGGTATTTGTTGGTCATTTCCCGTTCTTTCTGTTCCAGGGCCACTTGCTCGGTGATGTCGGTAAGGGTACAGAAGATGTGGATTGTCACATCCCTACTTTCCCTACCTTCCCTAATCTCCCTTCTCTCCGCTATGCCTTGATCGTGCATGTAACGCCACTGGCCCAGGCCTTTGACACCGCTCATGTCCCATCGGAAAGTGCACTCGTCGCTAATGACCTCGCCATTGTACAGGCGCTGGATAAACTCACGGTAGATGTGGCGGTCATCCGGGTGTATGCACTGAAAGCTCTCCTGATACCCCATGCCCTCTTTCGGCAGCAGGTCGCCGTGAAGGTTGTCGGCGCGCTGTCTCTTGATGTCCAGTCTGAGCACCCAACTGTTATCGATGTCAAGCGTACGTTGCAAGACGGCTGAGCTTTCCTTGATCTGGTCGACCCTCTTGCGGATGCGGAGGATACTAATGCGGTTCAGGATCCACGTGATGACGAATACGATGGCGGTGAAAAACACGATGAGCAGTGAGACCAAATCCATTGATCCTGAGCCGATGTTTTCTATGCTGTTAAGAAATATGCTGTCCATCTCTCCGTTTGCTTATCGTTTGACTCCTTATTCCTTCTCTCCTTACTCCTTACTCCTTTTCTCGAGACTGCTCATTTCGCACGGGATAATGAGGTATACTGTGCTGCCTTTGCTTTCCTCTGACTGTATCTCGATGCTGCCGCCCATCTGCTCGACCAGTTCGCGGATGATAGGCATGTCGAGGCCGGTGCCGTTACGCATGTCGTTCTCATCCCGGGCGAAGCGGTCGAAGACACGGGCCAGACTTTTTTTGCTGAGTCCTTTGCCGGTATCCTCTATGGAGATGTTGAGCTCACCGTGGCGGTACTCGTACTTGGCGCGGATGGAGCCTTCTCTGGTCATGAGGGCAGCGTGTCTGCAGAGTTTTTGGATGACGTCGCCAAGCTGCTGCTCGTCGATTCTGACGATGAGCCGGCTGTATGGGTTCTCGACGGCTACCTTTACGCTGGGACTGACGTCGCTCCAGCCCATATAGCAGAAACCCTCGAAGAGTATGGCAAAGTCGCAATTCTGGTAATTAAACTCGACCATGCGGGCATCGAGCCGTGAGATGAAGAGTATGTCGTTGATGAGTGCCAGCAACTCTCCTGTATTGCGTTTTATCTCTTCTGCGAATACAGGTTCGTCCTCCGTTTCGTGGGGGGCGTTGAATAGCTCTGCAAAGCCAAGCACGGCATTCAGGGGGGTACGGATCTCGTAGCTCATATTGAGGAGGAATGTGTTCTTCAGCGCTTCCGTCTCCTGGGCTTTCTTGGTCTCTTCACGCAGCTGCATTTCAGTATATACCATATCTGTGTCGTTACGTATCAATCCGAAATAATGGGTAATGGCACCGTTACGGTCGGTAACAGGGAAGAGGTTGAAGGATAGGTAGAAGTCGCGGCCTTGTTGGTCGTGGAACAAGGTATGGAGGCTATCGTTGAAGGCCCCCGTGCGGCAGTGGTCCATGCGGAGGAAGAGTCCGCGCAGCTTCCTCCGGTCCGTCTGGTGGATCAGCGATGCACAGCGTATCTGGGAGAGACGGTACTGCGTCTTGCTGAGATCGCTGAAGATGTGAAGCTCGTGCGTGTCCGGGTAGTAGTTGATGAGCCGCACGCCGCTGGTGCGGAGGGCGTAGTTGATATTGTCGATATAGGTCTGTATCTCCTTGGTCCTCTGCTGCAGTTGCTCGCTGTCTTTCTGTTGGCGGTGGTGGCTCTCAACCATCTCTGTGATGTTGCGCCCTGCGGCTACCACACCCATCAACTCGCCTTTCCCGTTGCGCACGGGGCTGACAGTTGTCTCGTAGTAGAATTTTCCGCTGAGTCTCACTTCTGGGATCCGTTCGTCATGGTGTTTGATCTGGTCGATGTCGACTATGACCGTCATTTCAATGCCTGTGTCGAGTCGGTCGAAGTCAATGTCCCTGTACGGAGGGATGTCGCTCACCCTGACCCCCCGCTTCAGGACCGCTTTGCGGTCGCTGATGCCAAACGTCTCGCAAGCCTTGTCGTTGACGTCCGTCAGCACCCCGTCCGCATTGTAGTACACCATGTCCACCGTCGATGCATGGAACACGGTGTGGTACCTCAGCGCCAGTCTGTGCGCCTCCTTCCGCCTGAGCGTCTCGTCGGTGATGTCGCGCTCGATGCCGATGAGCGTCCTGGGCCGTTGCTTCCCGTCGCGCTGGAGTACGGACAGGGTCGTCTGGAAGAGACGACCTCCCGTGGCGCCTTTCTCTGGCCTGGAGTGAAGTAAGACTGTGTCGCTCTCCTTCTCGCCCTCGCAAATCTGGGCGATGAGCGTACGCAGGGTGCTGTAGTCGCCGGGCGCATAGAACTTGGCGAACTCTGGTGATGTGTATTCGGTCTGCTTCCTGTAGCTGTCGGTGAGCATAGAAAAAACATTCTTAGCGGTGTCGTATGTCCATACGCCTTTTTTGTTGGAATTCAACACCAAGGTAAGCTGTGTGTTCAGCTGCTTAGCCTGGGTGCTGACTTCCTGTTCGCGGAAATAGTAAAGACGATTAGAGAATATCATCACGAACACGGAAATCATCAGGGCTGCCACAAAATAAGCGGCCAGATGGTGGACGTCTGCGATGGTATCCATATTCCCAGCCTGAGCATGCGCCATATTGGCCAAGGCTAAGAACACGGTAATGGCTGTGAAACGGTGTCTGTTGTTGCAGTCCATTTTGTTTCAGGTAGCTATTATTGTGCAAAGATATGCAAAACAAATTAAATAGCAAAATAATTAAACGAAAAAAACATAAATCTCTCCGTTTTAAGGTGATTTATGTCTATTTTCCACTTTATCTCTTTCATCTTTTTATCTTTTGCCTCTGAATACTTTGTCAGTTCTATTCCTTATACTTAATTATATATAAACGACAGTTTTGAGAAAAAAGTGACAAAATGTTTGGAAGTTTCAAGATAATTACGTACTTTTGTCAGCAGAATCCAAAAAGTGGTAAGCTATAAACATAAAAAAGGAAGAATATGATAGATGTTAAAGAGACTTTAAAGAAGAGCGAGGAACGTATGGAGATGGCAGCATTGTTCCTTGAAGAAGAGTTAAACCGCATTCGCGCTGGTCGTGCTAATGTTGCAATTCTTGATGGTGTGCGAGTGGATTCCTATGGTTCTAAGGTGCCTCTTAATCAGGTGGCTAACGTCATGGTGCCCGATCCCCGTACGATTACAATTAAACCTTGGGACCGCAAAGAAATCCGTAACATCGAGAAGGCTATCATGGACTCTGATGTGGGTATCACCCCAGAGAACAATGGTGAGGTGATCCGGCTCAATATACCCATCCCTACAGAGGAGCGTCGTCGAGACCTGACTAAGCAGTGCAACAAGATTGCAGAGAAGGCCAAGGTGGAGGTACGCAACGTGAGAGCCGACATCAAGGACAAGCTGAAGAAAGCCATCAAGGATGGTCTCTCTGAAGACAATGAGAAGGATGCTGAGCAGGAACTTCAGAAGATACACGACAAGTATATTAAGAAGATCGATGAGTTGATTGCCGCAAAGAACAAGGAGATAATGACTGTATAGTTTATAAATTAGGCTTACGGTTTTACGGTTGAAAGGACTCGTCATAAAGAACACTGGCAGTTGGTACACCGTCCGTACGGACGATGGCCAGTTGATTGACTCAAAGGTCAAGGGGAACTTCCGACTGAAGGGTATCAGAAGTACCAATCCCATATCCGTTGGCGATAGAGTGTCTTTGATCCTCAATCCGGAAGGTACGGCCTTTATAACTGAGATAGAAGACAGGCGGAATTACATCATTCGTAAAAGTATCAACCTTTCGAAGCAAAGCCATATCATAGCGGCTAATGTCGATCAGGCACTTCTATTGGTTACTGTCACACATCCACAAACATCCACAACTTTTATAGATCGTTTCCTTGCATCTGCAGAAGCATATAGGGTTCCGGTGATATTAGTGTTCAATAAGACAGATCTTCTTGACACTGAAGCCCAACACCTTCAGCAAATGCTTATTTCGCTTTATGAGAATATTGGTTATGAGTGCCGTCCAATATCTGCAGAGACAGGCGAGGGAATTGATGCTCTACGTCCTTTGCTTACTGGAAAGATTACATTGCTTAGCGGCAATAGTGGTGTAGGCAAGTCTACACTTATCAATCGTCTTATTCCAGGCGTGAATCTTCGCACGGCAGAAATCTCGGATGCTCATCAGATGGGGCAACACACCACAACCTTTTCCGAGATGGTACCTATGGGAAATGGGTGGCTGATAGATACACCGGGTATAAAGGGCTTTGGTACTTTCGACATGGAGCCAGAAGAACTCACAGGCTATTTCCGTGAAATATTCCAGTTCTCAAAAGATTGCCGTTTCTCCAATTGTACCCATACCCACGAACCTGGTTGTGCTGTGCTTCAGGCTATTGAGAAACATTATATCGCACAGAGTCGTTACCAGAGTTATCTTTCTATGCTCAACGACAAAGATGAGAGTAAATACCGCGAGGCTTATTAATCATTTAACGACTTTCTTTCCTCCTACGATGTAGATGCCATTTGGTAACCCTTCGAGTGATGTGGAACCGCTGCGAACTTTCCGTCCATTCATATCATAAACGTCTGAAGGATGGCAATCAATACGTTCTACGTTAATGATACCGCTGGCAATATTATAGCATATGGGCTCAATAACTAATTTGCTACACTCAGGCATCTGAATGTCTAGTTGTGTATTCATATATTCGTAGCTGGTAGTCGTGTTACCTGTTGTTTGCTGTATCCACCATCCTATTAATTCCTTTCCATCGGCTGGCTCTGCCTGAATATTGATAGAAAAGGAAGGGAAGAACTTCCCGTCGTAACGGTTTTCTGATAAATGTATGTTGTTGAATGATAGACTTTTTAGTGCTTTGTCTCCATCTGTTGCGTTAATGGCAAGAGGAACAGGGGTTCCTGCATTGTAAAAAGTGCAGACTTGTCTGTAGAACTCATCTGTCCGGTGTGAAAGCCAATTCCTGGCATGTGTGAGTTCTTTTTCATAATCAGGATATTTGCTGATTTGTTGCCTATGGTATGGATATTCATACTTGATCATTTCATACATAGGATCCCATATCTTCCTGATACCGGCTTCATTAAGGAAGTCGCCCATGTAAATGGCACAACGTTCAAGAAATAAGTTTCTGAAGTCGTCATCATCCATGAGTTGGCGGAACAGCAGCGTGTAAGGATACCCGTTAGCCCCCCAGCGCCAGTTCTTGTCATAGTCTGGGTTGTAGAACCAATTGAAAATCTTATAGTTGTATGAAATATTGTAAAGTCCTAAGGAATAGTCTACGTCTTTGGCAACCCATCTCCAACGCCCGTCAGTAGTCCTTGGACGCCACATTACACAGTTGTTCCCAGGGAAATCAAGGTTATTATGGAATAGATTCAAAAGCATATAGTTAATATATTCATCACAGTCCATCCATCGCTCATATTCTTCCAGAGTGTGCCCAGACTGGTTGTAGAAAGTTTTGAATTGGTGTAGGTTCTGCTTGTCACCTTCTTTTAGATTATCCCAATTTTCAACAAGGTCGATGTCCTCCAACCCGTCATAGTTCGTGTAAATATTGTCTTCATTGCCACGCTCTCGGATATTAAGTATTCCATAATATTGGCCATTTATATATACGATGGCAGGACGCCATGCTTGCCAATCGAGGTCTACATTCATACCCATGTGGCGTTGAGCGACGGCATCTCGCATATAGAGAGAATTAAAGTCGTTACCGGCATTACGTAATGATAGAGATTTGAATTCAGTGAGACCAGGTTTCTGGTCGGGGAAGAACTCATGTGAAAAACGTTTGGTGCCAAAACGCTTGTGGGCATAGACAATCAACGTTTTTTTGGAATTTTCGCGTGTGGTACCTCCACCTATACGTGTTTCGCCAAGTTGGTTTATAATGCTGTTTGCTCCCTCTTCCTCAAAATATTCAATATTGATAGGTCTGCGCCAATCATGCTGGTATGTTAGGATATCAGAGTCGTTGTTAGGAAAGAGCCCGATACGACTATCATTGAAATATGCATCTTTAGTAGCTATTGAAATAACAGGTAACGTCAGCCTGCGTGGAAAATAAATATAAGATTGTGTAGTTGATGGCTGGGATAGCCAGTTGTCGCAGAACAGTTTTGCTCGGATAACTGTAGTCGATGAAATGCGGATGGGGGAGGTGTATCTCCGGTCGTTTATAGTTGGTTCTTTTCCGTTTGTTGTATAGTATATGACGGTACCATCCGGACTTCCTTTAGGCAAAGAAAGTTCCAACAGGAAAGAGCTGGCATTGGTGCTAACAAAGCCATTCTCACTGAATACAGGATTGCCAAGAATCTGGTCTTTTTCACAGATACGCCCACTGTTAGATTTACCGGGTGTCGTTAATAGCTGGTAGCCCCATTCTTCGCTCCCATCAGTTCTGCGTCCATAGGCAATATTTGGTGCAGGCTGCTTCGGTAAACCTTCAACTTGGTCTACCAATGAATTATACCTAAAAAGGTACACCTGACAACCTTTGCCTGATTCTAAACGAAAGGAAGTGTGAAGACCTTGAGATTCCTTGTCACAATAGATCAATTGATACCCACCAGCAGGTAGAGTTATCGCAGGTAGTGCCCATGCCTCACTGGGATTGCTTGTAATGCCAATCTTGTATTCAGAAAGAATAACTGCTGCTGGCCCTCTATTATATATTTCCACCCAAGAGTCAGGAAATTCATTGAGGTCATCCATGATTTCCTCAACATTCGACTGCATCAGCTCATTAATAATCAGTTGGGCATTCTGTGCTGAAGCGCTATTGTTGACGGCAAATAAAGCTGTCAGAAAGGTGAATAAATATATGATGAATTTTCTTGTCATATAAGTCTTTGACTATTCTTTATCTTTTATTTTTAGGGTGCAAAGATAGCTATTTTCTTATATTGCATAGCTATTCCCATTTTACCTTTTAATACATTATAAACATATTTTAGCATTATTAACCTTTTTGCCTCTGATGATATAGATGCCATGTGGAAGGCCTTCAAGTGATGATGAACCAGAACGTACCTTGCGTCCATTCAAGTCGTACACATCTTGTGATGGAGTGCCTTTTTGGATTTGTGTGATACCGGTACCGTCTAGGACAGCATTGATAGAGATACTTTTGCACTGGGGCATGTCAATCTCTAGTTTTGCACCAGGGTATGTTGTGGAACTGCCATCGGCAACAACTTCCCAACCTGTAATTTTCTGGGCGGCATCTTCACCAGATTCAAGAGTAATTTTTCTTCCGACAATATAATATCCATCGAAAGTGCCTTTAGTAAGTTTGACACCATTGAAGGTAAAATGTCCATCGGCAGCATTCTCCAATTTCTTGTTGATAGTCATGGAGGTAGGTGTGCCTATTTTGTAATAGTCACAGAGGTCTTTACGGAAATAGCCAGTACGGTCCTTAAGCCAGTTACGGGCATTTTTAAGTTCATTCTTGATACTGTTTTCGTTGTTGCCGCCGCCCCACCAGCCACCCCAGGGGCTTGGTGGATTCAACTCGTCTCTGTGGATAAGAAGCTCATCCTTTACTAGCTCATACATTGGATCCCATATGGCACGTACGCCTTGCTCGTTAAGGAAGTCTCCCATATAAATGAGGCAACGGTCGATAAATCTATTACGGAAGTCCTCATCATCCATCAGATGGCGGAAGAGTCGGGTAGCCTCCTCTGTATTAGCCCATGCTCTATCGCGATCATATTTGGGGTTGTAAATCCAATTTATTGTTTTGAAAGAAGCTTCTTTACCATAGAGACCGAGACCGAAGTCTGTGTCTTTCGAAATCCAACGCCATTTTCCACCATCTTGCCTTGGACGCCACATGACGATGTTATTTCCTGGGAAATCTTGGTTATTGAAGAAGAGGTTCATAGCCATCAGGTTCATGTATTCCTCCCAATCAATCCATTCGGCATATTCTGCGAGGGTGTGACCCTCTTGTGAATAGAACTCTACAAAGCGCTCATAACTGTCCATGGTGCCTGCCTTCAATTCTGCTTTCAGTTTGTTGTTCTCTTGGGCTATCTCCACCATGTCGATGTCTTCTAACTCGTCGTAGTTGGTGAAAATGTTATCGTCATTGCTACGCTCGCGGATGTTAAGCATACAGTGATATTCACCGTTGATATAGACCACTGCCGGGCGCCAGGCCTGCCAGTCGAGGTCAGCATTTTGCGCCATGGAGCGCTGGATAATGGCGTCACGCATATAAAGGCCATCAATATCGTTGCCGGCATTACGAAGCATTATGCTCTTGAAATCAGTTAGCCCTGGTTTTTGGTCTGGGAAGAATTCATATTCCAGGCGGCGGGTACCGAAGCGCTTGTGGGCATAGATGGCCATCGACTTCCGCTTCCAATCTCTCGACTGACCACCCATAATACGTGTCTCACATATCTGATTGAGAACACATTCTTTACCTGCTTCATCGAATAATTCGAAGTTAATGGGGCGTCGCCAGTTGATTTGGTTGGCCTTACTGTTGACGGTAAAGATACCCTTTTTACCATTCAGATAGTCATCGTTTGTGGTAATGGAGATAACCGGTATGGTCATTTCGCGATTGAGAAAGATGTATGAATGAACGGTTGAGCGTGGTGAAAGCCATCCATCGCAAAATAATTTGGCGCGGATAGTATAACTATCATTAATCGACAACTCCTCCGTGTATAACTCACTTTCTTTTGTAGGCTCACGACCGTCTGTGGTATAATATATTAATGTACCCTCAGGTGCATCCTTTGGCAGGGAGAGGGTAAGCGTGAGACTGCCGGAAGAGGTCAATACCCGGCCCTTTTCACTAAAAATAGGCTCTCCGAGAATGTGGTCCCATTCGCAAATCTCTCCGCAGTTAGCTGCTTGGGGAGTTGGAGTCAGTTGGTAGCCCCACTCATCACTGCCGTCAGTCTTGCGGCCATATGAAGTGTTTGGGGCAGGTTGACTGCCTAAGTTCTCAACCTTATCGACAATGGCATTCTCACAGAATAAGTAGACAGAACACCCCTTGCCAGATTCAAGGCGGAAGGAGGTATGCAATTTACTATTCTCATTGTCGCAGCATACAATGACATATTGCCCTGGGGCTACTGTCTGGCTTGGCAGTTTCCATGCCTCCTCGGCTTTGTCTGTCTCGCCGAGGCTGAAATGACTCAGTTCTACGCTGGTCGAACCTGCATTGTAGAGTTCCACCCATGAGTCAGGGAATTCGTTAAGGTCATCCATCCAACAGTCGATATTCGACTGCATCAGTTCATTAATTACCAGGCTATTATCGTTACCGCTGGTATCTTCGCCGGCCTTTGCTATGGTGCTGAAAATCAGCAGAAAAGCTAAGGCCAGATGTTGTTTTGACATGTTCATTTCCGGCCTATAATATGAAATTCGGGTGCAAAGGTACGAAATATTTTCCAATACACCCTTTATTATTCATATTATTTTCGCATCATGGCAGACAAATGCTATTTCATCTTCGCCATTACCTCGAGGATTTCTTCTTCAGTCGAGAGGTTAAAGTCGCCTGGGATGGAATTCTTCAGTGCAGCAGCAGCCAGCGAGTAGTCTAATTGCTTCTGTCTGTCATTGGGGAAGAGCTGGATGGCGTGCATCCAACCGCCCATGAAAGCATCACCGACACCTACGGGGTCTATCACATGGGGGATGTCCATGATGGGTGCCTTCAGCAGGGTGCCGTCAGTCCAAAGCAGTCCTGTCAGAGTGTGGTGCATAGAGCTTACGATGTTACGCATGCCCATCATCCAGCACTTGCAGCGGGGGAAGTCGGCATGCAGTTCGTCGAACCACTCGCCATACTCTTTCATCTGCATTTCAAAGCTTGCGTCTGTAGCTGTAAATGGCGGTTGTGGATGGCCGCTCAGGAACTCAAACTCGATAGCGTCGCCGAACATCATGTCGCAACGGGCGAGCATGCGTCGCAGTGTTTGGCGGGCATCTGCCCCATACTTCCATAGGTTTTTCCGGTAGTTGATATCGAAAGCAATGGTTACCCCCATTTTATCAGCAATATCGAGTGCTTCGAAGGTGGCGTCTGCAGCCTGCTGCGAGATGGCGGCAGTGATGCCCGACACGTGGAAAATGGTGGCATCTCTCAGGATATGTTCCCAGGGAATCATGCCTGGCTTGAGGTCATAATAGGCCGAGTTGTTACGGTCGTATATGACCTTGGCTGGTCGCATGCCCGCAGCGGGTTCAAAATAATAGGTGCCGATACGCTGCCCGCCGTAGAGCACACGGGTAGTGTCGACGCCCAGCTGCGCCAAACTCATAGCGCCAGCGTGGCCCACGGGCGTGTCGGGCAGTCTTGTGATATAGGTCACCTCTTCATTTTGCATAGCTAGCGAAACTGCTACATTGGCCTCGCTTCCACCGTATTTACAGACTAAAGTGTCACCCTGTGTCAGGCGTAGGTGGTCAGTTTTGGAAAAGCGGAGCAGTAGTTCGCCGAATGTGATAATTCTCATTGTGTCTTATCTGTTTTTGCGTTTTTATCTTATAGTGATATCGTATCTGGACATGAACGATGCGCCTGGCTGCAGATGGTTCATCAGGGGCTTGTCTTTAAATTCGCCCTCGAAGCCGCGCGGGTCGCCTAGTCCATACCAAGGTTCGATACACACGAAGGGCGCATTCTTCTGAAATGGACTCCAGAAGGCGATAACTGGGGTTCGGAAGTCGACGGTTACCTCAGGTTCGCCGTCAGGTCCGAGCAACTCAGCACGGTGCACTTGACTCTTGTGGATTTTCACGCTGTCGTTACGCCATGTGTTATCCGTAAACTCAATGATGCCCTGTTCTGCCTCCACAGGTACTTCTGTCATCTCGTGAGAGCCATCGATGTAACTTTTCAGACCATCAAGAGGCTCTTCGTTATCGAGGCGGATGCGTCCATACTGGTTCTCGCCAGCCTTCATTCCTGGAACGTTAAAGGCAGGATGACCACCAATCTGGAAGTGTATCTCACGGGTGTCGGTGTTGTGGACATGCCAGATTACTCCGATCTTGTTGGCATCGAGTACATAACTGACACTGAGGGTGAAATCATAGGGATAGACCTTTTTTGTTTCTTCCGACGACTCGAGGGCGAAAGTCACCTTGCGCTCACTCTGAGCAATGAGTTTGAAATCCGTATCACGGGCAAATCCGTGACGTGGCAGATGATACTCTTTCCCCTCCACACGGTAAGTGTCATTGTTGACGCTGCACACTATGGGGAAAAGGATGGGTGAGTGTCGAGGCCAATAGTTAGGATCAGCCTGCCATAGATATTCCTTACCGTTGACATCCTTTATACTCTGTAATTCTGCTCCTACCTCGGATATGACAATAGTGAGCTGTTCGTTTTTTAGTTCTACCATGTTTGTTTTATTTTGATGATTTATTCAATTGATTGAGCCATTGGGCGATATCTTTCAGCACTTCCTCTGAAATGGTTTCCTCGATGTCACCGTACTCAGTGGGGAGGCCCGTGGTACAGTGCTGGAAGAGGTGGTTGAGGCCAGGATACTCTTTGAAGAGGTTTTTCTTTGATTTTGGAAGGAGTTGCTTAATGGCTGTCAGGTTCTGCGAAGAGATGACTTGGGTATCGTGATCGCCATTAAGAGCGAAGACTGGGCAACGGGTTTTGCCGATGTTGTCTGATGGGTCATAATCTAAGAACCACTGATACCAGCGAAATTTCTGGAACTGTGGGTCTTGTCGTATTTTCTTAACCGTCATCTTAGCTGTCAATGTGGAATCAATCCCTGAGAGTTCCATTATGCGGTTACTCTGTACAGCCGAGAGTGTGTCACCCTTGACGCCAGGACCTGCCAGCGAGACGATAAAGTCCGTCTTTTTCAGTGCACCAAGAAGGAAGGCGATAAGTCCACCTTCGCTATGGCCAATAATGCCCACCTTACTGAATGCTTTCTTGCTGCGCAAAAATTCGAGGCCAGCAGCAGCATCGCGAGCAAAGTCTTCCGATGTGGCATTCTTCACATCTCCACCAGTAGATTTTCCAGTTGCACGATCGTCGTAACGGAGTGAGGCAATACCCTGACGGGCAAGATAGTCGGCAATAACCAAGAATGGCTTGTGGTAAAAGATTTCCTCGTCGCGATTCTCCTGTCCGCTTCCAGTGACGAATAGCATAACCATTGGTTTCTTTTTTGCATTTTTGTCATACCCCATAGGCCAAGTCAGCGTGCCTGCAAGTGTAGCGCTGTCTTTCTCGTTTTTAAATGTCACCTCTTCTGTCTCGTAAGGAAAAGGTGGCTTAGGCTCCTGAGGACGTTTTACCTCTGGCACGCCTTTCGTCATGACAAGTGGAAACTTCATGCCGCTCTGCGAGAATATACCATCAAGTTTCCCGTCTTTCAGCTTGGCACGATAAGTGGCACCAATCATTTCTACTTTCACGGCTATAGAGTCGTCAGAAAGATACTCTTTATTTGCAGGAATATCTTTGGCACCTTGGTTTGGACTATCTAATGATGCCTTTACATAACCATCGGCTTGTTCCAAATGGAGCACTACAGTTAGCGATATGGTTCCCACTTTAAGTTTGCCTGACCATGAGCCAAGCAGGGCTGTGGTGGGATTGACCTGAGTCCAAACAGTCGTTGTGGACAGGGTGAGAAGTAAGGTGAAGAATATCTTTCTCATTTTGCTTTATAGGTCAGTATTGAGAAAATAAAGAAGTTGAGGATAAGAAGCACGACGATTGCAATGATGGGAGTTGCCGAAGGCTTCGACATGCCAAGCATAATATAGGCAACAGCCAGCGTCAATAGCAACAGGGTGATGCCTGCCACTCGGATACTTCGGATGGCGAGCTTCACCTGTTGGATGTTCGTGATCTTGAATGGCATGTTGATGTGGCGTGGATAATAGGCTGTCACCATGCAGCCGATGGCTACGATTGTCAGGATGATGCAGGGAATTGTGACGCCAACTGGCGAGCCATAGGCGTTGGGATTGCCTGCTCCGTCAAAATGGGTAGGCACGATGTCTGGTGCCTGATGAATCATCCAGATGACAAGTCCCCACACCACGATGGCCACGATGACGAAGGCTGCCTCAAAGACTGTAGCCTCAGTGGTGCGATGCACTTTTATCTTTTTGATATCAAAGTTGTTCTGTTCCATTGTTTTGCTTCTTTTGGGGCAGACGTTTGGCTTTGCGCAGAGCCTCGGTGATGATCCACTGCAACTGGCCGTTGGTGCTGCGGAACTCGTCAGCAGCCCAGGCCTCTATTGCGTTCATCATCTCAGCGTCGACGCGTAGGATAAAACTCTTGGTACTTTTCTCTGCCATTGTTTAGTGGTTCAGCGTACCTGTATTCACTACTGGTTGAGCAGAATCATCACCGCAGAGTACCACGAGCAGATTCGAAACCATAGCAGCCTTCTTGTCGTCGTCGAGATCGACAATATTCTCCGTCGAGAGCTTGTCGAGCGCCATCTTTACCATCGATACGGCTCCCTCTACGATTTTCTCACGGGCTGTGATGATGGCTGAAGCTTGCTGACGACGCAGCATCACAGCTGCTATCTCAGGGGCATAAGCCAGATAGTTGATGCGAGCCTCTACCACCTCAATGCCTGCCAATGCCAGACGTTCATCTAACTTTTGCTCCAACTGCTCATTGATCTCATCTGCACTTGAGCGGAGCGTAGGATCATCATGCTTGTTGTCCTCATCATCGTAAGCATACTGGCCTGCTACCTGACGCAAGGCAGCATCACTCTGAACACGGACAAAGTTCTCCAATGCGTTCATCAGTCCCTTTGTGTCTGAGCCGACGGCGTTGGGATTAGAAGCCATCGTTTGGGAATCCACCTCGAAAAGAGCTTTGTATGTATCCTTTAGTTTCCATACCAGCACTAGTCCGATCATCACGGGGTTGCCCGTCTTGTCGTTCACCTTGATAGGCTCGGCATCGAGGTTACGGGCACGCAGCGACACTTTTTTAGTGGAGTAGAACGGGTTTATCCAGTAGAATCCTGTTTTCGAGAATGTGCCGCTGTACTTACCAAACCATGTGGTGACTTTAGCCTCGTTAGGCTCGAGCATCATCAGTCCGCACCACATGATGATGTTGATGATGAGCAGTAGAATACTGCCACCTAACAGCCAACCGCCACAGACTCCGTCAGTAGCATCGAGCAGGATAATACTGCGGATGATGCCTAAGATGGAAACTACTAGAACAGCGAAGTTGACAAACAACATCAGGAATCCGTTCATCACTATCCCTTTGAATGCATACTCTTTATTCTCCATAATTCTACAGTTTTAAATGGTTGAATTCTAAATGATATCAAAATGATATTGCAAAGATATGTATTATTTCTGATATGGCAATGACTTTGCCCACATTTTTAACAAGATTTAAATAATATTGTCACTTTCTCTAGACTTACGTGCACATTATTTATTATATAGGGTTTACTGCCTGTAAACTCACGGGCACAAGTCTGTATCGCTAAAGAAAGCCCAAAACCAATTCTGAAATTCTCGAGAGAATTTCGGATTTTAAAGGCAGTAAACTCGGACTTTACAGGCAGTAAACCTCAAAATTCTCGAGAGAATTTTCGAGCTATCCCAGATTGCCTTTAAATAAAGGTGTTTCCAAAGGATGACTTTACACTATCTAAACTCTCAGTCGTATGTGCCGAAACCATCATATTTATTTGATTATATTTGTTTTTTCTCGCACTTATTTGTACCTTTGCAAGCGAATTTATATAACGATGACAATAGAAGAGCTGAATAACAAACGTGTTGCGGTACTGCTGTCGGGAGGAGTTGACAGCAGTGTGGTGGTGTATGAGCTGGCAAAGCTCGGACTGCATCCCGACTGTTTCTATATTAAGATCGGGCCTGAGGAACAGAAGGAATGGGACTGTTCGTCGGAGGAGGACCTTGAGATGGCTACAGCTGTGGCGTATAAGTACGGCTGCAAGTTGGAGGTTATTGACTGCCACAAGGAATATTGGGATCGTGTGACGGCTTATACTATGAATAAGGTACGCGAGGGACTGACGCCCAATCCTGACGTGATGTGCAATCGTCTCATTAAGTTCGGAGCCTTTGATGAGAAGCGCGGACATGACTACGACCTTATCGCCACAGGTCATTATGCACAGACGGAAATAGATGAGGAGGGAAGAAAGTGGCTCTGCACAAGTCTAGACCCCGTGAAGGATCAGACTGACTTTCTGGCCCAGATACATGACTGGCAACTTAAGAAGGCACTCTTCCCTATCGGACACTATATGAAGGATGAGGTGCGGCAGATAGCAGAGCGAGAGCACCTGGTGAACGCCAAACGCAAGGACTCTCAGGGCATCTGCTTTTTGGGAAAGATGAACTACAACGACTATATCCGTCGCTATCTGGGTGAAAGGCCTGGCGATGTTGTTGAGTTAGAGACTGGAAAACGCATTGGCGAACACAAAGGATTGTGGTTCCATACCATTGGCCAGCGCAAGGGTATGGGCTTTGGCGGGGGACCTTGGTTTGTTGTGAAGAAGGATGTGGAACAGAATATTCTCTATGTGTCGCATGGCTATGACCCGGAAACGGCCTACAAAAAGGATTTCGCTGTTCGTGATTTCCATTGGTTGACCAGGAGTCAGGAGACGCCTCGTGAGGTGACGTTCAAGATACGACATACGCCTGAGTATCATCCTGCTACGTTGGAATGGACGGGAAAGGACTCATTTGTGCTACATTCCAAGGAGAGGATTCATGGTGTGGCTCCAGGACAGTTCTGTGTTATCTACGACGAGCATCATCACCGTTGCTTCGGCTCAGGAGAGATAACATTGTAAATAAAGAATCCCGCCGTCTGGCGGGATTCTTTATTTGTTAACGAAGGTACTGAAGTAGTCAAGGCAGACCTTCTTCCATTCTTTGGCATTTTCCAATTGATGTTGCATACGGTCATCGACTTCCTTCCAACGTTGCTCGTCGATGGCGGGCTTGGCCTGATGCCAGATGTCAATGAAGTCTTCAACTTCCTTCACACCTCGGGCGTAGTGAAGTTGTAACTCCTCCCATAAGGTGTTGCCACTTTTCAAACGATAAGTCCAGGGCACATGATGGAACCAAAGCAGGTAGCGCTCTGGGCAGGTGTTGATGTCGTCGTAGAGCGAACAGAACGGTTCGCGATACTGCGATGTGGCGTCTGAGCCTGTGTGTGTGCGGTCGAAGCCAATGCCGATAGAGTCAGCACGATGATAGTATACGGGACACCACTCAATGGGGTAGTGAGCGATGTATCCGTCAGGCTCAGGTCCGTAATGCTGATCGAAGGCGAAAATGTGATGGAGGCCTAGTGGCATCATATAATCAACACAGGCTTCACGGCTTCTCAACATCATAGATAATAATTGAGAATTATTCTGGGTGCTTCCGAAGGTGGAAGTGAGCCATTCCTCAGCGATGGCCTCAGAGGTCAAGGTTGGGTTCCAAGCCAGACGGCCGAAGGCGTACCAGTTGGCCTGCGAGAAGTGATGACCACACCAGTTCTTGTCGAGGCCGATATTCGCCACACCAGCGATACCCACAAGGCGGCTGGGCTCTACGAAGCCGAAAAACTCTCGCCACATCGTGGCAAGATAAACGAGATGGCGCGACTGTCCGAGATACTCCTGTGTAATCTGTAACTCGGCCATCTGCTTCGTCTGGCGCATATTGTCGAAAATTGGAGCGTATGGCTCTCGTGGCTGGAAATCTAGAGGCCCGTTCTTTGACTGAAGAATAACATTGTCGAGGAATTTTCCGTCAAGATCCTTGAATTCAGATACGGCCTGCTTCACGCGGTCTTCACCCTTATGGCCGGCACCGTAGACAAAACTGCGCCACATAATGATGCCGCCATATGGCTTCACCGCATCAGCCAGCATGTTTGCACCGTCGGCATGCGTGCGCTTGTAGTCGAAAGGACCAGGCTGACCCTCACTGTTGGCTTTCACCAGGAAGCCTCCGAAGTCGGGTATCAGTGTGTATATCTCCTTTGCCTTCGCCTTCCACCAAGCCTTAACTTGGGCGTTCAGGGGGTCGGCGGTCTTGACAGGCCTGCCGCCGTTGAATCCTTTGGCGGGGATAGTCATTGGGGAGGCGAAGTTAACAGACAGATAGACCTTGATGCCGTAAGGACGGAGGATGTCGGCAATCTCCTTGACCTTATTAAGATATATAGTGCTGAGCATCCTGGGCGAGGCGTTCACATTGTTCAGCACCGTACCATTGATGCCAATGGAGGCGTTAGCGCGGGCATATTCCTTGATCAGACGGGCATCTATGGCCTTAGGCTGGTCACCGTCAAGGTCCCAGAAGATGCTGCGTCCGGCATAGCCTCGTTCAATGCTGCCATCAAGATTGTCCCAGTGGTTCAGAATTCTATATTTGAAGAATGGTTTCTCGATAACTCCTGTCTCTTGACTCCTGTCTCCTGACTCCAGTCTCCTCAGCAGCGCGTATGCCCCATAGAGCAGTCCGCACTCGCTACCAGCACTGATGCATACCCGACTATCTTTCTCACTGATTCGGTATGCCTCCTTGGGAATGTCGGTATCGATTAGAAGAGTAACCTCTTCCCCAGCATAGTAAGTCCTCAGTTCGTCGGCAGCCAGACAGTCGACACCTTTAACGATAGCCTTGTTCGCAGGTTGGTAGCGCAGCCACAGCTGGCTGCCGTCTTCTGCCCTTGCGCCGGAAATCAACGATAGGTACAGGAAAAACAATGTGATTCTTTTCATATTTAACGTTATTGTGATAATTCGTACTGTTGTTTTCTGATCGTGCCGTCGGAATAGCGGATAATACAGATGCCATTATGGTTAGGTGATTTCAGTCTCCGGCCATAAAGATCGTAATATGCTACAGGAACCCTATAATTATCATTTCTTATTGGGGCTACAGATACAGGATCTTTCATGAAGTCAAAGGAGATGGTGCCATCTTCGCTCATACGGATCTCTGTGACAGGCTTTGACATATATTTCCTGCCGTCGGTATTCTCATGGAAGAGTGTGGCAGCCGGATAGGAGTAGTTCGTCAGCAGCAGGTTCGTGATGTCGAGTTCCTCATCGTAATAGGGATAGGGTGAGGTGCTGAGATAACGGTTGCGCATCCAGCCTTCCATCGTGTACTTGCCCAGATCCTTTCCATTTTCCTCAGGATCCCAGGTCTTATAGTCCCTGCCGTCGGCATGGAACAGGTCGTAGCGGTAATGCGGTCTGGAGGTATTGACATTATTATTGCTCCAGGCCTCACGGTCGTAGTCGACGTGGAAGATAAGCAGTCCGTTGCCTGGGGCCCCGTAGTCCCAGCCCTTCTGCTGGCGGTTCTCAAGGAGATAGAACTCGTCCTCATAGCCGGGGTTGCGGATGATGTAAGTCTCTCCGCCGTCGCTCGCACACTTCATGTCGGTGATGGTGGTGGGTTCTGTCAGTTCAATCGGAGTACTCCAGCCCATCAACATCTTCTCAAGCGCAGAGTAGTTGGGTGGACACCAGCCTTTAGCGGTATAATTACCCCCATCCATGAGGTCCCATTCGTCAACCACAGAAAACCCGGCGCCGCCTGATGTGGGATAGATGTCGGGCAGGCCCAGGCAATGGGTGAACTCATGGCAGATGGTACCGATGCCGCAAGACGTGCCGTCTTTCCACAACTCACAGCTGACGGAATAGTTGTTCGCGTTGACATGGCCTGGCATCTTGACTGTAGGCATATAATTTGTGTTAGGCCAGATGTACCCCCCTGAGACCTGATTGCCGCAATAGCCGGCAGCGATATAGATGATCTGATTCACGTAACCATTACCATTCCAGTCGTAAGGGGAAAAGTCTATGTCTGCAGACTTGGCCAGCTCCTCTGTAGCTTTTCGTACGGGATACTCTCCATAGTTGGTCTTTCCATTGCCCTTGACAAGGGTATCGACCCTGATGGGACCATACACATCAAACTGCAAATTGAACAATCCACCTGACTGGTCCCTGAAGTAGTCGGCCAGACAACCGGCACCGGCCCCTTCGTTATATCCGGGCTCATTCAGTATGCGAGAGTAGAATGCCGCAGGGTCGGGCATGCTGAAGTCGCAGTCTTTGAATGAAATGAGTATGACCGGCTGGCGGTAGATCTGGTTCGGATCCCAATGGGTATTAGGATAATCCAGAATGCCGCGAGTCAGTGCCCTCGTTGTGTTTCGTGTACAAGAATAGCGCTGTTGACCATTAGCATAAAGCCAACAGCCAACAGCGCAAACCAATATCGTCAGAAGTCTCCTCACTTAACAGCAGCAGGGCACCACGGTTTCAAGGTCTTAAAGAAGTCGTTGCCCTTGTCATCCACAAGGATGAATGCGGGGAAGTCCTCCACATCGATCTTCCATACTGCCTCCATACCAAGTTCAGGATATTCTACGCACTCGATGCTCTTGATGCTCGATTGTGAGAGCACGGCTGCCACGCCGCCGATGGTGCCGAGGTAGAAGCCGCCATGCTTCTTACAAGCCTCAGTCACCACGTCAGAACGGTTACCTTTGGCAATCATCACGAGAGAAGCACCATTTGCCTGGAACTCATCCACGTAGGGATCCATACGGTTGGCAGTTGTCGGGCCCATCGAACCACAAGGATAGCCCTCAGGGGTCTTAGCGGGACCGGCATAAAGCACGGGATATTTCTTAAAGTAGTCGGGCATGCCTTCACCTGCATCCAGACGCGCCTTCAGTTTGGCATGAGCAATATCACGGGCCACAATAATGGTGCCCTTCAGATTGACGCGAGTACTGACAGGATACTTGCTCAACTCAGCACGAACGGCATCGATACCCTCGTTGAGATCAATCTCGATACCCTTGCCGCCCTCACCGGGCTTGCGCAGCTCCTCAGGTATCAACTCTGTGGGATTGCTGTCCATCTTCTCCAACCATATGCCATCGGCATTTATCTTAGCTTTGATATTTCGGTCGGCAGAGCAGCTGACACCCATACCGATAGGACAAGAGGCACCATGACGAGGCAAACGGATAACACGGATATCATGAGCCAGGTATTTGCCGCCGAACTGGGCACCAAGACCAATTTTCTGAGCTTCGATAATGAGCTTCTGTTCGAGGTCGATGTCTCGGAAGGCACGGCCAGTCTCGTCGCCAGTAGTAGGCAGGTTATCGTAGAACTTGATAGATGCAAGCTTTACGGTGAGCAGGTTCTTCTCTGCCGAAGTACCGCCAATCACAAAGGCAATGTGATAAGGAGGGCAAGCCGCTGTGCCTAGCGACTTCATCTTCTCTACGAGGAAAGGTATCAGCGTTCCCTCGTTCTGGATGGTGGCCTTAGTCATGGGATAGAAATATGTCTTGTTGGCCGAGCCACCACCCTTGGCCACCATCACGAATTTGTACTCAGCACCCTCTGTTGCCTCGATATCAATTTGAGCGGGCAGGTTGCAACGTGTGTTCACCTCATCATACATGTTCAGTGGAGCATTCTGCGAATAGCGCAGGTTGTCCTGGGTGAAGGTGTTGAACACACCAAGGCTTAAAGCTTCTTCATCTTCGAAACCAGTCCAAATCTGCTGCCCCTTCTCACCATGGATGATAGCAGTACCCGTGTCCTGGCAGAAAGGCAGGATACCCTTTGCAGCCACCTCCGCATTGCGCAGGAACTGCAGAGCTACATACTTATCATTCTCAGAGGCCTCAGGGTCAGTGAGGATCTTAGCCACCTGCTCATTGTGCTCGCGGCGCAACATGAACTCTACATCGTGGAAAGCCTGCTGTGCCAATAGCGTGAGTGCTTCCTTCGAGACCTTTACAATGGTCTTGCCTTCAAACTCGGCAGTAGTGATGCCTTCCTTACTCAACAGACGGTACTCCGTCTTGTCCTCGCCCACCTGGAACATCGGGGCATACTTAAATTCAACGTTTTTAGCCATACTCTTTGTTTTTTGTTTATAGTTTAGCGTTTATAGTTTATAGCTGATTACTTCTATAGATTGAATAGGGCTTGCCAGGTTATCATCTATAAACAATCAACTATAAACTATAAACGGAATTAATAACCGAATACTTCTTCTGTTGTTAGCCTTTTAACCGGACCAATCTTCTCCAATACCTTCATGTCGAGTTCCTTCTCATCACCGAGGATGATATAACGACAGGGTTTGCTGGCCATCGTGGTCTTCTCGAAATCGACGATGTCCTGCAAAGTCAACTTATCTATGTTTTCATAAATAATCTGGTTCAGGCTCTTGTCGAGTCCTAGCCGCTGGGAGGAAAGGTAATCGTAGAAGATGCTCATCTTCGTGGTGCGCTGGCTGGCCAGACGCTTGGTGACTGCATCCTTGGCAATTTGGAAGGCTGTCTCACTGGCTGGCATCTCATTGAGAATCTCATTGAAATGGGTGATACAATCGACCATCTTGTCGTTCTGGGTAATGATATGAGTCATGTAAAACTCCTTACGGTCTTTCCATGATGGACTATAGTAGTAGGCATAGGCATTATATGCAAGTCCACGAGCCTCACGCATCTCCTGGAACACGATGCCGTTCATTCCACCTCCGAAGTACTCGTTGAATACCTCCTGCACAGCTGCCTCTTCAGGATTCCAGCTGCGGCCCTCGTTATGGTACATGCGCATATAGATGTTCTTGGCATCATAGGGGGCAATGAGCACTTCGTTCTCTGTGGCAGGGATCTCAAGATACGGCTTGTTCTGTGGAATGGCAGCCAACTGGGCGGATGTCGGATGGAGATCACTGACGATGGCGTCAATCTCAGACAGGCCCATCAGGCCATAGTAGACCACCTTGTGCTCGTAGTTGTGGAGTTCCTTCAGCAGATTTGTGAACACTTGCGGATCGGTGTCCTTCAACTGCTGCTCGCTCATCACGTCGCGATAGCGGTTACGCTCTCCCATGGTACCGTAATAATACAGATAGCCGAAGTATCCTCCCTGATTCTTCTTGGCATCGATACGACGCTTGATGGTCAGATTAACCATCTCATGGTAAGCCTCCTTGTCTGGTTTGGCATTCTGCAGCAGATCCTCAAGCAGTTTCAGGGCTTTAGGCAGATTCTCGCTGAGACCCGACAGACTCACGGTGATATTCTCTGGCCCTACATTGATGTTCCAGTCGCAGGCCAGCTCATAGAACTTCTGACGGAAGTCTGCAGCTGTCATCTTGTCCGTTCCCAAGAATCTGATATAATCGGCAGCGATGTTGTATCGATTGTCAGCACTTTGTCCGAAATCATAGTAGAACACAAGGTTGAATAGCCCGTTCTCATTGTTCTTCACATAGTAAAGTGGCAGTTTGTTTTTTGTCTGAGATACGTACATGTCTTTCTGATAGTCGGTGAATCGCGGCTGTATGGGCTCTACCTGTGAGTTCTGGATATCCTTCACAAAATCACTCATTTGGTCGCGGTTAGCCTGGATGGGTGTGATGGCGGGCTTATCGATCTTCTTCTGGGTGGAGTCTATGCCCTGTTTCTTATAGACCACAATATAGCCGTCGGTGAAGAAACGGTTGGCGAAATCTACAATCTCCTGTTTGGAGATACGGGAGATGCGGTCAATTTTGCCTACCTGCTGTTTCCAGTCTATCTCGTCGATGAAAGCATCTACGAATAGGTCGGCGCGAGCCTCGTTGCTCTCCAACTGCTGGTAGTATTGGCGTTTCTTATTGTTAATAATGCTGGGCAGAAGATTATCGGGGAAGTCACCCTTTTTCAGTTTGTCAATCTCTGAGAGCATGAGATCCTTCACCTCGTCGAGGCTTTGGCCCTGTTTGGGAGTACCCATGAGTAGGAAGCCTCCATGATCGTGTAGGAGCTCTGCACCGCCGCTGGCCCGCTGTACCTTCATTGTTTGATTCAGGTTGAGGTCAAAGAGTCCGGCACGGCCGTTGCTCAGAACATCTTCCATCAGTTCAAGTGTGTCTGCCTGGAGGGAGTTGGCCTGTTTTGCGCGCCAAGCCACCCATATCTGTTCTGCCTCCTGTCCGATTACCGTCGTATCCTTTGGCTGTGTTAGCGGTGGCAGCGGAGCGAATGTTGGCTGATTCACATCGTCACCCGGCTCCCAGCCCGAGAAATACTGGTCGATGATGGCGATGGTCTTGTCTGGATCCAGGTCGCCAGCCATACAGATGGCGATGTTATTGGGTCGATACCACTTGTTGAAGTAGTTCTTGATGTTCGTGATAGAGGGGTTCTTCAGGTGTTCCTGCGTGCCGATGGTGGTCTGCAATCCGTAAGGATGATTTGGCCAAAGCATCTTACTGGCTGTGGCGAAGAGTTTACGCATGTCACTCGTTAGTCCGATGTTATACTCCTCGTAAACCGCCTCGAGTTCGGTGTGGAAACCGCGGATGACCATGTTCTGGAAACGGTCGCTCTGAATCTTTGCCCAGTTCTCTATCTCGTTCGAGGGAATATCCTCCGTATAGCAGGTCACATCGTTGGAGGTATAGGCATTCGTCCCCTCTGCACCGATAGCGGCCATGAGTTTGTCGTACTCATTGGGAATGAAATATTGGGCAGCCACCTGACTCACGGAGTCAATCTCATGATAAGCCTGCTTACGTGCCTCAGGGTCCGTGAGTTTCCGATAGGCCTCATATCGCTGTTCAATCTCTGCCAGCAACGGGGCTTCTGCCTTGGGATTGTTTGTGCCGAACTTACTGGTACCCTTGAACATCAGATGCTCCAGGTAGTGAGCCAGACCTGTGGTCTCTGCCGGGTCGTTCTTCGAACCTGTACGTACGGCGATGTAGGTCTGGACTCTCGGCTTCTCTGTATTGACTGACAGGAACACCTTCAGTCCGTTATCCAAGGTGTAGATCCTCGTTTTCATCAGGTCGCCATCTACCGTCTCATACTTGTAATCCTTCGCCTGTGTGTTCATCCCGAGCATCACCAGACCCAAAAACAAAAACCGCTTTATCATATCATCTATAAACTTTCAATTTTCAATTTTCAATCTTCTCAGTTCTCGTAGTCAATCTCGTGGTCGAGCTTCGAAAGGAAATCCTCATAGACTTCGCGCTCCACATCGCCCATCTGATATTCCTTTTCGGCATCCTTACGGATTTCTGCAATCCATGCACGGCGGGCCTTGATATAGTCCTCATGTATTTGCTCCGCATCCACCTCTGTGAGCTCCTCCAGCCCGTAGTAGTCGAGAATCATCTGATAAGACCACGACCAACGATATTCGCTGTAGTTATCGTTGATCTCTACAAAACGGTCGAGCAACTGCTGAATGTTGTCGATGTCTCCGCTCTTGATGTCACGTACGATACGCAACTCTTCGCTCTCCGGCAGTAGCAGTCCGCTTAAGTCCGTCCAACGGCCTTTGCCTACCAGACTCTTCGGGCGCCCGAAGAATCCTTCTTTCTGGGCACGCTTCAACACGGCGCCCATATAGATCCTCAAGGCGATATCGTAATACTTCAAACCTTTACGGAGCGAAGAGGCATTAATGACATATTCATGGAAGTTATACGTCGACACGTTATCACCAGAAGCCTCCCGAAGCGCCTTAAGGATCTTGATGCCTTCCATGATTTCTCCTACGGTGAAAGGCGAGAGCCAGTCGAAGTTAATGATACTCTTCTTCGATTGCTTGGAACGTTTGTCGCGCTTTGGCCATTTCTTGATGTCACGATAGAGGCCTACTGTCGTAATGTTGCGTCCAGGCACCAGATAACAGTCCTCACCATACGCCATCAGATAGCTGAAAGGCAGGTTTCTGGTATCGGGATGGTGCATCAGCTTACCGAAGCATACAGAGAAGGCGCCTATCGTGGCAGGCATCAGGATATATGAGCCAGAGGCCGTCTTAGTACCACGCTCCAGGCTTCCGTAGTGCAAGGGACCCATTTTGTAGGCGTGATTCGAGAAATTGGTGTTAGAGCCGGCATTATAGAACGAGAACTCACCACCGATTAGCAATGAACTCTTATGATGACTGGCACAGAAGGGCCCGCAGAATGCGGCACAGGCCTCACCATTGGCCATGAAGGAATTGGCAAAGAAGAGCGATGCCTCGGCAGTAAACCCGTTAGTAATCTGACAAGCCTCACCCACGAAACAATCCTGCATCTTAACAGAGTTGTTTATCGAACAGCCGTCGCAGATAATCGAGTTCTCGCAGATCACGCCTGTACCTATGAATACAGGAGAGTCCATCGAACTCATCACTGTACACTCCGACAACCTTGCCGCACCGCTAATCTCACAGTCGCCCTTGATGATGGTATTGGTAATATCCTTGGCATTCACGATCTTCACGTTGTTGCCGATATAGCCCCGGTCGGGACGCGACACGCGCAGTTCATCTTCAATCATCTGCTGGATGGTCTTCTTCAACTGCTTGTCGCGATCGTGTTTCACCATAAATGCGGCAATCTGACTATTCAGTTCACGGAAGATGGTCACATTACCATCTCCCATCTCGTTAAGAACGGAAATCACGGAGCCTTCGCCGTATGTAGCGTCATCGGTGGTCTCGAGGGTACATATATTGGATATGTAACAGTCGTTGCCGATGGTGTAGTTGTTGATATAGTTGCCTACCTTCTCTATCAGACAGTCGTTGCCCACAGAGACGTTACGGAGGGTGGTGTCATTGATGCCTGAATGTTTGAAGAAGCCCTTGGTTACTTCTACTTGCTTGTTAAATTCTCCGAGACGGATGTCACCATAGAAGATCACACGGTGGAAGTTGTATGGCTTGAAGCCTTCGGCCACCAATACTCGCTGCCAGTCCTCTGCCCAGCAGACATTATTCTCCAGGATCTCTATCTCCTGTTGTGTCAGTTGTCTGTATTCACTCATAATCTTGATATAAAAAATCGTTATATGGATATTTTTGTACGTGTAGTTCGCGAACCCTCTGGTAGAGCATCTCACGAAGTTCTTCGATGTTCTCTTTCTGGCGGGCTGAGATGAAGATGCACTCTAAGTACCGGCCTTTAGCTAGCTTCCCCATCCATGTGCGTTTCAGTTCGTTGAGCGTTACATTTTCCTTCGTGACAGGTGTCAGGTCATCCTTCTCTTTCTCCACCCAAGTGTAGGCATCAATCTTGTTGAAGACGACGATGGCCGGCGTGTCGAAACAGCCCAACTCCTTCAAGGTCTCCTCCACCACTCGGATTTGTTCTTCGAAGTCAGGATGTGAGATGTCCACCACATGGACCAGCAGGTCTGCTTCACGCACTTCGTCGAGTGTCGACTTGAATGACTCCACCAAGTCAGAGGGTAGCTTGCGGATAAAGCCTACGGTGTCGGCCAAGAGGAACGGCAGATTATCGATAGTCACCTTACGGACGGTGGTGTCGAGGGTGGCGAAGAGTTTGTTCTCTGCGAAGACCTCACTCTTGGCAAGGAGATTCATCATCGTTGACTTGCCCACATTCGTGTAGCCCACGAGCGCCACGCGGATCAGTCGTCCACGGTTCTTGCGCTGAGTGGTTTTCTGCTTGTCTATTTCTGCTAGACGCTGTTTCAGCAGGGTGATGCGCTGGAGGATGATACGGCGGTCCATCTCTAACTGGGTCTCACCAGGACCGCGAAGACCTACGGATCCCTTTCCGCCACCAGAGCCGGAACCACCGCCCTGACGCTCAAGGTGAGTCCAAAGCCGTTGCAGTCGTGGGAGCATATAGCGATGCTGGGCTAGCTCCACTTGCGCTTTTGCTTCTGCCGTCTGGGCACGCATGGCAAAGATATCTAATATTAAGGATGTACGGTCAAGGATTTTCACTTGAAGCTCTTTCTCTATATTGCGTATCTGCTTGGCACTGAGTTCGTCATCAAAGATGACCATTCCCACGGGTTGGGGAGCATCCCTTTCATCTATCAGTCCATCTGCAAAAAGTGATGCGTTCTGGGCGTCAAGCCAGTCGTCGTATGCGTCCTGACACTGTTTGATATATTGTTTTATTTCTTGAAGTTTTCCGCTGCCCACATATGTTGTCTGGCTCGGACCACCGACTTTCTGAGTAAAGCGTTTAACAGTCACAGCGCCTGCCGTGTCTGCCAGGAACTCCAATTCATCGAGATACTCCTGAGTCTTAGCCTCATCCTGCTCTTTAGTAATCAGTCCAACCAAAACGGCAGTCTCAACTTTCGCCTCTGAGATTACAAATTCTTTCAATCCTTAGTTTTTTAATTTGTGCACAAAGATAAGACTTTTCCATCAAACTACATACGGATTAACACAGATTAATAAAAAAAAACTGTGTATTCTGTGTAATCTGTGGTATTTTTTTGTACCTTTGCAGCAGATTTTTACGAACCAATAAACAATTAACATTATGAGAGTTATTATTCAGTCTGACTATCAGAAACTGTCCCAGTGGGCAGCAAACCATGTGATTAAGCGTATTAACGATTTCAATCCGACCCCTGATCACAAGTTCGTCCTCGGTCTTCCTACCGGCTCTTCACCAGTCGGTATGTACAATGCGCTCGTTGAGGCCAATCGTGCAGGAAAGGTTTCGTTCAAGAATGTCATTACATTCAATATGGACGAGTACGTAGGGCTGCCTGAGACTCACCCTGAGAGTTATCATGCTTTCATGGCCCGTAACCTCTTCGATCACATCGACTGTCCGAAGGAGAACATACATATCCTCAATGGTAATGCTCCCGACCTGCAGGCCGAGTGTAAGCACTATGAGGAGATGATTCAGGAGGCAGGCGGTATCGACTTGTTCATTGGCGGTATCGGCCCCGATGGACACATCGCATTCAACGAGCCGGGCAGTTCGCTTCGCAGCCGTACCCGAATGAAGACCCTTACTACCGACACTCGTATAGCCAACAGCCGTTTCTTTGGCGGCAACCCGGAAAACGTGCCTGCTCACGCTCTTACCGTTGGTGTAGGCACTGTGATGGATGCCCGTGAGGTGATGATTTTGGTAAATGGTCATGGTAAAGCTCGCGCCCTTCAGGCAGCTGTTGAGGGAGCTGTCAACCACATGTGGACTATCAGTGCCTTGCAGATGCACGAGCACGGTATCATCGTCAGCGACGAGGAGGCTGCCGACGAACTGAAGGTCTCTACCTATAAGTACTTTAAGGATATCGAACAAGACAACTTGTCGTAATGAGAAAACTATTTTTTTCAATATGCATAACGTCATCGGTCCTCGCTTGGGCTGGTGACGTTAATGTTTCATCGCCCAACGGCCAGTTGCAGGTGACGGTGTCTGAGGCTGGCGGGCGAGTGACATATTCGGCAGTCCTCGACGGGCAGCAAGTGACAGGACCATCGGCCCTGGGCCTCAAGACGAGTCTCGGTGACCTGACCAAAGGCATTTCGCTGAAGGGTTCAAGACAGGAGTCAGTGAACCATCACTATCAGATGCGCGGCACGAAGGCTTCAGAAGCGGACTATCAGGCTAACCGTCTCATCGTGGACTGCCAGAATGCGGACAATTTCCAGTTCAGCATCATTTTCCAGGTGAGCGACAACGACATTGCCTTCCGCTACGAGATTCCCCGCCAGAAATATCAGGGTAAGGAACCCAAGCGCATCGGTATACGCAGCGAGGTGAGCAGTTTCAACTTCCCTGACGGCACGACTACCTTCATCTCGCCGCAGACAGGTGCGGAGTCAGGATGGGAGCAGACAAAACCCAGTTACGAGGAGGGCTATAGCGCTGATGCCCCGATGGACACTCCGTCGCAGTATGGGCACGGATACGTCTTCCCTGCGCTGTTTCATCTGCCCTGTGGCTGGGCACTGGTTTCTGAGACAGGTGTCGGCTCCGACTACTGCGGAAGCCATCTCTCCGACTATCAGGCTGGGGTAGGCTATACGGTGGCTTATCCCGACGCAGGTGAGAACAACGGCTTCGGCTCTGACTTTGCGGCCATCCCTCTGCCTGGCAAGACGCCTTGGCGCACTATCACGCTCGGCACCACTCTGAAGCCTATCGTGGAAACGACTATCAGCTACGATATCGTAGAGCCGCATTATGCTCCATCTACCGACTACAAGCCTGGCCGCTACACTTGGAGCTGGCTGCTTTGGCAGGATAACTCCGTCAATTACGAAGACCAAGTGCAGTTCATCGACCTTGCCTCAACGATGGGATTCGAGTACTGTTTAGTAGACAATTGGTGGGACACGCAGATTGGCCGTGACCGCATGGCAGGACTTTCGAAATATGCGCAGTCGAAAGGCGTAAACCTATTATTATGGTATAACAGTAATGGCTTTTGGAATGATGCTCCACAGACACCACGTGACTGTATGTCGACGGCCATTGCCCGTGAGCGAGAGATGAAATGGCTGCAGAGCATAGGTGTGAAAGGCATTAAGGTGGATTTCTTTGGTGGTGACAAGCAGGAGACGATGCGTCTCTATGAGGATATCCTGAGCGACGCCAATCGTTACGGACTGCAGGTTGTATTCCATGGTTGCACCATCCCAAGAGGTTGGGAAAGAATGTATCCAAACTACGTGGCCAGCGAAGCCGTACTGGCCTCCGAGAATCTGTTCTTTGGCGAGGGGGCGACAGTCAGTGAGCCATTCGACCTGACTCTGCACCCCTTCTGCCGCAATGCCACTGCCTCAATGGATTGGGGAGGAATCATTATGAACAAATGGATGTCACGTGATAACAAGAGTCGCCATACCCGCAAAACCACCGACATCTTTGAGATAGCTTCGGGCATTACGATGCAAACCTCAGTGCAGTGTGTGGCCATGCAGCCGAATAACCTTGATGAACTGCCTCAGTTTGAGTTGGATTTCCTGCGTCAGCTGCCCACCACCTGGAAAGAGACACGCTTCATCGACGGCTATCCAGGCCGTTATGTCGTGTTAGCCCGCAAATCGACCAGTGGAAAATGGTTTGTGGCAGGCCTCAATGCCCAGAAAGAACCGTTGACGCTCACACTCGAATTGCCGATGTTCGCCAAAGGGCAGATCCTCCAATACTATGTCGACTCAAAGAGCGGTGAGCCTATGCTTACATCTCTCAAAATAGATAAAAAGTGTTGTGCTAAGGTTACTATCCAACCAAACGGTGGAGTGATTCTAAAGGAGTAAGGAGAGAAGGAGTCAGGAAAAAGAAGAATCCCCCGCCAGCTAAGCCGACGGGGGATTACAAAAACGATTCCTATATAAATATCTCACGACATTTCTGCTGTATCGTCCTTAGGCTGCGCGTCTAATTCTTCGTAGACGGAGTTATTGGACTTGTATTCCGGGACAATCTGCTTCATCTTGCGGACGGTCTCCATGTTATCATATTTTTTTGATATAGTTATCAGTTCGTCTATGTCTCTGCAGACCTGGTCGTAGTCGTACGGACGAACCTCGGCAATACGGATCTTCTTATGGAAGGTAGGCTTGGTCGTCTCCTTGTCGCCCAGCACCTCTTCGTAAAGCTTCTCGCCCTCGCGCAGTCCTGTGTACTCAATCTTTACCCCTTTGGCTCCAGACAGACTAATCATGCGCTTGGCCAAATTGGCAATCTTCACCGGACGCCCCATGTCGAATACAAATATCTCGCCCCCATTACCCTTCGTGCCTGCCTCAAGTACCAGTTTACATGCCTCGGGAATGAGCATGAAGTAACGGATGATGTCGGGATGGGTGACGGTGACGGGACCGCCGTTTCTGATTTGCTCGCGGAAGAGTGGGATAACAGAGCCGTTCGAACCCAGAACATTGCCAAAGCGTGTGGTAACAAATTGTGTGACGGGCTTGAAATCGGCAGAGAGATGTAGTCCCGGGCCGCCATACTGTGTAGTCTTAATGGCCTTGTCGAGAGTCTGCACATAGATTTCGCAGATTCGTTTCGAACAACCCATGACGTTCGTGGGGTTGACGGCCTTGTCAGTCGACACCATGACAAACTTCCTGACGCCGTACTTCACGGAAAGGTCGGCAACGACCTTTGTTCCGCATACATTATTCATGACGGCCTCTGAGGGATTATCCTCCATCATCGGCACATGCTTGTAGGCTGCTGCGTGGAACACATATTCCGGACGGAATTGGCTGAAGATAGCTTCCATGCGCGACTGACTACAGATATTTGTAACTACTATGTTCGCCTCGATGCCAGGGTATTCTTTGGCCATCATCAGTCGAAGGTCGTGCTGTGGTGTCTCAGCTTGATCAATCAGCATCATGGAGGCAGGGTTGCAAGAGGCAATCTGACGGACCATCTCAGAACCGATAGAGCCAGCAGAGCCTGTGATCAGGACACGTCGCCCTGACAGCAGTTCGCTCACCGACTTCATGTCAACTTTAATTTCTGCACGGGGCAACAGGTCTTCTACCGAAACCTCCTTCAATTGAATGTCCGTGCTTTCTGCCAGATCGTCATCGCTGAGTTTCTCCAGTTCTACAGCGTTCTGCGCCATGAAGATTTTTACGCCCAGGCCGATAAGCAGATCCTGCAGAATCTGGTTCTTTCGGAAATCATTCGTACGGTAGGGTGATACAATGACAGCTCCGATATGATAGTCGTCGACCACCTTGCGCAGATCGTCTTCCATCGTGAACACCTTCTCGCCGACTAGCTCGCTGTGGCGCAGACGACGATTATGAGAGATGAACCCCTTCAGTATGAAACGCCTTGGCGACTGGTTGCGAATGTTCTCAGCCAGTCCGACGCCACCGCTCTGAGCGCCATAGATAAGTACGCGTAGCGCACGGCTATCAGCTGTTGACACGTCGAAGATGGTCTTCACCAGAACTCGCATACCCCACATGGCCAGCGTGGCAATGGCGTACATTAGCACTATCTGACGGCCTTTAAGCGGCAGTAACTGCGAATAGGGTACATAGAACATCAAATAGTGCACTCCGATAGCCAGTATCACAGAGAATATGTTTGCATAGGCTACTCTCATAAGGTCGATGAACGAGGAGTATCTCACCACACCGGCATATGTATGGAAGATACGTATGCCTATAATGCTCAGCACCATATAGACAAAGAGTGAAGTGATCAGTGGCACCATATGGGTCGTGACATCGGACCAGTCAGTAAAGATCCAGTAGGCAGCAATACCTGAAAGTAGCAGGATCAATTCATCGAGAACCAAGATACTCCAATAAGGGAGAGAGTTACGGCGGAAATACCAGTTGGCCAGTTTTCTAAAGAAATTCATCTGTATACTATAAACTTTAATCTATAAACTAAAACTTCTAACTATCTTTATTCAATGTTTTCCAGGATATTATCTATGATATACTTTAAATCTGCGTCAGAAACCATCGGGCCTGAAGGCAGACATAGTCCTTGATGGAAAAGATTCTCGCTAACACCATTGACATATGCAGGCACATCACGATAGACTGGCTGCTTGTGCATGGGTTTCCAAAGTGGTCTCGACTCTATGTCGGCTTTATCGAGTGCCAGACGCATGGCTTCGACATTGCGGTTAGGTTCGCAGTCGGTATGTACAGGCCCGCCGCTATGTACTAGTCCAGCTGCTCCTCCTACAGCGCCGCAGACGGGCTGTCGATAGGCATTCTCTTCGCCTTTTACCCTTAGTTGTTGATCGAGCAGTATGGTGCAGAGCCAGAAGTTAGACTCCATGCCTTCCAACTCATCGTGGAAGGTGATGCCATCGACGTTGGCAAAGGCTTTCTTATACGTCTCGGCAATCCTGCGGTGATGAGCGATATGCTCGTGGACAATCTTCATCTGTCCTCGGCCAATGCCTGCGCAGATGTTGCTCATACGGTAGTTGTAACCCACAGCCTCATGGTGATAGTAAGGATATGCCTCACGAGCCTGTGTAGCAAACCACATCACGCGGTCACGTGACTTCTTGTCTGGACAAACTAGAGCTCCGCCACCTGAGGTGGTAATCATCTTGTTGCCGTTGAAGGAGAGTACACCGTATCTTCCGAAGGTACCAACGACGCGACCCTTATACCTTGAGCCGAAACCCTCGGCAGCATCCTCCACAACGGGGATGTCATAACGCTCGGCAATGCTCATGATCTCGTCAATTTTCGCAGGCATACCATAGAGATACACAGGGACAATGGCTTTCGGCTTGCGACCTGTGATGGCTATTCGTTCCTGTATAGCCTGCTCAAGTAGCGCAGGATCCATGTTCCAGGTTTCGGGCTCAGAGTCGATCATTACTGGTGTGGCACCCAAATACTTGATAGGGTGGGTGGAGGCACAGAATGTGAAACTTTGCACCAGAACCTCGTCGCCAGGTCCGACGCCACAGGCCAATAGTCCCAAATGCACTGCAGCCGTTCCTGAAGAGAGTGCTACAATCTCACGGGAATTGTCATCTAATCCGTCGACTGTATGCCCGACATACTGCCTAAGTTCCTCTTCAAAAGCGTCGACATTTGGTCCGAGTGGTACAACCCAATTGGTGTCGAACGCCTCCTGGATGTACCTCTTCTCCCATCCGGCTTCACTCATGTGAGCCAGACACAAATATACTCTATTTGCCATTATATATGATAATATTTTCTGTTTCCGTAATCTGTGATATCATGTGCTGGGGCAGCATAGACTGCGTCAGACTGAAGTTCTGGTGATGTATATTCCGTCCGTCGTCAAGCAGACAAATTGTGATCCATCCCAAATGGTTGGGAGCCACAAAGTCCTTCGAGGGATTGTCCCCAATATAAAAATAGGTACATGAGGGATGTCGTTCCATAATCCGTACAAATGGCTCTTCAGACGGTTTCTCGTAACCAGTGTCACCGGAAATGAGTATGTCGCCCTCATCCATAAAGGTGTCGAGCCCCAATGCGGCAATCTTATGATGTTGAGTGAGGCTCCGCCCGTCGGTAATGAGTCCTAGGACCGCCCGCTCGCTCAGCCGTTGTAGTGTCTGTTTGGTCGCTCCGTCAAGCGACAGTGTGGGAATATGTGAGCGATACATCGTCAGCAGGTCGCCTACCGTCAGAGTTAAGTGACAACGCTCTATAAGTCTCTGGAACACGTTCTCGCCCATCTTCCACCACGCCATCATCATGTCGTATATATCCTCTGAATCACAATCCCGCTCCACACTAAGGGCAATCTCCATATAGGCTGACCTCAGGAAGTCCTCCTCCTTATACAGTGTGTCGTCAAGGTCGAAGACTACCATCTTACGCTTTGGCGTCATAGACGATAATGTCGTTATCATATCGCAGCATCAGTGTATGGTCTAGCCAGGCGTCGGAATAGTCTACCGTTTCTCCCAACAGGTACTCACGAATCAGATATGCCGCAAAGTTGGCCTTCGCATAATACGACAGGGGGAACCCGCCGCCGAAACGGGGATTGATCTCGATGCCCTTTACGCGGCCTTCTTTCTCACAGTAGAACAACTGCATGCAGATACAGCCGCGAACACCTTCCAGCTGATTCATCCGCTCTCGGAGAAAACCTACTATCGCGTTTTTGCGTGTAATCCCTTTATTAATCTCTCCTGCCCTTATCTCTATACGCTCGCGTGGAACAATGCCCTTTACACGGCCGTCAAGCCCGTAGTACATATCCACGGTGAACTCCTTGTATTCCTCAGGACTTATATATTCCATAAACAGCAGTTTCGAATCTTCAAGAATATTGGGTGTCATCTCTTCCTGACGACGGATGATATGGGTATTCGTGCTCAAAGAACCATCGTATGGCTTTGCGAACATCGGGAAGACGGGATGGTGTTTGTCCACTGGTTCAGGGACAGGAATACCTAGTTTCCTGAAATAGGCTGCAGTCAGTCGCTTGTCACGACACACCTTGATGAATGGCCAGTCGGAAACAGCCAATTGCACGCCCTGTTCTTCAAAACGCTGACGGTTTTCCGCAAGAACAAGCAACTCTGTGTCTATGGTAGGAATCACAACGCCGATCTCCTTTTCACGGCAAATCTCGAGCAGTGAGTCTACATAGTTCTCTGCCGTACATCTCGGCACACGCATACATCCATCTGATACAATGCCAGCCGGAGCCATCTCAGGCCGCATGTCAGTTGTATAGACCTGCGCAGAATAGCCCAATTGCTGAATAGTGCGCTGGAAGATCTGCACTAAAACCACACGTTTGCCTGCCGACGTGATAAGTATATTCTTCATCTAATTATGTCCATTAAAAAACTCCATGGTAGCGTGTCCCTGTTCAGAGATGTCAGCCCGCTTGAAAACCTTTTGCAGTGTCACCCAGACGATCTCAATGTCTGTCTTCAGCGAGACATGTTCCACATACCATACGTCCAACTTCAGTTTCTCCGTCCATGAGATGGCATTACGTCCATGACACTGTGCCCATCCGCTGATACCCGGGCGCACCTCATGGCGGCGTGCCTGTTCTTTGGAATACAGCGGAAGATATTGTACCAATAGAGGTCTGGGGCCTATGAGCGACATGTCTCCCTTGAGTACATTAATCAGTTGAGGCAGTTCGTCAATGGAAGATGAACGCACAAGACTGCCTACTCTTGTCAGTCTCTTCTCGTCGGGAAGAAGGTTTCCTTCGGCATCACGCTCGTCTGTCATTGTCTTGAACTTGATAATCTTGAATATCCGACCATCTTTTCCTGGGCGTTCCTGAAAGAAGAAAACCCCAGCACCCTTGTTGGCAAAGTGAAGCCATATTGTCACTACCAACAGGATTGGCGATATGATGAGCAATACGGCCAGGGCAATCCAGAAATCCAAAAACCGTTTGACAAAAAGCCTATACATCATTCACTCATTGCTTCTCTGACAATTCTGTCATACACCTCAATAACATGATTCACGTCAAACCTGCGTTCTGCCAGTTCCCTGCTTTTCATAGACATACTCTGTCTGGCTTCCGGAGATAATCCGAGATATCTCATCATGGCCTCTGCCAATGCCTTTGAATCCTTTGGTGGCACCATATAGCCGTTAACCCCGTCTACAACCATTTCCCTGCATCCCGGGTGATCGGTAGTGATGATGGGCTTCCCTGCGGAACAGCCTTCCATCAAGGAACGGTTCAGTCCTTCTGAATAATAAGAAGGGATACAAATCACGTAGCCTGGCTGCCGATAATATTGTCTCATATCGTTTGTAGTGCCTAGGTACTCAACGACCCCCTCAGACACATCATTGACAACCTGCTCCTCTGTCACAGCCCGGGGATAACCTAAATCATACTCACCAATCACCTGGAACCGCGCCTCTGGATACCTCTTCTTCACCATCCTGGCAGCTCTGGTAAACTCCCTGTAACCCTTTTCTTCTATCAGACGGGCGATGAAAAGAAAGGTCGTCCCCTCAGATTGATTGTCATTAAAAGTATAATAGTTCAGGTCGACCCCCTCTCCCCCTTCCAGGAACTCAATCTTCTTGTCATCGCACAGACTCAATGATCTCACCGTCTCCACATTCGGTGCATTTAGTAGAAGCAGATGCTGCGCACACCCGATGCCCGTCCGATACATTACCCTCGCTATCCTCGACGGCAGGCCGTTGTTCGTGAAGGCATACCCCAGACCAGCCATCATGCAAGTACAGGGAATGCCCAGCATTTTCGCCACGATAGACCCATATATATTAGGTTTGATCGTATAGTTGAAAATGTAGTCCGGCCGTTCTTGGCGGAACACCCTTGCCAGACGGATGACATACATTATATCCCGTACCGGATTAGTCGATGTCCTGTCCATGGCCACACAGCGCAGTCTGATGCCCTCAGGTAGATCGTCCGCACATAAATTTGACGTCTTATCAGGCGTGACCACCACCACATCAAATCCCGCTTTCAGGAAATGAACCATGACCTCTTTCCGAAAGAGCATCATGCCGGCCAGGTTGTTATTGCAAAACAGGATTTTCATCTCCTTCTCTCTTTCTCTCCTTACTCCTTCTCTCCTGACTCCCAGATCATGGTAGATAATCAAAAATCTTCTTTAGCATAGGATGTCTTTGGATCTTGAACCTCAGGTTACTGCCAAATAACTTGTAGCCTAGCTGTATCATGCTGTACTTTATGACAGCTTGCAGCCATATCCAGCGGAAATCCCACTCCGTCCCCCCGAAGTTCCTGACAAAGAGCCTATAGTCCTCCTTTTTCTTATAGATGGGATCATTTGTCGTGCCCCCTAGTCTGAACATGGCCAGAGGAGCATCCACAAGCTGAAAGACAGCCCCTTGGCGATAGAAACGGCACAGCAAGTCTATATCCATCATATATCTCAATTCCACCTGGAACATGCCGAATCGCTCGTATGCATCCCTTCTGATGAACCGCGACTGGTGGGTCACCGAATACTGTAGCTTCAGTTTGTCGAATGTCAAGTCCGGGTAGAATAAGAATTTCTCGTCCGTCTTGTCATTCCAACAATACATCAAGCCGCTATATACATCCGTTTCAGGGTTGTAGGCCTGAGCGATTTTCGTCAATGCTCCAGGCAGTAGAATGTCATCGGAATTAATGATGCCGACAATCTCACCTGTCGCACGGGAGATCCCCTTGTTAAAAGCATCGCTGATACCCTTATCTGGTTCAGAGATAATCACATCAATCTTTTCCTTATACTGTTCTACGATGTCAAGTGTCCTGTCAATAGATCCACCGTCGATGATAAGGTACTCCATTTCTTGATAATCTTGGGAAACTACACTTCGAATAGTTTCCTCAAGCGTAGACTCACTGTTGAATGTGATGGTGATTATAGAAATGCGTGGAGTCATACCTATTTAATAAATGTTCATCAGCACTGCTAGACGAAAAAAACGATAGGTGGCTACGTCTCCACAGCGATAGCGGTCATCTGACAATAGGCGAATACGTTTTTTCAAGTCCTTCTTGCCGTCAATGAAGTCACGCAGGATTCTAATCTTATCCTCTGTCATAATTTCATGATAACCGTCATAGACCTCCTGAGCCAGACGTGAGCGGGCGTGCCAGTCCCTTCTGATCGCTCTGCCGGTGCGGTCTTTCCAATGGGCAGCACGAGAGGTTGTTTGTCCCATCACATTGTCACCGTGTTGCCTGTATAGAATAGAAGGTGTCCGGTCAAATACAATATGTGCGTTGATGGCCTGAGCCACTTCATAAATCCAGACGTCATGCATGCTCAAGTACAAGGGTGTATATCGGTTTATGATATCTCTCAGCCTACGGTTTATCACCATGGTGCAACCGCCGATAAACTGATATACCAGAGCCTCCCCCATGGTCAGCAATGGGTTAATGATGACACTGTCAATTTCATTAAGATCCTTATCCACCAGCTGGGTTTGGGAGAAATACAATGCAGGTTCGTCATTGAAGGGCTTGAGTTGGCTGATGGCGACATGCAGTTTTTCCGGTAACCAATAGTCATCCTGGTCAGAGAATGCATAATACTCATCGTCGTCAGAATCTCTCAATAGGTTCAGGAAACTTCTGGCAGGACCCATATTAGGTCCGCTGTACCATCTCAGGGCATTTTTTTTCTGCCATTTGTCAAGTATCCCACACGTCTTGTCTGTCGACCCGTCATCACGTACAATGATATCCGTCGTCACCCCTTTCTGAGCCACGATGCTATTAAGTTGCTCCTCTAAATACTTCTCACCATTATATGTGGAAAGTAACACAGTTACATTCTTCATCTCAACAAACAATGATCTACGATTAATCCATCCTCCTCTCCTTCTCCCATGTCTCCAGCCTTGTTAACGATGACCATGAACATCGACAGCGCAGTGAGACCTATAGATCCTAATAACAAAGGATTTGTTCCTGATAGTATCAAGAATAGCACATATCCCAGACAAAAGCGTTTTAGGAAAATGGAGCGATTTTGATACTTCCATAGTCCAAAATATGGTGCAAAGAAAAGATAAATAAGATAGAGTCCGACAGGGATACCATACATACGTAAAATATCCAGATACGACAACTCTGAATATGACAATTTATAGCCACGACCCTTTGCATAAAATTCACTACCTACACCAGCCCCCCAGATCAAATGCCCCTTCTCGCTCATATCGTCAATATACGATTCATAGTTCTCGTATTTCACCTCGTTAGAATCCTCATTTTCCTGAGTAGCTAAAAGATATGTCACCATAATTAGCCCGCCGAACATTACTAAGGCAGAAACTCTGGTTAGAAATTTACCGATGATATTTCGGTCGTATAGATAAACCAGCAGAATCATTAGCTGCACAAGCATCGGTGTCCTTGAACCCGCAACCATCAGCGAGAGAAACAAGATTACCGAATAAATTGTTTTCAGTCGCCCCTGATATTGGTAAAGGTTATAAATGAATGAAAAGATAATCAGTGAACCTGCCTTAAAATACAGGCCGTTAATGGTATAGCCCAAGAAATTCCGGTTGTAAGCCATCATAAAGTTCCCTGAGGCATTACAATAATCATAAATCACCTCCAGGAACACTCCACCCAGTTGCGAGATGAAGAAGAGCAACAATGTGACACATGCCAAAATGATGCCGTTCACCCATATAGCCTTCAGAAGCACATCCAGTTTCATCGTTACCATAAAAAAGAAAATTGAAATATACAGCATCGACCTGACTTGGCTCATGGCATACCCCCAGTCCGTTAGATTGTCCGTGATGAATGCAATAAACATACCCCATATGGGAATAAGTATTACCGATGCTAGCGTCACCCTGTTGATACCCGAGAGATACTGACGGCGCTTCATACAATAGATTACCCCATAAATTACCAGAACGACAAACAGCAGATCTTTCAGCCTGGAATGGAATCCCGTAGGGTCCAGTGACAACGTCAGCAGAAACACGAAATAAATGATGTCTACTATCCGCATATTTGGAGATATGTGTCTTGTAATTGCCTTGTTATCCTCTGGTAGTCATGTCGCTCATGCGAGATAATCCAGTTCTCGTTAGAGAGCAGTTGTGCCTTATCCCTATCCTCTCGCAGCTCAAGAATTTTTGAGGCCAGATAGAAGGGATCGTTCATGGGCACGATCATGTTTCTGTCATAGTGATCACCGAAAAGTGAGATGACGCCCCCTGCATCAGTCGCAATGACTGGAAGACCCAGATACTGAGCCTCGCACACCGCGTTCGGACTGTTGTCTGAGTACGAAGTGTGAACGTACATGTCCGACGACAATAGTTCGTCCGTCATCTGTGGCGCCGTCAGGGTTCCCATCATTCGTAAACCAACATCATTGGCCTTGATTTTAGTTAATTTTTCAAATTCCCTGATGTCATCGTCAGTGCCACCGATCCATTTCCACTCAATTTCATAATCAGTATTCTCCCGAAGTAGTTTGGCCGTTTTAAGCACAACGTCAGGTCCCTTGATGGAATAGCAGGCTCCTGTAGTGCTGATCACGATCCGTCTCCTACCTCCCTTAAACTCCCATCTCTTGTTGCAGTTCATGAAGTCCGTCCGCAGAGCCTCGTCCATGTGGAAAATCTTTGCGTTCCTATTGTAAAATCTGACAATAGACTGGTCCCATCTGGTGCGGCACATGAAATAGTTGTTCTGTCTCAGGATATCCTCCTCCCGTTGGTGTCGCTCCGTCGAGATGTTGTAATAATGGTATCTGGCAAATAATCCAAGCGGGTGCGTCAGCAGTTCAGGCTTTAATCTGTCGAAGAGAGAGCTTTGTCCAGGCAGCAGCAGACAGTTTCTGATTTGTGACCACAACCCCTGAATATGGATGACAACAGGTATGTCCGTACGGCTGGCCAAAAGTCCGAAACACCATTCTGCTCCAAATACATGAATTAAGTCCGGTTTCTCCATCCGCACAATCTTGAGTGATTCCGATAATATATATTCGTCCACCTCCTTCTTCGTCATCATATCCTTGATGATCTCTCTCTTCGAATATCTACAGATATTTATCGGCACAATTTTGAGACGCTCAGACTCTTCTGTTTCTTTTTTGTTAGGTGAATAATTCTCGTAGGCCACCACTAATTCCAGTCCTTCAATGGCAAGTGCCAGCTGCAATAGTGATGAGATCCACCCCTTGCCTTCAACACCGGTATTATCACCAGTGTTCAGAGAGAGAGGTGTCACTGAGAACCATAGAACTTTCATTTAATACTAAAGTTTATATACCTAGCCTGGCATGGCACCAATTTCTTACTCTTGTACAGAATAGTCGCCAACGGATATAAGAAAACGGAACGAGTCTCAGTCCAGGCACTTTCTGTTTTAGGTCGCGGAAGATTTCCTTTCTTTCCGATGACTGCCTGAAGACTCCGATGATACAGTCAACGGCATAGTTGAAGAACAGAAAGATGTTCTTTCTGATCTGTCGTCGCACTTTCTTCGGTAGGCCCTCCAGCATTAACAGGTTCCACGTATTTGCAATGGCTGTATTATAGTCCATCGCATTCTTCATGGTAAATGAATAGGTGCATGAACGGGGCCTGATTCTATATATGTAATATAATAGGTGTACACCTATGACACGCTGAGCCTTAAGATAACATTCCTGAAGAAACGGAATATCTTCATAATAGACTCCTGGAACAAGTCGTATGCAGTTTTCATTCAGAAAGGATCTCTTATATAGAATTCGCCAGATGAAACTTCCAATTCCCGGGTCGTAATCTTCCACATAATAGTCAAGGCCAGTCTTGTCAATGTCGTGGGTGTCGGTTAGCAGAGAGTCGTAATTATAACCGATTTCTTCGTCTTTCAATCTTACATAATCTGCTACAATCATGTCTGCATTTGTATCAATAGCCTTATGGAGCAGAACAGAGAGACCTTTGTCCATCAACATATCGTCGGAGTCGATAAAAAGAACATAATCACCTATAGCATTGTCCATTCCTACATTACGGGATACTGATGGGCCAAAGGACTCATTATTTGTAATAACGCTAATGTTCGGATGAACATTCATCATGTGAGAGACCACCAGCATGCTATCGTCTGTTGATGCATCATTGACTATGATGACCTCAAATACATCCTCGGCAAGTTCTTGTCTATAGATGCTTTCCAGACAAGGACCGATATATTTTTCTACATTATATACAGGGATGATGATGCTGAGTTTCATGTTATATTTTGTTAAAAAGCAACAATACAGATTTCCTCATTCTTTCCTGCCAACTAGAAGCACGCTGATATTCTGGCGATATCACGATTTTCCATTTATTTCGGAAAGAATCCTTATAGTGTAAGAAAACGTTCAACAATTCTCGGTCTTCTTCACTCAAATGTGGCTTGAATGCCTGATAGAATTCCTCTACCATCTGTGAGTTCTTGGCATCAGAAGTAAAGAAGAATTTTGCGTCGTCCACAATCCTGTCCCAGAATTTTTGCTTCTTTCCAATCATATTTCCTCCATGTATACGATAATAGAACAACGGAGTTTGGCAGTAAACACTCTTGCCCAAAAAGTTACATATAAGACATACCCACCGGTCATGCCATGCATTCAAGGGGGGATTGCTGCTATATAATTCCAATGTACTTCTGTTAAACACCATACTACATCCTTGTTCGGTAGGATAGATCATAACATTCTGTTTTGTATAATGAGGGGCCTCCTTATGAAATGACCCCAATACACTCATATTATCATCTACGAATAATGAATTAGAGGAAAACAACAATGGAGTTTTCTGGTCATACTCTTCAAGATAACGGCAAGCAGTCTTCAGTTTATTAGGCATCCAAATGTCATCCTGATCCGAGAATGCATAAAAGTCTACAGGTTCCGAATATGATAAAGCCTTCTCAACCAAAATCGAGAAACTTCTTACAAATCCGACATTTCTTGAAGTCTTCCATTCTACATTTGGATATTTTTCAGCATATTCTTTTAGAATATCACAAGTGTGATCGGTAGAACCATCATCCCTAATTAATAGATGAACTTTGGTCTTGTCTTGATGTAGGATGCTATCCAACTGTTTCCTTAAATATAGTTCTCCGTTATATGTTGACATCAGCACTAAAACATCCATTTCCCTTTTAGGGCGAGCAATGCCAAGATTCCTTAATTCATCGTTCTTGCATCTGAGTCCTGATATGATACCCTTGAAAATGGCAGCCGTCTTACTGAATCTCTGTTTTTCAAAGAGGAATACCAATATGATGGCCTTAAGCCAATAATGAAAGAAGTTTTTGCGGAGATAGTCTATTTCTGGATATTTTCTTATAAGGATAAAATTATTCCTGTAAATATCATAGAGACGTTGAGGTCCATAATTACGTAGTTCTAATTTATGTCCGAAGATTGTGACCACCTGTGTGGCACCAAATCTTTGTAAGAGAGACGCATCCTTTATTTTATATTTTTTTATATTACACTGATGTGCCATCAAAAAGAACTCATCATCAACCGAAGCAATCGTGTATGACTCGTTCCATCCGCCAATAGTGTTGACAATCTTTAATGATGCCAACATGCCTGATGTGATAGGTATTTCTATTTCTTCATAATCTTCAGAAACACTTTCACCGTTTATCTGAGGAGTCCAGATTCCTTCTGGAGCTAGGGGAGAGAGTATTGTCTTATTTACATAATAGTCGAAGTTCTCAAAATAGGAATCCTGGTCCATAGTCAACAAATAGTCGAATCCATACTCATTGGCATACTCCCACGCATAATTCAAAGCCCTGGAAATGCTGTTGATACCATCTCCATAATATTCAACTTTCTCATGCTCAATGAAGCGGTAATCCGACTTGTCTGGTGAAGGTGTGTTCTCCCATATAAGCACCTTGTCAACATGGTTGATGAATGCCTGGACATTACGCTCCAATAGATCCTTTTCAGGATAGTATGTGACAACTATTGCAAGAATCCTATTCACAATAAACTCCAAACTAAAGCCTTCCGGCCATAATAAGCCATTTCAGTAAACGTCTCTCATTTACATCATAGTAAGGGTAGATGAAATGGCGTGAAAACAACATATATATTTTAGATGCAATACTCTTTCTGCACACGATAAAACGCCGAAAGATCTTCTGGTCTTCCTTATTTAGCTTTGAGGCAAAGTAGTCATAAAATTCACGCGCCATCTCAACATGATTCGTCACCGGAGGTTCCACAAAAAGAATACGGTATACCCTCACTATTTTGCTCGGTTCTCCCTCAAGACTACCAGCCTTATGATTTGCCAAAGCGTTCTTCTCGTGTCTGCGATAATAGAACAGTGGCAGATGGTCGTAGGTCACGCTTCCCATGAAGTAGCAGATGTGATACATCCATCTATCATGCCATGTCAGATTAGGCTTGTTTTCCGAATATATCTCAGCGGCCTTCTTGTTGAATACCATGCTACAGCCCTGTTCAGTCCCGAACATAAGCACATTACCCTTTCTAAACTTCGGTTCTGGGCCTTTATGAAAAGGTTCCAACTCATGCCCCTCAGCATCAACCTGCATGGAGTTTGATGTAAAGAGGTTTGGCTTTGAGTTGTCTTTCATAGCAAGCGCATCACAGGCAGTCTTCAGTTTGTTAGGCATCCATATATCATCTTGATCGGCAAAAGCATAGTAGTCAGCTTCAATGTCAGAGGTAACAGCAATCTTCACAAGTGCAGAAAAACTCTTGACAAAGCCAACATTCTTACAAGCCTTCCATTTGATGTTCTTATGCTTTGACGCATAGTCCGACAATATCTGGCAGGTATTATCCTTAGACCCGTCGTCACGAACCAATAGGCCAATCTCAACACTTTTCTGCGACAGAATGCTATCGAGTTGTTCCTTAAGGAAACGTTCGCCATTGTAAGTGGACATCAGTACCAAAACTCTTGGATCCTTCACGCGTTAGCCCTCCTTATAAATTTTTTGATAAACCACGAGAAGAACGCCCTGTCCGTTTTCTCTATCATCATATAGACAATCGCCGAGAACACCACAACGAAGAGCATGCCCTTAACCAATAATTGGATGAGGTGTGATTCGCTCACAGAGAACAATCTCAGGATAAAGGCCACTGAGAGTCCTGCCAGCATAAACGGTAGCAGGGATGTCCAAAAGATTCGTCTTGAACTAATTTTCAGTTTCCTAGGCCAATAATATGTATAGTAGAACGTCATCTGCATAATGTTGCAGAGAGTACCAGAGAGTGCTATGCTACGGGCACCATAATAAGGAATAAGGTACCAGAACACGATGACCATGGTGATGTATGAGAACGCAGACCAGCGGGTTATCAGTTTGATGTCAGTGCCTGCGTAAATGATGGCTGACATGCCAGCATTGTGGTTACCAAGGAGATTTAGGAAATAGAAATCCATCCAGGGCACAAGATACATAAACGATTCGCCTAAATACAGGTGCATCACATCAGGGGAGACGCTAATGTAGCCGAATGTTACAAAACTGATGACTATTACTAGGTATTTGGTACCCTGATATGCAACCCGTTCAATTACCTCGCGGTTGTGAAGTGTCACTGCCTTGGTTACTGATGGGAAAATTGCTGAGTTGAACGATCCTCCGATAAAGCCAAGGAAAGTGTAAATTGAGAATATAATGTTATAGTCGGTTACTTCACTTGAATTACATCTTATTCCTAATAATATGGGCTGTAACTGCAAAGCTCCCCACGTGAGCAGCGACACAGAGAAAATGTTCATGCTGTAAGGCAGCGTTTCCTTAAACAGATTTTTGTCGAAGTGGGGTTTAAATGAGATGTCTGGGATGATAGCCTTGATCTTTCTGATAGACAATAATGTCCTGTAGATCAGTCCTAAGAAAACCAACCCTGCATAATATTCAACTATTGAGAACTTAAAAATCAGTGTCAGTATGAGTACCACCACATTCAGAAGGTTGCCAACAAAACTGATCTTACTGAAAAAGTCTACATATTCTGCACCTTGAATAAGTTGTCCAAAACAACTCGTATACCAATTGAAGATGGCATTCAGGGCTATGATATATAGTAGGCTGCGTAGTATTACAACCTGTTCTGGTGTTACCTGAAAGATATCTCCAACAAAGAATGATATGGCAAAAATTATCAGCGCATTTATTATGCCAATAGAACCGTAAAAACAGATGCTGGTGCCAAATAGCTTTCTAACATTCTCTATATCGCCCTTGGCCAGATAGTTGGAGAAGTACCTAAGATTAGTATTTGAGAATCCGAGATCCAACAGCGTCATGTAGATGTTGATGGATAGGGCCAAACCAATTAGTCCGTAGTCAGCCTTGCCATAGAGTCCTATCAGTATGGGTACTGCAATAAATGCATAGGCAGCACTGAGAAACTTACAGGCAACAGTCCAAATGACGCCGTCGGCTATTTTGTTAATTGTACTCATTGCTTAACAAGGGAACGCAACAGTGTTTTTGAAAAATCTGGTACAATGGGCTGCGAACCTTGGATAGAGTATTCTGAACAGAACACTAGACCCAAGAAATTTGAGATATCCAATTACTCCTGTTATTTTCTTGCCCATAAAAGAAACTGTATGCAGATTGAAGTCAATCTCATTGTCTGTTTGGGCCCTTTCGTCGAGTGCCATATAAAAATATCCGTATAGTAGGGCACCCTCTTTGCTTTTGGGTGCAAGGTTACTGCTAAGTAAACTTACAAGTTCTTCTTTTGTTTGGGGATTGTATGCAACATCTAGATAATAGTATTCAGATTTGTGCAGGTTTATCACAGGCCTGCCCCAATAACAACTCTCAACACCCATTGTTGAGCCCATAACGAGCACTTTCTCCGCTACGTCCATCAGAGCGTAGGAACTGACTGGGCTATCTGGTGGGATGATTGTCAGACGCTGGTCTCGCAGTTTGTACAGATTCGTGTGATATTCGGCATTGAGTCCTTTCAGGTTTGGATGGATACGAAGATATAGATGGGAATTCTCTGGTAGATGTTCGACAACAAATATTATGGCTTCATATTGTGACTCAAAGAGGTTGTCTTCGTCCCAGTCACCACCCAAAGACACAATTTCATCCTCGGAGGAGTTGAAGATTACGAAGTTGCGCTTCGTCTCATCAAAGCCCTCTGGTAACAGGTCTTTCACCTGTTTGTCAATATAGATAAAATCGTTGGTGGGCTTTCCGCTCCTGCGGTTAAGGAAAAAAGACGAACCGATTTGGGTCTTCTCTTCTTTAGAACGGGGTGAATTGTTCCAGAGATCCTTCGCCATCTCTGTCAACTGGTGGATGTCGAGGGGTAGTGCTCCGTGGTATTCAACTCGTATTGAAGGTTGGTTGATGCGCCAGTAGACCTCCTCAGACTCAAAGGCTATTCCCTTTTTAACTGCGATTTCATAGAAAAGACGGTTTTCGAACATCCTACCATTGTAGATGGTGATCATGTCGGGCTTTATTTCTTCCACTAAGTCATAGGCATAGTCCACAAACCTACAAAGAGAGGTTAGAATTTGGTCGAAGTAGATCCTTTCTGCTGGCGAGACTTTACCTGACGGTTTTCTGCTTATAGTCACATAATATGAGTGGAGTGACAGCCCGATATTGACATCCTTGTATACAATCTTTTTCAGGTCGATGACGTCATCATAGTTAAATGTCGATAGGCTTTCATGGAACATTTTGTCAGAAATAGCAATGGTCTTAATATCTGGCAAATAGTTCTTTATCATTTGGCATTGCATGTGTCTGCATACAGTGCATATACCTTTGTTACCACGTATGTTTGTGATGCAGGATGGCATAGCTCTGTTACAATAAGCCATTACAACCTCAACACCTTTCTTCCTATCAGACAACATCTTGTTGAGCATAACCCCAGCATGGGGATTATGGAGGGAACTCGTACAATAAAACAACTTCTTCATCAGTTGTGCTTTGTATAGCCTATTTTACCTCAAATCCAGGAATAACCTGTCTGAATTTTTCCCTCAGCGACTTAACTGTGTCCCACTGCTCGTTGTTGTTTGAAGCATAATAAAACCCCTGTGGAACGAATGTGGCATTATGGTGTTTCAGATAGTCTTTATGTGTCCGTTCATCAAAAACGATAGACGGAAGAATCGCATAGTATTTCCCTAAATCGATAGTACTCAATGAGTCTGTGGCTGTGATCATTTCCTCATGGAGTTTTTCGCCAGGTCTGATACCCACTTCCACTTGTTTCATGTTTGGTGCGATGGCTGTTGCTACGTCTGTGATTTTGTATGATGGTATTTTGGGAATAAATAGTTCACCGCCTAGGTGATTCTTTAATGCCCACATCACAAGATCAACTCCTTCTTGTAGGGAGATGTTGAAACGTGTCATCCGTTTATCTGTGATTGGGAGTTCTTTTGCGCCCTCGTCCCTCAATTTGATGAAGAATGGAATCACAGATCCGCGGGACCCCATCACATTACCATATCTAACCACGGAGAAACGTAGATCTCTTCCGCCTTTTATATTGTTAGCTGCGATAAATAGTTTGTCGGATGTTAGTTTTGTGGCACCATATAAGTTGATTGGTGCACATGCCTTGTCAGTAGACAGAGCTACCACATCTTTGACTCCGCATGCAATTGCTGCGTCAATCACATTTACAGCTCCGTTTACGTTGGTCTTGATACACTCACGGGGATTATACTCAGCAGTGTCCACTTGTTTAATAGCTGCAGCATGTATGATTACGTCAACCCCCTCACAGGCCATTTTCAAACGCTCTCCATCCCTCACATCTCCAATAAGATAGCGAAGCATCGGATATTCGTTCTGAGGGTACTTCTGTTTCATGTTATATTGCTTCAGCTCTCCTCGTGAATAGATTACTATCTTCTTCACATCAGGATAATCGCGGAGAATTGTCTCTACGAACTTATTACCAAAGGAACCTGTTCCACCGGTAATCAAAACGGTTTTACCATTTAACATATTTATTCTTCAGAATTATCAGATATACCTAATAATGGCTTTATTTCATTTTCCTTGAACAGCACCCATATTGTGGTAAAGAAAAGGGCTGCAATTGTAAAAACCACAATCATACGACTTCTTCTTGGACCTTCTGGCCAAAGTGGAACTGTTGCAGGTTGGAGTGTGGTGAAAGCGGGGGTCTCTTCCTGTACTCGTACTTTAGCAGCCAATAATTGGGTGCTTATGGCATTGTAATTATTGTAAAGCAATTGCATCTCGTTCTCTAAGTCTGTCTGTTTCTGGCGGACACTCTCAAGAACCAGATCATGGTTGGAATCCATGTAGTCCGCATACAATTGTCGAGACCGTTCATAGTTTTTCTTGGCGTCTTTATAGAGTTTTTCAGTGAACTCTAAATCATGGCGGGCCTTTTTAGTCTTATAATCAGTGATGTAATCCTGTAAGTAAATTTTAACCGAGTCAGCTAATATGGCGGCCACATAGCGATCCTGATCTGTCACTTCAAGAGTAATAATTGCAGCCTTTTTAGCCACACTAGTACCAATGGTACAAGTAATCTTCGAATTTATCATTCCTGAAATTGCTGTCTGCTCAGGAGTCAGTTCAAAGGGATTTATGGTGTTATTCTTTTTCTTTTCCTTCTCACCGAATATTATACTAAACAACCCTTTTCTTGCAGAAAGCCACCATGGTATCTTTTGTTCATCTCTCAGATATTCATAATATGTCATGGGAGTCTTGTCTTCAGGACGTTTGACCTTAATATTAAATAATTTAGTTTTGAAATCAACACTGTTCAAAAGGTCAGGGTATAACATTACTGTAATGGCATCTCCATTCTGTGTTCCACTGATGTTCAAGCCGAACGAGCTGGCAAGCATGGACAGAGTACTGGAGCCATTGCCTATGCCCTCTTCTGGAGATAGCAAGATTGTACATTTATAATAATCAGGTAAGCCCAGAGAGATAATCCATACCATCAGAATAGTTGTAGGAATGACTTTGAAATATGTTTTCTTACGACGTTTAAGTGCTGCCCACAACCGTTGAAAGTCAATAATCTGGCCTTTTCCTTTCTTGTTTATATCTTGTACTGATTCCATATCTTAAATTAAATCATGCTATTTCACTAAATTTACCACTGAGATGAGAAGCGTGAGAAGGGTTGCCATGGAGGTCCCGACTGCTCCGACCTGCCCAATGACTTCACCAGCTGTCGTCGTTTTCGATGGTACAATAATCTCACAACCTGGTTCAATCTTTGCTTTCTTCGCTTTCGATACTGTTCCGTTCTGATATACCACGAATGTTCGTGACTTTTTAGCACGGTTGCCAAATCCACCAGCCTGGTTTACATACCACTTGTATTTCTTCCCTTCGCTATATGCCACCGTATTTGGGTACATCACATTGCCATTAATTTTTACTGTTCCGTTGTATTCTGGGATAATCAGTCGGTCGCCCTCTCTTAAGGTAATGTCATAGTCAGAACCCGGATATGCGAGCGCTTTGTCAAGTTCAATACCAACGGAATAGCGAATGGTGTCGTTGTCTATACTGTCACGTGCCTGATTAATGTCATAGTCAGCCGACTGTTCGTCTTGCATAACTTGATCAAGTCCAGCGGTCCTTCCTTTCTGACGGATCATTTCCAGCACCTGACGATTACGGAATTTCTCGTCTTCTGTCATGACTCGTTCGATTCTTGCTCCACGTATGTATGCTTGTTCTGTCACACCACCAGAGACCTTAACAAGTTCTGATATACGTTGGCTTTTAGTCGACATGGCATAATGGCCTGGAAATAGAACCTCTCCTTCAATCAATACATTTCTCTGTGGTTGATAAGCTGGGCTTCTACGCACGTACACTTCATCATATGGTTCCAATGTGAAACTACGGTCACCATCAACCACCAAACCATCCTTTATGGTAAATGAGAACGTCTTGGCAATTTCATTTGTTGCCTCTACGGCTTTGGGATCATTGATACGTCTAGATACGTTGACACGAGCTGTGGATGCTGCGTCAGTAAGACCTCCTGCCTGAAGAATGAAATCCTCTATTGTCTCGTCCTCAGCATACTCATATACACCTGGCATCTGAACCTCACCGTGAATCGTTAGTGTACGCTGGTTCAGAGTCTCACTTCTAAAGGGAATGAAGAGGATGTCTTCATTCTCTAATGGAAAATCTGCAACTGTTCCTGACATGATGCCTTCCACGTCAACAGAAAGAACCTTTCGAATACGGTCGGGCTTCATTCTGTGAAGCACAGCATGGGCGGAGAATGCATCTTCTGTTAGACCACCGGCGCTTTCGATGAGGGTACGTACGGTGTTATTGTTGCTCCCCCAATCATACATGCCGGGATGGAATACGGCCCCCTTTATCTGCACAGTATTCTCATAACGTTCACGTATAGAGTCCACAGTAACGGAATCACCGTCCATAAGTTTGAAACTACCAAGATCGAATTCTGCAACATTATATGCGGAATAGTGGTCACCTGAAATACGATTTAACTGTACTCCCTTCGTATACGCCTTTGAGGTGAATCCGCCGGCATATTTGAGGAGGGTAGCTAAACTCTCATTCTTACGCATCTCAAATGCCATAGGTCGTTTTACCTGACCGACCACATCTACGATGCAGTCGTAGGGGCCAACAACAATAACATCATTGTCAGCCAAACGGATGTTCCCCGTTAACTTTCCATTGAGAATGTAGTCATATACATCAACCACTGTCAGTTGGCGCCCTCCACGATAAACCTTGATATTACGCAATGTACCAACACCACTAACACCTCCTGCCATGTAAATAGCGTGAAACACGCTGGCAAAGGCAGATAGTGTGTATGTACCTGGGGCAGTCACCTCTCCCATTACGTTGACAGTGATGGTACGTGTCTGTCCTACTGTCATACGGATGCTTGAACTCTTATATCGCTGTCCCAATTGTTGTTTAATCTTTGCATTAGCTGCAGAAACGGTAAGTCCGGCAATGTGGATAGGACCGAAGCCTTCCACAGTGATTGTCCCGTCTGGTGACACCTCGAGTTGGCTAGACTTTTGGGAAGCGCCATAAATGTCGATGATGACGTGATCTCCAGCTCCTACCACATAGTTTGTTGGCGTGGCGATGTTCATATTTGGTTCGAAGGTCAACATCCTTTTGTTGAAAATGTCTCGCCCAAAAACCTTTTTGCCATTTACTAACGTATTCATGCTGTCAGCGAGGTAGATATTAGGCCGACTAGCAATGTCCTCTATTTCTCCAGCAGCCCCTATGGCAAAACCACTTGTGGGCGAATATAGAGGATTGCCTTGGGCATCTACCATCACTGAACCGTTACTTTTCCGCAAACGGCTTGAACCGTCTACAGAATTGGAAGATCCCTTTGATGAAGATGCGGATGAATAATTAAGTTGCTGACGCACTCTCTGCAACTGTTTCATGTCTACGCCTCGCTGCATCAACTTCACGGCAATCTGTTGTTGGGAGGTACCTGCCTTTGCTTCTCTCTGGATGTACCTCATCACTTGTGTGTCACTCATGCTCTGGCCGTATGATAGTGACGCTAAGAGCAGGAGTAATAGTGTCAAAACATGTCTGTTCATATCTTTAATTGTATACAATTCTTAACTAAATCCAAGTGTAGAGTCATATCGGTCGGCAGAACCAACGGGTAATTCGTAACTCTATACTTATGCCTGCGATAGTTTTAACAAACCAATATTTCTTCTGTTTCCTGTATAACCTGCCATGGATACCAGCAAATGGTCCATGTATGATTTCGACTTCCTTTCCGACTTCCGGCTCACTTTCATGCTGGTAGATGGTGGTCTGTTTTTCAAAGGCTGGGTCACACAGCATTCTAAATTCCAGCATTTCATGATTAGGTATTTCAACCGGTTGGTCAGTATCCTTAATTTTCAAAATGTAAAGGGGAGTAGCACATTTTGCCAGTAAAGCGGAAAACTGTTTCATTGGCATCGACAGTTCTACAAACACGTAGTTGTGAATTACTGGTGCAAGCACGCGTCGGGGCTTTTGGTCACTAGTGTTTTGTTTTTCCACATACTGCATAGGAATAAAACTAGTGAGACCTTCTTTCTTTAGGAACTCACTAATCATCATTTCGTGTCTGTTGAAGGTACGAATAACCATCCAATTTTGTTCTTCTTTCTGCATTTTCTTCCCTTCCTCCAGCAAGCGTTATACTACCGGAAGTAATTTTAACATTCTGACCATCAAGGATATAGGTCGCCTCTCCCCCTCCGCCGTAGAGCTGAAGGCTCGCAGATTATATAGGAATCGACTTTCTATAACGGCTGCAAAATTATACATTTTATTTCAAATAACCAAATTTAAGAAAGAAAAAACATATTAATATAAAAAAAACTTGATAGGAAAGACAGAGCCTTGGAAAATCGGCATTTTTCCAAGGCTCTCAAAGGTTTTAAAGTTCGAAATTTAAGAAAGTCCGCTTTGTCGAATAGCTGTATGAGCATGGTTCATGGTTCTGTTCGCTGAAATTATTACATTGGAATGTCTGCCCATATTTTTGCTGTTAGATTAATTGCGAAATACCAATCCTTCCCCGAAGTTGTCGATGATGATAGGTTTGTCACGGTTTACTTCGTCAGCGAGCAGTTTCTTCGAGAGGTCATTCAGTACATACTGCTGGATGGCACGTTTTACAGGACGGGCACCAAAGTCGGGATCATATCCTTCTTCTGCGAGATAAGCGATAGCCTGAGGTGTGTACTCGAGATGGATCCCCTGAGGTTCAAGCATGTCCGTTACTTTCTTCATCTGCAGTCGAACCACATCTGCAATCTGCTCTTTGGTAAGCGGTGTGAAAGTAATGATTTCGTCGATGCGGTTCAGGAACTCTGGTCGCATGGTGGCTCGTAGCTGTTCGCGCGTGGCGTTCGAGGTCATGATGATAATGGTGTTTTTGAAGTTTGCCGTCCGACCTTTATTATCCGTCAGACGTCCATCATCAAGCACCTGTAGAAGGATGTTGAAGACATCTGGATGAGCCTTTTCTATCTCGTCGAAGAGCACCACAGAGTAAGGCTTGCGGCGCACGGCCTCGGTGAGCTGTCCCCCCTCGTCGTAGCCTACATAGCCCGGAGGTGCACCAATCAGACGGCTGACACTATACTTCTCTTGATACTCACTCATGTCAATTCGCGTCATCATTGTCTCATCATTGAAGAGGTAGTCGGCGAGTGTCTTAGCTAATTCTGTTTTGCCGACGCCCGTGGTGCCGAGGAAGATGAATGAGGCGATGGGCCGCTTGGGATCCTGTAGACCGGCACGCGAGCGGCGCACAGCATCTGAGACGGCTGTGATAGCCTCATCCTGGCCGATGACGCGCTTGTGGAGTTCTTCCTCGAGATGTAGCAATTTCTCGCGCTCACTCTTCATCATGCGGATGACGGGAATGCCTGTCCAGCGGCTCACTACCTCAGCGATATCTTCAGCCGTCACCTCCTCCCGCACTAGCGAATTGCCATTCTGGGCATTGTTCAGTTGTGCTTGTATCTGTTTGATGTCATCCTCGAGAACCTTCAGTTTTGAGTAGCGTATCTCAGCCACCTTTCCATAATCGCCCTCGCGCTCAGCACGCTCAGCTTCGTACTTCAGATTTTCAATCTCTTGTTTGTCTAATTGGATTTTATTCACTAATTGGCGCTCACTTTCCCATTTGGCGCGTAATTGCATTTCTTGTTCCTTAAGTTCAGCGATATCCTTATCCAGTTGAGCGATTTTAGGTTCGTCACCCTCGCGCTTTATGGCCTCGCGCTCGATTTCGAGCTGAGCCAGGCGTCGTGTAATCTCATCGAGTTCCTCAGGTACAGAGTCTCGCTCCATTCTCAATTTGGCGGCAGCCTCGTCCATCAAGTCAATGGCTTTATCAGGCAGGAAGCGCTCGCTGATGTATCGTTCTGAGAGCTGTACGGCTGCGATACAGGCGTCATCTTGGATACGTACCTTATGGTGATTCTCGTAGCGTTCCTTCAGACCTCGCAGAATGGAAATGGCCGACAATTCATCAGGCTCATCCACCATCACAGTCTGGAATCTCCTTTCGAGCGCCTTGTCTTTTTCAAAATACTTCTGATACTCATTCAGTGTTGTAGCGCCGATGGCTCTCAGTTCTCCTCGTGCGAGGGCTGGCTTAAGAATGTTGGCTGCATCCATGGCACCTTCACCACCACCAGCACCCACAAGCGTATGTATCTCATCGATGAAGAGGATGATGCGGCCCTCAGCTTTTGTCACCTCATTGATAACACTCTTCAGACGCTCTTCAAACTCACCCTTGTACTTGGCACCAGCCACCAGTGCACCCATATCGAGCGAGTAGAGTTGCTTGTCCTTCAAGTTCTCAGGCACGTCACCACGAACGATTCGGCCTGCAAGCCCTTCCACGATGGCGGTCTTACCTGTACCTGGTTCACCAATCAGGATAGGATTGTTCTTCGTACGTCTTGAAAGAATCTGCAATAGTCTGCGGATCTCATCGTCACGTCCGATTACAGGGTCGAGTTTTCCTTTTCGTGCCAGATCCACCAAATTCTTGGCGTATTTCTCAAGACTCTGATAATTCTCATCGGCAGATTGCGACTGAACTTTCTGCCCCTGTCGCAGTTCCTGAATGGCTTTTTGCATGTCTTTTTCCGAGCATCCGGCATCTTTCATGATTCTTGATGCCGTCGAGTTCACATTGAGCAGCGCCAGTAATATCGGTTCTACGGAAACAAACTCATCGCCGCCTTTCTGAGCAATCTCTTGCGCACGTATGAGTACATTATTACTATCATTTGAGAGATACGGTTGTCCCCCCTGTACCTTTGGCAGATGCTTGATCTCCTGATCAATCAAGAGTTCTATCTGCTGGGCGTTGACACCGAGCTTCTGGAAGATGAAGATCGTTACGTCCTTCGCCTTCTCCAATACTCCTTTCAGAATATGTACAGGTTCGATGACCTGCTGACCACTCATCTGTGCTGTATTTACAGCCTGTTGGATGGCCTCTTGTGCTTTGATTGTAAATTTTTCTAATGTCATACTTTTGTCCTCCTATTAGTTTGTTTTCAGTTTTCCGTCTTCAACTCCCGTGCCCAAGTGTTTCTTTGTGCCAAATAGGCATCAATCTGTGTCATTTTGTCGCTTGCTTCGCATAAGCGAGCCAAACCTACACGGAAGTGAATTGATATTTATAGGGCCCCAAATACATCGTTAAGTAATGGCGCTTACTATAGAAATACATTTTTTTGATGATTTATTTGCGTATTTGAGAATAAATACGTACCTTTGTCCGATAAAAATTACGAACGACTCTAGCTCTACTCGAAGTAGAAACTTAAATATTTCAACAATATATGAAACGATTATTAGGCTTGACCCTTCTACTGATCTGTTTGTGGGCAGGTGCTGAGACTGCCATCCCAAACATGAAGTTCCGACGTTTGGACACACGTGACGGATTGTCTAACTCGACCATCAACTGTATCTATCAGGACTCAAAGGGATACATCTGGATTGGTACTTCGTACGGTCTGAACCGCTATGACGGCTACCGTTTTCGGACGTTCTATTCTGATCCTAACGATACGACGACTCTGCGTAGCAATTACGTGGATCAGATCTTCGAGGATGCTTCTGGGCGACTTTGGCTGAGACAGGGCATGAACTATTCACTGTTCGATCCGAAGACAGAGCGTACTGAGAGGAACCCCTCCCGGCAATTGGCGGCGTACGGTGTACATGGTGGCATCGACCGTTTTTACATCGACTCTCAGAGAAATATCTGGGTGAAGACTTACGACGAAGGTCTTTACTGTAATGTTGCCGGCAGGAAGAAACACACGCTGACCAGGTATGGATACGAAGACGGGCTGTTGCCGAAGGAGTTCTATTTCTCGTCGATGGCCGACTGGAACGGAACCCTGCTTGTTGCCTCGAGCAATGGTGAGCTCATCGGCGTGGATACAGAGACGGGCAAGGTGATATGGAAGGACAGATATATGATCGAGCATGGTGGAAAAACGAGCGAGGCGTATAACATAGTGGTGGACTCAGAAGGCAACTATTGGGTTATGACAAATTTAAAGACGTTCGTGTATGATCAGAAGGCCAAGCGGTGGCACCCCTCGGTGAATAGTTTTCTGGAGACGCATGGCATTGCCCCGCTGCCAGACCCACTGCAGATATGGGACGTGATGGCGGACAAGCGCGGTTGGATCTGGATCGGCACGGACCATGAAGGGGTGTTTGTGATAGATCCGAAAAGCAAGGAAGTAAAACAGCTGCTGAATGATAAGACGGACGCAACCTCGCTGAGCGACAACACCGTGAGGCATCTGATGGCCGACCGCAGTGGAAACGTATGGATATCTGGCTACCGAAACGGTCTGAACCAGTATATCGAGAACCTCTCGGGCTTCAGAACGCTGGAGATGGGCGACATTAACACGACCACGGAGGACTCGGAGGGCAACTACTGGTTCGGTACCGACAACCGTGGTGTCATTAAATATATGCCCCAGACGGGGGAGACGGAGGTCTATGATAAGGCCCACTACGGCTTTGCATCGGACATCATGGTGGCGAGTCACGGGGCGAAGGATGGTTCCGTTTGGTTCGGTACCTACAACGGTGGTCTCGTCCAGATAGCCAACGGCAGGGTGAAGAACTACACGGCTCAGAATGCCGACGGTGCTTTGTTGAATAACAATGTATGGTCGGTGACGGAAGACAAGTGGGGGGACATCTGGGTTGGAACCCTCGGCAGCGGCGTGCAGAAACTACAAACTAAGACCGATAAGTTCTTTGCATGGAACTCATACAACGGGAAGTTGCCTGAGAACTTTATGACCTCAGCCTCATGGACTCGGAAGGGCTGGCTGTTGGTTGGACACTCGAACTACTATTCGATGATCAATCCCGTGAGCGGCAAGGTGATGAACTTCACCATCCCCGCTGTGCCTGGACAGCCAGTGGCAGTGGCTACCACAGTCTGTGTGGTGGAAGATAGCCGCCAGCTGATTTGGCAGGGATCTACAGCAGGATGCTGCATTTTCGACCCTAAGACGGGCCAACAGAAGCTGTTGGACATGAACTCAGGACTGCTGGGATCGAGCGTAGTGGGTATCGAAGAAGACCTGTTGCATACGATGTGGGTGGTAACGGAGCATGGTATCTCGAACGTCGTGCCGAAGAAGGAGGACAATGGGGAGTGGTCGTTTCTGGTGCGCAGTTTCAGCAGTAAGGACGGCTTGCAGCAAGGACCTTACAATCAGCGTTCGGTGAGCCGTACGCACGATGGTCTAATTCTCGTGGGAGGACTGGGCGGAGTCGATGTCATCAACCCCAAACTGATTACGAATGTCAACAATGATGAGCGTCCGATGTTCAGTGGTCTGAAACTCTTCGGACAGCAGGTGGGCGTCGGTCAGGCGTATGAGGGTCGCGTGATCCTTGAGAAAGCTTTGGACGAGTTGAAGGAGCTTGTGCTGAGATACGACGAGAACCAGTTCACCATCCAGTTGGCCACCAACAAAGGTGAGATACACAATCCCTCGCGTTTCATTTACCAGTTGGAGGGCTTCAGCGACAAATGGATGAAGACGGAAGAGAACGACCCGAATATCACCTATATGTCGCTGCGCCATGGGAACTATATCCTGCATGTTCGTATGCTGAACGACGACGGTACGATGGGAACGGAGGAGGCCACGCTTAAACTGACCATCACGCCGCCGCTGCTTCGTAACCGCTGGCTCATGCTGTTCTTCCTTGCTTGTGTTGCTGGTGGCATTTGGTTCTGGCGTCGACGGTTCCTCATCCGGCAGGAAGACCAGGTAGAGCGCGAGCGACTGCGTATGGAAGTGATGAAAAAACAATGGATGAACGAGATAAAGACTCAGATGATGAACCAGCAAGAACAGGAGAAACCAAAGGTCACATCTCCTGAGTGGGAGATCACGAGCCTTAACCGTCAACCTGGTGATTTGCAGGAGTTCATGAAGGATGAGTGTGCCAAGTTCACGGTTCCCGAGGGTAAGAAACTGAAGTTCTCGTTCTTCCCCTTGGCCAACGATCTTGTGGTTGATTTTGATCGTGAGATGCTGGGTCAGGCTGTGCAGATCTTGCTTAACAACTCGGTGATGTTTTCGCCTACCAACTGTGTCATAAAGGTGTTTGTCGACAAAACACCGTCTGAAGGAACTATCCGCATTTCCGATAATGGCATCGGTCTGCCAGAGGAAGCCAAGGAGCATATGTTCGATCCTGTGGTGAGCGACGATGATCCAGGTGTATGCCTCTCTATCGTGAAGGACATCGTGACGGCCCACGGAGGAACAGTCAAGGGCGACAACAATGCTGGTGGCGGTTCTGTGTTCACGATTAGCCTGCCTCTGCAGCGTGAAGAGGAGGTGGAAGAGGCTGTGATAATGGAGTAGATAAAAGTGAAGAAGTAAAAACTATAACTATTGATTATTGTATGAAAAGATTCTTTGTGTTAGGGTCTGTGTTGCTCGTGACGATGACATCGCTGGCAGCAGACGTGCAGACCAGTGAGAACCAGGTGACCATACGTCCTGACGGTGGACAGGCGAAGGTGATTCGTCTGGAAGTGATTAACAACCGCATTATCCGTGTACGGGCCACCTCGAAGGAGGCGCTGCCCGAGAAGCCTGCCTCTCTGATGATAGTGCCGCAGGTTGCGCCAGTTAAAGGTTCTTTCTCGGTAGGCGATGAGGGCGACAATGTGGTCGTGAAGGCTGAAAATGTGAAAGCAGTGGTTTCTAAGGCCACTGGTGAGGTGATGTTTTTCGATGGCGACGGCAACCAGTTGCTAAAGGAGGCCAAAGATGGTAAGCAGTTCTGGGATTTTACCGTGCCTGAGCGCGAGCTTGGCATGAAGACAGGCTATACCGTGCCTGAGGAGCAGAAGCACGGACTCTCATGGCAGATGAAGTTCGACTCACCCGACGATGAGGCTTTCTATGGCCTCGGACAGCATCAGAGCGAAGAGTTCAATATGAAGGGTAAGAACGAGGATCTGTTCCAGTATAATACGAAAGTGTCGATTCCCTTTGTGCTCTCTAATAAGAACTATGGTATTCTCTGGGATTCTTATAGCTATTGTCGTTTTGGCAATCCCAATGACTATCTGCAGTTGAACCGTGCTTTTAAGCTCTACGATAAGAGCGGCAAGGAGGGTCATCTCACTGGTACTTATGTAGATCGTATGGGAAAGAAGCTTGTCCGCGACGAGGACAGCATATATTATGAATACGGTACGCCTGCGAAGTCTGAGATTGCTCTCAAGACTGATAATGGCGGCATTAAGAACTTCCCCAGGGGCTTTAACCTGATGGGGGCTACTGTGACTTATGAAGGTTTTATCGAGCCTGAGTGTTGTGGTAAATGCATGGGTAAAACCTATGATTATCAATTTATCTTATATTATTCTGGCTATGTTAAAGTGTATATCGACGGCAAGGAAGTGGTGCCAGAGCGCTGGCGTACGGCCTGGAACCCCAATACCTATAAGTTTACTGCCCAGGTGCGTAAGGGCGTGAAGAACCAGCTCCGTATCGAGTGGCAGCCCGACGGTGGCGAAGCCTACTGTGGCTTGCGCGTGTCCGAGCCTCGTAGCAAGGAGGAGCGCGGACAGCTCTCCGTTTGGAGTGAAATGGCCAAGGATATGGACTATTACTTCATCGCTGGTGAGAACCTCGATCAGGTGATCTCCGGCTATCGCACACTGACGGGTAAAGCCTCACTCTATCCCAAGTGGGTGCTGGGCTTCTGGCAGAGTCGTGAGCGCTATAAGACCTCAGGCGAGATTGAGGAGACATTGGCTGAGTTCCGTAAGCGTCATATCCCTATTGATAATATTGTACAGGACTGGAACTACTGGCCTGAGGATCAGTGGGGCAGTCATCAGTTCGAGACCTCCCGTTTCCCCAATCCTCAGGCGATGCTCGACTCTGTTCACGCTATGCACGGACGTTTCATGATCAGCGTATGGCCAAAGTTCTATTGCAATACCGATAACTACAAGGAACTTGACGCGAAGGGTTGGATGTATATCCAGTCGCCTACTGATGACATCCACGACTGGGTAGGCCCTGGTTATAAGAACGGTTTCTACGATGCCTACGATGCCGGAGCCCGCAAGATGTTCTGGCGTCAGATGGACGAGAATCTGTATACGAAGTACAATCACGATGGCATTGCTGGTGTGGATGCCTGGTGGATGGATGCTTCTGAGCCTAATGTGCGCGATTGCACACCAATGTGGTATCGCAAGGCTTTGAGTGGCCCCACAGCTTTAGGCACATCTACAGAGTTCTTCAATGCCTATAGTACTGTGAATGCCGATGCCATCTATAATGGCCAGCGCTCAGTGTATAAAGGAAAGATGAACGAGCCTCGCGTGTTTCTGCTCACACGTAGTGGATTTGCTGGCGAGCAGCGTTTCTCCACTGCCACCTGGAGTGGTGATATCGGCACCCGTTGGGAGGATATGCGTGCTCAGATGACAGCTGGTTTGAACTATTCTATCTCAGGTGTGCCCTTCTGGGGTATGGACCAAGGCGGTTTCTGTGTAGAGAACCGTTATGTGGCTGCCCAGCAGATCTTTGATCGTACGGGTGTTGAGAACGAGGATCTGAAGGAGTGGCGCGAGTTGCAATGTCGTTGGAACCAATTTGGTACGTTTATCCCACTGTTCCGCTCTCATGGTCAGTGGCCGCTGCGAGAGATCTGGAACATCGCTCCTGACGAACATCCTGCCTACAAGTCATTTGTTTATTATGATAAGCTGCGCTATCGCCTCATGCCTTACCTTTATTCGATGGCAGGCTGGGCCCACTTCAAGGACTATACCCTGATGCGTGCCTTGGTGATGGACTTCAACGGTGATAAGGAAGTAGAGAACATTGGCAACCAGTGGATGTTTGGTCCAGCCCTGATGGCTTGTCCTGTAGGCTACTATAAGGCTCGTAACCGTTCCGTCTATTTCCCTGAGCAGTGTGGCTGGTATAACCTCTACACCAACGAGTACGTCGAGGGAGGTCAGCGTCTGATAGTTGATGCTCCATACGAGCAGATTCCTGTATTCGTGCGAGAGGGTAGTATCATCCCATTTGGTCCAGAGATGGAGTGGAGCGATGAGAAGCCCGCTGAACTCATCAACCTCTATGTTTATGCTGGTCAGGATGGCAAGTTCCAACTCTACGAGGACGAAGGCACGAACTACAACTACGAGAAGGGCAAGTATGCGACCATCGATATCGAGTACGATGATGACGACCGTACTGTTAGCATCTCAGCCCGTAAGGGTAGCTTCCCAAGCATGCTGAAGAACCGCCGCTTCAACGTGGTATACATCACGAAGGACGCTCCGAAGCCTCTGAACCTTGATAATCCTGAGGGTAAGATGGTGCAGTATAATGGTAAAGCCGTCACCATACAACTCTGATCAGTATGTATAAGAATAAGAACTTCATGATTAAGATCGGTACCTGGCATCTGAGCGAAGGACTGGTCTGGGATTTCGTCAGACCCAACGAAGATGATCATAGTGATCTCAGTCAAGAGGAATATCAGCTTGTCATCGACAGTCTGGAGGATACCCGTGCCAGGATTCTGAAATATTGTCAGAAGAATGGGATCGATATCAAGAGTAGTCTGACGGATAAATAAGGAACAACTATGCTCAGAAAAGTTATACTGGTGACGTTTGTCCTGATAGGGCTGACGGCACAGGCGCGAGAGAGACAATGCTTTGACAAGGACTGGCGCTTTGTATTGGCAGACTCGGCACAGATGTCGAAGACCGATTACGACGACTCCAGGTGGCGCGTGCTCGATGTGCCTCATGACTGGGCGATAGAGGGTGACTTCTATGCAGGTAATCCTAGTGGAGCGGGTGGAGGAGCCCTGCCTGGTGGCATCGGCTGGTACCGCAAGCACTTTACGCTGGGCGACTGCGAGACACAGATGTCTGAAAGTCGTTTCTTTCTTGAGTTCGATGGTGTATATATGAACTCCACCGTCTACGTTAATGGTCAGGAAGTGGGCTTCCGGCCCTACGGCTATTCGAGTTTCGAGTACGACATCACGCCGTTCGTCCGTGAGGGAGAGAACGTAGTGGCGGTACGTGTGGACAATTCCGACCAGCCAAACTCCCGTTGGTATTCCGGCTGTGGCATCTACCGTCATGTGTGGCTCACCAAGACGGCTCCTGTGCATGTTGCTCATTGGGGAGTTTTTGCCGATGCCAGCGTTGTAAAAGGAAAGGGTCGCCTCAATATCGAAGTGTCGCTCGAGAATCTCACAAAAGGAATAGTCCCTATTGTGAGAAATACGTTGATTGATCCTAATGGAAAGATTGTCGGCAAGTCCAGCGGGCTGAAATCTGTCATCAATGTCTCTAAGCCGATGCTATGGTCGTGTGAGACTCCTAATATATATAAGGTACGCACGAAAGTGGTGATCAATAACATAGTAGTTGACACTTACGAGACCACCACTGGCTTCCGCGACTTCAAGTTCGATTCTCAGACGGGCTTCTGGCTCAACGGCAAGAACTTCAAGCTGAATGGTGTCTGTGAGCACCACGACTTCGGCTGTCTCGGAGCCGCGCTCAATGAGGATGCTATGCATCGTAAGCTTACGAAACTCAAGGCGATGGGTGTGAACTCTATCCGCAGTTCGCACAATCCTCCTGCCCCAGAACTCCTGAACATGTGTGACACGATGGGGCTGATTGTCATGGACGAATCGTTCGACATGTGGCGGCGCAAGAAGACGCAGAACGACTATGCCCGTTTCTTCGACGAGTGGCATGAGCGCGACCTCACCGACCTGGTGTTGCGCGATCGTAACCATCCCAGCATCATGATGTGGTCGATAGGTAACGAAGTGCTCGAGCAATGGTCTTCTGCTGAGGCTGATACCCTCACTCTCGAACAGGCCAACCTCATCCTGAATGCAGGCCACGATGCCTCGACGCTGGCGAAGGATGGTGAGCTCTCCGTTCAGTCGTTGCTGACACAGCATCTCGCTGAGATTGTGAAGCGTTACGACACCTCTCGCCCCATCACGGCAGGCTGTAACGAGCCTTCACCAAACAATCATCTCTTCAAGAGCGGCGCTATCGACATCATTGGTTTCAACTATCACCATCAGTGGGTGAAGGACGTGCCGACGAACTTCCCTGGCAAGCCGTTTATCTTCTCCGAGAGTGTCAGTGCCCTGCAGACGAGGGGCTTCTATATGATGCCCAGCGACAGTGTCTATGTGGCACCCAAGCAGTGGTGGCTGCCCTATACCGATCCCACCTACATGTGTTCGGCCTATGACAACTTCCATGCTTCCTGGAGCTCCACTCATGAGGAGACTTGGGACGTGGTGAAGCATACACCATACGTAGGCGGACAGTATATCTGGACGGGCTTCGACTATATCGGCGAACCTACGCCCTACGGCTTCCCAGCACGCAGTTCCTATTTCGGCATCATCGACCTCGCGGGTTTCCCCAAGGACACCTATTATATGTACCAAAGCGAGTGGACCAGCAAGCCCGTGCTGCACCTCTTCCCCCATTGGAACTGGATTCCCGGCGACGAGATCGACATGTGGTGCTACTATAACAATGCTGATGAAGTGGAACTCTTTATCAATGGAAAGAGTCAGGGCGTTCGAAAGAAGGTGGACTCTCACCAGTATCATGTGATGTGGCGTGTTATCTTCGATCCGGGCGAGGTGAAGGTGGTAGCTCGGAAGGATGGCAAGGAGGTGGGTCAACAGACCATCAAAACAGCCGGAGCACCAGACCATATCCGTCTGTCGTATGACTATCGTGGTAAGACCACCGATTTTATTGTTGCCGAGGTGGTTGATAAGGATGGTAACCTCTGTCCTTGGGCCGATGATGAGATCTACTTCATCTACGAAGGTGAGGGTAGTATCCTGGGAACCGACAATGGTTGTCAGACCTCTATGGAGCGTTTTACGGCTCCCCATCGCAAGGCCTTTTTTGGAAAATGTCTCGTAGTGGCAAAGGGGAAGGGTTCCATCACTGCTAGGTCGGTAACGCTGAAGCCTTCATGGATCGAGTTGGAGAAGTAATATGGTTAAGAAATCAAGTGATATGAAAAGAATCATCTGTGTCATCTGCGTTATCTGTGGTTGTTTATTTGCTTCAGCGCAGATTCAAACGAATGCAGGCATCCAGTACCTGCAGTGTATGCAAAAAGACATGTCGACGGATTTCTATGATCTGTCGAACACGTATTTCCTGGCTGACTCCTTGGTAAGTTTCGACGTGACGAAGGGTGAGGGATTGGTACAGTGGAAACGCTATCGGATGAGTCCGCGTCAGGCGTTCAACCTGAATGGCTACTGGCCTGTGAGGATGAAGATGCTCGATTTCCCTGATGCGGCGTATGAGAACGATCCTGCGTTGAAGATCAAGATAGAATTCATCACACCCAGGACGGCGAGAATCAGGATGTTGACGACGCCAGTGGAGCCCAGAGAGAGCGATCAGGAGGATGTGATGTTCTGTGAGGCTTTTAAGGCGAATTACGTGGACAGACCTCATGATCTACGCGCTGCTGTCACAGGGATCAGTTCCCATGATTCGCGGGAGGCCATTACGTATCAGACGGAGTACGGCAGCATAGAGATTCAGAAGTATCCTTGGAGGCTTGTCATCAAGGACGCCAAGGGAAAGATCCTGTCGCAGACGAGACATATCATCGACAACGACTCGACGCAGATCAAGCTGCTGCCGTTCTCGTTTATCAAGCGAGGCTCAGATAACTCCCGCAGTATCAACCCGGTCTTCTCGTTGGCACCCGGGGAGAGGATCTACGGCTGTGGTGAATCGTTTACATCGCTGAATAAGGTAGGGCAGAAGGTTCACCTCAGTGTCACTGATCCCCAGGGGCCGGAGAGTGACGGACAGTATAAGCCCGTGCCGTTCTTCTTCTCGAATCGCGGCTACGGCATCTTCATGCATACTTCTGCACCTGTCACCTGCGACTTTGGCGCCTCCTATATTGGTGCAGACCGTCTGTTTATGGCTGACGAGCAGATGGACTTCTTCGTGTTCTTCGGCGAGCCAAAGGATATCTTGAATGAATATACGGACATCACGGGCAAGTCGCCGATGCTGCCGCTATGGAGCTTTGGCACTTGGATGAGTCGCATCACCTACTTCTCACAAGAAGAGGGTCTTGAGATTGCCAAGCAATTGCGCGCCCATAAGATTCCAAGTGATGTCATCCATTTCGATACGGGATGGTTTGGTGTCGACTGGCAGTGCGATTATGAGTTCGCCAAGGATCGTTTCAAGGATCCCGTCGACATGCTCAAGCAACTCTCTAAGGACGGTTTCCACACTTGTCTGTGGCAGTTGCCTTATTTCACGCCGAAGAACCGTTTCTTCCCAGAGATTATCGAGCGCGGCCTTCATGTGGTGAATGCCACAGGCGGCATGCCTGTGGAGGATGCCATCCTCGACTTCTCGAATCCTGAGACTGTCAGCTGGTATCAGTCGAAGATCGAGGGTCTGATGAAACAGGGTGTCTCGACCATCAAATGCGACTTTGGCGAGGCCGCACCTTATAACGGCTTCTACCATAGCGGCAAGGGCGGACTCTATGAGCACAATCTCTATCCGCTGCGCTATAACAAGGCCCTTTGGGAGGTTGTGGAGAAGAATCATCCAGGTGAGGGTATTATTTGGGCTCGCTCTGCATGGGCAGGCTCTCAGCGCTATGCCCTCCATTGGGGCGGAGATGCTGCCACGAATAATATCGGCATGTTGGGTGACCTGCGAGGAGGCCTGAGTTTCGGACTCAGCGGCTTCTCGTTCTGGAGCCATGACATGGGCGGCTTCGTGACGGCCTCGCCAGAGGATATCTACCGTCGTTGGCTGCCCTTCGGATTCCTGTCGAGTCATACCCGTGCCCACGGTGCTCCTCCTACGGAGCCCTGGCTTATCTCTGAGTCGTTTACGCAGGCTTTCCGCGAGTGTGCCGAGATGAAATACCGATTGATGCCTTATGTCTATGCCCAGGCGAAGGACTGTACGGAGCGAGGACTGCCGATGGTGCGTGCCCTGCTCGTGGAGTTCCCGGAGGATCCAGGTGCCTGGCTCGTGGAAGATGAGTATATGTTCGGTTCGCAGATGCTCGTAGCCCCACTATTGGAGAGTAGTAACGAGCGGGTGGTCTATCTGCCGAAAGGAAAATGGATTGACTATCAGACGGGTAAAGTCTATGAGGGCGGCTACCAGACCATCGAGGCCGGACGGATCCCAGCCATCATCCTCGTGCGCGACGGCAGTCTGATTCCCCACGCACCACTGGCGCAGCGCACAGACCAGATTGACTGGAACAAGATTGAGCTGAAGGCCTATAAGGCTGATGCCGCCAAATGTACGGGTCTTCTTTTCAAGCCTGGAGATAAGGGAATAAAGAAAGTCGAGCAGTAATGCCCGACTTTCTTTATGACTATAAGACAGGTTATTCTCCCAGTTTCTTGCCCGACATCAGGAGTTCTACGAGAGGACGATCCTTGTAGGTGTGACGCTGCTGGTCCCAGAAGCCGAAGTCGGCATCGTAGCACCAAGTCGTCCAGGCGATGTTGAACTCATCGAACACGGTCAGCATGTCACGATACCAGTTGTATGCCAGCTCGCGGTCTACGGGCTCGTAGACACCCCACTCGCCGCAGAACAGCTGCAGGTCGTACTTCTTGGCGGCCTCGATGGCATCCTTGAACTGCTCGCGTATCTTGTCGATGTTCCATACTTGCTCGGTGTATGGCTTCAGCTCTGGCTTGATGGCGTCGGGAGCGGCATCGTAGTCTTCTTTTGAAACTAAGACACCGGGATAGTGCACCTTACCCTTGTAGGCAGCACACAGGGGTGACCACCAGGCACCGTAGTGGGTCAGTATCATCGGGTTGTAGTAGTGGAACGAGAGGATGATGTTCTTGTCGCCCTCGGGCACCTTCAGATACTTCATCGTCTCATGTCCCTGCCACATATTGCTGCCTATCACCAGTGTACGCTGCGGCTCCAGTTCGCGCAGAGCCTTGTGTACCTTAGCCACCAGCTGATTCCACTGCTCGTGCTCAGGAGCCACAGGCTCGTTCATGAATTCGTAGGCCACCCAGTCGCAGCTGCGTTCCTTCAGAAACTCAGAGAGTTGGCGCCATAGGTTGATGAGGCCCTCTTGTGCCTCTTCTGAGGTAAAGAGTGTGTTGGCAGCCTTGTCATCTTCGTTCACGGCGTTGAAGTAGTGCGAACGGATGATGTGCAGGTCCACGATGGCACGCAGGTTATGTTGCTTCGCCCAGTCGAGGGCGTTGTTCAGCAGGTCCCAGGCCTCGGGCAGTTTGTTGCCTTGCTCATCCCAGAACTGCACTTCGTCGATGGGGATACGTACGAAGTCGAAGCCCAGTTCCTCCAGACGGGCGAAGTCGTCCTCCTGGATATGGAGACGACGGGCCTCACCACGCTGTTCCGACTGTGATAGCCAGTGGCTGATGTTTGTGCCGCGCTTGATGCGGAAGTTATTCACTTGTCCTGCCTGATCCTGATTCTGATCTTGATTCTTGTTCTGACAAGACATGGTTACAAACATGGCGGCCACGATGAGGGCCAAAGTCATTAGTTTCGTTCTCATATAGATAGTATTTAGTTATTCTTGGTGCAAAGATACTACTTTTTTTCAGATAAAATGATTGTTAATTTGTTATTATGTCTTAAAATGGGTGTTATGTATGATTTTTTTCGTATCTTTGTAGCCCAATAGTACCAACAACAATCAAAATAAAGATGAACAAAAACAAACTTATCATCGTGCTGTCGGGCCTGCTCGTGTTCGCCTCGCTTCCTGTCATGGCTGTCAAGGTCATGGGACTCCACGTGATCGACAAAAACTTCCTCATGGTACATTTCCGCGACGGAGAGGTACACTATCGTGACAACGGTACCGGTCCCAGTGCTTATCTCGGCCATTCCTTTTCTGAGGGTGATGATACCCTGCTCGTTTTTGGCGAACGGCTAAAGACGGCTGAGGCACAGAAAGCCGGACTCTGGCGCATCAGTTCGACGGACGACAAGACCTTCGCCCCGTCACAGCCTCAGAACGTTTGGCGGAAGTCGAAGCCGATGAATACCGACCACACGCTCACCAGCGAGAACGACCACTGGCTCTTCCTCCAGCTGCCTCAGGCCATGCGGCAGGGCTACACCTATACCGTCAGTATTCCTAAGGAGACGGGAGTCAGTAGTCAGGAGACTGTAGATGTCTCTGTGCGCTTCGATATATGGAACACCCAGTCAGAGGCCGTCCACGTGAATATCATCGGCTACTCCCCCGCAGAACAGAGCCATGCGGCAGACCTCTACCAGTGGCTGGGCGACGGCGGGCAGCGTGACTACTCCTCATGGGAGGGTCGTAAGGTGTGGCTTTACAATGTCGGTACAAAGAAGAAACAGAGTGCCGGTGTGGTTAGGTTCTGGAAACACGCTGCCGATGCTGAGCAGGAGGCAGGCAAGAAGAACCTCGTGGGGACTGATGTATGGAACATCGACTTCCGTGGCTCACAGCCAGGGCGCTATCGTCTGGTCGTTGAGGATGTGGGTTGTTCGATGGACTTCGACATTGCTGCTTACGTTTACTACCAGCCTTTCCGTTATTCCGTGCGCGGCTACTACTACATGCGTCTCGGCGAGCCGAAAGACCCTGAGCACGTATGGCCTGTGCCCCGCCAGCCACAGTTCATTCCTGAGACCGACCCCAAGGGCTTCACCATTTATAAGACCGACTTCCATCCCTTCATGAAAGAGTGGCGCGACCTGCGTACCGATGTGTGGGACGAACCCCACTTCAAGCCTGTGATGGCCTCCCGCTTCTGGCAGCACCGTCTCCCTGGCAATCCCGTGGCCCTCGATGTGAAGGGAGGCCATTCCGATGCCTTCGACTGGGACCGTCACCTGGCCCATGTCAGCAATATCTACGACATGCTGCTGCCCTATATCCTCTCTGGTGGACGACTGGCCGACGATAACCTCGGCATTCGTGAGAGTGGTAATGGCATCCCCGACATTATCGACGAAGCCCGCAATGAGGTAGACTTCTTCCTCAGCATCCGCGACGGAGAGGGCTATTCGCAGGGCGTCACCAATCCCAGTGCCGATTGGAGCGTGATGTATCAGGCTGGTTGTACCACGATGGCTGCCTGGGCCAATGCCGCCAACTGCGCCATCCTCGCCGAAGCCTTCAGACTAATTGAAAATGGAAAATTTAATATTGATAATTCCATTGACTCGCTCAAGCGCTACTATACCGCTGAGGCCATCAAGGCCTTCCGCTATGCCTCTAAGCAGGAGTGGAATCAGCTTGACGACCTTCAGGATATCGGCAGCATGCAGATGCGAGGCCGCGACTTCCGTCAGATGGCCGCAGCCTTCCTTTACAACCTTACGGGTGATACCGAGTGGGAGAATATCTTTGCAGAGGAGAGTATGATCAAGGATGCGAAGTCACTCATTTTCAGCAAGACAGATCATGGCTTCTTCGGAGTTGGTGTCATGCACAAGGAAAATGAGAGAATTGTGCCTTTCTGTCAGATGTGGGCGGCAGCAGCCTATCTCACCTGTCCGCAGCCTCGTCATCATGCCGACCTCTACGAGAACCTGAAGGCGAGTGTGAATGCCCAGGCAGAGAGCTATAATATCTCAAACATGGAGAAGCGTCCCTCTCGCCGCAGTGCCAACGACAGCCGCTGGCAGGTATCGCAGAATCTGCAGCTTGTCATGCTGGCCCATTATATCGCCGATAAGAGCCGCAAGAAGCAACTCGAACATGTGATGTTCACTGAGGCAAGTTGGAGCCTTGGTCGTAACCCAGGAAACGTTGTGGAGATGACTGGTTTGGGCGAACGTCATATCACCGACTGCTATACCACTGGACGTAACGACGGTGCTCCTGAGTCGCATCCTGGTCAGACGCCTTTCAACGGTACGGAGACATGGTCGCCTGGACACAACGGCGGTGATGCCCGTGTCATCCTGAAATATTGCTATCCCGACTGGAACGATGGTGGCTGGCCTCGTCAGGAGTCCTACTTCAACCAACGTTACTTCTGGGTCAATGGCGAGTTCACGCCACGTGAGACCATGCGAGGTAAGATGGCCCTTCTTGGCTATCTGTATGCCATCAGGTGATATTTCTGACTCCTATTGCAACGGCGTTAGCGGATATACGATATTCACGATCAGGATGTTGGCGGCGAGGATGATGATGTTCATCAGCAGGCCGATGCGCATGAAATCGCTGAAGCGGTAGCCGCCGGGACCGTACACTAGCATGTGGGTAGGCGAACCAATAGGTGTGGCAAAACTGCTGCTGACACTCACCATCAAGGCTACGAGGAAGGGGAACGGGTCATAGCCCAGTTTCTCGGCTGCCTCGTACATGATGGGGAAGAACATGGCTCCTGCGGCGGTATTTGAGATGAACTCTGTGATGAAGGTGCCAACGAAGCAGACGGCGGTCATCACCACGATGGGGTTGGTGCCGCAGACGTCGAGGATGCCATTGGCCAGCCACTCGGCGATGCCCGTCTTCTGAATGGCGAGGCCGAGGACGGCACTTCCTGCGAAGACCATGAGAATATCCCAGTTGATGGCCCGCATGGCCTGATCCATGTTGCAGCAGCGGCAGATAAGCATGGCGGCGGCAGCGAGGAAGGCACACTGTAGCAGTGGCATGATGCCGAAGGCCGAGAGTGCCACCATGGCAATCATGATAGTAGTGGAGACGAGTGTGCCGCGTCCGATGTTTGGCACGTCGTCGGA
>JAEEGG010000385.1_pt1 | contig 159675 bp, 129 predicted proteins | sample 9134161 | NCBI WGS metagenome assembly JAEEGG01 (sample SAMN16246543, study PRJNA631951) | gut metagenome | biome: gut microbiome; feature: rumen; material: CR-attached | host: Bos | place: Iran: Karaj | collected 2018-10 | reverse complement strand
ATATATAATTAATTATAAAGAAATAAAGGGGGAATGAAACACTAAAAAAACAATTGAAACAACTGAAACTGAAACGTTTTGAAAAAAAAAGACGTTAAATTATTCTTCTAAAAAGCAAGAATTCAATGAAATACGATATTAGCAATAAGACCGCGCCCAAGATGCCGACGCTCGGCAAAGGGACAGAATGCATCCGTTTGCTCCTCTCACAGGCCTCAAAAGACATGTACGAGCCCCTGGTTCCGATGCTTTTCCCCTCTCTTGGCGCGCATATCAGCGGCACAGAATTTCAGTACCCCGACCTCAGTTGGAAGGAGCCTTGCGGCATGATGGCCAACTTGGTGGCCGATTCTGGGGGTAACAAGGGCCAATTGTCGAGCCTTGTGGAGGCCGTCTGCCGCGACTTCCGCCAGCACGACGAGGAGGAGCTGAAGAAACTCGTTGAGTGGCAACGAAGAGGTGGGTGGAGGCCTGTTGCTCGTCGTTAAGGCCACTGTTTGTTCGCTCGCCGACGGACAAACAGCGGCTGCCGAACGAAGGATGAATGGAGATAAGGTGGTTTTTCGACGGTGGATAGAGGTGATAGAGGTGATTAGTTAATAGTTGAGAGTTGATGGTTTTGTGGCATTTATGTTTTTCCCCTTTTTTATGAGTTCGGGGGGTGCTATCGGATTGTTGAGTAGTTGAGGGTAGGCTGGTGAGGGGGCGCAAGATGACTGTGTGGGGATTGGGTGTTTTGGATTTTTGATTTTTTTCTTGTTATTTCGTAAATTAGTCGTATCTTTGCAAATTGATTTTTGAAAAAATAAAAAGTAATTATGCGCAAAATATTACTCACCCTCTTGTTGGCGCTGCCGCTGATGGCTGCTGCCCAAACTACCGCCCCTTACGGCATTTATGTTTCTCAGAATCAGGGTACTGTTGACTGGCCTGCCGTGTACGAGCAGAGCGACCTTGACTTTGTGTATGTCCACGCCACCACCGGTGCCACCATTACCGACTCGCGCTGTGGCACCAATCTGTCGCTGGCTGCCAAGGCCGGCTACCCCGTGGGTGCCGTCCATCGCTACGACCGCCACTATAGCGCCGAGGGACAGTTTGCCAATTTCCAGGCCGCCGTCAAGGGCTGCGAGATGAAGCTCGCCCCCGCGGTGTATGTGGTGCCCGACAATCCTTACGACCTGAAGATTAAGCGTCTCGACGTGCTCCTGCAGCTGATGGAACAGTCCTATGGCGTGAAGCCCCTCATTATGTGCACCCCAGAGGCTTACTTGAAATATTTCAGTTTGGAGCGCTACGCCTCCTACCATGTCATCATCGTGAGCAACGGCCTCCAGTTCCCCGCAACGCGCTACTCCATCTGGCAGTATACCGACAAGGAGCAGGTGCCGGGCATCATTGGTTATGTGCCTGGTTTGAAGCTCCACCCCACCTATAAGATTGACAACCTGAAGGTGAAGTGACTCAGATGAAAAGGTGGCTCGTCCTTGCCTGGCTGCTCTGTCTCGGAGCGGTGGCGCACGCCCAATGGGGTGTGAGTGCCAATCTGGGTTTCTGCATGAGCAATTACAGCCATACGGTAAGCGGGCAAGCCGCTTATGACAAAACCTTGCCCCAAGGCTTAACACTTGACTTCGCACCCCGCATAGGCTATGCCTTCAGCGAACGCTGGTCGGCGGGGGTAGACTTGGGTTTTGGCTATCGTAACTATAATTATACCGACGGCTACTATAATCCCGACAAAGAGGAGTGGGAGCAGTCGGAGTTGCTGAACCAATCGCTCTACAGCGGTGCTGTGGGGTTGTTTGTGAGGGTGCGGGTCCTTTCGTGGGACCGCCTGTCGTTGCATGCCGAGTTGGCGGCGGGTTACCGGCAGGGGTTTGGCACCCAAACCTCGACCCAATACAGAGAGGATGGATGGGGCGACCTGCAGAAGATAGTCACCAGCCGTGCCATGAATGAAGGCCAGCTGAAACTGCAGGTGGTGCCCGTGTTTCACTACCGCTTGGGCAACCAGGAAAGAGAACGTCTCAGCTTGGATGTGTACCTCAATGTTGCCTCGGTGGCGTTTGTGCGCACCACGACCAATGTGTATGGCGAGAAGTCGTTGATGAGCAATGGCACGGAGTTGTACAGCCATACGGTGACGAACGATGTGGATTTGGCTGTGCGGACGCTTGATGCAAGTCCTGTTAGCGTTGGTTTTTCCTATTCGTTTTGAGGAGGGAGAGGGAGATAGTTGAGAGGGGATAGAGGGGATAGATGGGATAGATGGGATAGATGGGATAGTTTAGAGTTGATAGTTGATGGTTTAGAGTTAAAGGGTGGTTTGGGGGTGAGGGGATTGCTTGGGCAATCTTCTTTTTTGGTTGCATGATGGCGATAGTATAGGTTTTTTCTTAAATTCTAAATATTTATTTGTTTCATTTAAGAAAAAATGGTATATTTGCATTTGGAAAATATTATTGCTATTATGACTAAACAAGTACTTAAATATCTGTCATTCTTTCTTTTGTTTGTTGTCTGGGCTATGGTGAAACCTGCTGCGGCTCAAGATACAATTGCTTTTGTGGATGACAGCGTCATCTATATTGATTGTGACACCTTCCCTTCGGGTGTTATAAGGGACTATGTGGACCTTGACGGCAATACCGGCGATAGGTTCTATTCGGATATCAGACTTTATTTTGATGCAGGTGACACGTTGTTCCTGCGTGGTATCATTACCATGAGTGCCCCTAACGATTATATGTACGTCTATCAAGACGGAATCTGGGTGTACTATGCCTCAGGTGACACGTTGGATTGTATGCTCCTTGCTTCGCCGGCGATTATCGAATACTATTCGAATTCAACGCCCGTGGGAGACACCCTCACCCTGCACTTTGATCTTCACCGCAGCAATTGTAATAATGGCATTGGCACGCTCTATTCCTACAACATTTCTGCCACGACGGCTTCACTTGACTGGACTGCGGCCTCCTACTATGGGCCATTCCATCTGCAATACAACGACAGAGACACGGTGGTGAACTATCCTTTCTGCACCTTGACAGACTTGGCGCGTAACACCACCTATAATTGTTCGGTTTCCAGCGTGGCCGACATGAACTCAAGTGAATGTGTGCGATACTATTCCTTCATCACCGATTCCTGCATAGCGCATATTGAGTCGATCTCAGCCACCAATATTACCGATTCCAGCATCACCGTGTCGTGGGAAGGTCCGACGGGCTTTGACTATATAGTTAGTGACGGAACCACTACTGACACCACAGCCTTGCATACCTATACTTTCACGGGGTACCAGCCCATCAGCACCCATACGCTTACCGTCACGCCCGTGGTCGACACCTGCTGTACCGACTGTGCTTTCTCGTTGACGGCTACTACAAACTGCTATAAAGCCAAGGTGAGAGGCATCCGCCCGCTTATCGGCAACGACACCATCACCCTCACGGCCGATCATGCCGACGGTTACTTGTGGAGCACGGGAGCCACCACACAGTCGATAGAGGTGTGGCAGCCAGGTTACTATTCCTTGGTGGTCTATACCAATGGGGGCTGCACCGACACCCTGATGATAGGCGTGTCGAATGTGGAGCTGGACATTGACGTGGATGTACCCACCTATCTCTGTCCGGGCGAATCGACGAATGTGCATGTGGGACTCAGTTCGGAGGCCAACGTGCACGTCAACACCCTCGACCAAGCCACCTTGTCCGACCCCACGCGCATCTTCCTTCCCGACGGAGTGGATTGTGACCCCACGTCCGACCACGGATGTTCCTATCGTTCGGAGCTGGAATTCAATGGCTTTGGCAACTACCAGCTGATGACCGATGCCAACGACATCCGCTACGTGATGCTGAACATAGAGCACTCCTATATTGGCGACATCTATATCAACATCACCTGTCCCAACGGGCAGAATGCCGACATTCTACGATTCAGCGGCAACGGTTCCTCGAGCTGTACGCAACACATTGGGGCAGCCCATCGCGGTTGGGCCGATGGCAACAATTGCGGCAGTTGCTATCTGGGTGATGCCTACGACTATGAGGACAATGGTTATCCGTGTGACTCCACTAAACTCGAAAACAGGGCAGGCACGGGCTGGCGTTACTGTTGGTCCAACAATACCGAAGAGGGCTTCACTTATGCTGGGGGCGACGCACTCATCTATCGTTCTGCCAATAGAGACCCGGTGTTGTACAACTCGTTCGACTCGTCGAATGTGGCGGCAGGTACCAATTTCTATCACCCCGACCAGCCGCTGGATGCCCTGGTGGGTTGCCCGATGAATGGCACCTGGTATATTGAGGTCATCGACGGTTGGGGCATCGACAATGGCTATATCTTTGGCTGGGAGCTGGCATTGAATCCCAACAACTTGTCGCGCATGCTCTACCAACCCACGGTGGCTTCCGCCGACCTGTTGGGCGAATTTGCCACCCGCAACTCCGACACCACCTTCACCATCACCTGTCCCACCAACCTCACCGCCGATACCACCATCACCTACACCGTTCATTTCTACGACACGGCGGGCAACCAGTTCGACACCTCTTTTGCTGTCACGTTCCATCCCCGCTTTACCCGCACCTTCTTGGACACCATTACGGAAAACCAGCTGCCCTATACCATCTACGACACCACTTTCACCGATGCCATTACGAATGTGGTGTTGCGCCGCCCGAATGAGGGTTCGTGCGACAGCATCATCACCTACAGCCTCTTTGTCATCCCCAGCGGCTATTCCTTCCACGATACTACCGTCTGCGATGACCAGCTGCCATTGGTTTGGCATGGGCAGACCTTCACGGGGGCGGGCACCCAGAGTTTTATGCTGACCACCCCATATGGCGGCGACAGCACCGTCACCCTCACCCTGCACGTCAACCCCACCTACCATCTCACTTTCCCTCAGACCATCTGCAGCAACCAGACCTATACTTTCGAGGGTGCCCAGTATGCCGCCACAGGCACCTATACCCACACCCTCCACACCGCGGCCGGCTGCGACAGCGTCCGCACCCTCAACCTGACCGTCAACCCCGCCAGTATTGTTGACACCGTGGCCGATGAATGCGACCAGTTTACCTTCCGTGGTACCCTTTACACCGCTTCGGACACCGTCACGCTGACTAGTGCGGTCCCCAACAGCTATGGCTGCGACTCCGCCATGACCCTGTACCTCACCATCCGCAACTCTACTGACAGCAATATTATTGCTGAGGTTTGCGACAGCTTCTACTGGTTTGGGCAATATTTGACCAGCTCTATCACAGCACCCCTCTCCCATACGCTCACCAACAGCGTGGGTTGCGACAGCACGGTGCAACTGGTGAAGCTGGACATCTATCCCACGGTACGCTACAACGACACCGACACCATTTGCGCCAGCGAGATGCTGAATGGCTATACTTGGCGCGACACGATAATAAACAGCATGGAAGGGGGACTTTTCTCCTACACGCGGCAGGACTACCATGGCTGCGACAGCATCTACTCTCTCGACCTTTCGGTAATATCCACGGCCTATGGGTCGGTGTATGACACCATTGTGGAGAATCAGGCCGCCACATGGAGCTACAACGGCATTCCGGTGCCCCATGACACGGTAATGCTGGTGACCATCCAGCGCGTCTCGGGCTGCGACAGCATTGTCACCTACCACCTGAAGGTGTGGCCCAACGTGCAGCACACTTTCGACTCCACCATCTGCGCCAACCAATGGGACAGCTTTAGCTGGCATGGGCTCCAGGCAGCCAACACGCTTGTGTATGTTGGCACCAACGTCCACGGAGCCGACAGTACCGTTACGCTCCACCTGCACACCCTGCCCACCTATGACCTATCTTTCTACGACACGATTTGCAGCGACCAGTTCGTGACCTTTGAAGGCAATGTCTACTCCACGCCAGGCAGCCATCCTGTGGCCTACAGCACCGCCACTACCCCTCAATGTGACAGCATCCGCACCCTCCACCTGACCGTCTACAACACCTCTCTGGTGGACACCGTCGCAACGGTGTGCGACACCTTCTGGTGGTACGGCAGTTCTTACACGGTTTCCACGCTCGACACACTCAGCGGGCATTACACCAATGCCATGGGATGCGACAGCCTTGTGGCTTTGAACCTTACGATAAACCACAGTACCTCGGCGGTCTTTAACGACACCTGCGCTGAGAATTACCTGCCCAGGCAGCATATCCACATCATCACCTATAGCGACACCACAGGGGCCCAGATGGTTATCCCCAACGCGGTGGGGTGCGACTCGCTGATTACCTATAACCTCTATGTGTGGCGCAATGTTTTCGACACCCTCGACAGCACCATCTGCGCGAGTGCGTTGACCGGCTTCTCATGGAATGGGCAGTCGCCCACGCTGACACCCATGCCTGGCACAACCCCCGGACTTTTAGAACCGGTGATTACAGACACGCTGCATGCTACCATCCCCACGGTGCATGGAGCTGACAGTATCATCACCATGGTGTTGCATGTGAGACCAACCTATCAGCATGATTACTACGACACGATTTGCGACAATCAGGTCAGCTATTTCGTCGACAGCAGCTATGCCATAGCTGGCGACTACAGCCGTGCGGTGCTCTCTGCCGACGGCTGCGACAGTCTTGTCAGTCTCCATCTGACGGTTAATCCTACCTATACAGCCCAATTCTACGATACGGTTTATCTTGGCGAGACGGTTTATTTTGAGGGCAACGCCTACAACGAGCCGGGCATTTACACAGTTACCTATAGCAATCAGCTGGGTTGCGACTCATCGTTGGTGCTTAACCTTGCTGGCAAAAATATGATACCAAGGTCTGTTACCGACAGTCTCTGCCAGGGCGATTCGCTGTGGTTCTTTGACCGCTATTTGCGAGAAGCGGGCACTTATTATGACACCATTTTTACGGGCGATTTCTATAGGGGCGACACCGTGGTAGAGCTGAATTTGGTGTTGGTTGAGCCTCCTGTGCTCTCTATCGACACAACCCATTTCTGTGAGCCCGAGCCTTATTTCATCTTGGAGGGCAATGCCGATGTACCCTATTTCCTATGGTCCTCTATTCCCTATGACCCGACCCTCGACGGACACGAGTCGGACACCATCATACAGGTTTCGCCCACCGACAGCAGTTGGTATTATCTCTATGCCGACTATCGTCCTGACCCCTTATGTCCGGCCACGGACAGCGTGTTGCTGCCCCCGCTGACTAAGGTGACCGCCATCATAGAGATTGTGCCTCAGGCCATCACCCTCGACGAGCGCACCATCACGGCCTACAACCGCAGTACGGGCCGCTATACACGCCACCTGTGGTATATTTGGTATGATGGCGTGCAGGCCTTCACCTCCACCGACCCAGTGCTGAAGCTTGATGTACCCTCTTCGGTGGATAGTGTGCAGATTTCGCTGCAGGTGTTCAGCCACACCTGTGCCGACATCACCACGGTGGATGTGCCCATCCGCCGGTCGGGAATTTTGTTCCCCAATGTCTTCACTCCGACACAGAATCTCAACAATATCTTTACCGGAGTTGGCAAGGGCGTTATTGACTATGAGATATGGATATATGACCGTCGCGGCGATATTGTGTACCATGGTACGGACATCCACGAGGGCTGGGACGGCACCAAGGATGGCAAACCATGCTCACAAGGTGTCTACGTTTATTATTGCCGCTATAGCGACCAACTTATTCCTAACGGAGTTCAGACAACCAAGGGTACCGTCACACTCTTGAGGTAGAGTTGATCTTTATGTAGGTCAAGAATGATGTTTTTTGATGGCATTTGCAGCCATTCTTTGATAAAAGAAAGCACCGGTTTGGGCCGGTGCTTTCTATGTAAAAGAGGATTGGATGTAGATTAGTCCACTTTGATGGGTTGGATGTGCTCGTGGAGGAAAGCGCGAAGGTTCTCAATGGGGATGCGCTCCTGCTGCATGGTGTCGCGGTCGCGAATGGTGACGCTGTTGTCGGTGAGGGTGTCGTTGTCGACGGTGATGCAGTAGGGGGTGCCGATGGCATCCTGACGGCGATAGCGGCGGCCAATGGCATCTTTCTCATCGTACTGGAGCATGAAGTCGTATTTGAGGCTATCCATAATCTCGCGGGCTTTCTCGGGGAGGCCGTCCTTTTTGACCAAGGGAAGGATGGCTGCCTTGTAGGGGGCAAGGACTGCCGGAAGGCTGAGGAGGGTGCGGGTGGTGCCGTCGGGAAGGACCTCGTCCTTGAGGGCGTGGCTGAAGATGGCAAGGAAAGTGCGGTCAACACCGATGGAGGTTTCGATGACGTAGGGAGTGTAGCTTTCGTTGAGCTCGGAGTCGAAATATTGGAGTTTCTTGCCACTAAACTCGCTGTGTCGGCTGAGGTCGAAATTGGTGCGGCTGTGGATGCCTTCGAGCTCTTTGAAGCCAAAGGGGAACTCGAACTCGATGTCGGTGGCGGCATTGGCATAGTGAGCCAGTTTCTCGTGGTCGTGGTAGCGGTATTTCTCAGCCGGGATGCCGAGGGCAAGGTGCCAACGCAGACGTTCTTCCTTCCAATGCTTGAACCATTCGAGCTCGGTGCCAGGACGCACGAAGAACTGCATCTCCATCTGCTCAAATTCGCGCATGCGGAAAATGAACTGGCGGGCGACAATCTCGTTGCGGAAAGCCTTACCAATCTGGGCGATGCCGAAAGGAATCTTCATGCGGCCGGATTTCTGCACGTTGAGGAAATTGACAAAGATGCCCTGGGCAGTTTCAGGACGGAGGTAGAGGGTGTCGCTGTCGTCGATGACAGAGCCCATCTTGGTGGCAAACATGAGGTTGAACTGACGGACATCGGTCCAGTTGCGGGTGCCGCTGATGGGGTCGACAATTTCGAGGTCGAGGATGAGCTGCTTGAGGCCTGCCAGGTCGTTGGCATTCATGCACCTGGCATATTTCTCGCGGATTTCGTCAATCTGTTTCTGGTGTTCGAGGACACGGGCATTGGTGGTGACAAACTGCTGGCGGTCGAAGGCATCGCCGAAACGTTTGGCAGCCTTAGCACACTCCTTGTTGATTTTGTCCTCTATCTTGGCGATATGGTCCTCGATGAGGACATCAGCACGGTAGCGTTTCTTGGAGTCCTTGTTGTCGATGAGGGGGTCGTTGAAAGCATCGACGTGGCCGGAGGCCTTCCAAATCTTGGGGTGCATGAAGATGGCGGAGTCGATGCCGACGATGTTCTCGTGGTACTGGACCATGGCACGCCACCAGTATTGCTTGATGTTGTTTTTGAGTTCGGTGCCGAGCTGGCCATAGTCGTAGACAGCGGCGAGACCGTCGTAGATTTCACTTGAGGGGAAAATGAAGCCGTACTCTTTGGCGTGGGAGACGACTTTTTTGAAAAATTCTTCTTGGGTTGCCATATAATATAATGTTTATTTTCTTTTCTATGATTATGCAACTTCTATTTATTGCTTGTAATAAAAGTCTCTATTTCTTATCAAATTCAAAAATAAGCGTTTTACAATTTCTCTAATTCTTGATAAATAGGATATCCCTATTAGTCGAAAAACTTCCAGGTCATGCCGTAGAAGAGTCCGAATTGTTGGGCAGGGTAGTTGGGGATGATGCAGTAGGCGTTGGGCTCGAGGAAGGTGTTGAAGTGGCCGGCTTTGACGTAGATGGTGGCCCGTTTGATTTGTAGATTGAGGAAGAAATCGGCCCAGAGGTAATTGCCCACCTGCTCTTCATCCTGGCGGTAGAAAATGCCGAGGGTGGGGTCGTAGGCATCGGCATAGAACTTAGTGTGGTAGCGAAGGTCGAAGCCTGTTTGCACATGAAGGGAGCCATGGAAGACTTTAAAGTCGGTGTAGAGGGAATTCTTGCTGGCGAAGAGGGGCACGCGTATTTGCTCTTGGTTGCTGCTGTACTGGATATGCTGCTGCATGTCGAAATGGAGCCAGCTGGTGAGTTTTAGGTAAAGGTTGACCCTTCCTTGGAGGAGTAAGGCGCTACCGGCGGCTTGTATTGGCTGGTAGGTGAAGGTTCCTTCATTGAGGTCGACCTCTTTGAACCATACGTTGTGACTGATGTGATTGGCAGAAAGGTGGATGTCGAGTAGGTTTTGGAGGTGATAGTCGGCCTCGATTTTACGCACACCTACAGATTTGAGATTGGGGGAGATGGGGTTGGTTTTCCAATGGCATTGGGCAAAATAGATGAGTTCGGGTTGGTAGGCCTTGACTATGGCACGGAGGCTGAGGCTCTGTTTGGAGTTGCCCACGGTGTCGCGGAAGGGGAAGAGGAGGTGGGCATCGAGGTTGTACTCGGAGAGGTCGGGAGCGGCTTCGCCGTAGACGTTGAGTTCGGCGGCAGGCCAAGGACTAATCTCAACTCGGGCAAAAGGATAGAGCGCCACACGACGGATGAGCGAGTCGGTATAGTAGGCTGGGTTGAGTTGCAGCCAGGAGAGCTGCGGACGGATGCCGCCATAGAGCTTGAGGGCGTTGCGCCAACGGTGGTCCATATAGGCATCGTTGGTCCAGAAGAGTGAGGCAGAAAGCTGGTTGTAGAGGGAGGAGTCGACAACGGCATAACGGTATTTCTGTCGCTGGTATTCGAGTTCGAGACCGAAGACACCGGTATTGTAGATATGGGGGTCGTTGGGTTGGAGGGTGTCGTAACCGATGATGGAGTCGATGAGTTGATAGCGGGTGGCATAGACGGTGGAGTCGCGCAGGAGGGAGTCGAGGGTGACGGAGTCGAAATAGGTAACCTGCACGGTGGAGGTGTCGATGAGGGTGTCCACGTATTGCTTCTTGATGGGGCGATACCACTCGAATTGACGAACCGTATTGAACGACTGTTTGGCAAAGAGGACCACCTCGTTGTTGAAGCTCATGGTATTGGTGCTGACGATAGGAATGCCTGAGGTGTTGCGGAAGTTCTTGTTGTAGTAGGAGGAGGGACTGGAAAGACCACCATTTTCGCCCACTACCATGCGTTGCCAGATGACTCCAGCAGAGAGCTGGTAGCGGGCATCGCGAGAGTAGTAGTTGGTGTTGAAGTCGAAAAGGTGGTCGGTGGCAGAGCTATTGGAAAAGGAACCATCGGGGTTGATGAGGTGGTAGTCGAGGGCATAGTTCCAATGGTCGTTGATATTCTGGGTATGGGTGACGTGCAGCTGGTAGGATTGGTTGAGGGAACTGTTGTAGGAGAGGACTGCGTGGGGTGTTTGGGCTTGGTAGAAGGTGACGTTGCTGGGTGTTTTAGAGTAGCCAGGGTAGAGGGTGCGTTTGAAAGCAAGGCCTGGTGTGTTATTAAAGGAGGGGAAGATGGAATAGTGGGGATGTCCAATCTCGGAGACGGTGAGGTAGAAGTCGCCATTGAAGGCATCTAAGCAGTCGTGGAATTGGGTGCCCGTGATATGAAGAGCTGGATGGTCGATGGCCATGATTTTGACCTGCCCTGGAAGTCGATGGAACATGAAGACCGAGGATTGGAGCACGCTGTCGGGGGTGTCGACGTGGAATTCGATGCCAAGGACGGACCCTTCGGCAGAGGAGGTGTCGGAAGTGGAGGTGGAGTCGGGGAAGGAATTGTTCTGTTGAGTGGCGTTGGTGTTGAAATTGCGGGGAGGTAGATTGGAGATATTGGATAGGTCGCCAACCCTCCTCACCTGTCCCCATGAGAGTGAGGACAGGAGGAGCAGGGTCAACAGAAATATAAACTTTTTGTTATTCAAGATATCTTATTGGTTATTCTGGAGGAATCGCTCAAGGTCCATGGCGGCAACACAGCCTTTGCCAGCGGCCACGATGGCCTGACGGTAGTTGGGGTCGCAGACATCGCCGGCGGCAAAAACGCCGGGAATATTGGTGGCACTACTGGGGTTGGCCACTTTGATGTAGCCCTGCTCGTCGAGGTCAATCTGTCCTTTGACGAAGTCGGTATTGGGCTTATGGCCAATGGCCACAAAGAAGCCCGCAATGTCTATATGGCGCATCTCGCCCGTTTTGAGATTCTGGAGGTCGGCACCGGTCACTCCGTCGAGGTCGTTGCCGCAGATTTCTTTGGTGGTAGAATCCCAGATGACTTCGATTTTTGGATTGGTGAGTACGCGGTGCTGCATGGACTTGGAGGCGCGGAGCTCGTTGCGGCGGTGGATAAGGTAGACCTTGCTGCAGAGGGTGGAGAGATAGTTGGCCTCTTCGCAAGCGGTGTCGCCACCACCCACAACGGCAACCTCGAGCCCTTTGTAGAAATATCCGTCACAAGTAGCGCAAGCGCTGACTCCCTGGCCGTAAAGCTTCTTCTCGCTCTCAAGACCTAACCAGCGAGCGGAAGCACCGGTGGCTATGATAACAGCCTCGGCTTCAATTTCGTTGTCGTGGTCGTCGACAAGGTGGAAAGGACGCTTGGAGAAGTCGGCCTTGACGATATAGCCAGAGCGGACGTCGGTGCCAAAACGGAGGGCCTGCTGCTTAAGCTGAGCCATCATTTCGGTGCCAGAGATGCCCTCAGGATAGCCGGGGAAATTCTCAATTTCGGTGGTGATGGTGAGTTGCCCACCGGGCTGCATGCCTTCGTAAAGAACGGGTTTGAGGTCGGCGCGACCAGTATAGATGCCTGCGGTATAGCCAGCAGGGCCAGAACCAATGATAAGACAACGAGTGTGTTCCATTATTTGAATTGCTTTTGAGGGTTAATATTCTATTTTTTGTGCGATTATAAGTTGTTTTTCACTTGCGTGGTGGGTTGAACTTTTGCCTTCTTTTTGACTAAAGAAAAGTAAACCAGATAAGCAAGTCCTACGACGATGACGATGGCCTGCTGAGAAGCCCAGAGAAGCCAACCTGCGGCAAGACCGACGGTTTGGCCGATGCCATAGAGGGCGAGGGCTTCCATGACCAAGGCAGGATAAGCGCCGAGGCCTCCTTGTGAGATGGTCATGCCGATGGAGCCGAAGAGGTAGAGCACAAAGGCTGCTCCGAAACCGAGATCTGCCGTTTCGGGGAAGGCCTGCAGGATGACCACGCCGCCAGCGATGTAGAAGAGATAGATGAGAATGCTGTGGAGGATGAAGAGCACCATGGAGCGAGGGGAGAGATGGAAGATGCTTTTGAGTCCGTCGAGTCCGCCCTGGATGATGTTGTCGATTTTGCGGAAGGGCTTGAACTTGATCATTTTGTTGCGCAGCAGCCTATAGAGAACCACTATCAGGACGATGGCGGCAATTAGGACGATGGCTACTGTGGCAAGTCCGGGGAGTCCTTGGCTTTTTTGTTGAAGGACATCTACGAGCCACTCTTTGGCCTGGCCGTACATGAAAAGAAGGCCGATGAGGACCACCACGCCAAAGGCAAGGATGTCGAAGCAACGCTCGGTGACTACCGTGCCGAGGGATTTCTGGACGGGAATGTTGTCGGAGGTGCGCAGGAGGGCGCAGCGAAGCACTTCGCCTAAGCGGGGGAAGGCTAGATTGGCCATGTAGGTGACCACCACGGCGCCAAAGGTGTTGTTGAGGCCGGGACGGTAGCCCATGGGCTCATAGAGTAGCCGCCAGCGGAGTGCGCGGACGAAATGGGCCAACATCACACAGAGCATGACCATGGCCACCCAGAAGTAGTTGGCGTGGGTGAAGGAGTCCCAGATGGCTTGCTTCTGTTCGGCATCCAGTTTCAACAGAAACCAATAAATGAAAAAAAAGCCTATTCCAAGGAAAACAATCAGTTTGATGATGTTGCCCAGGAGGCTTTTCTTAGGGGAAGTAGCGGCTGTGGTTTCTGGCATAAAGTATTAGCGAAGTTTGTTATTTACGGGGAAAATGACTGTGGGGTGCCATTGTTTGGCTTCCTCGAAGTCCATGAGGGCATAAGAGGCAATGATTATGAGGGAACCAACAGGGGCTTTGTGGGCAGCGGCTCCATTGAGGCCGATAACGCCTGAACCACGTTCGCCTTTGATGGCATAGGTGTGGAAGCGTTCGCCGTTGGTGATGTTATATATGTCAACTTGTTCATTCTCGATAATGCCCGAAGCTTCCATCAAAGCTTCGTCTATTGTGATGCTGCCGATGTAGTCAAGGTTGGCTTCGGTGACGGTAACTCTATGAATTTTAGACTTTAAGACGTTAACCAACATGTTACAATTTTTTTGCAAAGATACGTTTTATTTTTAAATATATATATATTGTTGTCAGACTTCCCCTTGGCTTGTTTTTAGAACTTGATGATGAGGCTGATAAGGAGGAAGACGAGGAAGCAATAAAGAATGATTTTGGTGCCGGAGATGGGCTTCATGTAGTTGGGGTCGGAGATGTCGAAACGACGCTTGATTTTGATTTGGTGCTTGGCGGCTCGGTATTTGTCGGCAAGGGTGTTGTCGTCGACGGCAGGTAGCTCGCCTTTACCCTCTTCGGGTTGTGCTTTGGTGTCGACACCGTTGACAAAACGGGGCTGATAGTTGAACTTGGGCATCTCGCGTTTGCGGAAAAGGTCGCGCCAGGTGAGCTGGGACGATTTAGCGCGTTCCTCACGTTCGAGGTCTTTGACGCGTTGTTCAAAATACTGGAGCTCTTCGTCGGAGGAGACTCCGCTTTTGGCGGTGTTGCCAGCTTCGGCTTCTTTTCTTTCTTGCTCGATGGCATATTTCTTTTTCAGGGCCTCCCATTTCTCCTTCTCGGGGTCGTAGAAACGAGGCTCATAGTGAAAACGGCGGGGTTTGTCGACTTCAAACATGACTGTTGTTGTATTTACTTTTCGGTTATAACGGCGTTCATGGGTACGTCAAATTCTTCCGTCGGAACAAGCTCTACCATCTGGAAATTGAAGGCAACGCCGACTTTGTATGCGTTGGGAGTGCTCTTGAGCAGGCGGTCGTAGAAACCACGGCCACGGCCCATGCGGTTGTTGTGACGGTCGAAGGCAACGCCGGGTACAATAATCATTTGCACGCTATTGAGGTCGGTAAATTCAGGACCCGTAGGCTCTCCTATTCCGAACTGTTCCCCCTCTTTGAGGCATTCGGGACCCGTGTATTGGCGGAGACGGAGGTCGTCGCCATCGACACAAGGGAGGAGGAGGGTCTTCTGCTGGTACCAGCGGTTGACGAAATCGTGCGTCTGCACCTCGTCTTCCATCGACCAATAGAGTAGAATGGTCTGAGCATCACGGAATTGTGGCAGTTGCTCCACCTGCTGCATAATGGGAATTGAGCGACTGCATTTTTCACAAAAAGGGACGGCTTTTTTAGCCGCCCTTATTTGTTTGCGTAATTCTTTCTTGTCCATAGACTAAGATAGTATGCTTGGAATGTAAGCTTGGTAGCGTTAGAAAGGAAGGTCCTCTTCGGGTTTGAGGGGAGAGGCAAAGGGCTGTGTGGCGGCAGGGGCGACCTGCTGGGGTGCGGGTTGCTGAGGAGCGGCGGGATTAGGAGCCATGGCAGGCTGCATGGGAGCGGCAGCAGGAGCAGCGGCAGGCCAAGGATAACCGGCAGCCTGAGGAGGCATCTGGCCAGGGACGTAGCTCTGGATGCGGGTGCAACGGAGGTCGGTATACCAACGGTCTTGATATTCGCGTGATTCAGGGGTGAAAGAGACGATGACGGGGCTGTTGAGGGGTATGCTGTTGACCATGGCAAGACGGTCTTCGCCAAAGGTATTGAAAGCAACGGTGCGAGGATATTCGCCATCAGTTTCTATAACAAAGGTGCTTCTCACCCAAGGACCGCGTGCACTTTCGCCACGTACTTCGGGCATAATCTTGATTAACTTGCCGGATATTTCCATAGTATGTTTTTTTTATTATTAATATTCAAAGAATTATAGCAATCGATGTGAGTCGATTTAGTCTACAAAAATAATAAAATATTTTGGAAGAGCGATAAAAAGTTTTCAACATGACTTTGGGTTGGCTGGATTTAGAGTTATCAAGCCATCAAAGGGGGTTAGCGGCGAGTTTGTCGGTTGAAGACAAGGATAAGGGTGAAGGTGATGATGACCATGGCACCGATGACACACCAGAAGGCGGTTACGTTGGTGATGAATGGGAAATCGATGTTCATGCCAAAAAGGCCGGTGACCACGGTGAGGGGAAGCAGGACGGCGTTGAAAATGGTGAGCAATCGCATGATGTCGTTGGTGCGGTTGGTCTGCAACGAGTCGAAGGTGCTGGAGAGACCTTCGACCAACTCGCCATAGTCTTCAATGGAGTCGAACATCTTCTGATACTGGTCTAAGATATTGCCCCAGTAGTCTTCCATGTCGAGCACTTCGGGGTCGACAAAGCCTTTGATGGCACCTCCCTCAAACATGTGGAGCACACGCAGTTGTGGTTTGAATGAGGTGTTGAGCATGATGATGTTGCGTCGGGTGACGGAGATGAGCTCGATGATGCTACGAGCTTTTTTGTTGAAGATGTCGTAGTTGATGAGGTCCACTTCGGCACCAATGCGCATGATGAGGGTGTAAGTCTCTATCATCAGGCGGTCGAGGATGGTGTAGAGGAGGATGTCGCTCGAGGCGAATTTCTCCTGTGCGTCTTCGTCTTCGTCGCGCAGGTCTTCCTGCATCTCTTCAAAGAGTTTTTTGACCACCCAATGCGACTTGCCGATGGTGATGATATAGTCCTTGCCCCAGAAGATTTTCACCTCCCGGATGCGGATGAACTGATTGCCTTTGTCGAAATAGGGAAAATGCAGAATCAGGAAGTAGTAATCGTCATATTCGTCTATTTTTGGCCGCTGATTGGAACTTCGGCAGTCCTCAATGTCCAAGGGGTGGAACTGGTAGTCCTCAAGTAGGTAGCGATAGTCGTCCTCGCTTGGATTGGTGATTTGCAGCCATTTAATAGACTGATACTGAATGGTCTCAATCATGTGGTGTTTCCCTTTCAGTTGTTACGATCACTATGTGGTCTGGATTCTACATTCGTTTATTATGTTTAAAGGTTTCAGTTTGCAAAAATACGAATTTTTTTTGAATAAGCGAAAAAAAGGTTACTTGCAATGGGTGCGGCCACCGTTGAGGCCAATACCGACCTGCAGGTTGAGGGTGAAGCCTTGGGGTGCGCCTACAATGGTTTTAAAGTTGTTGTAGGTACCATATAAACGGACATCGATATAGGCTTTGCTATGATCGGCATTGTAGTAGTCGTTGTTTAATCCCCAGAATGAGACTTGGTTGTGGAAGATGTGGTTATAGATGATGCCGAAATGGAAGCAGCCATTGCCGGAACCCATGGAGCTACCCTCGTCCTCGGGGGTGTAGTAGTAGCCTAACAGACCAAAGCCAACAAATGGGGTGAGACGGGTTTTGTTGTTGTCGACAATAGAGTAGCCACAGTATCCAAATAAACCGAGTGTGATTAGTGGGTCTTCGCGGTAAAGGTCGTTGTAGTCGTTGCGGACATTGGGGGCATCTTTGCGGCATTTTGAACCTCCCATATAGATGGTGCTGCCAAAGAGAGCTCGTTTGTATTCCAACTCAAAATTGAAGGACATGCCAATGCCGGGTCTGAAATAGTCGTTGAGTTGGCCACCTGTGTAATGGTATCCGAGGTCGAAGGCCATACCCCATGCAAAGGGGGCATCAACGAAGCCATAGGGGGTTGTGGGGAGGGATTCGTTGAGTCTTTCTTTGATTTTGTTCTGCCAGCGATGGAGAGCGGCTGTGTCGGTGCCGTAATTGGTTTCAAGTTCAATCCGGCGCACATCGTCACCCAGCATCCGCATGTTGTTATCCAAAAGTTGTCCGTGGCTGAAAATAGAACTATCCTGCAGTTTGCCTTCCAGTCGGCGACGGTAAACCTCCACTAAGTCGAAGATGCATTGGTTGTACTGTAGCAATTGATCGCTTAGGTAGTTGGTGTCTACCCATGAGTATTCGGAGGTGGTATAAGCGTAGGCAACGGGCTTGTTGTATTGAACACCGTCTACTTCCTGAGATTTGTTTTCTATTCCCATGTAGTATTCGAGGTGCGAGACCTGTTTCTCGATGGCGGTGTTGGGGGTGAAATCGTTCCAAGTGAGAGGCCCCATCTTCCAAGTATGGACGTTTTGGGCTTGAATTTGACTAATAAATAAGATACAAAGTGCTGATAGTAAAGTAATTTTCTTCATGTTAGTAGAACTTTTTATCGCTTGCAAATATACTATTTTTTTCAAAGGTATTGTTTTTTTTCTTGATATACCTAAGGTGATGCCATTGGGCAATTGTCTTATGCCCTTTCAGGGGGCGTATTTTGTTACGTTTTGATTCGCCCAAGGCGTTGCCGTTGGGCTAAATTTGTTGTGCCCTTACAGGGCGTTATCTGAATCCTGCTGTTTTATCCAAGATGTTTCCCTTGGACGAATGAGGTTTTTATATGAGGCAGCTTCCTTTAATTCGATATTGAGAGCGCGTGCTTTCTGCACGCTCAGATGTATTCGATTGATAACTACCACACTATAAGTGCGGGGATATTGAGAGTTTGCCTCTCGAGGCAATTTGTAGAAGCTTCTTATTATTAATTGCTTGCAATTATAACTTCCTATTTCTAGTTATTCAAGATATGCAATTATATATTCTCTCATTCTCTAATTCTTGATTAATAAAACAACCTCCAATCGTATAAACAAAAAAACCACCTCGTTTGTGAGGTGGCTTTTTCTTATAGAGTAGGCTTGGCGTTATTTACGCTCGCCTTTGGCAGCATTGTAGAAAATCTTGAATGCGCCTGTGTTACGCAGTTCTTCCTTAATGTCGCTGATAAGGCCCATACGGGTGTCCTTGTCGGCTTTGATGGAGAAGGTTACGAAAGGACGGTCGGCTTCGACACGGCTCTGAAGTTCGGTTTCGACAAACAGAGGAATGTCGGAAACCTCAGAAATCATGTCGTTGAGCTGAATACGGCTTTCGGTACCGTATTTCTTCTGGTATTCGCCTTGCATGGGGATACCCACGTTGATATAGCTTACCAGGCTCTTCTTTTCCAATTTAACAGTCTCGGTAGCCTTCGGAACATGAATCGTCACATACAACGAGCTTTCACGCATTGTGGTGATGGTCATGAAGAAGAACAGGAGCATGAAAATAATGTCGGACATCGAACCCATATTGAGGGCAGGAGTCTCTTTTGCTTTTTTTCCAGTAAATCTTGCCATTATTTTTGCTCTCCTATTTTAGTAGGCTCGGCTTCGGAGATAGCAACAGGTATTGCTTGGTCGATAGCGTCGAGCTGTTGGTCATTAAGGTCAGAATACTTCTTGCCGAATCTCTCACGAGAGAGTTCGTCACGCATCTCATTGATTGCTGCAGTCAATTCGTTTTGGACAGCCAGATACATATCATATGAGGTACCGCGGTCGTTCTGAAGAGAGATAACACCTTTGGAGACATCCATTTTTCCCAGCAGGGGGATATCGAGCTGTGTCTTTTCAGGCAGGTTGGGATCGTTGTTAGGATTCCCAAGGAATTCCTTGGCACGGTCCTTCAGGTCATGGATGTCGCCAATTTCGCCGTTGAACAAAATACGGTCGGCGTAGTTGATCTTGACGCTGAAGATGTTTCTCTCCTTAATCTCAGGTTTGTCCTTTTGATCCTTAGGCAGGGGTGGGGGCAAACGACGCGCAATACCCTGATCTGTATTGATGTTGGAGACCAACAGGAAGAAGGCCAACAACAAGAACGAGATGTCGGACATTGAGCTGGTGTTGAGACCAGGTGTTTTTCTTCCCATAGTTAATTATTTTTTCTTGAATGATTTAGCAATCTCTGTGTAGAGGATAGCGCAGGCGGCACCGATGACGAGGATGTACACCAGGTAGCAGAAAGCACCAATCCACTTAGAGGTGGTTTCGGTTGCACCATATCTATCCAGCATAGAGGCAGGAATGTCGCTGCCTTTGGAGATGAGGTACAGCACAAAGATTATTGCAACAATCGCAATCAGGCCGATGAAGAACTTCAATAGTTTGCCTTTCTCGGCCATACCTTTGAACATGAAAATGAGTGCAGCAATAATGGAAATGGCAATCATGGCAACCAGGACAAAGAAGACGATGTCCCATAAGCCAGAGCCGGGGTTAGTTTCAGCATTGAGGGCGAAGAAGAATGCGAAGACCGCACACAGCACGCCTATCAGCAGCATCACTAAGGTTAATAATTTATCAGTTTTCTCTTTCATAACAGTTTAAGGATTTACGTTTTAAAAAATAATGTAATTAGATATTCCTTATAACTATTATTTCTTGTTCTTAACGAGGATGTCCATGAAGGTGATAGAACCATCTTCCATCTGGGCAACGAGGCTCTCGATTTTGGTAAGGATATAGTTGTAGAAAATCTGAAGAATGATAGCGGCGATAAGACCAAAGATGGTGGTCAACAGAGCAACCTTCATACCACCAGCAACAACGGTCGGGCTGATGTCACCAGCAACTTCGATATCATCGAATGCCTGGACCATACCAACAACGGTGCCAAGGAATCCGAAGGAAGGAGCCAGGGCGATGAACAGGCCAATCCAGGTGAGGTTATTCTCGAGGCGGGCCATCTGGACACCACCGTAGGAGGTAACGGCTTTCTCCACATTGTCAAGACCTTCGTCGATGCGGTCGAGGCCCTGATAGAAGATAGAAGCAACAGGACCACGGGTGTCGCGGCAGAGTTCCTTAGCGCCATTGTAGTCGCCCTTCTGGACTTTCTCTTCAATGCCCTCAAGGAGTTTCTGCACATTGGTGGTAGCCATGTTCAGGTAGAGGATACGCTCGATAACGAGAGCCATACCGAAAATAAGGCAGAGGAGCACAGGGGTCATCCAACCTGCACCACCCTGGATGTACTTCTCTTTCAGTACCTGGTGGAAGGATTTGTGCTCTTCGGCAACTGCGGGAGCTTCTTCGGCTTCGGCGGGTTGCTCTGCGACGGCGCTGTCAACAGGTGCAGCTGCGCTGTCGGCAATCTGCTCGACTTGTTCGGTGGCGGGCTGGTCGGTGGCGGCTGCCTGATTCTGAGCCATGACACCATTGAGATTGGTGAATGTCAATAAACCAATGATTGACATCAAAGCAATTACTTTTTTCATGATTTAATTTAATGAATTGATTATTAATTAGTTAATTTGCTTACATTTAGAATCATTATTTCTGCAAATATACGCTATTTTTCGGAAACAAAGAATTTTTATTTGTTTTTTTTATTTTTTCCTATCAAAAAGTGCTTCCATCAGTTCTTCAAGTGGTTTCTTGCATGTTTTTTCCACCCGTATGTCCTCCAGTTCCTGTTGTGCAAGGTCGAATTCTTTCTGTATGGCCTCTTCTACATATTGACGGATTCCTATCTGGGCGTATATTTCAAGCACTCGCTTCACTTTGCATTCGCTGTCGGACGGTGTAGAAGCGAAGAGTTGTTGAAGCTCTTGTTTTGTCTCTGCATTGGCCAGCTCAAGGGCTTTCAGGATAAGGTATGTCTTCTTGTTGTCGCGTATGTCCTGTCCGGTTTGTTTGCCGAAGACGGCCACATCTCCATAGCTGTCCAGCAAGTCGTCTTGAAGCTGAAAGGCCAACCCCAGGTGGATGCCGAAATTGTAGAGGTGCTGCACATCCTCAGGCGTTGCGTTGGCATACATTGCACCAATCTTGAGCGCCCCAGCCAGAAGCACAGCGGTCTTAAGGCGTATCATCATGAGGTAGTCGGCGATAGAAACATCTTTCTGATGCTCGAAATTCATGTCGTATTGTTGCCCCTCGCAAACCTCGATGCCTGTTTCGTTGAAGCAGTTGAGAATCTCTTGTAGGTGTGGGTGAGGCTGACGGAGGAAATAGCGCCAGGCCATGGCATACATCGTGTCGCCTGAGAGGATGGCCGTGTTCTCGTCCCATTTGCAGTAGACGGTGGGCTTGCCTCGGCGCAGGGGCGATTTGTCCATCAGGTCGTCATGCAGGAGGGTGAAGTTATGGAAGGTTTCGATGCCGATGGCGGCATAGCGTACTTGTTCTATATCGCCGCCAAACATCTGATTGGCAGCCAGCAGCATCATGGGCCTGATTCTTTTTCCGCCCAGACGCAAGGTGTATTCTATCGGTTCGTAGAGCTGTTTGGGCTCATGGATGAAAGATTCTTCGTCAAAGATTTGTTTGACTTTTTCCAATAGTTTTTGCATAATGTTTCGTTTAGAATGGATAATTTATTCCGAAATTGAGAGCTAAGATGTCCCAGTCCCAATGCTTTGCAAACCAACGTTTTCCTTCCTCGTAGTTGGGGTCATAGAAAGGTAGGGCAAGGTCAAGACGCACGGTGATGACCGATATCTTGGCTCTTAGTCCAAAGCCGGCATCTACCGCCAAGCCCTGAAGTATGGACATGGGATTGAATGTGTAGTTATTATTTTCGGGTAAGACATTGGCGTAGGTGTCGATGCCCCAGTCGTCCCAGTCCCATACATTGCCGATGTCGGTAAAGAGGGCCCCTTCGAAGATGCCGAAGAGGGGGAAGCGCTCCTCGATATTAAACACCAGCTGAATGGGGGCGATGCCCAAAGCATAGTCGGAGAAGAAGCGGGTGGACAACCCTGGTCCTAAGTGACGTAGAGCCCAGCCGCGCATGGTGGTGGAACCTCCGCCAGAGAACATCTTTTCGTAGGGAACGGTAACCGACTGGCCATATGGTAGGGCAAAACCTCCCAAGGCGCGGAGAACCAAAGTGCTTTTGTCGCCATGGTAGAGATACTGCTTAAACTCTCCTTCCAGCCTAAAGTATTGCGAGAACTCAATTCCATCTTCGTTTTCATATCTACTCGGATTCCTGCCCATCAGATTGGCAACTCCGTTCAGCAGATTGCCGGCAGTCTCCACGGAGAAATGCAGGTAGGCAAAGTTTTGTCGTTTGGATAGGTTCTGGTTGGTGTAGGTGAACTCGTAGTGGGTGTTCAGTAGCACAAAGTCGAGGGTTTGATAAGCAAATTGGATGTCGTGCGTCAGTTCGGCCAGGTGTATGTAGTATTGGTCACCCGAAATAATCTTGGAGAAAGAGAGATTGATGGGCAGAAATTTGTGTTGGATGTTATTGTTGTGGTTCCAGGTGTAACCAAAAGAGCCTCCCCATCTTACCCGCTCCAACTGGATGTCGGAATAAGTGGTGCCGAGGTCCTCGTCGTTGATAGGAACTTTGATGTTGCGGAAAATGTAGTCATAGCCCAGCTGAATGAGTGTGTGGGGTTTGATGCTCTGCCAGACGATATTGCTGCCAAATGGGGCCACGAAACTCGGCAGGTCGAGCGAGGCCGTCACGTCGCTTTCAAAATTAGCGAAAATGTCGTAGAACGTATTTGACTTGGAGGAGAATACCTTCTTGGGAAAGTCGAAAACAAGGTCACCCTTGAGGCTGAAGCGTTCAGCACCGCCAAAAAGGTTGTTGTTCTCATACCCCAGGGTTGTACCGATGCCCAAGTTTCCGCTGGTGAGGAAGTTATCTTCGTTGGAAGAGGTGCCTAAGTCGGAGGCATTGGTCAACTCGAAGGAGAGGCTGACGCGGTGGCGACGACTGTTCAGCAGGCGGATGCGGGCATCCAGCAGGTGGAGCGAGTCGCTGCTCTTGGGCGATTCTTCAAAGCTGATGTCGACATATTTAAAGTTGTGGAGTCCCAGCAACGAGTTGGAGGTGTTGGTGGATATCTGTGTCCTGTAGGACATGCCGGGAAAGATGAACAGCTGTCGGCTGATGGCCTTAGGCGAGGGGGAGATGTCGCCTTTGTGGATGAAATAGAGGTCGGAGAAGCCTCTTAGGTGCTTGTATTGGTAAACCAGCGTGTCGAACAACCGTTCGCGTGGGGCGAGCGCGGTGGAAACATTGGGGTAGATGTATATGTCGCCGATGTGGTATTTGTGCAACACGCTGTTGCCTTCCTTGCCCTCGGCATTCTGTGGGATGCGGACAATCAGCAGGATGCCCATTTTTTTGTCGTCGTAGGTGGTGTCGACGAGGAAGTGGACCATCTCGTTGTTGGCATAGTAGTATCCTTGGTTTTTCAGGTTGTTGACTATGCGTTGCTGTTCTTGGGTCAGGAGGTCTTGGTCATAGTAGTCGCCCACTTTCAGCAGCGACTCCTCTTTCCATTGCTGCAGGAGTGCGTTGATGTCCTCCTGGCGGCTGCGGAAAACCACCTCGTCGATGGTCTTTCTGCGCGAAGCCACCACTTTGTAGGTGACATCCACAAAGGCGTTGCCCCTGTGGTTGGTGTCCACCGTTACGGTGGAGTTAAAGCTGCCTTTGGTCTTGAGCAGCGTGTTCAGCTGAGCCGCCGTTTGTATGGCCGCGCGGCGGTTATAGATGACAGGGGGCTCGCCCACCTTGTGCCACAGTTTGCCCCAAAACGAACTGTCGTTGGGATTGGGTATGCAGTAGACCATCCGTTTCAGCGGCAGGAAGGCAATCTTGCGGTTGGGCTTCTGCAGGTAGTACTGTGATGCGTTAGCAAGTGCGTCTTTAATCTCTGAGGTCACCGCCGAGCTGTCCGCCATGCTCATTTCAATCTTGTTTTTATGTAGCACACGTTGGTCTCCCTGCACATACTTGTCCACATTGCACGATGCCAACCCCATGCAGCCATATATAATTAGAACAATATATATAATTCTGCTCCTATGCTCTTGCCGTATTTCCAATTTGCAATAAACCTCCTTACATCTTTTTAATGAACCCATTCACCACCGAAAGGATTTTATCTGCCGATCCGAGATTCTCATCCAGATATTGGGTGCAAACCTGGGCAGACTTATCATATTGTTCTTTGTCGTTGAGCAACCTGTCAAGAATCTGTTGCAGCTGGGGATACTGGCTGTAGGCGAAACCACCGCCCAGGGCTATGATATCCTTGGCCTCTTTGAACTTCTGATAGTTGGGACCAAAAACAACCGGTTTTCCAAAAGTAATGGCCTCCAACGTGTTGTGTATGCCTCTGCCAAATCCGCCACCTATGTAGGCCACATCGGCATAGCGATAAAGCGAAGAGAGGATGCCAATGGTGTCGACGATGAGTATCCGCGAGCCTGCAACCCTCTGTGTCATTTGGGTGTAGCGGGTGCAGTTGTTCTTGCCAAAGAGGTTGACGATAGCGTTGATGTGGCTCTCCGAAATAACATGTGGGGCCAAAATCAGCGTAAGCCTCTCGCCATAGTGGTCGTAGAATTTCTTTATGTTGGTTTCATCGGGTTCCCACGAGCTGCCGGCCAGCAACACCTTGTTGCCTGGGTGCTGACTTAGGAAATCCTCCACCTCGGTGAAACGGCAGGACTCTTGTGCGATGGCGTGCACGCGGTCAAAACGGGTGTCGCCCGCTATGGAAACCGAGTCGATGCCATGGCTTTTCAGCAGTTGCATCGACTCTTCGTTCTGCACGAAGATGTGGGTGAAACATTGTCCGAGACTTTTCAAAAACCAACGTCCGTAAGGCTTGAAGAAATACTGGTTGGGCCGGAAGATAGCGGAGAAAATAACGGTAGCAATCTCCCGTTGGCGCAACTGCTCCAAATAATTGAACCAGAAGTCGTATTTGACAAAAAACACCACCGTGGGACGCAGCAGGTTGACAAATCGGCGGGCGTTGGCTCGGGTGTCCATAGGCAGGTAGCAAACAAAGTCGGCCTCGGGATAATTCTTTCGCACCTCGTAGCCGCTGGGGGAGAAGAACGTAACGCAGATACGGTAGTCGGGATGCATCCGGTGGAACAGCTCCAACACAGGCCGTGCCTGCTCAAATTCGCCCAACGAGGAGGCGTGGAACCAGGCCGTGTTGTCCTTACCAACAGGAGCCACCGACAGCCGTCCGAAAGTCTCCTTCCAGCCCTCCACCATCTGGCGGGCCTTAGTGTTGAAAAGGGCCGCCACCCGCACGCCCAAGGCGTAGCATTGTATCCCTAAAGTGTATAATAACCTCATCGAAATGTAGTTTAACTTTCCATCCTATCAATTAACCCTATCTTATTATTTTCCAGCTGTCTAATAAAAATAAATATCATGTGCCTGTCTTCCCTTCAACGGAAACATCCAGCACAGTTTCAGCGTGTACAGCATGTCAAAATAGCGGTTGCCATCCTTGCCTTGCAACCCCAAATAGTGGTCGATAGTATAGTCGCGTGTCGACCGGCTCCAGCATTGCTGCACGTTCAGCTCCACATAAAAGTTGATGAGGTTGGCGTGGTTGCTCATAAACCAAAATCCGATGCCTTCGCCCAAGAGGAACCCTTGGCGTTGGTGGTCGTATAGCAAGGCATAGTCGCCCTCCACTTGTGGTGCCGTTGCCTTGTTGGGCTTGAAAATGGTCTGCTGCAGCATGTAGCCACCCTGCAGGCGGGCAAAGATGCCCGAGTTGGGATTCTTATCGGGCTGGAGGGGGAAAATCTTGCCCACGCCACCCATGAAACCCAGGCCGCGGTTGTAGCAGGTCACCACGGCATCGGAGCCTCCGGTGCCCACCACAATACTGTCTCTTGAAAACACCGACCCCATGCGCTCTATCCTGTTCAGCAGGTTGTTGTTGCCCATCCACAGGTTGCCGTCAAGAGTCACCAGCCAGTTGCTTTTGTATTTATACAGGCCGTTGATGCCGTAATCCATCCACGGCCCCTTGTAGAGGCTGGCCATTGTGGCACGTTGGCTGCGCATGCCGTCGGGCGCGGTCTCAAACGAGCCTAATGTCGACGGCATCTTCACCCCGAAGTTAAACCCCACGATGTGGCACTCTATCGTGTCCTGCTTGAGGTCAATCTGTGCTTGTGCCGGCAGGTTTCCAAGCCAAACGAAAAGACCCACAAACAACAGCCGGTGAAATATTTTTCCCTTGATATTCATCAATATGATATTAATTTCGTAATTTTGCAGCCCCCAAAGTTAGGGCCCATTCAAGTTGCAAAAATACGCAATTTATTTGATAACAACGAAAAAAATAAATAAAAAATAAACATCTATATGGCAAAAGATTTTGTAAAGCGTTCCGAAAACTATTCCGAATGGTACAACGAGTTGGTAGTACGTGCCGACTTGGCCGAGAATTCTGCCGTCCGCGGCTGCATGGTCATCAAGCCCTACGGCTATGCTATCTGGGAGAAGATGCAGCGTGCTCTCGACGACATGTTCAAGGCAACCGGTCACCAAAATGCCTATTTCCCCCTCTTCATCCCCAAGTCGTTCCTCAGCCGTGAGGCCGAGCATGTCGAAGGCTTCGCCAAAGAGTGTGCCGTGGTCACCCACCACCGCCTGATGAACAACCCCGACGGCAGCGGTGTCGTCGTCGACCCCTCCGCCCGCCTCGAGGAGGAACTCATCGTCCGCCCCACCTCCGAGACCATCATCTGGAGCACCTATAAGAACTGGATCAAGTCCTACCGCGACCTCCCCATCCTCTGCAACCAATGGGCCAATGTGGTTCGTTGGGAAATGCGCACCCGCATGTTCCTCCGCACCGCCGAGTTCCTATGGCAGGAGGGCCACACCGCCCATGCCACCCGCGAGGAGGCCGAGCAGGAAGCCCGCCGCATGCTTGAGGTCTATGCCGACTTTGTCGAGAACTGGATGGCCGTGCCCGTGGTTAAGGGTGTCAAGTCGCCCAACGAGCGTTTTGCCGGAGCCCTCGACACCTATTGCATCGAGGCCATGATGCAGGATGGCAAGGCCCTGCAGGCAGGCACCTCTCACTTCCTGGGACAGAATTTTGCCAAGGCCTTCGAGGTGCAGTTCCTCAACCAGCAGAACCAGCTCGAATACGTCTGGGCCACCTCGTGGGGAGTCTCTACCCGTCTGATGGGAGCCCTCATCATGACCCACTCCGACGACAACGGCCTCGTCCTGCCCCCCAAGCTGGCCCCCATCCAGGTGGCCATCGTCCCCATCTGCAAGAATAGCGAGCAGATGGCCGAGCTCGACGCCCACATCGCTCCCATCATCGATGCCCTCAAGGCCAAAGGCCTCACCGTCAAATACGACAACCGCACCGAGTATAAGCCCGGCTGGAAATTCAACGAGTATGAATTCAAAGGCGTGCCCGTACGCCTCGCCATCGGCCCCCGCGACCTCGAGAACGGCACCTGCGAAGTCTGCCGTCGCGACACTCTGGAGAAAATCACCATGCCCATCGAGGGCATAGCCGACCATGTGCTCGGCCTCATGGAACAGATACAACAGAGTCTCTTCCAACGTGCCGCCGACTTCCGTGCCGCCAACACCCGCAAAGTCGACACCTGGGAGGAATTCCAAACCGAGATAGAGAAGGGTGGTTTCCTCCTTTGCCATTGGGATGGCACCACCGAGACCGAAGAGCGCATCAAGGAGCTCACCAAAGCCACCATCCGCTGTATCCCCTACGATGCTCCCGCCGAGGAAGGCCGCTGCATCCTCACCGGCCAGCCCTCCCACCGCCGCGTCATCTTTGCCCGCGCCTACTAATCCGCTTCTAATGGCAGTATCAACAAAAACGTCTGCAGAGAAATGTCTGCAGACGTTTTTATTTTCAAAGTGAAGCAACCATCAAAAATGAATAAAAAGAGCCTTTTTTAGTTTAGAGTAGTTGATAGTTTAAAGTTGATAGTAAAATCTGCGATTTCTGCGAGAGTTTTCCCAAGCTTTTGCTTGCACATTCGTGTTTTTTCGATTCTTTCGATGTTCTATAGTTGAGAGTTTATAGGTTATTGGTTATGGGTTATTGGTTATTGAGAGTTGAAAGTAAAATCTGCGTTTTCTGCGATTTCTGCGAGAGTTTTCCCAAGCTTTAGCTTGCACATTCGTGTTTTTTCGTGTTTTTCGATGTTCTATAATTGAGAGGTTATTGGTGTTAATGGTTATTGGTTATAGGTTATTGGTTATTGAAAGTTAAGAGTTGAAAGTTGAGAGTAAAATCTGCGTTTTCTGCGAGACATCAAATCTTGAAATTTACTCCGCATTTATGGTAATTTACTTTCTTCTGCTTTAGCAGCATGATGTTTTGCGCCTAAAGGCGAATTGAGTAAATACGGAGTAAATTAACGAGTAAAGGTGGGTTCTATAAATTCCACATTTAAAAACAATAATTAATATGAGTGTACTTAAATTTTTCAGCGCTTTTGCCCTTATTTCGGCATCTTTCCGATTGTCAGTCGGTTACAATGCACCGCATTGCGCCCTCCTTCCGCACGGAAATCTGCTCGAAATAAGAACAAAATCGATTGAAAGCAATTTATAGAACCCACCTTAATTAGATTATAGCTCTTGGTTTCGTGGAGCTGGGGAAATGAAACCAGCCCAAGGCGGGGCCTTGGGCTGGTGGGTGATAGGAGGAATAGGGAGTCTCTTTTGAGAAGGTGGAGACGTGGGAGTGCTGGGAGGAACTATTCCTCGTCTTCGGATTCTAATTCTTCTTCAGATTCGTCGGCTGAGTCGGAGGTGAAGCCAGAGAGGAAGTTCTGGATCTCGTTGCGTGAGTTGGTGAGGGAGTAGCTGAAGGTGTCGGTAGTGCGCTTGTCTTTCTTGATGCTGACAATGCGATCATTCCATTCGCCCACGCTGCTGGAGATGCTCAAGTGGTGTGTGCGGTAGTCGTAGTTGAAATAATACCAATGGTCGTTGGCAATCTGGAGATAGAGGATTAGATGGGTATCTGAGCCCCGCTTGAATAGCTGGGCGCGATAGCGGATGTTAACATGCAGCTGGGTCTTGCCCACGTTGCAGAGTGCGGCCGTGCCACTGGCGGAGTAGCCTCGCACGCTATTGTACTGCCAACGAACATTTTCCAAAAGGATGGTGTTGTCGAGGAACCCTTCGAGCTTGTCGAAAGCGCCCTGGCTACGGTAGGTCTGATAGGCCAACTCGCCGTCAGGATCGCCCATGCTGAAGAGCAGAGCCCGGTTGAGGAGGTCGTTGTCGCGGTCGGAGGGAGAAGGACGCAAGTCGTCCTCAATCTGCTTGGCCATTTGCTTGATGAGGTCCTCATCCATGGGGAAGGTGACACCCAGGACGGTGGTCATGAGGAAATCCTGCTCGTTGTTGGGGTCGTAGTAGACGGTGCCATAAGCATTAAGTTTGGCAGAGCCTTCTGGGGCACCGTCGCCCATTCCGAAGCTGATGGGGCCTTCGCCCTCGATGACGCAGTTGTCGGTATTGAGGCGGAGGAAACGATCAACAAATTCGGGGTCGTCGAGCTTTTCCTGAGAAGTGAGGGTATAGGTACTGGCGGAGGCATCGTAGTGGAGGAGGCCATGGCTGCTGATGAGGTTGATACCCGACTGGTCTTTGGTAAGGAATCCCGAAACAGGCTTGAGGCCCATGTTACTCATGCGGAGGGAGGCACTAATGGGCTGTCCCTTCCAGTCGACGGGTGTCTCGGGCACCTCGACGCGGATGTCGTTGGGGTCTAAGTAATTGGCATAAGCCAAGAGACCTAACTGGTCGACAGGGGCACATTTATGCAACAGTCGGACACCGCCTTCGAAGTAAAGGTGCTGGTGCTGGGCATCGGCACGTGCCTTGCCGGCGAAACCAAAGGCCTCGTTGAGGGTGAAGTTGGCATCGTCGCCAATAGTGCCTTCTGCCACGCTGACGCCTTGAGCGTTGGGGGCAATCTCGGCCATATAGATAGGCTGTTTCTTCTCGTCCTGACTGATGTAGTCGATGGTACCCTTGCCACTATACTGCTGGCCATTCTTGACCATGAGGTCGCAATTGTAGAAGAGGTGAAAAGCGCTGTCGCGGGGGAAGAGCAGCTGTCCGCCCTGAATGAGCGCCATGTCGCCTCCCTTAGAGATATGGAGGGAATCGCCGGCAGGAGCAATAAGTGCGTCGGCAATGGGGAGCGCATAGACGTTGTGGTTGGAAAGCTCAAGGTCGTCGTAGCGATAGGTGCTGTTGATGGCATTGAAGCGGATGTCCTTAAGCTTGGGATCGGTGCTTTCGAAGCGTGCACCGGGCATCTGCCGGAGCCGTTTGGCACGTTCGCGGAGGGTGAGGGCCTCGGTGCCGTTGGTTTCCATACTCTTGCTATTGTCGAGCTGGAGGGTTTTGAGGTCCCAATTCCATGTGTACTGGTCAACCCATGCCGCATAGCCGAGGGCAGGCAAAAGAGTGCGGGTGAGGGAGTCGGACGAAGTGAACTGACCCGTATGGGCCTCATAGTCGACATGCGAGCGCATGTTCTGTGCGGAGAAAGCTTCGTCGCCATACTTGGTGGAGCGGAGGGAGAAGTTGGTGCTGAGGGCGTTCATCTCGAGGGTCTTCATCTCGAAGTGCTTGGAATAGAGCGAGCCTTCGAGGATGGTGGCGGTGCCATAGCCCGAAGCCCCCTTGGGCTGCAGAGTGAGGCGTCCCGCCAGCTGAGTGATGCCATTATACATCTGGAACTGAGGGCCGTTACGCAGCTGAGAAATGGTCATAGAATCCTGATAGGGGTACCAGCGGATGAGGCTGCCGGAGATGTGTGCATCGGGGAAGTCCTGCTCGGGACGGACATAGAAAGTGTCCGTCTGTGCCAACATCGAGTCGGGCATAAAGAGATACTTGTCGGTGACGGTGGTGGAGGTGAGATAGTCGAGGGTGCCCTTGCCGCGCAAACCGCCATAGCTGAGGGCGATGGTGTCGCGGTAGGTTCCTTTGCCGCCATAGGCGGGATAGCCGTCGCCAGTAGTCTTATGGATAAAGCCAAGGGAGTAGTCGTGCTGCACCTTGAGGGGCTGCTCAATCTCAGGAAAGATACCTGCCGAGGTGAGTTTGCCCAAGAACTCAAGGCTGTCGGTCTTGAAGTCGGTGAGCTGCTTGATGACAAATGGATAGAGTGAGTAGTAGAAACGGTCGCGATTGTAAACACCGTTGAAAATAAACTGACGGTCGTAATAAACATAGCTTGGCTGGACACTATTGAAGATGGGATAGTCCTTGTTCTTCTTGAGGCCGCAATGGTTGTCGGGTTTGTCGACCTGAATGTCGCCCACCAGGTTGTAAAGGGGGGTGCGTACCATGCGGAGCTTGCTGGTGTCCTGGAAGTTGGTGACATAGAAGCGGACAGAGTCGATCTGAGGCAAGTCGAAACGGAAATCGTCGTAGAAGAAGGTGGCATTGGTGACATTCATCTCAAAACGGCCCACATTGATGAAACCCGAGAAGATGATGTCGCGATTGCGCTTCACCACAATATCGCCCTGATAGGGCTTGACCACCACCAGCTGGCTGTCGCTCACAACGAATTTCTCCACACCATGCACATTAAGGTCGAGGCTCTTAAGGTCGAGCTCGGCATTGTTGGACTTGGTTTCGGATTGGAGGGTGAGGGCATCGTAGTCATGACCTTGCTGCTTGACAATGGCCTTATAGAAGCCGAGCAACTTATCGTGCACATGGATGCGCTTGGTGCCCTCGTCATAGGCCACGAGGCCCTGCTTGGAAAGGCCATGAATCATAAGTTTTGTCTGTCCCTCGTCCATGTGGAGGAAATTCTGGAAAGCCACAAGTGAGAAGTCCTGCTTCATGTCGTGCTCCTTCATGTATCGGTAGATGCGGACCACCGGGCTGACATTGTCGATGCCCTGCACCTCCATGCTTTTGGCGAGAGAATAGAAGCGGTTAGACTCAAATGTGACAAAAGTCTGGGTGTTGTTTTGTGCCACCATGTTGAACTCCACGGCATCCTTGGCAATAAACCAGTTGATATTCTCGCAATAGATGTCGAGCTGGTGGTAGCTGTCCTTGTAGGGGCTGTAGTAGTTGCGCTTGGTGCTGTTGATCATGTTGACACGCTGGTCTTCGGTGGTGTAGCGCACCAGAACACCCGAGTTGGTGATGGAATCGTCGCCGATATAAATCTTGACGGAACCACGCTCGGTGGTGAGCATGTGGGGCAGGACGGAGAACTTGGTGGAGCTGACCACAAGGAAGCGTTTCCCGTCGCGATAGAAGATCATGGAAGCGGGATTTTTCTCATCGTTGGTAACAAAGCGGGCACCATACATCATGAAATTGCCTTCGAAATCAACACCGGGCAGGACATCCTTGATCTGGAAGTCTTTCTGATAGGAGCGGAACTTGGGGAAAGTGTATTTCTCGGGTTCGGTCTTATCGGATAGAGCCTCCTCGACGGAACCTTTGATAGGGGTTTTGAAATAGTTGGTGTTGATGAAAGTAACCGAATCGGCAGTAAACTTGGGCAATTTGGTTTGGGCAGAATAATCCTGAAGGTCGGCATAGCAGGCCGACTCGGGCACACCGCAGCGGTCCCAGAGGAGGCGGCCGCCCTTGCCCTCCCAGGCTTCTGCCAGAAAGTAGTAGTCGCCGGTTGTGTTGTGAATGGTGTTCTCGTCGGCATTTTTGCCGCTGCCTGAGGCATAGGTGAGCTCCACCTTGCCCTTGAAATGGGTGCGGATATCGTTTTTGAGCACCTCGAAGGTGAACTTAGAATCCTCCTGTGTGCGCCAGATTGAGCTTTTGGAGCGATAGAGTGTGCGGCTCTCAAGCAGGGCGGCCGTATACTCGATGAAACCGGTGATTTCTTTCTTCTTGTTGGTCATCTGGAGGATGGCAGAGGTGGCATTGAGCCACTCGTCAAAGATGGTAGCAGAAACTGTGGCACTATTGTAGGCAATGAGGGTCTTGGTGAGATTGATGTAGTCGGGAGTGGGGGCCATCTTGGTTTGCCGGGCAGCGTTGTAGAGGTCGACAACCTGCTGCTGATACTTGTCGTCAAGACCGTTGAAGACCGACTCGAAGCTGTTGACCAGGGCCGTGTTCTCGGCTATCTTCTCCTCAGCTTTGGTATTGCCATTGAGGTAGCGGAGAAGCTGCACGCTCATCGAGTCGAGCTCGAAGGTAACCTTGGTCTTCTTAGGACGGGCCTGTGCCTGTGACACTTGTCCTTGAAGCAAAAAAACCGACAGGGCTATGAATAGCAAAAAGAATCTTTTCATATCAAACAGGTATTATTACAAAATGCAAAAATAGTATTTTTTACTGATATAGATAACGGTGAAAGTGTTTTTTTATTCAAGCAGGTTTGTTAATAATTGTTGTGTGGGAAAAAAATCGTATTTTTGCACCCGCTTATGAAACACTCAGCTCGCTACAACTACATTCTTTTAGCCTATCTGACAGGCATCGCCTTCTTCACCCTCTACCGACTCGCAGGCACCGTGGTTTACTGCGCCGGGCTGTCCTCGGCACCGCATTTCGGAGGTCTTTATTGGCACGCCCTCTTCATGGGATGGCGTTTCGACACCGCCGTAAGCTGCTATCTACTTGCCCTTCCTGCGCTCATGATGATTGTGGGCGAACTGGGGCGCATCCAGGCCAAGTCCTATTACCTTGTGGCCCACCACCTGCTGCTCATTGGCTATATCGTTAGTTTCTTTGCCTGCACGGCCGACATTCCATTCTTCAGTTACTTCTTCACCCGTCTCAATGCCACAGCTACCAACGAAATAGATTCTTTTGGCATCATCGCCCACATGATAGTCACCGAACCCATCTATCTTGTCGGCATCGGTGCCTTCGTGGCCGTGGCCACAGGCTACTGGTTCCTCATGCGCCACATCTTCCGCCGCACCATCGTCGCGGGGCTCGACCGCTTCCAATCCTACGGCTGGTGCATTCCCCTGGCTCTGTTGCTCGTCTTTGCCACCTTTGTAGGTATGCGCGGCCGCCTCAGCAAGAAAAGCCCTTTGCGTGTCGGCACCGCCTATTTCTGCTCCGACCCCTTCCTTAATCAGATAGGCCTCAACCCGGTCTTCACCTTTGTCAAAAGTGCCTCAGAGCTGGGCAAACACGCCAACCAGCCACTCTCGCTCGTCACCCCCGAGGCTGCACGTCAGCTCCTCCAACAGGAGCAGCACACCCCTGCCGACCCACGCCTTATGCCTGCGGGGCTCGACCTCCCCTTGCCCGAAGGCACCAATGTGGTGCTCATCATCATGGAATCCATGACCACGGAGAAAACCGCCCTCGCCACCTCCATGACCCCATCCCTCACCCCCTGTCTCGACAGCCTCATGTCTCAGTCGCTTGTCTTCACCCGCGCCTATTCCTCCGGCATCCACACCTACAACGGCATCTTCTCCACGCTCTATTCGCGCCCCTGCATCCCCTCGCGCCATACCATGAAACATGCCGTCATTCCTAAAGTCTATGGGCTTCCCCAGATCCTCCACAACGCAGGCTACCACACAGCCTATTTCATGACCCACGACGAGGACTTCGACAACATGCGCGGATTCCTCTTCAGCAACGGCTTCGACAGCGTCATCGGCCAGCACAGCTACTCCCCCGCCGAGATAATCGGCACCTGGGGCGTGCCCGACCACGTCATGTTCGACTATGCCCTACGCCATTGCAACCACGCAGCTGCCCAAGGGCCGTTCTTCACCACCATCATGACCTGCAGCGACCACACGCCCTATGCCATCCCCCAAGGCACATCGTTCCAACCCCGCAGCCGCGACATGAACAAGCAAGTGGTGGAGTATGCCGACTGGTCGCTGGGGCGTTTCATGCGCATGGCCCGCCTCCAACCTTGGTATGCCAACACCCTTTTCGTACTCATTGCCGACCACGGCGGTGTTTGGGGCACCAACCGCTACGACATGCCCCTCTCCTACCACCACGTCCCCATGCTATTCCATTACCCCGCACGGCTCCAACCGCAGCAGCTTGACCGCATCGCCATGCAGGTCGACCTTGGCCCCACCCTGCTGGGCATGCTCCCCGTCGAGTGGAGCAACACCACCTTCGGCCTCAATCTCCTTACCCAGCCGCGCCACTATGCCTACTTCTGCAACGACGACAAAATCGGAGTCATTGACTCCAACTACTATTATATCTACCGCATAGCCGAGGGCATTGAAAGTCTCCACAGTCTCTCCGACACCTCTGCCGCCAACCTTCTGTCCACGCACCAAGCCGGCCACCGCAACCGCGCCGACAGCATGAAGCGCTACGGCCTCGGCCTGACCCAAGCCTCCCAATCGGAGAGTTTATAGTTTATAGTTGAGAGTTGAAAGTAGTTGAAAGTTAAAAGTTTAGAGTTTAAAGTATATTTGTGTGACCAAAGCAAGCTTCAGCCTGTCTGTCCATTTGTATTTTAAGTGTTTTTCGATGTTCTATAAAAAAAATAGTTGAGAGTTTAAAGTTGATAGTTTAAAGTATTTGAAAGTTAATAGTATCTAGTTATATGCATCTCTTCCTGTCCGACACCACCCAAGGCCCATACGCCACCCTCCCGCCAGAGGAATCGAAACATTGCGTCCGTGTTCTCCGCATGCAGCTGGGCGACGAGCTCTACGTAACCAGCGGCGACGGCACGATGTGCCGCGCCCGCATCGCCAATCCCGACCCCACGGCTTGCCAAGTGGAGATAACCGAACGCCTGCCAAACTATGATGCCCGACCCTTCAAGCTGCACATGGCCGTGGCTCCCACCAAAAACAACGCCCGCATGGAATGGTTTGTAGAAAAAGCCGTCGAAATAGGTGTCGACCGCATCACACCCGTCATCTGCCAGCATTCCGAACGGAGCACCCTCAACACCGACCGCCTGCGCAAGATAGCTCTCAGCGCCATGAAGCAGTCGCTGCAAGCCACCCTTCCCCAAATCGACCCACCCACACCACTCACCCGTCTCCTCGACGAGCCCCTGCCCACCTGCCCCCTTGTGTGCTACTGTGTTGGCGACGACCGCCGCACGCTCCACCAACTCTACACCCCCGGTACGGATGCCCTCGTGCTCATCGGACCCGAAGGCGATTTCAGTCCCGACGAGATAAACCGGTGTCTGTCGCTCGGCATCCAACCCGTCACCCTTGGCAACAACCGCCTCCGCACCGAAACCGCTGCCCTTTATGCCCTCACAACGCTCAATTTCTTAAATACCCTGTCATGAAAAAAGCCCTGACAATCCTCCTGCTGCTCAGCCTTGAACTGTCTGCATTCAACAACCTCTCCGCACAAACGCAGATAGCCCTCCTCAAATACGGCGGCGGGGGCGACTGGTACGCCAACCCCACCTCACTCACCAACCTCATCGCCTTCTGCAACGCCGATGCCCGCATGAACCTCGCTACCCAATATGCCGTGGTAGACGTGGGCAGCAGCGAGCTCTTCAACTACCCCTTTGTGCACATGACCGGACACGGCAACGTGGTCTTCAACAACCAGGAGGCCCAGAACCTACGCAACTACCTCATTGGTGGCGGATTCCTGCATGTGGATGACAACTACGGCATCAAAGAGTTCATCATCCCTGCCATGAAGAAAGTCTTTCCCGAGCTGGACTTTGTCGAACTTCCTTTCAGCCACCCCATCTATCACCAGCGGTACCACTTTCCCAACGGACTGCCCAAAATACACGAGCACGACAATCTGCCCCCCAAGGGGTATGGCCTCATCTGGGAGGGACGATTGGTGTGTTTCTTTAGTTGGGAGTGCGACCTTGGCGACGGCTGGGAAGACCCCGATGTGCACAACGACAGCCAAGCGGTCCGCGCCAAAGCCTTTCAGATGGGGGAGAATATTCTGCAGTACGTTTTTACAAATTAAAGAACCACAGTATATCACAAAGACTGTTCTCCCGAGAGAGCAAAAATTGAGATATTTGCTCTCCCGAGAGAGCAATAATTATTGAGTTTTGACGTTAACATTGTAAATTAAACAATTATGGACGTATTGGTATCGTAATTTAAACGTCTTTTCTACTTTCAATTCTCTATCTGCCCGGTAGCGACGACGAGGTGGGCATCGTTGTCGTAGATGGTTGCGTATTGGCCGGGGGCGATGCCTTGGATGCGCACGTCAGAGAGGATGGAGACTCCCTGCTCTGTGCGAATGAGATGGCCCTGCGCGAATTCGGGGGTGTGGCGTATCTTGAATTTCACATCGACCGAGGTGCCTGCATTCAACTGCTCCTCCCATAGAGGGCTGCTCAGAAAGTGGAAATCGATTAAATTGACACGGTTGCCATATTGGGTGTCGGGGTCGTAGCCTTGTGAGACGTAAAGCACATTCTCCTCAATGTCCTTCTTGACCACAAACCAGGGACCGCCACTAAGGAAGAGTCCTTTGCGCTGACCAATTGTATGAAACCAGTAACCTTTGTGTGTACCCAAAATCTTACCTGTCTCCAGCTCCACAATCTTGCCTTCCTTCTCGCCTAAATAGCGACGGATGAAGTCGTTGTAGTTTATCTTGCCCAAAAAGCAGATACCCTGAGAATCCTTCCGGTCGGCACTGGGGAGCTTGGCCTGATGCGCTATGTCGCGCACTTGGCTTTTCATCAGGTGGCCGATAGGGAACATCAATTTGCTAATCTGGGCAGAGCTGAGCTGAGAAAGAAAATCAGTTTGGTCCTTGATAGGGTCTTTTGCAGTAGCCAGAAACTGAACACCATCAACCATCTCGGTAGTAGCATAATGACCTGTGGCGATGCGATCGAAGTCTTTGCCCCTACGCTGCTCGAAGGCACCAAACTTAATGAGTTTGTTGCACATGATGTCGGGGTTGGGAGTGAGACCTTTGCGCACCGACTCGATGGTATAGGAAACCACATTATCCCAGTACTCCTTGTGAAGATTGACCTCTTCAAATCGGCAACCATACTTGCGAGCAATATAGGTGGTGATTTCAATATCCTCCTCGGCAGGGCAGTCGATATAGCCCTCTTCGTCTTCCATGCCGATGCGGATATAGAAGATGGTGGGGTCGTAGCCCTGCTCTTTAAGCAGGTGCACGACAACGGAACTGTCGACGCCTCCTGAGACTAATGCGGCAATATTCATGGGTTACAGGTTTTATTGTTGAGAGTTTATAGTCTTTTAAAAGTTGAAAGTTTAGAGTTTATAGTCAGTTTAGAGTTTATAGATTAAGAGAATTGGAGTCATTAATTGCAGGCAATTAATAGAGAAGGCCCTTATTGTTTATTGGTTTTATTTATTTTTCTGACCATCAACTTGGTTGGAGCCAACACAATTAGGGACACTGCCGTCAGGATGAGTACTATGCCTATGGCTAAATTGACCGAAAATGACTCATTGAAGACAAAGATGCCTATCAGGACGGCTGTGAGGGGTTCCAAGGCACCCAAGATAGCCGTTGTGGTGGAGCCCACCAGTTTGGCAGCATAGACCATGAGGGTTAGTGCCATGATGGCAGGCACGATGGCCAGCCAGCAGACATAGAACCAGCTGGTGGCATTATGGGGCAATGTGAGGGGTTGGCCCGCGATGAAAGAGTAAATAAGCATGCCTAAGGCACAGTAGAAGAGGACATAGAAGTTAATTTTGAAAGACGACATCTTCAGCTGGCTGCGGTTGACCACGATGATATAGATGGCATAAGTGAGTGCAGAGATGAGTACTAACACGACCCCGCCCAGAGGCAGCGTGGCAGTTCCGTCACCCCAGTATAGAAGTGCCACACCCACGAAGGATAACAGGATGGAGGTGATGGTGACCCAGTTGATTTTTTCGTGGAAACAAACAGCCATGATAACCGCCGTAATGACTGGGTAGGTGAACAGGATGGTTGAGGCCACACCGGCATCCATCACGTGGAAGCTAAGGTAAAGGGTTAGTGAAGAAAAAATGAAAAGGATTCCCAAAGAAGAAAGCACTCCAAACTCCTTGCGGCTGACTAGGAGCGACTCGCGACGTTTGCCCTTGCGGGGAATGGCGCGTACCAGCATAAGAAGAGCAATAATCAGCCATGCCAGGCCGAAACGATAAAAAAGAACGCTGCTGGTTGCCATCCCCTCGGCATACAGCTTGAGGGCTCCCAGTGGGTTGGTGCCATAGCACACGGCGGCCAAAATGCCACAGATGGTGCCAAAGACTTTTGCAGTTTTTTTCATCAACTTTAAACTATCAACTGTCAGATATGGAGAACGGCGGGCTGAAAGTCCGCCGTCCTGCATTCTATTGTAATTCAATTGTTATCAGTCGGCATTCGCATAAAGGTATCGGTTCTCGGAAACAGATCCGTCGGGATTAACAATGGTGTTGTTTACCTCGGAACGGCTTGAATGGGTGGCCTGGAAGAGCTTCTCTCCGGTAATCTCGGTGGGATTCATATTCTCGATAATCTGAGGGCCATTGACATCGTTGCGGAGCAGGTCGTGCATGACCTTGATACGCTCGGCACGGCTGAGGGCCTCACGGTCGCGCTGGGTGGTGGCAGCAGCGGGGGCCTCGACAGGCTTGGGGGTGGCCACGGGCTGCGGAGCGGGCTGCTGCTTAGGGGCAGGGGCCTCAACATGATTCTTCAGCACAATCTCATCGTCAACAGAAGGCTGAGGAGCAGGGCGTTTGGCAGTTGTGACTTCCTCGTCGGCATCGAGCGGAATCACATTCTTATGAGCAGGTTCTGCCACTGCCTGATGACTCCCCTCGAACTGAGCAAAAGGGTTGTCGCTGGAAACCCGAACAGGCTCCTGAACGGGAGAGGGGGTTGGATGTGCCACCTTTTCGATTTCAGGGCTGGGATTATAGCGGTCTAAAGGGATGTGGGTAGGTTGCTCCTGCTTGGGGGTGGTGGGGACCAAAACCGGCTCGGTGATATTCTCTGGGACAATAGGCTTGGGGGTGGTGGGTTTTTCGGAAGGGAGAACGTAAACCTCGGGATTTTTTTGTTCCTTGGCCTCGAAGCCGGTGGCAATAAGGGTGATCTTGACCTTATCGCCGAGGGTGTCGTCGAAGCCAGTACCCCAAATAACGTTGGTGTCCTGGCTACCAGTCTTCTGGGTGATATAGTCAGTAACCACACCCATCTCGTCCATGGTAATCTCATGTTCGGGACCATAGGAGAAATAGAGAAGCACATTCTTGGCACCAGCAATATCGTTATCGTTGAGGAGCACCGAAGTGGTGGCCTGTTCGACAGCCTGAAGGGCACGATTCTCGCCCTCGCCTTCACCAATACCCATCAGGGCCGTGCCGCTGTTTTCCATCACAGTATTGACATCGCGGAAGTCGATATTGACATAGGCGTTCAGGGTAATGATTTCGGCAATGCCTTTGACGGCGGTCAGCAAGACATCGTTGGCCATTGAGAAAGCGTCGGACATAACAAGGTTGCCATAGGAGCGAAGTTTCTCATTGTTGATAACCAGAATAGAGTCGACATATTTGCGCAATTCCTCAACACCTTCGTTGGCCTGCTGGATGCGACGGTTGCCCTCGAAAAGGAAGGGGGTGGTGACAACAGCCACAACCAAAATCTGGCCAGGGTCGTCGTCCTCCTCAACCTCAAGTTTAATTTCCTTGGCGTACTTGGCAATCACGGGAGCCGCACCGGTGCCGGTGCCACCTCCCATACCTGCGGTGATGAAAATCATTTTGGTGTTATGCTCGAAGAGTTCTTTGATCTCCTTTTCTTTCTCTTCGGCTGCCTTGCGGGCGCGAGAGGGACGACCGCCTACACCCAAACCTTCGTGGCCTAAAACCAACTTGTTGGGCACAGGACTGCCGTTGAGGGCTTTCATATCGGTGTTGGTGACGATAAAGTCGACACCGGTGATGCCTTTGCGGAACATGTGGTTGACAGCATTGTTTCCGCCACCGCCAACACCAATGACTTTGATGTAGGATGACTGATTCAATGGGGAATCAAAATCAAAAAGTTGAGTGTCGTCCATAGGTGCTTATCTTGTTAAATTATTAATATCTATATATTTATATAATCTTGGTAAGATACTTTTGAATTTGTAAAAGTACTATTTTATTCGCAAAACTCGAATATTTGGGGCAATTGTTTATCAACAAGTTATAAACAGCTACTCACCAAGGTCGGGTTCTGTGAACTTGTCGGTCAGCCAATTCTTAACAGAATCGGCAAAATTCTTGCCTTTCTTACCTTCTTCAATTTTCTTCTCTTTCTTCTTCTTAGCCTTAGGAGACTCCACTACTTCTTCTTCAGTATCATCGACTTCGGGGACTGGAGTGGGTCCTACAGCAGGAGCATCCTCGGCGTCAGATTTTTCTTCAGCGGCATCGCGCTGCTGTCTTTCGGTCTCAAGGAGACCATAGATGACCAGACCGATGCCGGTTGCATACATGGGGTGACCCAAATCCTCAAAGGTGATGCTACCCTGCTGGTCGAGATGCTCATCGGGAGTGCCAATGCGAGAGTCGATGCCAATGGTTACTTCGGCAAACTCCTTGATATTCTTCAGGCGGGCACCACCACCAGTGAGCACAACACCGGCAATCAATTGACGCTCATAACCTGAGAGTTGGATTTCGTACTGCACCTGCTCGAGGATGAGCTGCATGCGGGCCTTGATGATGCCGGCAAGGGTCTTTACACTGATTTCGCGAGGGGGCTGGTTGCGGATGCCAGGGATTGCGATAATATCGTCCTGGTTGACTAAGTTGGGCACACAAGAGCCAAACTTGGTCTTCAAACTTTCGGCCTGGTGTTTCAAGATTTTGCAGCTCTCACGGATATCGTTGGTGATGACATTGCCAGCCAGAGGAAGCACAGAAGTGTGACGGATGATTCCGTCTTGGAAAATGGCGATGTCGGTGGTTCCACCTCCAATGTCCACCAAAGCCACTCCTGCATTTTTGTCGCGATCGTCGAGGACAGCATAAGCCGAAGCGATGGGTTCCAACACCACCCCCTTGATTTTCAGACCAGCCTCCTCCACAGCATCGCGGATATTGCGCACGTTAGCGGCATTACCGGTAACGATGTGGAAGTTTGCCATCAAGCATTTGCCTGCCACGCCCACTGGATTGATTTCGGGCTCGAGTTTGTCGTTGTCGACAGTGAAACTTTGGGGGAAGACATGGATGATTTCTTCGCCGGGTTCCAGCATCACGCGGTACTGGTCCTCAATGAGCTGATCCACGTCAGACTTCTCGATTTGCCGATGTTCGGCAGGAACCATGATACTGCCCGTGTTGGAGCGGCTCTTGATATGTTGACCAGCAATGCCTACATACACCTCCTCAACATCATATTTGGCCATTTCCGAGGCTTCGGATACGGCACGGCGGATAGAGTCGGAAGTGTCGCGGATATTGCGCACCACGCCACGTTCTACACCTACTGACTCGGTCTTGCCAAAACCGAGGATGCGAATTTTACCATTTTGTGAACGTTCGCCAATGAAACAAGCAATTTTGGTTGTTCCGATGTCAAGTCCTACGATGTACTTATTCATGATGTATTTGTGTTTAGTTATTATTTCTTTTTGTGCAAACTACTTGGCCGCGGTATTTGACGCTGACCTGTTTGTAGGTCTCCCAGCCGGCCTGCGGCAGGCCACGGGTATAGAGCGCCTTTAGATTATTGAATTTCTCTTCCAGATTGTCGGCCGAACCCACCTGCACCACATGGTTGCCCAGCTTGGGTGTGACAAAAAGGTCGCCTATGCCATCACGATAAATCTGGTCGAAGAGGGGTGCCACATCTGGGTGTTGATCAAAGAAACTGGCCAATGTCCACACCTCTTTCAATCCCTTTCCCTTATAGGGAATATTGCCACTGGCCACAATCACGTCACACGAACCGATGGGACTGACGGGAACCCGATAGCCCTTATCGTCGAGATAATACTCCTTATCCTTTGCACACACACGTACGATGGGACGACGCTGAGAAGCAAACACCACCACGGAGCCTCCTATGGAAGTACCGGCCTCACAGTCGCGCAAATAAGGCGACTTGGCGGCTGCTTTTTCCACTCTTTTGAGATCGACGTCACGGAGCATCTGCGAAGTGAGTGAGGGAAGCTCTTTCTTTACCAATTCTGCCACCTGCATGCTTGTTACCAACGTGTCGGCACCGCAATAGTCGATATCCACACGCACGTCGCGCACTATCGACTGTCGGCGCCAAATATTGGCTGCAACCACCAGCACCACCAGCAGCACGATAGTCAGAATGGATATTATCTTGGTTTTCTTTTTCATATCATTTATTCATTCAGTGAGTGAGTGTTACGCCTCCTTCGCCAACACTTCCTCCAAGCGAGGTACCAAGCGGTCGATGTCGCCAGCACCCATGGTTACCACCACGTCGGGGAAAAGCACGGGTACCAGCTCAAGAACCTGGTCGGCAGAACAGAGGTACTTGGACAGACTTTTTACCTTATGCAACACCATGCTGGAGGAGACCCCTGGGATGCGCTGTTCGCGGGCGGGGTAGATGGGCATCATGATCAGTTCGTCGACGTTGGAAAGCACCCGAGCGAACTCATCGGCAAAATCGCGTGTACGAGAATAGAGGTGGGGCTGGAAGACCACCACCAGCCGCTTGCCAGGATAGAGATAGCGAACACTCTCCAAGCAGGCAGCTATTTCCTGTGGATGATGGGCGTAGTCGTCAATCATCACCAGGTTTTTGGTCTTGATGTGGTAGTCGAAACGACGCCGAACGCCCTTGTAAGTACTCAACCCTTCGCGCAGTTCTTGATCGCTCACACCCAAACTCAGCACGGCGGCTGCAGCCGCCACAGCGTTTTCGACAGAATAGAGGGCTGTGTTGGTTAATTCGAGGTCGTAGATCACCCCTTTGGGTGTCCGCAAGTCGAAGTAGATATTGCCATTATAGTTTCTCACATTCTGTGAGTAGTAGTCGGCATCGAATCCATGGGCAGTATAAGAATGGATGGCAGCATCCACGTTGTCGAGATGCACCTCTTGATGGTCGTGACCGTGACCGTCTTGATGATGGTCGGAGTGATGTTCCTCACACATGGAGAGGCCCTCTTTGAGAATCAGCGTACCACCCGGCTGAGTCTGCGAGGCAAACTGACGGAAAGCCTCGAGCATATTCTCATAGGTGCCATAGATGTCGAGATGGTCGGGGTCGGTGGCTGTAATCACCGAGCAAAATGGGTGCAGCTGGAGGAAAGAGCGGTCGTATTCGTCGGCCTCCACAACCACATATTCACTTTGGTTATCAACCACCATGTTGGAGTCGAAATTCTTGGCAATGCCTCCCAAAAAGGCACTACAGCCCATCTTGGTTTGGCTAAGAATGTGGGCTATCATGCTCGACGTGGAGGTCTTGCCGTGGGTACCGGCCACTGCAATACATTTCTTGCCACGGGTAAGCTCGCCCAGCACCTGTGACCGTTTTTGCATGGGGACCTTTTTCTGGAGAAGATATTGAAACTCGGCAGTCTCTTTAGGCACAGCAGGTGTATACACAACCAAGTCTATGGCATCAGGGATTTGCGACGGGTCGTCATCATAATGGACAGCAATGCCCTCCTGCTCCAACTGGCGCGTAAGAGGGGATTCTGTGCGGTCGTAGCCGCTGACTGTATCGCCACGTTGGTGGAAGAACCGCGCGATGGCACTCATGCCAATACCGCCAATGCCAAGGAAATAGTAATTCATCTCTGTCTTTTTTATTTCTTTAATAACTGGTCGATTTGGTCGACAATCTTATCGGCTGCCTTGGGCGAAGCCATGGCTTTGATGGCCAAACTCATCTGTTCGCAACGGGCTTTGTTGCGAAGCAACTCCAAAGCCATGGGGAGTCCCTGGGTGCCGCATTCGGCATCCTTGACCATAAGAGCCGCACCTTTGTTCGCCAAAGCCATAGCATTCTTAGTCTGATGGTCTTCGGCCACATTGGGAGAAGGAATTAGGATGACTGGTTTCCCCACCAAACATAGCTCAGAAATGGCGATGGCACCTGCCCTCGAAACCACCACATCGGCAGCAGCATAGGCCATGTCCATACGACTGATGAACTGATTCACCTTTATCCATTGTTCCAAGCCGGCATTCTTAACCGCAGCAGCAGCCTCCTCATACATCCATTTCCCTGTCTGCCATATAATTTGAATGTCATTTTCCTTAAAGAAATTTAGGTTCTTCAGTATCATCTGATTGATGCTACGGGCACCCAAACTGCCACCCACCGAAAGAATCACCGGTTTGTCAGGCGAGACACCAAAATGGGCACAACCATCCTGTCTGGTGCAACTCATCTGTTCAATATCGGCACGGACGGGATTGCCCGTATAGACAATCTTTTCTTTGGGGAAGAAACGCTCCATACCCTCATAGGCCACACAGATGACTGCAGCAGATTTAGCTAGTGTCTTGTTGGTGAGACCAGCATAAGAATTCTGCTCTTGCAACAGGGTTGTATAGCCCATGCGAGAAGCCTCCTTGAGGGTGGGTTCGCTGGCAAAACCTCCCACACCCACCACGATATCGGGATTGAAATCTTGAATGATGCTACGCACCATGCAACGGCTGCGTATCACCTTGAATGGCAGCTGCAGATTTTTGAAGATGTTGGCAATCGTCAACTGACGCTGAAGGCCAGCAATAGGCAGGCCTTTTATTTCATAACCGGCGGCAGGGACTTTCTCCATTTCCATACGCCCTTGAGCACCCACAAAGAGTATCTGGGCATCGGCATGGCGAGCTTTGATTGCGTTGGCAATTGCCACGGCAGGGAAGATATGTCCTCCACTGCCTCCTCCACTGATGATTGCTTTCATATCTTTTCGTTTTCAGGGTTCAACATATCATTATTCGGCAACGTAGACTCCTCAGGAGAGACTGCTATCGGTGTCGTCTGCTGCTGCGCCTGTTGGCGCTGTTTCTTATTATCTATTGCCACCGATTGGATAACAGCCACACCTCCCGCCAAGAAAAGGTAGGAAGAGCCACCATAACTAATGAAGGGCAGCGTCTGCCCGGTGACAGGGAGCACACCCACGGCAACCGACATATTGATGAGGGCTTGTAAGAAGATAACCGTGCCAATACCCGCTACGCTGAGGCTTCCGAAGAGACCTTTGCAAGCATGGGCTATGCGAATACAACGGAAATAGAATAGAGCATAGAGCAAGAAGATAACTATTGCGCCGAGCATGCCTACTTCTTCAATGATGATGGAATAGATAAAGTCGTTGTGGGCTTGGGTCATAAGGCGGCCATGGATGGTGGTGCCAATACCATTGCCGGTAAATCCTCCTCGCGCCACTGCCATGCGTGCCATATTCTCCTGATTCAACTCCTCGGGATTGGGATGGAGCCAAGCCTGCAGACGGTGTCCCCACGTGGTGGACCTGAAGAGATCCATCTTGTCGCCAAAGAAATAGATAATAGCAAAAGCCACTACACCCAAGGCGAGAAAGATAAAGAAACCGCGCCACCACATGCTGCGATTCACGTTACCGAAGAAAAGAAGGATATAGCTGGCCACAAACATCAGCAATGCAGTAGAAAGATTCTCGCCAACCACAAATGCACATACCAACACTATCGTGGCCAAGAGAATCCAGAAAGTACTACTCTCGTCTAGCCGCTCGCGGTTGATGGCTATATTGCGGGCAAGGAAAATCATCAGCATGATTTTTGCCAATTCCGACGGCTGGAAGGAAAATAAGCCAGGGATGCGAATCCAACGAGTTTGCATAATTGCCACTATTATCACCAAAATCAATGAGATGATATACCCATACATCGAGAGCTTGGAGTAAAAGCGGTAATTGACCCGAGAGAGTAATATGATGACAAAAAAACTGCCGGCCACAAACTCCAAGTGCCGGATGAACATCGACCTCGGAGTAGTATGGTAGTCGTTGATGGCGGTAAAGCCTATCGTACTATAGACTGCCACCAATGAGATGACACTCATCAAAATGAAAATCACCCACAGCGCCGTATCGCCAGCCAGAATATTGATTTTACGCTTCATGTAATGTGTTACAGTTCGTTGACTTCGTGACGGAAAATGCGGCCTGCCGTCTCGTCGGAAAGCCCGTTGCGGGTGGCCGGCGAGAAGAGCACTTTGGCATTCTCGAGTGCACTATAGCAAGCACAATGGACGGCAGCCCCTATGCTCTCCACATCGCGGATATCAGAAACAACGTCCTTGAAAGCATCGTGCAGATGCTGGTTGTCGCTACCTACACAGATGAGGGTTCGCACCTTACGCAGGGCAATGGAATGTAGCCGCGAATAGTCGACCTCATTGTCGCCACCAAAGGCAATCCAAATAATGCTGCCCTCTGTGTTTTCCAAGGCATACCAGGTGGCATTGACGCTACGGCCGGCTGCGTCATTGATGAATTCCTTGCCATGGATTCGGGCAACATATTCCATGCGATAGGTTGTTTCTTCTAAGCGAGTGAAGCAACTGCGCAAGGCGTTGTCGCGCATTTGTCGCAGTTTGGTGGAGTCGATGGCTGCCAATCCGCCGTGAACACGGTCACGGCCTTGGTTTGCTAATAGTTCTATGCTCATTATCAATTGATGTATTTAATAGTTTGTGTGTGCTTTAAGATGTATTTGACGGAACGTGTGCTTTAGTTGTGCTTACTTATATGTACTTGACGGGGTCTTGTGCTTTGTGTGTGTTACTTATTTGTGCTTACTTATTTGTATCTGACGGGATGTGTACTTACTGAGAGTGTGCTTAGGGTAAAAGATGCATTGGTATAGAACGTGTGCTTATCTGAGTTTGAGTGTTACAATGCTCACTATGGCGAGCAGGATACCGATGATGATAAACCGTTGCACAATCTTGGGCTCGGGAATACCTTGTTTCTGATAATGATGGTGAATAGGTGTCATGAGGAAAGGACGCTTGTCCACAGGAACCGGCTCGCCAATGGGGAGCTTGTATTTGCGACGATAGCGTTTGCATCCCCAAGTCTGCCAGATGACGGAGAAGTCTTCTATCACGTAGATTCCACAAAGAACCGGAAGCAGCAATTCCTTTCGAATCAGGAGTGCGAAGACTGCAATGATACCGCCCAAAGCGAGTGAACCCGTATCGCCCATGAACACCTCGGCGGGAAAGGTGTTGAACCATAGGAAACCCAACGTGGCACCCACAAAGGCTGTGATGAAGACGGTGAGCTCACCGATGTTGGTTAGATAGACAATGTTCAGATAGTTAGCCATGATGATGTTACCCGTCAGCCATGCCAAGATGGCCAAGGCACCACCAATGATAGCTGCCGTGCTGGTAGCCAGACCGTCGATGCCGTCGGTGAGGTTGGCTGCATTGGAAACTGCCGTAACCACCAAGATGGCCACGATGACATACACCACCCACACATAATTCTGCGTCCAGTCGCCCATCCAGCTGATGAGCCATGCATAGTCGAACTCGTTGCCTTTAACAAAGGGAATGGTAGTTTTGGTGGACGCAATAGCAGGATGGAACGACAGGAGGAGGCCTACACCAAGTCCCAACGCCACCTGTCCGAAGACTTTAAACTTACCAGGAAGGCCCTGCTTGTCTTTCTTGAAGACCTTTATGTAGTCGTCAATAAAGCCTATCAAGCCCAACCACAGGGTGGTAACAAGCATCGTAACCACATAGATGTTGTCCAGTTTGGCAAAGAGCAGGGTGGGGATGATGATGGCCGAAAGAATCAGCAAGCCGCCCATGGTGGGGGTGCCTTCTTTCTCCTTCTGCCCCTCCAAGCCAAGGTTGCGCACCGTCTCGCCAATCGACTTGCGACGAATGAAGCGGATGAAGCGCTTACCAAATATCAGCATGATCAGCAACGAAGTGATAGCTGACATTGCCGCACGGAAGGAAATGTACTGGAACACACCCGCGCCAGGAAAGTCAAATGCCTTATCTAACCAATCAAAAAGGTAATATAACATATTCTATTCTTTATATCTATTAGTAGCTATTGCTTTATTTATTATTCCCCAACAATTTTTCCAATTCCTCCACATCATCAAAATGATGTTTGACACCATTGATATCTTGGTACTTCTCATGTCCCTTGCCTGCTACCAGAATAATGTCGCCTTCTCGTGCCATCATTACGGCAGTTTTGATAGCCGACCTGCGGTCGGTAATGCGCACCACCAATCCCTTCTCTACATCGGTCAGACCTGACTCCATATCATCCAGAATCTTCTCCGGGTCCTCGGTTCGGGGATTGTCGGATGTAAGAATTAGGCGGTCGCTCATCTTTAAGGCTATCTGAGCCATCTCAGGACGTTTGGTCTTGTCTCTATCTCCCCCACATCCCACCACGGTGAAGAGTAATTGACTGGGACGGCGGATGTCGTTGATGGTAGAGAGCACATTCTCCAATGCATCTGGCGTGTGGGCATAGTCGACAATGGCTATAAGGCCTTTGCCTGAGACATACTGAAAGCGACCATCCGCAGCCGAGAGTGTGCTCAGCAATAGCAAGGCCTCATTGGGGTCAAGACCCAGTAGCACAGCAGCACCATAAATGGCAGTAAGATTATAGGCATTAAAGCGTCCGACCAGGCGGGTGTAAACCTCCTGATCATTCATCTTAAGTTGCAGGCCCTGAAAAGTGTCTTCCACTACCTTGCAGGTAAAATCGGCCGATTTCAGTAAGCTGTAGCTTTTCACCGTTGCCTTGGTATTCTGTACCATCACCATACCATTACGGTCGTCAATGTTGGTCAGCGCGAAAGCGCCTGTTGGCAACTGATCGAAAAACGATTTCTTTGCAGCTATATAGTTGGCCATCGTCTTGTGGAAGTCCAAATGGTCATGAGTGATATTGCTGAAGATTCCGCCAGCAAAGGTGAGTCCGGCTATTCGATTCTGCACCACGGCATGACTGCTCACCTCCATAAAGGCATATTCGCAGCCCGCATCAACCATCTTGCGCAAGAGTTGGTTCAACTCGAGAGCATCAGGTGTAGTATGAGTGGCGGGGACTTCTGTCTCGTCAATCTTGTTAACGATAGTGGAAATCAATCCCACATGGCAACCATGCTCTCGAAACATTCGATGCAGCAAAGTGACCGTGGTGGTCTTGCCATTGGTGCCCGTGATGCCAACCAGTTTCAACTGACGCGAAGGATGCCCATAGTAGTTGTCGGCCATGACACCCAAGGCTTTATCGCTATTTTCCACAACCACATAGGCTACTCCATCCTGCAACTGTTTGGGCAATTGCTGACAAACCACAGCAACGGCTCCAGCTTGGATGGTGGCATCAATGAATGCATGTCCATCTACTTTGGTGCCCACCTGGGCCACAAAGCAGCTACCTTTGCCCACCTTGCGTGAGTCAAAACAGATGTCACTCACCTCGGGATCAAGGGCCAATGGCATAGTAGGTTGTAGACCTTTTATTATATCTGATAGCTTCATTGTCATATATTGTCACGGTTTTAATTCTAACATTACGGTCGACCCTTTCACTATCTGAGTGCGAGCTTTGGGATTTTGATTGACCACTTTGCCCTGTCCGGTAAAACGTACTTTCAGTCCCATCTCTCGCAACAGTTTCATTGCATCACGAATCGTCATACCATAACAATTGGGCACGATACCTCGGGGCATGGCATAATGCTTATAGCAATCCTGTTCGTTGTCAAAGACTGCCCAACCAGTGGGAGGTTGCAAAGTGTCTATCACACTGAATGGAAGTCCGAGTAGTTGGTAGGCTTTAGTGAGCTGGTTCTCATTGCCTTTTGCTATTACTGGATGCACCACTCGGCCCGAGTCCTGGAGACGCACACTGCCCAATTCGCTGTCGAAAGCCACCACACAGTCAGCAATCTGCTTGAACACGGGAGCTGCTGCCTGTCGGCCTGCAATACTGGTTCTCTCTACCAACACCAAGCAGGTATAGCGCGGATTGTCTGCCGGGAAGAAACCCACAAAGGAGGAATTCTTGATGCTCTTGTCAACAATGCCTTGGGTGGTACCAGTCTTGCCGCCAATGCCATAAATAGTATTGTAGATGTTGTTTCCTGTTCCGTTTTCTACCACACCTACCAACATCTCACGCATCTGTTTAGCGGTTTCCTCACTGCAGATATGCTCGTTGAGCACAACGGGCTTGATTTCTGAACGGCGACGGCCGTCAAGCACTTCGCGACAAAAGAGCGGTTTCATCATGCGACCGCCGTTGGCGATGCCGTTGTAGAAAGTTATCAACTGCAGAGGGGTTACCGTGGCGGAATAGCCATAGCTGAGGTTCAAAAAGTCTCGGTCGGAGTTGAGATTCACGATGCCTGTATTGGTTTCCAACACTTCCACGTCGGGATGCATTTTACCAAATGGGAAAATCGACTGAATGCCTTTCTTCAGGTCTTCTCGACGGGTGCGATAGTACTCCCAAGCAAGCTCACACATGCCCACATTAGAAGACTTGGCCAGCACGCCAGCCAAATTAGTGGTATCGGTGGCATAGCCGTGTCCGTCATTGATTTCACCACTGGTGGAGCTGAAACGCTTCTTACCACCTGCTCGTACACGCTTGGTAGTGTCCAAAGCTATTTTTTTATCGTTGAGCATAGCAGTCATGGCCACCGTCTTGAATGTCGAACCCGGCTCATAATGGTCGCTCACGGCCACGTTGCTCCAGAGGTTCTCCGACAACCTACCGCTAGTGTCACGGGTAAGGCTGCTGCACGCTAGCACATATCCTGTCGACACTTCCATGAGGATGGCGCAACCACGCTGTCCGCCATATTGGTTCATTGACTTTCGCAGGGCACTCTCAGCTATATCTTGATAACGAGTGTCGAGGGTAGATATGATGCTCTTGCCATCCACACGGCGTTGCATCAAGGTAGAGTCGAGGTCAGGTATATATTCCTCCACCTCCTCTTCTGGCAGCCAGATGCCACGAGTGAGACGACGGCATTTGTATATACCATCCTGTCCACGCAACACGGTATCGTAGTAGCCCTCCAGTCCAGTGTAGCCTTCCTGCTTGGGAGTCTTGAAATGCAGTCCAATGGTATTCTCGCCCAGGTTGCCATAGATGTGAGCACGTACATAGCTGGTGACACTGCCGTCAGCTGTTTTGGTCACTACGCAACGCTCCCAACCTTTCATATTGCGAATAGCCGACCACTGCGAATAAGGCACACGATGCTCCACATAAAGGCAGCGAACTGGACGCTGCTTCTTGTATTCATTCAAGATGCGATCGTGATAATAGGCAACCGACTTGTGAGGGAACTGTTCATGCAGTATCTTACACACATGGACAAGATTGGCAAGAAATGCGCTATCGTTGGTGATGCAGCTCTCCATCTCCACTACACCATTCTTCACCACCGGAGCACCCTTGCTGTCCTTCTTTGGCCAACGGCCAAGGTCCAAACAAAGGTCGCACACAGGAACGGTAGTGGCCAGCACTTTGCCGTCTGAAGAGAAAATCGTGCCACGGCGGGCTGGCTCAATGCGTTCAGTAAACTCACGAGCCTTTGCCTTCTCGCGCCACATGTCGCCATCTACCACTTGTGTTTTAATGGTAGACCATAGCATGGCACCACCGCCCACTACCACCAACAGCAGCCAGAGCACCAGCATCTTGACGAATAAACTTTTGTTATGTTGTTTCTCTTCCAATTTCTTTTCTATTTCAGTGTTCTACTAATAATCGTTTTTCAAAAACTCCCAATCGGTGCATTCCAATTCTTTTGTTAAATCTCGTATGGCGGACCGGCCGTAATGCCCACTCCTGTTGAGTCTAACATTTCTGCTATCTTGGAAATCTTAATTGTTTCCTGATAGCGTTTCTGCAACTCGATGCGACTTTCGCGCAAGTAGTTGATTCGTTCCTGGGCCTCTATTTTGGCTTTGGTCAAGTCCTCCACACGGTAGCGGTTATAAACCAACATCAACGCAAAGACACAAATCAGCAGTATCAACCATTTCTGACGAAGCACAAACTCGCTTTGCAGCACATCGCCACCAAAAATCCGCGCCACCCAATTGTGCTTTGTCTTCTCCTTGGGTTGAGGGGCAGCCTTGTCGTGTTTGGGCTGCTCAATGGGCTGCTGGGCCTGCTGTATGTTTTCCTGTTCGTCCATCAATATTCTCAGTTTCTGAAATTACTATTTCTCTGCTATGCGCAGTTTGGCACTACGCGAACGGTTATTCTGCTGCAACTCCTCCTCGCTGGCAGTGATAGGTTTGCGGACAACCAACTTCAGCGGCACTATCGGGTTACCATAAAAGTCTTTTTCCAGCTTGCCCTCGAAATTGCCAGTCTTGAAGAAGTTCTTCACCAATCGATCTTCCAACGAATGGTATGACATCACCACCAACCTACCTCCTGGATTCAAAAGTTCGACAGCCTGCTGCAGCATGGCTTGCAATGCTTCCAACTCACCATTTACTTCAATTCGGAGGGCTTGGAAAAGCATGGCCAGATACTTATTTTCCATACCCTTAGGCAAATGTTTATTCACAGCTTCGCGCAAATCGAAGGTGGTTTCAATAGTCTTTTCCGCACGAGCCTTGCATATGGCTTTGGCCATCTGGTAAGCATTGGGCAATTCGCCATAGAGGCGCAATAGGCGTACCAATTCCTGCTCGTCGGCACTATTGACCAGCTCTTTGGCTGTAAGCTCTTGTCGGCGGTCCATCCGCAAGTCCAGTTCCCCATCAAGACGCGTTGAAAAACCTCGGTCTGCTACATCAAATTGGTGGGATGAGACCCCCAAGTCGGCAAGCAGACCATCTATTTTCCTCACACCATGCAATCGCAAAAAACTCTTAAGGAAACGGAAATTTTCATGGATTAACGTGAAGCGGCTGTCATCCAATGCATTTGCCAATGCATCCGCATCCTGGTCAAACCCAACCAGACGGCCATCAGGTCCCAACTGAGACATAATAGCGCGAGAGTGGCCGCCACCTCCAAAAGTGACGTCCACATAGGTCCCGTCAGGACGAATGTTCAATCCCTCGATGCATTCATTCAGCATCACCGGCAGATGGTAGCTCATGCTGTCCTCCCAGTCTTTTGTTGACCAACTCAGCAAGGTCGTCAACATTATCGTTCATCTTATCATAGGCATTTCGCTCCCAGATTTCGATGCACTTGCCGGTACTCTGCAGCACTATCTCCTTGGCATTCCCCAACACCGATTTGCGCTCCGGAGGCACCATCAGACGGTCATTGCTGTCCAACTCAACAATGTTGGCACGCGTCATCTGACGGATGATCTTTCGGTCCTCCAGGTCGAACTCGTTCAACCTTTTGCTCAGCATTTGTACCTCAATCTGAAAACTGTCAAATGTCCATAGCTCTAAGCACTCGGCAGTGAACCCTTGACGGATTACAAAACGCGAATCGTCGCTCGCCAACTGCTTTTTAAAGGCGGTTGGGAACTTGAATCGACCGTTCGAATCCATCTTACAGTATTCAGTACCAAGTATTAAGGCCATTTTTATATATTATTTTCGGATTGTAAAAATACAAATAATTTTTTAATAAATGCCAATTTCTGCCAAAAAAAGTTATAAACTCCCATTTTTTTCTTTACAAGTATACGCAAAAAGCCAAAAAAAGTTTCACCAAGGGTAGGAAAAAATGGTTTTGGCTTGTCCTAAGACCAGTTTTTCAACAGGTCAAGTGTACCTAATAATCTTGGAAGTGAAGAATGAACAATAATAAGCGTCAAACATAAACCAATAACCGCAAAGAGGGTAAAGTGCATGTAGGATCAGCTACTTTTTACCTGAAACTAAACAATGCTTGACATGGATTATTGAGATTCAATCCTATCTCGACAGTAAAAAATGTTCTTTGCTAAGCTAGATCGTAATCAATTCGATGAACTCTAAAATGCCTTTTTTCGACACCGAATTGTTGATAACCCAAAACGGAATTCACAGTCAAAAGTTAACAACCCATTTCCTCTCCTACAGCACTATTCCTCACCTCAAAAAGGAAATTGTTTCTAATTGAAAAAAAAGTTGTACCTTTGCATCCGCAAAAATGTATTTTAATAATAAAAACATATTAATATTAGTAGCATGAAAAGATTCATACTTTCTCTATCGCTGGCCCTTCTGGTTTTGGCTCCCGCCTCCAGCCGTGCCGACGAAGGCATGTGGCTTCTCTCTCTCATCGGCAAAAACTATGCCGACATGCAAAAGGCCGGTCTTAAACTCTCCCCCGACGACATCTACAGCATCAATCAAAGTTGCATCAAAGATGCCATTGTCGGACTGGGCAATGCCGACCAGCCTTTCAGTCATTTCTGCACTGGCGAAATCATCAGCAACAAAGGTCTTATGACAACCAACTATCACTGCGGCTATGGCCAGCTGCAGGAACACTCCACTGTCGAGCATGACTACCTGCGCGATGGTTTCTGGGCATACAACATGGCCCAAGAACTCCCCAACCCCGGCCTCACCGCCTCCGTTCTGGTGCGTATGGAGGATGTCACCTCTCGCGTGCTTGAGTGCCTCAGCGACGACATGAGCGAAAAAGACCGTGCCAAAGCCGTCCGCAATGTTGGTATCCGCATCATTGAGGAAGCCGTCGGAAACAGCGAAGAATACGAAGGCATTGTCCAGTCCATGTTCGAGGGCAACCAGTACTTTCTTTTCATCTACACCATTTACAAGGATGTCCGCCTTGTCGGTGCACCTCCTTCCTCCATGGGTAAGTTTGGTGGCGACACCGACAACTGGTCATGGCCCCGCCATACCTGCGACTTCTCCATGTTCCGTATCTACACTTCCCCCGACGGCAAACCCGCCGAATATGCTAAAGAGAACATCCCCCTCAAGCCCAAACACCACCTCCCCGTCAGTGCTCGCCAGCTCAAAGCAGGCGATTACGCTATGACCTTAGGCTTCCCTGGCTCCACCGACCGTTTCCTCACCTCCTACGGCCTTGAGGAAACCATGCAAATCGACAATCCCCACCGCTACGACATCCGCACCATCAAAATCAACATCCTGCGCCAGATGATGAATGCCGACCAGGCTGTCCGCATCAAATACGCCTCAAAATATGCCAGCTGCTCCAATTACTGGAAATATAGCATCGAGCAGAACAATGCCCTCTACACCCTCAACACCATGCAGGTGAAGAAGGACATCGAGAAGGAATACTACGACTGGGCTCTCGACAAAGACCCCAAATACCGCAACGCCCTCAACCTGCTCAAAAACAGTTACGCCGAACGCCGCGACATCCATGAAGCCATCCTCTACATCGAAGAAGGCCTCCTCTCCGGCCCAGAAATGCTCTACCAAGCCACCCTCTTTGGTGACGACATCAAGGCCATGCTTGCCGAGGAGAACCCCGACCAGCGTGAAGCCAAGTTAGCCGCCATTCAGGAGTCTGCCGCCAAATTCTACAAAGACTACGACGAGAACGTTGAGAAAGCCATCATGGCCGCCATGATGGAATATACCTACCAGCACATCAACATCAAATACATTCCTGATTGCCTCAAAACCGCTGACCGTCGTTACAAGAGCGATTTCACAGCCCTAGTCAACCACATCTTCAGCCAGTCATTCATGGCCAATGAAGAGTCTTTCAATCAGTTCCTCAAGAACCCCAACCTCAAAACCCTGGAGCGCGACGAGATGTACAAATATGGCGCTGAAATCCTGGCCAAGGGCCGCGAAATCTACCAGTCTCTTCCCACTGACAATCAATACAACATGCGCAAGGGCAAACGCGACTTTGTCGACGGCTTGTTGCAAATCAACTCTGGACGCAAACTCATGTGTCCCGATGCAAACAGTTCCATCCGCCTCTCTTATGGCAATGTCAAGGAGTACGACCCACGCGATGGTGTTACCTACCACTACTACACTACCCTCGACGGCGTGATGCAGAAAGAGGACACCAACAGCACCGAGTTCCTTGTTCCTGACCACCTCAAAGAGCTGTACAATGCTCGTAATTTTGGCCCCTACGCCAATGCAGATGGCAAACTGCCCACCTGCTTCATCACCACCAACGACATCACCGGTGGCAATAGTGGCTCGCCCGTCCTTGATGCCTATGGCAACCTCATCGGTCTGGCCTTCGACGGCAACGGTGAGTCAATGTCTGGCGACATCGATTTCGAAGAAAACCTCCAGCGTTGCATCTGTCTTGACACACGTTACATGCTTTTCGTTATTGACAAATTTGCCAACGCTCAGAACCTCATTGCCGAGTTGGACATCGTCCGCTAAACACATCTATCCTATAAAAGAAAGCCCCAGGAACCGTTGTTCTTGGGGCTTTCTTTTATAGGAGGTCCCGAAGTTCTTCATGCACTCAGAAAAAAAACCGACAGACTAACGTCTACCGCCTCCAATCCATCGGTATAAAAAAGCCGCGATGCAAGCACCGCGGCATGATAATGCATCTAAGCCAAAATATTAGATGAGGCCCTTGCCAGCTTTGAACTTAGCGGACTTCTTGGCAGCGATCTTGATTTGCTTGCCAGTGCGAGGATTACGACCCATGCGAGCAGGACGTTTAACAACGCTGAAAGTGCCAAAACCAATCAAAGTGATTTTCTCATCCTTCTTGAGCTGAGCTTTAACAACATCTACATAAGCATTCAAAGCTTTAGCGGCATCAACCTTTGTGAGGCCAGCCTTCTCGGCCATAGCGGCAACCAATTCGGTTTTGTTCATAACAAACGGTTTTTTTAAATTATTTACAACTATTTTTTACGATTGCAAATATATGCATTTTTTTGTAAAAGTTGAGTTTTTGCAATAATTATTTTTGTTAAAAAAAAAATGCATTGATTAAACAATTATCCTCCAATTTTTTACATCATGTCCTCGAAGAAATTCTTCAGCCGTAATTCGCTTTTTTCCACTGAGTTGGAGACTCAAAACATGCAAAAAACCATCTTTTACACCGATTTTTAGTACCGATTTTTTTTCTGTTACCAACTGACCTACAGCACTATTGGCATCGGACTGAAAAGAGGCCTGAAAAACCTTAAAAGAATGCTCCTGTCCTTTGTCATCCTCCATAAGCATGGTGGCTGCAGGATAAGGTGACAGTCCTCTGATGAAGTCAACCACACGGTGGCCCTGTTGGTTCCAATTGATGGCGCAGTCGGGCTTGAAAATCTTGGGGGCCAAATTCAGCTCTGTCACAATGGGCTGGGGCTTAGGATGCAGAGTGCCCTGCTGAAGCCCACGGAGGGTCTCTACCACCAACTGACTGCCCATGGATGCTAGACGGTCGTGAAGTGTTTCGGCATTGTCATCGGGGGTGATAGGAGTGGTACGCTGGAGGAGGATGCCGCCCTCGTCAATGCGCTCGTTGAGCATAAAGGTTGTGACACCCGTTTCTTGTTCACCATTGATGATAGCCCAATTTATTGGAGCGGCACCACGATACTGCGGCAGCAGAGAGGCATGCAGATTAAAAGTACCCATCGAAGGCATTGCCCACACCGACTGCGGAAGCATGCGAAAGGCCACAACAACAAAAATATCGGCATCCCAGCTTCTGAGGGTGGCTTGAAACTGCTCGTCGCGCAATTTCTCGGGTTGAAGGAGAGACAACTGATGGTCAAGGGCATACTGTTTAACAGGGGAATAGGTCACCTTAAGTCCGCGACCGGTCTGCCTGTCTGGCACAGTGACGACTCCTACCACATTATATCCGGCTTGGCAGATAGCATTCAAAGAGGAGACTGCAAAGTCGGGGGTTCCCATAAAGACTACTTTCATATTAAAGGATGTTTGCTTTAACGTTGATAATAATTTGATGCTACCTGACCCTCAGCCGAGTGCCAGACTTGAACTTACGCTCATTTGGATTAAGCGTCTTGACCTGATCAGCGGTTGTGAAATTACGCTTGGCGAAAGCCTCTAAATCCTCATCTTTTTTAATGGTGGCATAAACTGGTTTATTGGATTTAGCTTTAGGCTGTTCCTCAGGCACGATGCTCTTATCTGCCTTGTAGGCAAGATTCTCTCCGGCACGAGGTTTCCGAATGCCAAAATAGGTTTTGTCGAGATATAGTCGGCGGGTACGAAGGGAATAGTCCGAAAAATCAAGAATCCATTCTGGGTCAAAGGCCTCATACTGGAAACGAACTTCAAAATGGAGGTGAGGCCCTGTGGAACGGCCAGTACTGCCGCCCAATCCCAGCACCTGTCCTGCTGAGACCACTTGTAAGGGCTTGACTTTTATTTTTGAGAGATGACCATAGACCGTTTCCAAACCATTGTAGTGACGCACCACCACCAGATTTCCATATGCGCCCATCGGACGAGCAATGCGCACGACCCCATTGAAGGCACAGTGTACCGGATCGCCCATATTCAAGCGGATATCCACCCCACGGTGGGGACGGTTCCAACGCCAACCGTAAGGCGAAGTTTTGACATTCTTTACTGGGAAACAAAAACGCTCGGTACCCTTGAGCAACTGAATGGAGATTTCGTCGGGCAAAGAGTCCATCGGGATAGTTGCCATACGCACATGTGCCCCCGAAAGACTACGACCATACCACAACTGAGAAGGAGCAGGGAGAGAGGCATCATACATTACATCAATGAGCTCGTCACCCAAAGCCAAGGCCGTATCAATGGCATTAGGATTAGGTTCGGGCTCATGTATTTCGAGGGAACCCAACTCCTGTGCTTTCATATTCTTTACACCCTTAGCTGTTTTCTTGTCGCCTTTTTTAGAATCCGCCTTGGAGGCTCGGGACTTGACCTGCCCCTCGCGAATGCGGGCATTGATAAGGGAGTCATAATAACTTTGCTGCCCCGGCTGCTGAGCAAAGGCAGAACCCGAGAGTGCTAACATCATCAAGAAGGCTACCAACTTCAGTTGTCTACGGAGGCGACAGACGGGGATGCCCAACATGTCGCGATACTTGGCCACGGTACGGCGAGCAACCGGATAGCCTTGTTCCTTGAGCAACTGTGAGAGAGCCTCATCTGAAAGGGGATTCTTCTTATCCTCGGAAGCCACAGCTGCCAGCAAGACTTGACGCACCGTTTCAGTGGCAACCTCTTGACCTTCGCCATTAGTGATGGATTGGGAGAAACAATCCTTGAGCAAGAAGGTGCCAAACTCAGTTTGCACATATTTACTGTTTACCACACGGGAGATAGTGGAAATGTCATAACCAGTCTTCTCGGCCACATCCTTCTGCAGGAGAGGCTTCAGATCCGCACTGTCGCCCGAAACAAAGAACTTATACTGCCAGCGAAGAATAACCTGCATTACCCGCAGCATCGTTACATGGCGTAGGCGTAGCGTCTCGACCAACATATTGGCACTTTCACTATTCATTTGCAGGAATTCCAACGTTTCTTTTTCGCCTGAGGTAGGCTTGTTTTTGCTGGTAAGTTCCTGAAGCATCTCCTGATAGTAATCGTTGAGTTGTAGTTGGGGAAGTCTCCCATCATTTAGGTAAAGGCTGAGCTGGCCTTCATGATTGGTGACGACGAAATCCGGGACCACATAGTGGGCATGAGCAGACTCGCTCTCACCGGCACCTGGCTTGGGATTGAGGCGACGAATACGTCCTATGGCATCATTCAACTGATCCTCGCTAAGTTGTAGAATCTCCATGATGCGCTGATAGTTGTGATTGGCAAAAATGTCGAAATAATTGTCAATGATTTGTATAGCCCATATAGTGGTTTCGTCATGTTCTTCAGCACGATGCAACTGCAGGGAGAGACACTCACGAAGGTTGCGGGCAGCTATACCTGGAGGGTCAAGCTGCTGCACCTCATGTAGCACCTTCTCGACCTCTTGAAGCGAGACCTCAAGTCCTTGTGTAAAAGCAAGATCGTTAGCAATAAGACCTATATCCCTACCTAAATAGCCCGCATCGTCGATACTGCCAACAATCTCCTGTGCTATGGACTGCTGGCGAGGTGTAAGATTGCGCATGGCAAGCTGCTCCATCAGATGGTCACCAAAGGAGGTCTCTGAAACAAACACCCGCTCATGAGCATCCTGATTCTTGTCACGTTCCTGCCGCTCGCGATAGCTATAGTCATCGTCCTCTGTGTCGATACCCTCGTCGGCACCTGGTGCATCAATACTGGTCTCAGGAAGTGATTCTAACATGCTACCGGAATCGGAAGAGACTTCCAACAAGGGATTCTTCTCCACCTCCTCCTTAAGACGTTGTTCGAGAGAAGTGACTGGCATTTGTAGCAGTCGCATGAGCAGAAGCTGTTGAGGGGAAAGCTTCTGTTGCATCTTCATCTTTTGGAGTTGACCGTTCTTCATAGATTCTGAGTTTAAGGAGTTGACTTGAGTTCTATCAATAAAGAATAACTAATTTTTACAATTATTATTATTCTTGGGAGAAAAATTTATCTTGAAAATTGAGCAGATAGACCTTGCGTGTGGCACGGGTGATGGCGGTGTAGAGCCATCGGAGATACTCACGGTCAAGCATATCATCGGTAAGATAGCCTTGGTCAATGATTACGGTCTCCCATTGTCCACCCTGAGTTTTGTGGCAAGTAAGCGCATAAGAAAATTTGATTTGCAGGGCATTATAGTAGGGATTATTTTTTACTGCCTTTAGGCGATCGGCCTTATGGGGCATATCGGCATAATCCTCCATGACGGCATCAAAAAGGCGTTGCGACTCTTCCCGGGTGAGTGAGGGCGACTCGCTGTGGAGGGTCTCGAGCAGCAACTTGCAGTCCTGAAGAGGTGTCTCGGGGTAATCTACAAAACGAAGCGTAGCATCAACAAAATGAAAGCCATAAAGATGCTGATGGTTCCGGATGCTCTGCACCTCAACGATGTCACCATTGGCAATGAAACCAATATCGCTCTCCTCATCAATCCAATAATAATTGTTTTTTACCACCATAAGGTAGTCTCCCGCATTGACCTCCTCCTCGCGGAAGAGTACACGATTGCGGATTTCCTGATTGAAAAGGTTTGCGCGCTTATTGCTGCGGGTGATAATAGCCACATGTTCCAGCCGGTCCGCACCATACTCCTGCTCAAGGACCTCCTGCAGGTCAGAACCGCCAAGGCGGACAAAGTCGTCACAACCATCCAAGTCAAAGAGGGGCATCTGAGGCAATTGAGACTCATCCAGCTGGGCTATCTGGGTGCGCAACATGGTAGCGTTGAGCAGAATACCCGAGAAATGTTGTTGACGCACCACTTCGGTAAGCTCATAATGGTAAACTTTTAACTGTGAGACGGCACGCAAATATTGGATGTCAAGAGCAGGACTCTCTCCCGCACCCACCGGAGGCAACTGGGCAGTGTCGCCTATTAACATCAGGCGACAATGGCTGCCTTCAACAACATAATCTATCAAGTCTTCCAACAAATTACGACGGCCATCCCCCGACTCATCTGCAAGCCCTATCATAGAGGCTTCATCAACAATGAAAAGGGTGTATGTGTGCTTGTTAAGCGCTCGCGCCATACGCATCACCCCGCTGCCATCGGTGATGGTTTGGTATATTTTCTTATGGATGGTATAAGCTGGCTGTCCAGCATAACCAGATAGTACCTTGGCGGCTCGTCCTGTAGGAGCCAAAAGCACTGTTTTAATCCGGAGTGCTGGTGCCGACTGGATTAGTGCACTGACCAGCGAGGTCTTGCCGGTGCCTGCATAGCCTTTAAGCACAAAAGAGGCTAACGGGTCTGGGTCATAGAGGAATTCCACCATCCGGCCACATGCAGCCAACTGACCTGCCGTGGGCTGGTGGGGGAAATGTGAAAGGATGAACTGGACGACTCGTTCCATCGTATCAAGTGCAAAAAAGGAGGTTCACCCTGCAGAGGGCGAATCTCCTTATATTTGCTTGTGATGATTAATTATTCAGCCTCGGGAGCGGGTGCCTCAGCAGGAGCAGCAGTGGGCATAGTAGCCGTGGTGCCAGCATTGACGTTGAGAGCGTTAGGGTCAACCTGAGTTTGGATGACGGACTCGGAATTGTGGCGAGGGATCGTGATGGTGGCAAACAGAGAGAGAACTCCCAGAGCAATGGCCAACCCCCAAGTAATCTTTTCGATTGTCTCAGTAGTCTTACGAACACCCATAATCTGGTTAGGGGCACTAAAGTTGGCAGCAAGTCCACCACCTTTGGAATTCTGTATCAAAACAACCACGGCCAAAAACAGGCATACAATCAGGATAAGGATAACAATAACGGTGTACATTTTGTAACTAAAATTTATTATTTATTCATTTATTTATCATTATTCAACCGTTCTTTCAGAGCGGCAATTCGAACTGCAAAAGTACTACTTTTTTCGGGATTATTAATCATTAATTTTTCATACATGGCCAAAGCTTGAGCAAATTTTCCTTGTTTTTCAAGCACAAGTGCAAGAGTTTCAGACTCTAACGACTCGTTCGCAAGAATACTTTTTTTAGCAAGTTCCTGTACGGGAACCTCCTCAAAATCCTCTTCAGAGAGCTTGATTCCGCCATCTTTTTCCAAGAAATTGGTCAGTATTACACTCTTGGGTGCCGTCTTGAAAGAGACCTCCTGATATGAGTTGATTGCCTGCAAAACATCAAAGGAGGCATCATCCACTTCAGCAGACTCATCGATGGACCCATTATTCATATTAGTAGGAACATGTGTGGGTACGGTTTCAACTGTCGGAACTTCTGTGTGTGCTGCCGGTGAAACGGTAGGACGAACCTGCGGCAACGAAACTGCCTCCAACTGCTGAGTGAGACGTTGGGCATCCTGAAAATAAAGCGAGACACGAGGCAGTGACTGCTTCTCCCACAACGCTACCCCATTAGCCTTGTCCGCTAAAAGCGAAAGCAACTGGAGTGGAGCACTGAAAGGATAGTGGTCACGTTCTTGACGCAACTCCTCCCACTGATTGGGGGTAAGCACTCCGGGATGGTCTATCAACTGTCCGAAACAATTTTTATCCATTGCAAAAACAACTTTTTACATCACAAATTGCGATTGCAAAAGTACGGCTTTTTTTTTGAACCAATAAAAAAACAACATTTTTTTTGTTTAATTCATTATATTTCAATACTATAAACAATCCATCAAATCAAAGCAATTATTTTTTTCTTGCCAATTAAAAAAAAGTTCGTACTTTTGCAACTCCAAAATTTGAGAAAAAATGAAGAGAACATTCCAACCATCACGCAGAAAGAGAGTCAATAAGCACGGTTTTCGCCAGAGAATGTCTACCGCTAACGGAAGAAAAGTTTTGGCTGCACGCCGCAAAAAAGGCAGAAAAAAACTGACCGTGTCCGACGAGCGATAAGTCAATCCTCGGATTTTATTATTATAGACTCTTTGCAAAGAGAAAAAGAAGTATTGTCGTGCAGTACTTCTTTTTTGTTTACAAGAACCCCGCAACCTAAAAAAATATATGAAAATGCGCAAGACTAAGGAACAGCCCATCCTCGAGAACGTCCTCATTACCGACATCGGAGCCGAGGGAAAAGCCATTGCCCGCATCGATGGTATGGTTCTTTTCGTCCCCTTTGTCGTCCCTGGCGACATTGCCGACATCAAAGTTATCAAAAAGAAAAAGAATTACGCCGAAGGCCGCGTGGTTGAAATCAAGCACTACTCCGAAAAACGCGCAGAGCTACAATGCCCCCATTTCGGCACCTGTGGCGGCTGCCGGTGGCAAAATCTCCAGTATCAGTTCCAACTGGAAGCCAAGCAGCAGCAAGTGAGAGACAATCTGGAGCGGTTAGGACATGTGGACTGCACCCAGATGCAGCCCATCTGCGGGTCGGACAAAACATTCTACTACCGCAATAAGCTCGAGTACACCTTTTCCACCAAAGCATGGCACGAACAACCCCCTACAGCCAACACACCTGCCGAGCCTGGTGCCCTGGGGTTCCATATCCCATCTCTTTTCGACAAAGTGCTGAACATCGAGCACTGCGCCCTGCAGGAGGACCTCAGCAACCAAATACGGCTGGCCGTTCGCGACTATGCAATAGAACACGAACTGCCCTTCTACGACATCCGCAACCACACTGGATGCCTTCGCAACCTCATCATCCGCAATACCAGCACAGGACAATGGATGGTAGTGCTGGTGATTGCTGAGTACCATCTCGGTTGGGAAGGCCTCATGGAGCATCTGCACGACAACTTCCCGCAAATCACCTCGCTCCAATACATCCTCAACGACAAGTTAAATGACTCTTATGCCGACTTGCCCTCGGTCACCTTTGCCGGACAAAACTATGTGGAAGAAGTCATGGATGGCTACCAAGGTGCTACCCCGCTTCACTTCACCATTCGCCCCCAAACCTTCTATCAGACCAATTCTGCCCAAGCACAAAAACTTTACAGTTTTGTGGCACAATATGCCGATCTGACACCTGACGATGTGGTGTACGATCTATATACCGGTACAGGCACCATTGCTCTCTTCTTAGCCCGCATGTGCAAACACATCGTGGGCATAGAGTATGTGGAAGACTCCATTGCCGCCGCACGACAGAACGCTCTGCAAAACCATATCAACAACACCGAATTCCATGCCGGTGACATGGCCAAAGTCCTCACGCCCCAATTCGTTGCCGAACATGGTCGGCCCGATGTAGTAGTTACCGACCCTCCACGTGCAGGCATGCATGAAAAAGTCATTGAGCAGCTACTGGCAATGGCCCCACGCAAAATTGTCTACGTTAGTTGCAATCCGGCCACACAGGCACGCGACCTAGAGCTACTGTCTCCCAAATACCGAGTTGCCCGTATCCAGCCTGTCGACATGTTCCCCCACACTCAGCATGTGGAGAACGTGGCCGAATTAGTGTTGATTTGACTTTCCCCACAAAGTCACTAAAGCCTATTGGGGCGCTTAAGCTGCAACTTAAAAAACCTCATTTTGTAAAAAAAATGTAGTAGTTTCAAAAAAAAGTGCTATCTTTGCACGTTGTAGTATTATACGACAAGTATAGCTACAATTTTAATAATATATTGGTAATAAATAAATAAAGGATAAATTAATTAATTTTCACAAGATGAAAAAAGCATTATTAAGTCTGCTATTGGTCGCTGCTTTCATGCCCTTTGCCTTGGCTCAGGTCAACGATCCGCGCACCATTAATTACACCGACGTCTCCGCATGTGAGAGTTATACCTGGGCTGTCAACAATCAGACCTACACTACGGACACCATTGTCACCTACGTCAACTCTACGGACGACATCATTTACGTCCTGGACCTGACCATCAACACTCCCTTCACCAGCAACCAACTCGTCAACAGCAATCATTGCACCTTTACTTGGCGTGGCAACACCTATGATGCCTCCGGCTCTTACAGCGATACTGTTGTAGCCTCCGCTAGCTCAGGTTTGTGTGACAGTGTTTTCAATCTGTCACTCACCGTTTCGAGCGTCGAGTACGACACCGTTGAAGTTTCTGCGTGTGGCAGTTACACCTGGAACGACAGCACCTATACCACCTCTGGCAACCATATCCACACCACCACTACAGCCAACTGCACCCACAACGATGTGCTTGCTTTGCAGATTGTCTCCTCACTCAACGTCTCTGAAAACGTCCAAAACTGCGGTGACTACTCTTGGTATGGCGAGACCTATACCCAAAGTGGTGTTTACACCCACACCGTCACCGACACAGCTGCATCATGCGACACCATCCATCAACTCAATCTCAACATCGTTGTCAATGTCGCTGACACGACCAGCGATGAAGCTTGCGCTTCCAGAACTTGGAGAGGTCAGACCTTCACCGCTACTGGCATCTATACTGTTAGCGACACCAATGCCACTACCCATTGTGTGACACTCTATCCCCTCAGCCTCACCATCAAAGCTCCCCGTGCCAACACCAAAGATACTGCTATGACCGGCTGCAACAGCATCATGTTCAACGTTAGTTCCAGAAGTGGCAACACCACCAAGATCTTCCGTGAGAGCACCGTTTGGGACACACTCTTTTTCGACCACAGTATGAGCAGATGCTATGATAGCACCATCAACCTGACCGTCACCATCAACAAATCTGGCTACGACACCACTTGGGTTAACAGCTGCGACAGCTTCTACTGGAGCTTGAACAAGAAAACCTATTATACCACCCCCACCACTAATCCTCGCATCTCCTCTGGCACCGATGCCAACGGCTGCGACAGTGTGCATGTGCTTTCACTCAATATCAGCAATTCTCCCGTTATCAGCGCCATCAATGGTGAATGGCATCTTAACGCTGGCGAAACCGCAAAACTCTATCCTACTTGCACTAGTGGTTCTTCCTACAAATGGACCTATGGCAATGGCCAAACCTCCACTGCCGACACCCTCATCATCCCCAATGTCCAGGGCAACATCGACGTAGCCCTCGAGGCCACCCTCAACTATCCCGCCAACAACCTCCAGTGCAAAGACACCAGCTGGATTACCATCGTCACCTTCGTCGGCATCGATGGCGTAGAGAACACCCTAGTCAACCTCTATCCTAATCCCACTGTTGGCCAGCTCAACATCCAGAGCCAAGAGGCTGTCCGCGAAGTGGTCATCTTCAACAGCCTGGGTCAGAAGGTTGCCGTGAAACAGAACCTCGGCACCCAAAGCGCAATGAATCTCTCCAACCTCAGCAAGGGCACCTACACCATGCGCCTCACCCTGCAGAATGGCGAGACCATCACGCGTAAATTCATCATCAGCAAATAAGCCACCCTCAAAGGGTAACTTTCCCTCAAAAAGCGTTCGGCACCCAAGTGTCGGACGCTTTTTGGTAATCACAAGTCATGAAACAGCACCTCTTTACTCTTTCCCTGGCAGCCCTGCTCTTTGCTGCTTGCGGCAACAAAGTGGGACAACCCATCCGCCTACAAGGCGAGACCCAAGGCTCTTACTACAGTATCATCTACTATGACAGCCTTCAACGCAACTTTCAGCCCCAAATTGACTCACTGCTACACGATTTCGACCTAACTGCCAACCTATGGGTGGACAGCTCCATCATCCGCCGCATCAATCGCAATGAGGACACCCTCATTAGTGAGATGTTCCGCGACATCCTACTCAAATCGTTGGAAATAAACCGCTACACGCATGGCGCATTCAACTGCAAGATTGGCACACTTGTCAACCTTTACGGCTTCGGTTTCGAGAACCGCCAAGACGTATCCAACCATGAAATCGACAGCATCCTTGCCTTCATTCGCCAAGACAGCACCATCATCACTCCCACCGACCATCAAGGAGTCTATGCCCTACGCAAACTGCCACAGATAGAATATGACTTCAACGCCATAGCCCAAGGCTATACCTCTGACCTGATAGCCCAAATGTTTGACCGATTAGGACTGGAGAGCTACCTCGTTGACATTGGCGGCGAGGTCATTGCCAAAGGCGCCAAACCCAACGGAGACAACTGGTCAGTGGGCATTGAACGTCCAGCAGAGACAAAATACAGTACTCAGCAAATCGAAACAGCCATCCTACTCAACAACCAGTCGGTGGTCACCTCCGGCAACTATCGCAAATACTATGAGAAAGACGGTGTACGCTACTCCCACACCATCGACCCCGCTACAGGACATCCTGTCAGCCATTCTCTTCTCAGCGTTTCTGTGGTCAGCAAAGAGTCCTGGTATGCCGATGCCATGGCCACCGCCTTCATGGTCATGGGGCTGGAGAAATCGCTTCAATTCATCGAACAACACCCTGATGACCCCGACATCCAAGCCGTGTACTTCATCTACGACGAACATGGCGAGTACAAAACCTTTGCGACACCCAAATTCCAAGAAATAATCAAAGAAATCTAAATAATAGTAGATATGAAATCAATGACAGGCTTTGCCAAAAGGCAATGCTCCCTCACCGACCGTAAAGTCACTATTGAAATCAAAACGCTTAACAGCAAAGCATTAGACCTCATCGTAAAGGCTCCCTCCTTTCTACACTCCCACGAGATAGAAATCCGCAGCATGCTCAACCAACTAGAGCGAGGCAAAGTGGAAGTACTCATCACCGAAGAGAGCGATGCAACCTGTTCCAATCAAGTCAATACTGCCATAGTGACCGAACGCTACCAGCAACTTACAGCCCTTGCCAACACCCTCAACTGCCCCACGCAGCACCTTTTTGAAACACTTATTGGCATGGCAGATGTATGGGAAAGCAACAGCAACAACGAACTCAGCGACGAAGACTGGTGCATAATGGCCAACACCCTTCAAGAAACCATCAAAGAGGTTGACCAAACCCGCCTTCACGAAGGTGCCATCTTGCAGCTCGACTTTGTCAAGCATGTGAATTTGATAGAAAAGTTGCTGGGAGAGATACCTCAATATGAAAGTGAGCGCATCGAAACCGCCAAGGAGCGCATACGCAAATACTTCAACGAGAGTGCCATCAAAGAAATCGACCAAAACCGTTTTGAACAAGAGCTCATCTACTATCTGGAAAAACTCGACATTACAGAAGAAAAAATACGCCTTCAGAAACATATTGACTATTTCCGTCAAACCATGGATAAAGAAGAAGGCAGCGGCAAGAAGTTAGGTTTCATCGCGCAGGAAATGGGACGTGAAATCAATACCACCGGCTCCAAAGCCAACCATGTGGAAATACAGAAAATCGTAGTACAGATGAAAGACGAGTTGGAAAAAATCAAAGAACAACTCGGCAATATACTCTAAGGTCACTCACCCACAAGAGAGGCACCGCCCGAATGGGTAGTGCCTCTCTTTTTTTATCTATCCATTAGCGGATTATCAACTTCTCAACTTTGCTAATCTCATGGTTGGTGATGCGCACAAAATAGGCACCCTTAGCAAAATTGCTGACATGGATGGCATGAGCAGCAGAAGCGTTGAAATTCTGGTTGTAGACAATACGGCCACTCATGTCAATGAGCGTGCAATTGACCATACCCTCGCAACCCTCAATGTTCAAGGTCACCCAAGAGGTGGCGGGATTGGGTTCAAGCTTCACACGCACACTTGAAACGATGGGCTCAATCGAGAGATAGTTTTCAAAATCAGCTAAAACCGTATGGTTGCCACTAATATGAGGGAAGGTATATGTACCGTGGTATATCCGAGTACTGTCATCATAAGTAAGACGATAATTGGGATCGCCCTCTCCCGTTGTTTCATTCCATGGATGCACAGCAACGTCGTCAATCAACAATTGGCCAACAAAGTAACCGCTGCGAGTCGCTATACCGAGCGTGAACGAGGAACCATCTGCGGGTGTACAGGTGGTTTCACAAACCTCAGCATCACCATAGGTCACCGAGCCCCAATCGCCATTGATGCAGGAAACCTCCACATTATGACGTGCCACAGCACGGGCAGGACCCACATGAAGCCGAATCATTGGATTATACTCAAGAAAGTAGCTGGCGAAAGTGCTGCCAGAACCACTGCCACTATAGGAAGGATCGTATATTGAATTCTGATACTGGTTGGCCACAAATGAATGTGCCCACTTTGCGGTAGCATCATTGTCGCCAAAGTAGATAATCGTGTCATAATCCTCGCAGGTGGAAGAGGCCAAACGGTATCTGCCTTGAGCTTCCTGGGCAAGGGCAAAGTAACCATCTTCCTCCAAAACATAGCCGACGCGATAGCTCGTGTTGGGCGTCAGGGCAGGTTGCTCAGGAAAAGGAATATAAATTGTGTTGTAGTCACCGTTCTCAAGGTAACCATTGCTATGACGGCCAATAACAGAGCTGTCATTCACGTCTGCCTCCGTAATGGTTTTAAGGTGGGCACCCGTAGGTATCGCATTGTAGGACAACACCGAATCCTCATACACATCTCGGTAAAGCGCAGCAGAAATGACAGCACCAACATTATGGTAACCTTCAATAGGAGAAGCCACCAACTCTACACCGTGGATAACCCAGCCCTCAGGGACAATCTCATCTGTCGTGTAGCGCGAGGTAACCATATATCCTGACTGACTGAAATTCACCTCAGCAGGATCCTCCGTGACATACCAAGTACCCCCCGCGTTGCGAAAACCGAGCATATAATAATTATTGGGAGAATAGGTGAGGACACCATTGTCATGAGCCCACAAATACTCATTATTGTTGTCGGCAGTAGTAACCTGATAGTACATGGTGTCGAAATGGGCGGTAAAATCTTGATTTGTAAATTGAGCATACATATAGTTGTCGCCTACCACAGTCGTAGGCAAAGGAACACCCGTGCCATGAGCAGTATGGTCGATAAAGCCATACCACCCACGATAGTTCAAATTTGCAGGAGAAAGCCAACCTGATCGATCCACATAGATTTCAGATTGTTGACCTGCTTCGATAGAATCCAAACGGTTGCTCTGAACGAGAGAACGCGCTGAACGGTTGGCATTCAAGTGATAGAGCTCTACCACGGCCTCATTCAAATCAGCCACGCCAACATTCCTCAGCAATCCATACCAAGCAGGATTGATGGTCATCTGCTGTGGAATCATACCATAGTTACCCTCAACATATTCCTGATTAGAAACAACAATCTCGTTGACTTGAGATGAAAGGAAACTCACATCGTCCACAACCCAAAAACTACCGTAGGAAGAGTGAGTAGAATCATCCAACGACTGACATCTAAGGCGCACGGAGAAAACATGTCCGCAAACAGTAAGTGGCAACCTATAGACATACCTACCGGTAAAACCAGAGGACATAGAGGGATCCATCAGATTGATTTGCATGGTTTGATAGGTATCCCAATTATCAATAGAATAGTCGATGTAACAATTGGAATATGACGGGATATAATATTGATTAAGACTCATCTTCACGCATTCCTTATCTGTAGCATCAATCGAATCTATTTGAATAAAAGCATTAAAATTGCCTGTGTTGGGCGACAACTGGTCAACAAGAGACATCATCATCCAACCGTTATCAGCAGAGGTTAAATAATTATTGAGCAAAATACCCATATAACTAATAAAACCACTCATACCTGACAATTGCTGGGTGATAACAGGATAAGTGGCAGAAGCCAACGCAAGTGTAGCAGAATCGGCATTGGGCCAACGATGCCATGTGGAATAGTCGCCTGTTTGAGTATGGCCTTCTGAACCCTCGGAAATGACTCCTGTGGAATAGTTCTGATTATCGGCTGAGAAATCAACCAGCTTAAAGAGAACGTCACCTTTGGTGAAAAGCGAACCACTATAATCTGCGTTAACACGCGAAGAAGTATGCCCCAACTGCTTATTAGGATAAGGAGAAACCTGGGCGCAAAGCCACGAAGAGCAAAGTACACAAATGGCCAGTACAAGTTTTTTCTTCATAATTATTAGAGTTTTTAGTAAAACATAGTCGAATAAAACCATTTAATTAACAGAAAGAAAGAATAGAATAGCATAGAGTCTTATCTTTATTATCAGATGCAAAGTTACATAAAAATTTATGAAGAGAAAACACATTCCGACTTTTTAACACAAAAAAACGCAAGGTAGCCAAAGGCACCTTGCGTTTTTATCAATTAGTTGTATGCTAAAACTTAGCGAACAATCAGCTTCTCAACCTTGCTGAACTTGTCGTTGGTGATGCGTACAAAGTAAGCACCCTTGGCAAGATTGCTAACATTGATTGTCTGAGCGCTAGAAGCATTGAAGTTCTGGTTGTAGACAACGCGGCCGCTCATGTCGATGAGCATGCAGTTGACCATACCCTCAACACCAACAACATTCAGGTTGACCTGAGAGGTAGCGGGGTTGGGCTGGAGGTTCATGCGAACGCTGGCAGCAACGGGGTCAATGCCTTCGGGCTGATCAAAGACGAAGGAGATGGTGTGGTCGCTAGTGATGTCGACAAAGGTGTAAGAAGCAGTGTAGACAGCGAGCAAACTATCGTAAGAAAGAATGAAGTTGGGGTCACCTTCCTCAGTATCCTCGTCGAAAGGCTCAACAGCAACACCGTCAACAAGAAGCTGACTGATGACGCAGTTGGTAGCGGACTCAGCCATGATAGTAGTAGAAGAGTGCTCGGCAGGAGTAATAGTAGTGCCGCAAGCGATTTCGCCAGCAAAGTAAGCGCTACCAAATTCTTCGTTGACACAGGAAATCTCGATGTTCTTACGAGCAACCTGACGCTCAGGACCAACAATGAGGCGGATCATAGGATTGTAGTTGATATACCAGCTTGCGAAAGTGCTACCGGAACCACTTCCACCGTAGCCAGCATCGTGGAAATAGTTCTGATACTGGTTGGCAGTTTGGTAATGAGCCCACTTTGCAGTAGCATCATTGTTGCCAAAGTAGATGATAGTGTCATAGCCCTCGCGAGTGGGGGAAGCCATGCGGTAGCTGCCCTGGGCTTCCTGAGCCACAGTAAAGTAACCATCTTCCTCAAGAACGTAACCAACGCGGTAGCTGGTGTTGGGCATCAGAGCAGGCTGCTCGGGGAAGGGAATGTAAACGGTGTTGTAGTTACCGCTCTCGAGGTAACCATTGCTCAAACGGCCGATAACGGTGCTGTCGTTGACATCAGCATCGGTGATGGTCTTCACATTGGCACCGGTCATAACGGTGTTGAATCCAACGCTACCACCATCATACTCGTCGGTCAGGAGGAGCGCAGAAATCTTAGCACCAGTGCTGTGGTATCCATTAGCAGGAGAAGCAACAAGCTCAACACCCTGGATTACCCAACCTTCAGGAACAACCTGATCGGTGGTGAAACGGCTTGTCTGGAAAGAACCACTCTTGTAGAACTTAACATCCTCAGGATCCTCGCTGATGTACCAACGGTTTCCATTCAGAACGTAACCAATAATGTAGTAGTTATAGGGGCTGTAGGTAAGAACGCCATTGTCGTGAGCCCAACGATAACCGTTGTTGGCGTTAGGAGTGGTAACCTGGTAGTACATGGTGTCGTAAGTAACGGTGAGGCTGTCGCTGCTGACTGAAACATACATGTAGTTGTCGCCAGGGGTAGCAGTGGGCAGGGCCATACCAGTACCATGTTGTGCTTGATGGTCGATGTAACCATACCAGCCACGATACATCAAAGAGTCGGAGAGCAGCCAACCAGCACGGTCAACAAAAAGTTCGCCAGTATTACCAATAGCGAGGGTGCCATAGTTATAGGACTGAACGAGAGTATTGGTGGAGAGGTCAGCATTCAGGTGATAGAGGTTAACGTTAACGTTGGTCTGATCGATAGCACCGTTATTCTTAACCTGACCGTACCAAGCGGGGTTGATGGTCATGTTCTGAGGAATCATCTGGTAGTTACCCTCAACATACTCCTGACCATATTGTTTCACACGGTTGGATTCGCAAGCATAGGCGCTAACGTCGTCAAGAATCCAGTAGTAACCGTAACCAGCATTGTCACTATCGAGAGATTTGTAACGGATACGGATAGAAACATTGCTATGGCCAGCAGCGGCAACGGGGAGGGTGTAGGTGCTCATGCCCCAAAGGTCACCATTGACATCCATGTCAAGACCGGTGGTGTTGATTTCCATCTCAACCCAGCTGGAACCATTGTCAATGGAGTAGTCGATATAGCAATTGTCGTAATATTTACGATAGTACTGGAAGAACTCGATGTCAACAACACCAGCATCGGAAGCATCGATACCGTCGATGCGGACGAAAGCATTGAAGTTGCCAGATTGGGGAGTACGCTGGTCATAGAGGGACATCATCATCCAACCGTTCTCAGCAGAGGAAGTAGCAGTATCGAGATAACGGGTCATATAGGTAACCCACCGGGCCATACCACCAAAGTAATTCTGAGCCAGTGCAGGATAAACCTGAGCGGCACTCACCAGGGTGGTAGAGTCTGCATTTGCCCAACGACGCCAAGTGGCGAAATCGTAATTTTCATTGTGGCCTTCAACACCGCCTGCGACAAAACCAGTGGAATAGCCGCTGTTGGCAGCGGAGAAGTCAACATAAACGAGAGGAGTAGCATCTTTGGTGAAGATGGAACTGCTGTAGTCGTTCTGGACCTGAGCTGCCCGGGTAGGAGCTTTGTACTCCTTCATGCGAGGAGTAGCCGTCTGAGCGAAAACAAACGTTGCGCACAGAGCGAAAGTTAGAACCATTAATGTTTTTTTCATTGTTGTTTGTAATTTTGATGAATAATAAATTTTCAATCTATACATTTCAAAACCCTCATCCACAAATCCTTGCGTCATTGTTTAGAGAGCCAATATTATTTCATTAAAACGTTGCAAATATATAGCATTTTTTTGACATAGAGAAACTTTTTTTACTTTTTTTGGATTTTTTGGATTTTTTCACCTTTTTTGGTATTTCCAACAGCTCCCCACCCCGACAACTAACCCCAACCGTACCTCTGTTGTAGCTTCGTTGTAGCTTAGTTGTAGCTCCGTCGCATCCTCACCTCCTCCGATGGAATAAACCCACGAATACATCCAAGCCAAATTTTATTAACTCCTCATGCAATAAAAAACAAAAAAAATAGTTTTTAGTAAACAATAAAGTAGGAATAATAATGAAAAATACAATATATATATTAATCATATTATTTTTAATAACCTCCTGCTCCAGCCACAAAGGAGCCACCACCACTACACCATCCCCCTACCAGCGCAAACCCATAGTGGAGGTAACTGAGGCCCAACTGAAAACTGAGGCCCAGCAAATCGATGCTACCACCCAACTGCTTATCGGCAAACCCCAAGAGGCTGTGAACTCCTACCTCGCCATTCTCAAGGACAATCCCAGCTACGCCCCTGCACACTATGAGTTGGGCAAGATATACCTTGCCGTGGGCTGGCTGGACAGCGCCCTCTACCACAGCCAACAGGCTTTCCGTTCCCAGAGCGACAATCTCTGGTACGAGCTACAACTCACCCAAATCTACGAACGCCAGCAAGACACCAAGAACCTCATTGCCACTTGGGAAGACATCGTCAAGCGCAACCCCGACCGTCCCGACCTATACTACGACCTCTCCAATGCCTACCTACTTTCCAACAACGTCGTTGCCAGCATCGAAGCCCTCGACCGCGTGGAGCGGCGCTTCGGTATCACCGAACCCGTCTCCCTCCAGAAACAGAAACTATGGTCGGCCATTAACAAGCCCGAGAAGGCGCGCAAAGAGTTGGAGAAACTGGCCGAGGCCATGCCTACCGAAAACCGCTACAACGCCATCCTCGCCGAGTCCTACATGGCAGAGAAGAACTACAACAAAGCCCTCCAATATTACAATCGCATCCTCCAAAACAACCCCAGCGACGAGAATATCCACATCTCCATGGCCTCATGCTACCAGGCCATGGGCGACCCTGTCAATACCTATCGTCATGTGCGTCTGGGGGTACTCAACCCCGAGATTAGCTGCACCGACCGCCTCACCTACCTCATCGAGTTCCTCCACAACAAAGGGTTCTTCACCGCCTTCAGCAAACCTTGCTACCTGCTGGCTGACACCATTGCCCAACAATGCCAGGGCGAGAGCGACCATGCCTTCCTCTACGGACAGCTGTTGGCAGCCCAAGAACGATATGCCGAGGCCGCCGCACAGTTTTCCATCAAGCTCCAATCCAACAAAAGCCGATACGAAATCTGGGAAGCCCTATTGGCTTGCGAAAGCATGACCAGCGACACCAATGCCGCCATCCTCGACCACGCCAGCCAAGCCGCCGAACTCTTCCCCCTTCATCTTACCCCTTACCTCATTCTCACACAGGGCTACTTTAAGCTGGGCGACTGTGGCAAGGCCAAGCAATATCTCGACCGATGCCTCATGGTGGCCCCCAACGACAACCGAGTAAAAGAACTGAAACAATCCATCCAACAGACATGCGAATAACACACCATCTTCTACCACTCATGGCCATTCTCCTGCTACTGGCCACAGGATGCCGCAGCCACAAAGAGGCCGCCAGCACCCCTAAGCCCAACACTACCACCCACACGCCGGCAACCCCCACCGTCATCGACACCCTGACCACACCCACTTATACGCCCCATTACTACACAGCCAATTTCACCGCCTCGGCACAAGGCTATTCCGCCAACGGCCAACTGCGCATCCAGTCGGACAGCATCATCTGGCTTAGCACCTCCAAGGTCATCGAGTTAGCCCGCGCTCGTTTCACCCCCGACTCTGCCATCATCTATGCCAAGGTGTTGGGCCGTGCCTTCCAAGGCTCATACGTCGACCTTTATCGCCGATTCAAATACCGCACCTCCTTCGACGAGCTCTACCGACTGGTCATGTCGGACGATGCCGAAGCCCAGCTATCTGCCATCATCGCCACTCTCGGGCTTGATGCCACCGTACGCCTCGACCCCATCAAAGAGGTTGACAAGCTCAGTTTCCCCATGGCCATCCCCGACAAGGTCAACCCACTCTAAAGCCTAAAACATAATCATATAGTATTACCAAATCCCTATTCCTTACCCCATGAAAAAGACCATTTGCACCCTTCTGTTTGGCTGCCTGCTTTTCTCCCTCTGGGCCCAAACGCCTACCAAGGCACCCGACGAAAAGAGCGATACCGCCTTAGCGGCCCTCATCATCAACAGATACCTTAGCTACGTCGACTTCACCCCCACCCTCAAAGACAGCGTCCTGAGTGTGGTGACCTACGTCGTCGACCGCGAACACACAGAGGACACCATGACCATCTACCATTGGTACGCGAAAAACCGCCAGCTGCGCATCGAAATGTGGCAGAACGGCGAACTACAAGAGGGCTTCTACTCCGACGGCAAAGAATTCTTCCGCATGTTCCGTCCAAACGTACGCGACTGGGTCATCGTCTCGCAGGATAACTTTTATGATTACACCATTCCCCACGACATCCGCGGAGCCCTCTACGACTGGCGTTCCAAAGGAGCTGAGGCCCGCTATGCCGGACAGTACAACTACAACGGGCAAGACGTCGACCGCGTTTTTGTCACCTGCCCCGAGGTTTTCGACCGTTACTATTTCTTTGAGACCAAGACAGGACTCCTCTTTATGGTCACCGAACAAGATCACCTCTATGGCGATGACAAGAAAGGCAAAAATGCCAGAAAGGTCGACTGGCGTGCATGGCACGAGTTCACCCCTTTCAATGGTTTTCTCCTCCCCTCCATCGAGTCCTACCAGGTGAACCAAAACCAAATTGTCTTCATCTACCGCCACTATCGTACCGTGCCCTACGACCCCACCCTCTTCAACCAAGACTACCACAAGAAGTAACAGCAACCCCACCATGTCTATCTTCGACAACCCCGACGAATACTACATGCAGCAGGCCCTCCGTGAGGCCCAAGCCGCCTTTGACGAGGACGAAATCCCTGTTGGGGCCGTCATCGTTAGCGGCGACCGCATCATAGCACGTGCCCACAACAATACCGAACGGCTTCACGATGTCACCGCCCATGCCGAGATGCTTGCCTTCACGGCAGCCACCAATTTCCTCGATGCCAAATACCTCACCGACTGTACCCTCTTTGTCACCCTCGAGCCCTGCGTGATGTGTGCCGGCGCCGCCGGATGGACACAGATAGGCCGTATTGTTTATGGGGCTTCCGACCCAAAACGGGGCTTCGAACGGCTCGGCCGTGCCATGCTGCACCCCAAAACCATCGTACAAAACGGCCTCCTCAAAGAGGAATGCGAGGCACTTCTCAAGACTTTTTTCCAACAACACCGCAAATAGTCACACAACCACACAAAGAAACTTTAAATACTTTATAATATGAAACCAACATTATTAGTTTTGGCTGCCGGTATGGGCAGTCGCTACGGCGGACTCAAACAGATGGACGGCGTAGGCCCCAATGGCGAAATCATCATGGATTATTCTATCAACGATGCCATCCGCGCCGGTTTTGGCAAAGTGGTCTTTGTTATCCGTCACGATTTTGCCGAAGCCTTCCAGCAGAAAATCAACGCCGAACATTTCGGCAACCGCATCCAGGTGGAATATGTATACCAAGAGCTCGACAAACTCCCTGCCGGATTCAAGGTTCCCGAGGGTCGTGAGAAACCCTGGGGCACCAACCACGCCATCCTCATGGCCAAGGATGCCATCCACGAGCCGTTTGCCATCATCAACGCCGACGATTTCTACGGCCGCGATGCCTTCATGGTCATCGGCGACTATCTCCGCACCCTCGAAAACACCAAAGGTCAATACTGCATGGTAGGCTATCGCTTGGAGAATACCCTCAGCGAGAATGGCACCGTCTCCCGTGGTGTCTGCAATATCGATGCCAACGGCAACCTCGCCGGCATGACCGAACGCACCAGCATCGGCCGCAACGCCAATGGTGTCATCGAGTATAAGGATACTGACGACTCCCTACACCCCCTTGCCCCCGAAACCACCGTCTCAATGAACCTCTTTGGCTTCACCCCCGACTACTTTGCCGAAAGTGAGAAACTCTTTGTCGAATGGCTCAAAGAACGCGGCAACGAGATGAAGTCCGAGTACTACATCCCCTATGCTGTCAACACCTTCATCAACAGCGGCTATGCCACCATGAAAGTGCTGAAGACCACCGCCCAATGGTTTGGTGTCACCTACAAGGAGGACCGTCCCATGGTCGTTGACCGCCTCAAGAAACTCCACGACCAGGGTGTCTACTAAAATAATCCTAACGAAGTGGATTCCTATTCTGAAATAATAGCCTTCGCCCACGAACACCACAACGAGGACCCGCTCAGGCTTCTGCTGCAACAACAGCGTTATCCCACAGTCAACCTCAGCTTGGTGGCACAACAGCTCGAAGGACAACGACAAGCGTCGGTCAAATGGCCGACGCTTGCCAGTTGTGACGATTATTTCTACCCACCCAAGCTCAACCGCGAACAAAGCTCTTCCGAAGCCACCGCCTGCTATAAGGCCCAGCTCTTCCTTTCGCTCGGGGGCGGCACCCTGGCAGACCTCACGGGCGGCATGGGCATCGACAGCTATTTCATGGCTTTGCAGGCCTCTCATGTCGACTATTTCGAGCTCAACCCCGACCTTTTTCCTATTGCCAAGCACAATTTCCAGGCACTCCGTCAGGACAATATCTCCTGCCGGCAAGGCGACAGTATAGTGCTGCTGCAAGCTAGCAACGAGCACTACGACATGATTCTCATCGATCCTGCGCGCCGTGACATCAAAGGGCGGAAGGTCTCCGCCTTTGAGGACTGCACCCCCAACCTGCTCACCCACCTTGACCTTCTGCTCAGCCGTTGCCGATACCTTCTGGTCAAGGCCTCCCCCATGATCGACATCCACCAAGCCCTCCGCCAGCTGCCGCAAACCACCCAAATCCATATCGTAGCCCTCAACAACGAGTGTAAAGAAATCCTCTTTCTCCTCTCCTCCCATACCGAGGAGCATCCCCTATGCCCTACCATCCGCTGCCTCAACCTCCACAACGGCAACCCATCCTCCTTCCAATTCCAGCAGCACGAGGAGGCAGAAGCCGTCCCCACCTTCACAAACAGCATCCACCAATACCTCTACGAGCCCCATGCCGCCCTGATGAAAGGCGGCTGTTTCAACCTTATCAGCCAACACTTTAACCTAAACAAACTGGCCCGCAACACCCACCTCTACACCTCGCCCCTTCTCCTCACAGATTTCCCGGGCCGTACCTTCCAAGTCTTGGACGAGATACCCCTCAACGCCAAGAAAGCGGCCACCCTCCTGCCCGACCATAAGGTGCATATTATCTCCCGCAACCACCCACTCACCCCCGACCAATTATACAAAAAACTCAAACTCTCCGAAGGGGGCACCCTCTTTCTCATAGCCACCACCCTCTCCTCTACGCCCCGCCTTTGGCTCTGCCGCCTCCTTGCGGCACAATAAGGCATCCCCACCGTTGCTCACGGTGGCAATTCTCAATAAACCTTCGTTTCAAATCTGCCTGTAAAACGACCTAGATTTAACCCAATAAGTTTCTCTTCAAGAAATCGGCAAATGAGGTCTCCTCTTTGACCACTTGAGGCTGTTGGTGGGGTATCGCATGGTCTTCACTCTCGTGTTCGTGCGCATGAAAATGTTCTGCCTCTGCGTTCTCGCCGTGTGAATGGCCATGTGAGTGTCCCTGTGTGTGGTCGTGTTCCGGCACCACCTTCACAAAACGCCAAGTGGTATCTGACACATCGGGGAAAAAATTCCCGCCGCGTTCGGTCACCCCCGACAGCCAATGCCAAGTATAGTTGGTGACATAATCGGCCCGAATGACATCAGGCGTACTCCAACCCTGCGAGAAGCGACTCACAAAACGTGCCACCGCATATTCGTCCTGACCTGTCAAAGCGCAATATTCCAGTTGTTCAAATAAGATTTCCATAGGAATAGTACGCACCGACGACACGCGGAGCTGCCGCAAGGCACGGTCGGCCAAAGTGTCCAACAACTCCATGTCTGGCACAAAGCCCTCCTTCACCGTCCAAAGCCTGCTGCCCATCACATATTTGCGATGCGAAACAGCCTTCGAACCGAAGGCACCACGCCGACAGCCATTGAGGAGCACATGCCCGTCGCTGTCTTGTGCCGACCGATAACTTATCAGCTCCTCCTCAATCTTCACCACCTGCCTTCCCTCCATCGGTATGGGCAAACAATTGTATGCCCCCGTCAGGATTGAAATGGAGGTATCGGCGGCATCCAACTCCTCCTCCAACTGAAACATCAGCTGTTTGTGCAGATGGGAGGAGAGTGGCGACAGCACCAGGGGATCGTCCCATCCCATCACATTCTTCACGACAAACGTAACGGGTTTCTTTTGAGCCGATTTCTTTTGTGTGGTCCTTGGCGAGGGTGCTTTCACCCAAGTGCCGTCAACCGTTGTGGGATGTGGAAGGCCCAAGGCAGTCTCCATCAGTCCTATATGGCTCAGCACCTTGGCTCGTGAGGTACCGAACAGGGCCACTTTGCAACCCACTATCTGCCCTTCTTTGCCATCCACGGGGTCGGCTATAGCGGCATGGCAGTTGCCCACTTGGCGCACCTCCAGTTGTCCGCGGCGCTTGCCACGGTTGCGTCCCGAAAACTGGAACACCGTTCCTCCCTCTATGCGCGTGGCTGCTAACGAATAGCCAGGCCTACCATCCACATGATGTCCTTGGTAGAAGAATTTGTCGCAATAGTCATTTGCCGCCTCCTGTGGAATACCGCCGGTGGTTTTGATGTTCAGCACTTGCATGCCAAAAGCCACAGCTCCCCCTTGGGCTATGCCCACCACTTCGCCCACCACCTCGTCGATAGCCACCGCCACAGGGCCAAAAGTGAGGGAATAATACTCTTCGGGGCAGGCAATCACCTCCATTGTCAGGCACAAAGGCGATTGGACAATCCTCAGCAAGACCTGCCGGTCGTCACTCATCAGGCAGATGAGCGTATCGCCCTGCAGCCGCACCGATTGGGGGGTCCGCACCTGGTAGTCGTAGGTAGACACCACGGGGTAGAGTTGTTTGCTCTGCAGCAACTCGTGTCCGCAAACTTTCAGCGAGCTGTAATAGCCCTCTTTGTCTATCGTCACCGCGAGGTCACCCGCCACAAAATGAACTGGCTGCCCCATAGCCGCCAGCAACACAACCATAAAACTTATTAACAAAAAGTATCTTCTCATCATCATGACACTAGTTGAATGCGATAATATATTATATAAAAATAGTTTCTTTATAAAAAAGGAATCTTTATCTTTCAATTTGCAAAAATACAACAAATAATTGGATTGGGCAAATGTTTCTACTTGTAGTTTTCTAAAGATGAAAGTTTCGCGAATAAATAAAAAAACGTATCTTTGCAAATTGAAACAGTCTCAAAGAAATGACAACTCATGCTGATTGATTTCAGAATCAATAATAAAAATACAACAACTAATCACTAAAAAACGCTACAATTATGTTTTTCCAAGTTTATGGGGCTAATGCCCTAGCTCAATGGGGGATGCTGCTGGTGGTACTGGCAGGACTAATCCTCTGGAATGAATTTGCACGCCGAACCAAGATGGGCGGAGCCATCACCTTTTTCGTCATACCTGTGCTGCTGACGGTTTATTTCGTGGCCATCGCCATCGGTGCCCACAACGGTGCCGAATGGGCGCTGAATAACCAGACGCACATCTACATGAACGGATGGTTCCACTATGCCAAGCTGTATGCCGCGCTGACGGGTTGCATCGGCTTTATGATGATTAAGTACAAATGGGGCATCGGTGCCAAACATTGGTTCAAGCCGTTCCCCTTCGTCATCGTGGCCATCAACATCCTGATTGCTGTTGTCTCCGACTTTGAGAGTGCGGTGATGGGTTGGAACAAATGGTGGCTGAGCAGCGAGGGTGTGTGGCTGTATGGTGGCTGGCACAATGTCTTCAACGGTATAGCAGGTATCTTGAACATCTTCTGTATGACCGCCTGGTGGAATGTCTACGCCTCGAAGGACAAGAAGGATATGATTTGGGCCGACATGACCTGGGTTTATATCGTCATCTACGACATCTGGAACTTCGCTTACACCTACAACTGCCTGCCCACTCACAGCTGGTACTGCGGCATCGCCCTGCTGTTGGCTCCCACGGTGGCTGCCCTGCTGTGGAACCGTGGCGGCTGGATTCAGAATCGCGCCAACACTTTGGCCATCTGGTGTATGTTTGCTCAGGTGTTCCCCCTCTTCCAAGAGACCTTCAAGGACGGCCGCCAATGGTTCAGCTGGGCCGTGCTGCCCGTGCAGTATCCTGACGGCATCGAGACCGTGAAGCAGCTCTACGACGTGGCCGGTGGTGAAGCTGCCGCTGTGGGCACCACGGTGGACAGCGTGGCCGCCAATCCCACGATGATGACCCTCATCAGCGCCTTGGCCTTGGTCACCAACCTCATTGCCATCATCTACATCATCTGCGTGTCGAAGAAACGCCACATCAACCCCTACAAGGAGGATGTCTTCGTCAACCAGAAGTACTACAAAGACGCCATGGCCCGCGCCGACGTCGAATAGCACATATCTTGCAAATAAAAGAGGGGCGGCTTCGCATCATAGCGGAGCCGCCCCTGTCTTTTCTCACTTCATCGCCACAACCATTTCGCGCAGTTGGGCTCAATTATACTTAATCGGAGACGGAAGACGACCGTCTAAAGCTCAAAGGTATCTTTTCAGTTCCTGGCCATTCACACCCGCATAGAGCTCGACAAGGTTTTTGGCAGGGCTGGAATTGATTTTGGGCAGCAGCACCTCCTCAATTTGGAAGAAACCCACCTCGGCCGACATCTGAACCTCTATCTTGATAGGACGTCGGTTGCCCGGCTGGATGAGGACCTTGTCGATGGAGTTGGCCGAATATTTGTGTATATCGCCCATCTTGGGTTCCGAATGGATTTCAATGGGCACACGGGCGCGGCCTTTGGTCATGTCGCAACCATCGGCAATAAGTATCAAACCAGCCTCGATGGAGTGGATTTTGCGGGTGCCCATGTGGCCAATAATGCCCTCCATGGCGGTGGAACGAATAACCACACGACGCATAAGGTCAGCGGGGTCGGGAAGGTTCTTTTCGAGAATACGCTCGATAATGTTGTATGCAAGGATGCCAGAGTAGAGCTCGTGATCCTGACGGCCAATAGTCATACCGAAATCATGGCAAAACGCAGCCATGGCCACGGCCGTGACGCTGTCGTCGAAGGTGCCCACCTGTTCTTGCTGCAAGGTGGTAGGGACACCGGCATTGTAGAGGATTTTGAGCATCTTGAGGGCGTTGTGGCACACCGTGCGCATGTGCACGGGACCGTGGTCGTTGAAGCCGAGACGCGCTATAGCCACCTTGTTGGCATAATCCTGCACCGACTGTATCTCCTTATCGTTGATAAGGTCGCGCACCACGCGCAACGGCAAGTCGCCCTGCTCGGGCGTAATGTTTATAATCTCCTGAGTCAGTCGCACCAGCCACTGCTCAACACTTATTTCCTTGGGTGATTTCATGATGCAAAGATACGAATTTATTTCAAATAATCCCGTTGCTGAAGACAAATAACCCATAAATAACTAAAACACAACCGAATACTGCCTCCTCAACACACCCCACTCCCCGCCACTACCAAAAGGCAGTTCAGGGGTAAGTTGTATGTAGCTTCTCTGTAACTCCTCCTATTAGATTACATTTTGATTATACTTATATTATATTTAGATTAGAAAAGATAATTAAAATGTAATATAAACCAAATCTAAATATAATATAAATTTAATCTAAATAACAAATTTGGGGCAAAGGAACAAGGGAACAAAGGCGGTTTGTCGAGTAGGTAGGGGTGGGTTATTGGTGGGTGGCGAGGGCAATTGGGCGTATGCTCGGGCCAAAGATGGCACAAAAAAACTTTTCAACAAAAAAATTAACCGACAATTTTGTCAATCCAAAAAAAGTTTGTAATTTTGCATCCTCTTAGCATAGTGGACTTAAGCCCTGTTAATTACCCGTTCAGACCTATAGGACAATATGTTAGGAGAAAAGAATATGCCAAAAGAAACAGTTAAAAATGGCCCTGAGAGGTTATCCGTCACCCCTCTTGGACAGGAAGAACCGAGTTCCGAGGCAGAAATTTTTTGAACAGAAAAATTATTTTTTGAAAAATCTTTCTTCTGCTCAGAGAAAAAAGTTTAGAAAACATCATCGTTAAAATAAAAAATGGATCAGTTAAGTTACAAAACAATCTCCGCCAACAAGAACACCGTCCAGAAAGAATGGGTGCTCGTTGATGCCGAGAATCAAACCGTAGGACGCTTGGCCACCCGCGTAGCCAACATCCTCCGCGGCAAGACCAAACCTTGCTTCACCCCGCACGTCGACTGCGGCGACAACGTTATCATCATTAATGCTGAGAAGATCGTCTTCACCGGCAAGAAAATGACCGACAAGATCTATCAGCGCTACACCGGTTATCCTGGCGGCCAGCGCGAGACCACTCCCGCAAAGGTCCTTGCCAGCCATCCCGAGCGCGTTCTCGAACACGCCATCCGCGGCATGCTTCCTAAGAATCGTCTTGGCGACCAGCTCTATCGCAACCTCCATGTGTATGCCGGTCCCGAGCATCCCCATCAGGGTCAGAACCCCAAAGCTATCAATATTAACGAAATTAGATAATACAGAATATGGAAGTAATCAACACAATCGGTAGAAGAAAATGTTCCGTTGCCCGCATCTATATGACCGCTGGCACTGGCAAGATTGTTGTCAACAACAGAGATTATAAAGAATATTTCCCCACTGGCCCGCTGCAGTACATCGTCAACCAGGCTTTCCAGGTTGCTGGTGCTGAAGGCAAATGGGACATCAAGGCCAACCTCGACGGCGGTGGCATCACCGGCCAGGCCCAGGCTCTGCGCATGGCTATCGCCCGCGCACTGTGCGAGAACAACATCGAGGACCGTCCTGCTCTGAAGAAGGAAGGTTTCCTGATGCGTGATCCCCGTATGGTTGAGCGTAAGAAACCCGGTCAGCCCAAGGCCCGTAAACGCTTCCAGTTCAGCAAACGTTAGTCGTTATTTGGAGTTGCCGAGTTTTCGAGGTGCCACTTTTCGGATTAATCACACCCAAAAACTCCTCGAGAACAGAAGACTCAAGAACTGCGAAACAGGAAAAAAGTTTAGAATCCAAATTGTCGCGAGACTCCGCCGGGTTGCCAGTTCTGCTGCCTAAGGCAAAAGCAGAAAAACCCGACACACAGAAAGGACTACCCGACAATTGGTAAAAAAGCAGCGAAGCAACCGAGGCTGAGAGAACAAAAAACAAAAAAACAGAACGAAGCCCCGCGACTTCAAAGCAAAATTTAGGAACGTAAACAAAAAAGAAAAACAATGACTGATTTAAAATTTGAAGAATTACTCGAAGCTGGTTGTCATTTTGGTCACCTGAAGAGAAAATGGAACCCCAAAATGGCCCCCTATATTTTCAAAGAGCACAACGGTATCCACGTTATCGACCTGCAGAAAACCATCGTCAAGGCTGACGAGGCTGCCAACGCCCTGAGACAGATTGCCAAGAGCGGCAAGAAAGTCCTTTTCGTTGCCACCAAGAAACAGGCCAAAGACGTTGTGTCAGAGATGGCCAAGAGCGTCGACATGCCCTTCGTTACCGAGCGTTGGCCCGGCGGTATGCTCACCAACTTCACCACCATCCGCAAGGCTGTGAAGAAGATGAACAACCTCGACCAGCTGATGCACGACAAGGATTTCAACAACTTCAGCAAACGTGAGCGCCTCCAAGTACAGCGCGAGCGTGCCAAACTGGACAAGAACCTCGGCTCCATCGCCGACCTCACCCGTCTGCCCAGCGCCCTGTTTGTCATCGACATCAACAAGGAGCACATTGCCGTTGCTGAGGCCCGCCGCCTGAACATCCCTACCTTCGCAATCGTTGATACCAACTGCAACCCCGACCTTATCGATTTCCCCATCCCCGCTAACGATGATGCTTCCAAGTCGATTGCCGCCATCCTGAAACACATGGCTGAGGCTATCCAGGAAGGTCTTAACGAGCGCATGCTCAACAAAGACGCCCAGAATGAGGAGGGGGAAGAAAGAAACGAGGACGCACCTGTAGAGAAAAAGACCCGTCCCCGTCGTCCCAGAAACGAAGCCCCCAAGGCAGAGGCTGAGACCGAGGCTCCTAAGGCTGAATAAGCTTAGATAACAGTAATGAGTAATGGGCGAAGGGCGTATTGGGCGCCGAAGGTCCATTACTCATTGCACTTTTAATAACATAGAACAAAAAATAAAATACCACTATGGCAAATATTACTGCAAAACAGGTTAATGAGCTTCGTCAGCTGACGGGTGTCGGTATGATGGACTGCAAAAAGGCCCTCGTAGAATGCGATGGCGATTTCGAAAAGGCTATTGACTTCCTCCGTCAGAAGGGTCAGAAAATGGCTGCTAAACGTGCTGACCGCGACGCCAACGAAGGTTGCGTGCTGGCTAAGAGCTGCGGCAACTACGGCGCCATGATCATGCTGAGCTGCGAGACCGACTTCGTGGCCACCAATGCTGGTTTCGTCGAATTCACCACCTCTATCCTTGACACCGCTATGGCTCAGCACCTCACCAGCAAAGAGCAGGTGATGGACATGGAGCTCAACGGCCGTAAGGTGAGCGACTGCATCACCGACCAGATTGCCAAAATCGGCGAGAAAATCGAGCTGGCCCACTTCGAGACCATCGAGGCTCCGAAGGTCTACTCCTACATCCATCCCGGCAACCGCATGGCCTCCATCATCGGTCTGAGCAAGGAAGGTTTCGACGAGGTTGGTCACAACATTGCCATGCAGGTCGTAGCTATGCGTCCTCTTGCTTTGGATGCCAACAGCATTCCCCAGGAAGTGAAAGACAAAGAGCTTGCCGTTGCTGCGGAGAAGACCCGCGAAGAGCTCATCGGCAAGGCCGTTGACGCCGCCTTGAAGAAAGCCGGCATCAACCCCGCACACGTCGACAGCGAAGAGCACATGGCCTCCAATATGGGCAAGGGCTGGATCACCGCCGAGCAGGTAGAACTGGCTAAGAAAATCAAGGTCGAAGAGGCTGAAAAGAAAGCCGCTACCCTCAACGAGCAGCAGATTCAGCAGATTGCTAACGGTCGTCTGAACAAATTCTACAAAGAGAACACCCTGGTCGAGCAGGAATACATTATGGAGAACAAAATGACCGTGCGTCAGTTCCTCTCCAACGCTGACAAAGAGCTTGCTTGCACCGGTTTCAAGCGTCTCGAACTGGGTGCCTAATACACACCTTTTCACTCATACAGCAAACGGCTGCCTCCCCATAGGACGACAGCCGTTTTCTTTTTTGCCTAACCAGCACTTTGCATTCCTCTTAGAAAAGATGGTTACGTGATTTCCTTTGAGACAATAATGAAACCATTCCTATTGTCTCTATCGTGTACTGACTGTGGAGCTGCCTGAGGTAGAGCAGACGACCGTAGGTGTGCAACCAGAGGGGATGCCATAGACGATGTGGCTGGAACCCGTAAGGGTTACGCGCAGGCTCTCGCACACATTGAAATCGGCTTCGCTGCTGCCGCTCAGCTCACCCGTCGCCATGCGGCAATCCATCATGGGCGAAAGGAAATCGCTAGCGCCCGAAAGGTCCAATTCCAAACTATCCAAACAACTGCCCTCTGCCTTCACAGTAGAAGCACCACTGGCCTCCAACTCAATCGTGTTCGCATCAATTTTGCCGTTCATAACCGATGCTCCTGAAAGGTCCATGACAACCTTCTCGCTATTGATGGTACCCTTGAACAACGAAGCTCCGGACAAATCCATCTCCACCTTGGTGGCACGCACCGTGCCCTTGAAGTCGGATGCACCCGAAAGGTCCAATTCAACATTCCCACCCGACAAGTCTCCAACAAAGGTTGAAGAACCCGATAGGTCCACCTCGCAAAGCTGTTCATTGCTAGGCAATAGCACCTTGGCATCCTTATTAGAGATAGCCAAATTGGGGCGGAACTTAATCGTCAGCACGTCATCCTCCACCTTGACCACAACATATTGTTGCATTCTGGCCGAGGTGGTCACCACGGCATCGGTAACCGTGTCGCACACAACGACATCAAAAGCACTACTCACCTCCAATCGGGTATAGTCGCCCGTGATAGGGTACTCCATGGTGAAAAGCTGCGTGTCCTTTTCACATGCAGAACACAAACCACAGAGAAGTAGCAACATGACAATAATTTTACGCATCGGTAGCTGCTTAATTTGTTCTTTTTTCATGGTATTAATAGTATATGTAACCTTTTTTTCATTTATGGAAATGCAAAAATACAAATAAAAAACTATATATGAGAAAAATATTGTACCTTTGCACTCCTAAATATGTCGAAGAAACAGAAATACTACGTTGTGTGGCAAGGAAATACACCCGGCATCTATAACAATTGGGAGGAGTGTAAGGAACAGGTTGTCGGCGTATCGGCAGCCCAATATAAGTCGTTTGAGAGTCGAGAGGAGGCAGAAGCGGCCTTTCAACGACCTTACGATGAAGTGAAAGGGCATAAGGTTGCCAGCCGCAACAAAGAATGTATAGTGGGGGTGGATGAGAACGGCATGACGGTGGTGAAACCCGGTTGTGTGGACGGTCCCATATTGGACAGCTTGGCCGTGGACGCTGCCTGCAGCGGCAATCCGGGCGTAATGGAATATCAAGGGGTGTATGTGGCCAATCGCCAACAGATTTTCCATTACAAGGCACCTGTCGGCACCAACAACATAGGCGAGTTTCTTGCCATCGTGCATGGGCTCTCCTACCTGAAAAAGCACGGGCTTAGCCAAATCATCTACAGCGACTCGGTCAACGCCATCAACTGGGTGAAACGGAAAGAATGTCGCACCAAGCTGCCCCTCACAGAACAAACCATGGAACTGTGGAACTACATCCGCCGCGCTGAAGCCTGGCTGCAAAACAACAGCTACACCACCGAAATACGCAAATGGGACACCGACCACTGGGGCGAGATACCCGCCGACTTTGGTAGAAAATAAACAACATTATGAATCTCGAAGCTATATTGACCATCCTTATCACCATCGCGCAGATTGCCACCGTCTATCTTGCCGCTCGCGGCAACCGTTGGACTTGGATTTTCAGCATCATCACAGGTCTCATTCTGTGCTATAATTTCTTCACCGACAAGCATTTCATGAGTTTTGGCTTCCAAGTGTACAGCCTGCTGGCCTCCATAGGTGGTGTCTTTATTTGGAAGAAGAAAGAAGAGGACAACCGCCGCACCATCACTTGGGGAAACCCTGTGTGGCCGTTACTGGCCGTGGTGGCCATTGCTACAGCCACCTATTTCTTCGACCTCAAGGTGCTCCACTCCAACCTGCCTGTACTCGACTGCGCCATCTTCTCGCTACAAGCCGTGGCCACCTTCCTAATGGTGCGCAAGGACATCAACGCCTGGATATGCTACCTCATCTGCGATGCCATCTACATTCCCCTCGGCATCATGGGTGGCAGTTACAAATGGCTTGTCATCAGCGCCTGCTTCCTCATTACTGCCACCTATGGCTTCATCGTCTTTGTGAAAGCCTGGAAATCGGCCAAGAAAGCCAACAACAATGCCTAACACCACCCACATGCACATTCCCTCCAACCAAGTGCGGGACATCGAAAGATACATACGCACCGAGTTGGACGAACTATATCCGGAAGGGGAACTGCGCATGTTCACTCAGATGCTATTTGAGGCCTATATGGGGTGGAGTACCGCACAACTACTGCTTCACCGTGACGATACCATCAACCAGTCGGACCTATTGAAATTCCACTGGGCGGTGGAAGACTTGAAGCAATATCGCCCCATCCAGCACATCATCGGCTACACCGACTTTTGCGACTGCCGCATAGCAGTCTCCCCCGATGTGCTGATACCGCGGCCCGAAACCGAAGAGATTGTGTTGAGGGCAACAGAACTTCTGAATGACTCTGGAGCGAATGTCCAAGAGGGCAATTTCCTTGACCTCTGCACCGGTAGCGGCTGCATTGCCATTGCTTTGGCCAAACAATTTCCCAAGGCGAAAGTATATGCTGTGGACATCTCAACCAAAGCCTTGGATCTGGCACAAAAGAATGCTGAGCGAAACCATGTAGCTGTGGAATTCGTCCAATCTGACATACTGCAAGAAACAATTGCCCTCCCCTGCCCCACTTTCGACCTCATCATCAGCAATCCACCCTACATACAGGAGAAAGAGCGCTGCAACATGGAACGCAACGTGCTGGAGTATGAGCCCAGCCTCGCCCTCTTTGTGCCAGATAAAGACCCCCTGAAATTCTACCGCGCTATCGGACTCTATGCCCTTCAGCACCTCACTTACAAGGGACTCCTTATACTTGAAATCAACGAACACCTTGGTTCAGCCACTTGCCAGCTACTACAGAGCATAGGATTTGTAACCCAACTACTGCAAGACTTTCGTGGCAAGGACCGAAGCATAATAGCCACTCCAAAACCATGATTACTCCTATACACATCATCGGCATCCTGCTCACCGTGGGATTATTACTTGTAGTCAGCATTCATTCGGGTCGCAAAGTCAAAGATGCAAAGACCTTCACTACAGGCGGCAAAGCCAACAGCTGGATGGTATGCGGAGCAATCCTTGGCACCTTGGTGGGTGGACAGTCCACCATAGGGACGGCCCAATTGGCCTTTAGCTTCGGAATCTCGGCCTGGTGGTTTACCATTGGTGCCGCATTGGGAGCGTTGGTGCTGGCCCTGGTATACGCCAAGCCCCTCCGCCTCAGCGGCTGCACCACACTCCTCGAAATCGTGTCGCGCGAATATGGGCGTAAAGCCGAGACTGTCGGTTCCATCCTTTTCCTAATAGGTATCTTCATCAGCATCATGTCGCAGGTGCTCTCCTCCTCGGCCATGGTCACAAGCCTGTTTCACATCCCCCTCGCCTGGGCTGCCGTTGTTAGTGCGGCGCTCATCATGCTCTTTGTCCTCTTCGGCGGCATACAGAGTGCCGGGGCTGGTGGCATCATCAAGTTGGTGCTGCTCTACGTAACCTCGTTGGCGGCCGGGGCCATGGTGTGGCATATAGGCAGCGGACTCAGGGGCATCATGGGCAGTATTGACACCATCTATGCCAACCCTGTGCTGGCAGAATTGGGCGACATCAGCGATGCCGAGAGCATACACCACCGCTACAGCAATCTGGTGGCACGAGGGCCGCTGAAGGACATCGGCGGGTGTCTCTCGCTCATGCTCGGTGTGGTTACCACGCAAACCTACGCCCAAGGCATCTGGTCTGCTGCCACAACAGCCAAAGCCCGACGGGGTGCAGTTTACTGTGCTGCCCTCATTCCTCTCATAGGGCTAGCTTGCACCTTCGTGGGCATGTACATGCGTGGACATTATATCACCTCCGCCGAGCTGGCCGCGCTACAGCAGGAGGGGTATTCGCTACCCGAAGGGGTCGGGGTAATCGACAGCTCCCTTCAGGCCTTCCCCACCTTTGTCCTCAACCACCTACCACCATGGATTGGAGGTATCGCCCTTGGTGCCATGCTGGTTAACATTCTGGGATGTGGAAGCGGTCTCACCTTAGGTGCTTCTACAATATTAGTGCGCGATGTATATGGCAATTTGGCCACCCGATTGGGGAAGACACCACTCCATTCGTCACAGCTATTGCAGACGCGCCTTTCAATCGTGGGGCTACTGGTTCTTGCCGTCGTCATCGCCTTGTCGGTTCGCGGCACTTTCATCAACGACTTGGGATTTCTCTCTCTGGGTTTGCGTGCCGTGGCTCTTCTCTTCCCACTCAGTTTTGCCATCTTCCTGCCTGGTCATTTCAGCCCACGCTACATTGTTCCCGCCATGATTGCTGGAACCGCCACCATGCTGGCGGCCAAAGCCTTGACACTTCCTGCTGACCCCGTCTACTATGGTCTGGCCGTTTCCCTCCTCATCATGCTGATAGGCCATCGTAGAAAGCAGTAGATTATAAAAAATGGACGCCCGAGCTTTGTAGAGACGGTCGGAAATAGATTAACTTCCATCATTCCGTTTGTATGAATGAAAAGTCCACAAATTCGGGAACGAAAAGTCCACAAATTCGGGAACGAAAAGTCCACAAATTCGGGAATGAAAAGTCCATAAATTCGGGAATGAAAAGTCCACAAATTCGGGAATGAAAAGTCCACAAATTCGGGAACGAAAAGTCCATAAATTCGGTAATGAAAAGTCCACAAATTCGGGAATATAACAAAATAATTTATTGTATTCCAAATATTTTTTGTATTTTTGCATCGTAAAAAAATATTAGTAAAAAATGGGCGATTATAAAGAACGCGTTTTTGACCAAATACTTAGGCGGAAATTAGAAGGAATGGGAGCCGTCTTGATAGAAGGGCCGAAGTGGTGTGGAAAGACCACAACGGCAGAGCACCAGGCGGCCAGCGTGCTATATATGAATGAGCCAAAATTGTATAAACGTAACCTACAACTAGCAGACCAAGACCCGCAGGTACTGCTGCAAGGGGATACCCCTCGGCTGATAGACGAATGGCAGGAAGCTCCTAAATTATGGGACACAGTTCGTTTCGAGGTGGATCACAGAGGTGAGGATGGGCAATTCATCCTGACCGGTTCCGCTGTGCCTGCCGATATGAGCCAAGTTCATCATAGTGGGACAGGCCGAATTGCACGCTTACAGATGCGGACAATGAGCTTGTGGGAGTCGGGAGACTCCACGGGTGATATCAGTCTTGTGAACTTATTTTCAGGTGCCGCACGGAATGTGGCCACCATGGACAAAACACTTCAAGAAGTGGCATTTCTGGTGTGCCGTGGAGGCTGGCCGAGGGCCGTACTGCAAAAGAAGTCGGTGGCACTTGACAGAGCCTACGACTATTTGAACGCAATAGTGAACACAGATATCTCGCGGGTTGATGGAGTGGAACGCAACGCAGAACGGACTCGGAAACTCATGCGGTCATATGCTCGTTTTCAGGGAGGACAGGTTCCGTTGTCGAAGATACGGACCGACATCGTGGCGGGAACTGACAATACTTTTGACGAAAAGACCATAGTTTCGTACCTGAACGCGTTGCAGATGATGTTTGTGATTGAGGATATGCCATCTTGGAACCCCAACTTACGGTCTAAAGCAGCTATCCGCACATCTGACACCAGATATTTCACAGACCCATCGATTGCAGCTGCAGCATTGGGCATTGGTCCCAAAGATTTGATGAATGATTTAGACACATTTGGTCTTTTGTTTGAGACGATGTGTGTAAGGGATTTGAGGATTTACGCCCAAGCACTAGACGGCTTAGTTTATCATTATCGCGACTCAGATGGATTAGAATGCGACTCGGTTGTGCATCTCCGGAATGGTGCCTATGGACTGGTTGAGGTGAAATTAGGTGGCGATAGACTAATTGAAGAGGGCGCTAAAACCCTACATAAAATGCACAAAAAGATTGACACCGACAAGATGAAAGAGCCTTCTTTCCTCGCGGTGCTGGTGGCCAACGGAAACTATGCATATCAAAGGCCTGACGGAGTGTGGGTGATACCCATTGGCAGCCTGAAACCTTAGAATTTAGGAAGGCTAAAGAGCCTGCTTTTGCCAATAAATAAAAGATTTTCTTGTTATGTTAAAAAAAATGTGTATCTTTGCAGCGATTGATTGAGGGGACGTGAGTTCCCTTTTTTATTGCTTATGATAGACAAATTCAAGGTTTTAGACATCGTCAAAGACGCGCTGGAGGGTAGCGATAAATTCCTCGTGAGCATGAAAATCACCCCCGACAACCGCATTTTTGTGGACATTGACGGAGACAACGGCATCAATATCGACGACTGTATCGAGCTGAGCCGTACCATAGAGAACCAATTAGACCGCGATGAAGAGGATTTTGAGCTCAACGTCAGTTCTGCTGGTGCCGACGCCCCGCTGAAAATGCCGCGCCAATACCGTCGCCAGATTGGTCGTGACCTTGTCGTAGACACCTTTGAAGGCAAAAGCCATGAGGGTACTCTGACCGATTGTGACGAGCAGCAGTTCACCATTAGAATCAAGGGTACCAAGAAGATTGCCCCACAGGTGCTCACCTTCAACTATGCCGACGTGAGGTCGGCAAGAGTGGTGCTGAGTTTCAAATAATCCCTTGAGGCCACAGCTTTTCCAGCCCACCCAACACTAAGAAAAATAATAATATAGTTCAAATACAAGTCAAATGAAGACGTTAGACCTGATCGATTCTTTTTCTGAATTTAAAGAATATAAGAACATTGACCGAGAGACTTTGATGCACATCTTAGAGGAAGTGTTCCGCACCGCCCTTGCCAAACGCTACGGAACGGAAGACAACTTTGACATTATCGTCAACATCGACAAGGGTGACTTGGAGATTTTCCGCAACCGCACCATTGTTGAAGACGGTCAAGTGACTGACGAGAACACGGAAATTGCATACAGCGAAGCCATTAAGATTGAAGACGACTTTGAGGTCGGCGAGGAATGCTCTGAGCCCATCTACCTGACCGAATTCGGCCGCCGTGAGATTTTGGCCATCCGCCAGAACCTCTCCAGCAAAATACAAGACTACGAAAAGTCTCTTATTTTCCAAAAATACAAGGAGAAAGTCGGTGAAGTTATTGTTGGCGAAGTCTACCAACCCTGGAATAAAGAAATTCTCATCTTGGATGAAGAAAAGATTGAGCTGGTGCTCCCTAAGAGCGAACAGATTCCCGCTGATCGTTTCCGCAAAGGCGACACCGTGCGTGCCGTGGTACTAAAAGTAGAGATGCGGAACAACAACCCTGTCATCGTCCTCAGCCGCACCTCGCCCATTTTCTTGGAGCGTCTACTGGAAGCCGAAGTGCCTGAAATCTACGACGGTCTCATCACCATCAAAAACATCGTTCGCATCCCTGGCGAACGTGCTAAGATTGCCGTAGAGAGCTACGATGATCGTATCGACCCTGTGGGTTCCTGCGTAGGTGTGAAGGGTGCTCGTATTCACGGCATCGTCCGCGAACTACGCAACGAGAACATCGATGTTATCAACTATACACCCCGTCTCGACATTATGGTGCAGCGTGCTCTGGCCCCCGCCAAGGTATCCTCTTTGAAAGTAGACGAAGAAGAGAAGAAGATTGAGGTCTTCATGGAACCCGACCAGGTGAGTCTTGCTATTGGTAAGGGCGGCTGCAACATCAAACTGGCCAGTAAACTGGTAGGCTTCGACATTGATGTTTATCGTACCGGTGATGAAGACAGCGACGACGTTGAACTGAAAGAATTTGCTGACGACATCGACCAATGGATTATCGACGTTCTTATCAACATTGGCTGCGACACCGCCAAGAGTGTACTGGCACTGAGCAAAGAGGAGCTCATCAGCCGTACCGACCTTGAAGAGGAAACCGTTGATGAGGTCATCCGCATCCTCAAAGCCGAATTTGAAGATGACGAAGAGGCCAAAGAACATACTGAAGAAAACAAGAACGAATAGGGCACCCATACGAATCGACGCAAACCCAAAAGAGGCAAGCAAATCAACGATTCTGATAAGAAAAGAACAGGCCCCAAAATAAGTTGAACCATAAAAAAGGAGTGTAAAATGGCAGAAGAAAAAAAAGGAACCAGACTAAAAAAAGCGGCAACAGAACTGAATGTCGGCATTAACACCTTGGTGGATTTTTTGGCCAAGAAAGGCCATCAGGTGGAGTCCAACCCCAACACCCGTCTCACAGACGAGCAATATGAACTGGTTGCGAACGCCTTCCAGGCAGAGCGTGCCGTGAAAGAACAGGCCGACAAAATTGAGATTACCCCCAGCGGCAGCAATGTCGTCATTGAGGCCAGTCCCGAGGAAACCAAGGAAGAGAACGAGGAGGTTATCATCAAAAACTACAACACCTCCAATATCGACAACAAGGGTAGCAAGCCCGCCGAAACTGCCGTCACTCCCGACGAGCCCGAAGCACCCGCACCTGTCGAGACTCCGGTCGTTGAGGTCCCCAAAAAAGAAGAAACTCATATGCAGGAGGCAGAAACCGAACCAGTTGTTGATGAAAAAACCGAACCTGAGTCCAAGGCTGAGGCTGAAGCCCCTGCCGAACCCGCTCCCGTGGAGACAAAACCAGCTTTCGAACCCACCCAGGTTGGCGGTCTAAACATCATCAACAAGATCGACCTTGATGCCATCAACAGCAAGATTCGTCCTGACAAGAAAAAGAAAAATAAGAACGAAAAGAAGGCTGCAGAAACCAAGGAACAGAAAAAAAACACCGAGGGCAAAGAACAGAAAAAAGCTACTGAATCCAAAGAGCAGAAAAAAGCCGAGGAGCTCAAACCTGTCACCGAGCCTAAGAATGAGCCCAAAGCTGAACCTGCACCCAAGACTGAACAGTCCCAGTCCAATAATCCTGTCGAAAAAAGGGATGAGGAGAAATCCACCACTTCTTCCAAGCCTGAGCCCGAGTTCATCGAAACCAAATACAAAAAACTTGAGGGCACCAAACTGGTAGGCATGATTGATCTCAGCCAGTTCGACAAACCCAAGGCTTCTTCATCCGAAAAGAAAAAACGCAAACGCATCAAAAATAAGGCTGCCGTCAAGGTTAGTGACAATGGCGACCAGTCCGACAAGGTGGTAACGGTTGTTGCCAACAACAACGGTGGTGTCAACAAGGGCGGCAACGCTCAGAAGAATAACCGCGGCAACGATGCCAAGAGCGAGAAAAACAATGACCGCAACGCCAGTAAGGGCAACAAGAAAAAGGCCGAAAAGAAGGTCCAAAAGGTAGAAATTGACGACACTGAGATTGAAAAGCAGATTCGCGACACCTTGGCCCGCCTGAGCCCCATGGGCAAGTCCAAGACTTCTAAACACAACCGTGAGAAACGTCAGAAAGTCCATCAGCGTATCGAAGAGGAGCAGCTGAACGAGATGGAAAACCAGAAGACGTTGCGGGTGACCGAGTTTGTTACTGCCAACGAACTGGCCACCATGATGAACGTGCCTGTCACCCAAATTATCAGCACCTGCATGCAGGTAGGTATCTTCGTCAGCATCAACCAACGTCTGGACGCTGAAACCATCAAACTCATTGCCGACGAATTTGGCTTCGAAATTAACTTTGCCAGTGCCGACGTTATCGACGAACTAAACAAAATTGAAGAGGAAGACAAGCCCGAAGACCTGATCATCCGCAATCCCATCGTTACAGTCATGGGTCATGTAGACCACGGCAAGACCTCCCTCCTCGACTATATCCGTAAGACCAACGTTATTGCCGGTGAGGCAGGCGGTATCACCCAGCACATTGGTGCTTATGAAGTTACCACTGCCGAAGGCCGCAAAATCACCTTCCTTGACACCCCTGGTCACGAAGCCTTCACCGCCATGCGCGCCCGTGGTGCAAAGGTCACCGACATTGCCATCATCGTGATTGCTGCCGATGACAAGATTATGCCCCAAACAATTGAGGCTATCAACCACGCCCAGGCTGCCGGTGTCCCCATCATCTTTGCCATTAACAAGATTGATAAACCTGGAGCCGACCCCGACCGCATTAAGACGGAACTGGCCAACATGAACCTGCTCGTTGAAGAATGGGGTGGTAAATATCAGAGCCAGGACATCAGTGCCAAAAAGGGTATCAATGTGGAAGAGCTGCTGGAGAAAGTCATCCTGCAGGCCGATATCATGGAGCTGAAAGGCAACCCCCACAAACGCGCCAAAGGTACCGTCTTGGAGAGCTCTCTCGACAAAGGCCGCGGCTATGTGGCCAAACTGCTGGTGGAGAACGGTACCTTGCACAAGGGTGACCCCATCGTTGCCGGTGCCATTAGTGGCCGCGTACGAGCCATGTATAATGAGCGCAACCAAGAGGTCATGGCAGCTGGTCCTTCTCAACCTGTTCTGCTACTTGGTCTCACCGGTGCTTGTCAAGCTGGCGACACTTTCAACGTCACCGAAGATGAGAAAGAAGCCAAGGATATCGCAGCAAAGCGTACCCAGCTCCAGCGTGAACAGGGTCTCCGCACCCAAACTCACCTCACCTTGGATGAGATTGGCCGACGTATTGCCTTAGGCAACTTCAAAGAGCTCAATATCATCGTCAAGGGCGACGTGGATGGCTCTGTAGAAGCCCTCTCCGACTCTCTGCTGAAGCTCTCTACCGATGAGGTACAAGTCAATGTAATCCACAAGGCTGTAGGTCAGATTACCGAAAGTGATATCATGCTGGCCATGTCCTCCGATGCTATCATCATCGGCTTCCAGGTACGTCCATCCGTAGGAGCACGCAAAATGGCTGAAACCGAACATATTGACATCCGCCTCTACAGCATTATCTACGATGCCATCAACGAACTGAAGGATGCTATCGAGGGTATGCTCTCGCCTGAAACACAGGAAAAAATCGTTGCCAACCTCGAAATCCGCGAAACATTTAAAATCAGTAAAGTGGGAACCATTGCAGGATGTATCTGTCTTGACGGAAAAATCACTCGTCAACACAACGTCCGCATCATCCGTGACGGTATCGTGGTCTACACTGGCAAACTGGCTTCTCTCAAGCGTTTCAAGGACGATGTCAAGGAGGTATTCAGCGGCCAAGACTGCGGTCTGAACATTGAGAATTTCAACGATATCAAGGTCGGCGATATTGTTGAGGCTTACGAAATTATCGAAATCAAACGAAAACTCTAAATTTTTGAATATAGGGTTGCTCTGATAGTTCAATGGATAGAATAACTCTCTCCTAAAGAGTAGATCCGGGTTCGATTCCCGGTCGGAGTACAAGAAAACGCCTTCTGTTAGGGGGCGTTTTTCATTAGAACAAAGTAAGTTACCAGGTTTCGTTACCGTTGACTATCTGGTCGTATATTCCCAAGTAGTTGTTGTAGCGTTCGACGCTAATAATACCTTGGTCAACAGCCTCTTTTACGGCACAATGAGGCTCATGGCGATGAGTGCAATTAGCAAAATGACATCCATGAAGCACCCGCCTCATCTCAGGGAAGAAATGCGAAAGCTCTTCTGGCGAAAAATCCACCATACCAAACTCCTTTATGCCTGGTGTGTCTATCAAAAATGAACGATGAAGAACATTACTGGCTGGTTGGGTAATATTCAACGGAAACATCTCTGCAAAAGTAGTCGTGTGTTTGCCCTTCATGCTCCATTCGCTCACCTCGCCCACACGGAGGTGCAAGTCGGGGGCAATGGCGTTGAGTAGTGCTGACTTACCCACACCCGAGTGACCACTGAAAAGAACGGTCTGACCAGTAATCATCTGGCGCAGTTGTTCTATGCCATCCCCTTTAAGGGCACTGACGGCGTAAACGGGATAACCAGCATCTTCATAGATGGATTTCAGCTCATTATGAATTTTCCAAAGCGTCTCCTCGTACAAGTCGCACTTGTTGAAAACCAAACAGGCAGGAATATGATAGGCCTCTGCAGTCACCAACAGACGGTCGATGAAACCTGTAGAAGTGCGGGGAAGGCCCAAAGTAGCTACAATGCAGAGGCGATCGAGATTGGCAGCAATAACATGGGTCTGTTTGCTTAATTTAGTAGCCTTCCGCACGATATAGTTACGGCGGTCATGCACCTCATTAATCACACCAAATCCATCCTCCTGAGGTAAATACTCCACCCAGTCGCCCACAGCCACAGGATTGGTCTGTTTGTTGCCGCGTAAACGGTAGTTACCGCGCAACCGGCAGTCAACCAACAACTTCTCCCAACCTTCGTCGACGGCTTTCTCCAAGTCTTCTTTAGGCAGCACCTTGTACCAACTGCCTGTAGTGCGTATTACCAATCCAACCATGCAATTATCATTTTTTATCAGTAGGTTCCTATCGTCCAACTTATCGAACCATTTTGGATTTGCAAAAATACAAAAAAAAAACGAAACGAAGATATATCTGGTAAATTGCAAGAAAAGGCGAGGCTCTTTCATGAACTGTAAATGACGGAATTGAAATGGATGCCCATTCATGGATTTCAGGCAAAAAAAGAAACACACCTCAACATACGTGTAGTAGCAACAACCTATCCTACCATAGCCTGCTACGTCGCTATTTGTTTTTTGAGTCAGGAAACCTTTATTCTCAATATTTTTTAGTATCTTTGCATTTTATTTATACGCATGAAACAGAAATATTGTTTTACTATAATACTCATAATCTTCGCCTTAGCAAACAAGCCGTTCACGGTGGTGGCACAGGACGCGTGGGACGACGTGAACACTTTCAGCTTGAACAAAGTGGCACCCCACGTGAATGTCATTCCCTACGCCGACGAAACCGCCATCGCCGACCTCCGCTATCGCGAATCGCCCTACTATCGCAGCCTCAATGGCACCTGGAAATTCTACTTGGCAGAAGACCCTGCCGTCTGCCCTTCTAATTTCTACAAGAATAGCTATGATGTCTCCAACTGGGCCGACATCACCGTCCCCGGCAACATCGAGACTCAGGGGTTCGGCATCCCGGTCTACGCCAATATCCACAACGAATTCCCCTCCAATCCTCCCTACGCTCCCCGCGAGATGAACCCTACGGGTTGCTACGTTTACGATTTTCAAGTACCTGAAAGCTGGCGCAGCCGCCATATCTTTATCAAATTTGGTGCTGTCAAATCAGCCATGTACCTCTACATCAACGGTACCCGTGTGGGTTATTCCGAAGACTCCAAAACTCCAGCCGAATGGGACATTACCAAATTTGTCCACCCCGGACAGAATCGACTTGCAGTAAAAGTTATCCGTTTTAGTGACGGCAGCTATCTTGAGTGTCAGGACATGTGGCGTCTCAGCGGTATTGAGCGTGACGTTTGTCTCTACAGCACACCACGCCTCTATATTTCCGACTACAAGGTGGTGTCCCGAATCAATGAACGCAATGGCGACGGACTGCTCGACCTCAACGTAGACCTTTCAGCCACACTCACCAACAAGATGAGCGTTGAGATGGAACTCCTTGACAGTGATGGCAACCAAGTCCTCCAGCAGCAGAAAGACCTCAATACCAACGATTGGTACGCGACCTTTGGTGACCCTGTCTGCCGCGTGCGCAACGTCCACCCTTGGACAGCCGAAACGCCCTACCTCTACACCCTTATCCTCCGACTGAGAAATGGTAGCGGAACTGTAACAGAAACACTTGGCTGCAAGGTTGGCTTCCGCAATGTAGCCATCAAAGAGGTAGAATACCGTGTGGGCGACACCCTCATGACCACTCAACAACTCTGCATCAACGGTGTACCCATCACCATTAAGGGTGCCAACCGTCACGAACACAGTCCCTATACCGCACATTATGTCAGCCGCGAAGAGATGGCATTCGACATCATGCTCATGAAACATCTCAACATCAACGCCGTACGCACTAGCCATTATCCTGACGACGAATACTGGTATGAACTATGCGACCGCTACGGGTTGTATGTATGGGATGAAGCCAACGTCGAGTCCCATGCCCAAGGCTACGGAGAAGGCAGCTTAGCAAAGAAAGAAGAATGGATTGAGCCCATGGTCAACCGCGTGAACAACATGTACCACCGCGACCGCAACTACCCTTCGGTGATTGTCTGGTCTCTCGGCAACGAATGCGGCAACGGCATCGCAACCCAACGCTCATATAAATACCTCAAGGGGGTAGAATCCTCTCGTCCTGTAGCTTATGAACGTGCCGTGATGGATTGGAACACCGACATTGTGGGCATCATGTATCCCAGCGTTGACTATCTATCTGACTACTGTCGAGAATGGCGCAGCCGAGAAGACATCTTCCCCCGCACCAACAAACGTCCTGCTGACTGTGACCCCAAGGAGGACCTACAAGACAACCGCCGCCGCCCCTTCATCATGGTGGAATACTGCCATGCCATGGGCAACAGCATGGGAGGTCTTAAGGAATATTGGGACACTATAAACAAATATCCCCAACTGCAAGGCGGATTTATATGGGACTGGGTAGACCAGAGTTTCATCATCCCCAGCACCGACAGCCGTCTGGCGGGAGCAAAATGCATCGTCCCCTATAACGACTCCATCAATAACACCTTGGCCTCCAGCCAGACATGGTATGCTGTGGGGGGAGACTTGGGAGCCCTGCCCGGCATCCGTGACGACGATGCCTTCTGTGCCAACGGCATTGTGGCCAGCGACCGCCGACCCCACGCTCATGCCAGTGAGGTCCAACAAGTCTACCAAAACCTTAATGTCCAACAGGTCACCAACAAGTCGGGCGAACAGTATTACACCCTCCACAACGACTTTAATTTCCGCGATGCCAGCGACTTCATTTGCAAATATCGCATCTACTCATCTCTTCGCGACAGCATCTACAGCGACACCCTCCTACCCAACCTCCCTGCTGGTGAAAGCTGCCGCCTAAATCTTCGCATGCCTACCATCGACCCCCTTCCTGGCGAGCGGTTCTTCATCCGATTCAATTTCACCGGTGACAGCTATGAGGTCGACGACCCCTATGATGCCAACATCACATGGACCTTCAACGAAAACAGCCACAACGAGTTTGAGATAACCAACATCGATTCTCCAGTTGACTCTATTGAGATTCCTGAGCTACCAATAAAAGGATTCACTTATCGCCACAACAAACAGGACAACCAGCTGACTATCGGCCGAGAAGATCTCTTTAACATTACCATCGACACCCGCAACGGCCATATTACCCACTACCAATACTACGGTCAGGAACTGCTGCTACGACCTTTACGCCCCAATTTTTGGCGTCCGCCAACGCTCAACGACCTCGTAGATCCTTATGGTGCTCGCGCGTGGGAGGGGCTTGACAAACTTGAGTGTACCCCCCTCAGCTGTCAGGTTACACAGATTGGTGATGCCGACCACATGCTACAAGCCAACTTGCTCATGGAGCTTACAAGCCCCGAAGGCCGCAGCATGACCATGCGCGAGATTATTGACATCGATGCCGAAGGCCGCATGCAACTAAGTTTTGTCCTTCAGCCTTGCGGCAACTACCGCACCCTTCCCAAACTAGGCATTCAGCTGGGAATTGACAGTGCCTGCCACGAGGTAGAGTGGTGGGGGAATTTCTATGAGACCTACCCTGACCGTCAAGAAGCTCTCTGGCAGGGTCACAACGCCACTACCCCCAATGAGGTCTGTGGCGAAATGCATGTGGTGCCACAAGAAAGTGGCAACCGAACAGCCTTTTGGACTTCTTTTGCCCTTGCCGACAAACGTCTAAACTTCTGTAGTGCAAACGAAGAACGCATCAATTTCAGTATGCGCCAATACGACGATAGTGTCATCACCGCAGCCCGACGTGTAAAAGACCTCACCAAAGCCGACCACTATATCGTCAATATCGATGCCCGCCAGGCTGGATTGGGCACTGCCACATGTGGCCCCGGCGTGAGGGAAGCCTACCGAATTAGCGGCGACAGCATCCAGCGTTTCCGCCTAGTAATGGTCCCCACCCTCGAGAGCGACAGCATCAACCTCTGGAATTATTGTGGCTACTATTTTGATGAACCGAAAGGACTCACCGCCCCCCTTCCCTACCGTCCCACCAACCGTGTCGACTCCATCAGCGTTACCACCTTCGGCGACAATTCTCAGCCTGCCAACTTTCCAAGTTTCCAATATTGCAAAAATTTCCCTGCCGTACTGCACGACGGACGGCTGGCCATTGCCGGCAACTATGCCGACGGCTGGACGGGCTTCAACGGCCGTGACAGCATCTTCCTCAATATCCAACTCAGCCAGCCCACCACCCTCGACGAAGTAAACATCGGATTCTGCCATAGTACCAATGACTGGGTGTTGCAGCCCAACGATGTTGATGTGCAATGGTCCAAGAATGGTCGCACCTACTCAGAGTGGAAACCCCTTTCCTCCGTGCATCCCATCAGCGACCCTCGCCACGAAAGTCGCAGAGTGTCCATGCGCTGCTCTTTTAATCCCAAGCAGGGTCTATTCCACCCTGCTGAAGCCCCTAATGTGAAATATATACGAATCAGAATCCATTGCCAGTCGACCCTGCCCCCATGGCATGTGGCCGCAGACCAACCCGCCTGGCTGATGATAGACGAAATAAATGTAAAATAGACAAATGGCACTCCTTTTCATATTCCTTTTCTCAGCCATGGCCATATCGTTCCTCTGTTCGATACTGGAAGCCACGCTGATGTCAACCCCGCTATCCTTCGTCAACATGCGTGAGGATGAAGGCTACAAGCCTGCCAAACGGTTCAAAGAGTACAAGACTAACAATGCCCGCCCCATTGCTGCCATCCTCTCTCTCAACACCATCGCCAATACCATTGGTGCTGCGGGTGTGGGAGCCCAAGCTACCGCAGTATTTGGCAGTCATTGGTTCGGCTTGGTATCCATCATCACCACCATCCTCATTTTAGTTTTTTCAGAAATCATACCCAAAACTATCGGAACCAACTACTGGAGAAAACTGATGGGCTTTACTGCATGTGCCCTGCGTTTTATCATCACCCTACTCTTTCCCATCGTGTGGGTTGTGGAAAAACTGAGCAAGAGCATTGCCGCCACCGACGAGGATGAAACAGCCGTAAGCCGTGAGGAAGTGGCTGCCATGGCCGATATGGCTGAAGACGAGGAGGTCATTGACGAAGACGAGAACAAAATCATCCAAAACGTTATCAAGCTGGACGACGTGAAGGCCGAAGACGTGATGACCCCCACCACGGTGGCGGCCATTGCCCCCGAGCAGATGACCCTCAAGGAGTTCTATCTCGACAAGACATACTCGCACTTTTCGCGTATCCCCGTCTACAGCGATTCCGACGAATATATTACCGGCTATGTGCTCCGCAGCGAGGCCCTAGAGATGCTCACCGAAGACAAATTCAACACCACCCTCGGCGACATCAAACGCGAGATTGCCATGTATGGCGAGAAACTGCCTGTTTCTGAAATATGGAATTCAATGCTCAGCAACAAACGGCATATCGCCTGTGTGATAGACGAATATGGCAGCTTCCAAGGCATCATTACACTTGAAGATATAATCGAAACCATTGTTGGATTAGAGATTATGGACGAGAGAGACGATGTGGCCGACCTGCGGCAGTTGGCTCTCGACCGTTGGCATCAGCGGCAGTCCCGTTTCAAGGTTATAGACTTGCCCGATGAGGACAATGAGTCCTCCGATACTGGCAGCCAGAAATAACACTCTCTATAGCAATTACAAATGAAAAAGACATTCTTCTTCCTTCTTTTATTGGGTACCACACTCTGTATGGCGCAGAACGTGAAACCCGTCAAGGTCTCACGCACCGACAACCACTTTATATACGAGGTGTACAACTACGGTGAGAGAATCGATACCCAATATGTGCAAATAGAAATTGGCGGTTTCGACCAATACCTTATAGCCGATGGCCAATCGTTACCTGGAGAGTATCAACCCGCAGCCAATGCCAAAGGGAATTACATCCCGGGCTATTCGGTTGATGATATCTTTGTCGATGAAGACAGCATCATCACCATTACCACCATATTTGATAGCGACAGGAGTCAGTGTTACCGTACTGCCACCCCATTTGGGCGCACCGATATCAAATTCGACACTGCACAAGTGAATGGTCTCACTCGCTACACTTGCTCCATCAACAGCAACAAGATGGAATTCTACGTACAACCGTTTAAGACTTGGTGGAACCGTAACAACAGTTGTGGCGGCGTGGCTCCGCGCGACATCACTCCTCTTCCCCACTATGGACGTTTCCCAGGGTTGCTGGTGAGTTTTTGGCGTAATGGACAATGCCAGATGCAGCTGGCCAAAACTGAAAAGATGCACAGCAGCAAATTCTACCCCAGCAGCAATGCCATACCCGTCACTTGGCGGCAACTGTCTGACATCAAACGCAATCACATGGTTATCACCACAAGAGTGTTTGACAGCGTGCAGCTGTGCTGGTGCGGAAAGAACGACCACATTGAAGGAAACTACCGCGAGAACACACCCTTCGACAGTGTGTTGCACTATGCAGGCGGTACGCTCGCTCTCAAGCGTGTTCGACTGCCCCAGCTCCCTCTCCACTACCAAACTTTCCTCGAATTGCGGCAACGCAGTAACGGTGATGCCTACGACCGCACTGGGTCGGTTTTTGTCATTCCTGAAGCGTATGTAGATCTGAAGCCTAACTTTTTCGACGGCATCAACAGCCACCCCGACAGTCTACCCTGCTTCATTGGACGCGACGGAGAGCGCTATCAGGGCTTCCTACCCGGCATCAGCCATCTGCATCAGTATTTTATCTCATCCTTCATTTATGAGCCACCTGTAGAGCTCATGCGTTTCTTCACCCCCTTTGGTGTGGGCCAGTTCAACGACCGTGTACAGATAGACGGTCTTGACTGGGAAGATGAAGCCTACTACAAGCAGGAGGTGACTGATCTGGCACAACTGCTGCAGGGCGAAGTGTGGATTGGCATTTGGATTGGCAACTATGACAAAGGCGGTCACACTGTCACCCTCGATATCAAGTCCTATCCTGGCGACTCTGACCCTACACTGCCTGAACCCTCCAACAGCCAACCGCGTCCACTTTTCAACACATGCAACGCGCTGGAGATGGCTGGACAGAACTACGGAAAGCTGTTCGGCACCGATAGCATCAAAGTTTCTTTCAGCATCTACGACACCAACGCCCAATACAGACTCAGATATATTGCTACAGGTCATGGTGGATGGGATGGGGGCGACGAGTTCAACCCCAAAACCCACACCATACTCATCGATGGCCAGCCCGTCTTCACCCACACCCCCTGGCGCAGCGACTGCGGCCGTTATCGTGAGTGGAACCCCGTCAGTGGCAACTTTTGGAACGGAATGTCCAGCAGTGACTTCTCGCGCAGCGGTTGGTGTCCAGGAACAGCCACACAACCTGTCTATTTCACCCTACCCAAACTTTCGCGCGGCAGCCACACCATTACCGTAGCCATTCCACAAGGAGAGCCACAGGCAGGCAGCTTCAGCCATTGGTGCATCAGCGGCGTACTAATAGAAGAATAAGCACGGTACAACAAAAAAAGACTTCGGCATAATAATAAAAGACTTCTTTCGTTAACCTTTATAGATATAAAGGACAAACATGAAACAATACCTCGACCTCCTGCAGCATGTGCTCGACAACGGAATACCGAAGCACGACCGTACAGGCACCGGAACCATCAGCACCTTCGGCTACCAGATGCGTTTCCATCTCGACGACGGCTTCCCCCTGTTGACCACAAAAAAACTGCACTTACGCTCCATCATATATGAGTTACTGTGGTTCCTCCGTGGCGACACCAACATCCAGTACCTACACGACCACAATGTTACCATCTGGGACGAATGGGCTGGCCCCGACGGCGAGCTCGGCCCCATCTATGGCCACCAGTGGCGTTCTTGGGGTTGTGCCGATGGTCGCCATATCGACCAAATCAGCAATCTCATCAGCCAGATTAAGGACAACCCCGACTCCCGTCGTCTCCTCGTCTCGGCATGGAATGTTGGCGAGCTCGAGGCCATGCACCTCCCTCCTTGCCACATCCTCTTTCAGTTCTATGTAGCCGACGGCCGCCTCAGCTGCCAGCTCTACCAGCGCTCCGCCGACATCTTCCTTGGCGTTCCTTTCAACATTGCCTCCTACGCCCTCTTCACCATGATGACTGCACAAGCCTGCGGCCTGCAGTATGGCGACTTCGTCCACACCCTTGGCGATGCCCACATCTACAACAACCACATCGCCCAATGCAAGCTCCAGCTCACCCGCGAGCCACGGCCACTCCCCACCATGCGCCTCAATCCAGACAAGAAAGACATTTTCAGTTTCGACTTCGACGACTTCCAACTTGAGGGCTACGACCCCCATCCCCACATCAAGGGTGCTGTGAGCGTCTGAACAGTTCAAAAACAGAAAACACCCATCAACAACCAGCAAATCACAATAGTCTAAAAAACGCATAAAAACCCTCATACATTGAACAACTATTGTATCATCATGGCCGGTGGCTTTGGCACTCGATTCTGGCCCATCAGCCAGGCCAATAACCCTAAGCAGTTCATCGACCTGCTCGGCAATGGCGAGTCAATGCTCCAAAGCACCTTTCACCGCTTCGAGCGCATCTGCCCCCGAGAGAACATTATCATTGTCACCAATAGTCTTTATGTCGACCGTGTGCGAGAGCAAATCCCCAACCTGCTGCCCTACCAAGTGCTCAGCGAGCCCTACCGCCGCAACACAGCCCCCTGCATAGCCTATGCTGCTGCCATTATCGGCCAGCTCGATCCTGAGGCCAACATCATCGTCACTCCTTCCGACCACGCCATTTTCGACGAGGAAAAATTCGACCACGACATTCACCAAGCCCTCTCCTTTACCGCTCAGCACAACTACATCGTTACCATCGGCGTGCGCCCCACCTACCCCAACACCAAATACGGCTACATACAGTTTAGCGAAAGCCCTGCTCTTCCCGATGCCCACAACCTCCACAAAGTCATCACCTTCACCGAGAAACCGCCCATAGAAATGGCGCGCCAGTTCATCACCACAGGCGAGTTCTTTTGGAATGCCGGCATCTTCGTGTGGCGGCTCCCCACGCTACGCAAAGCCTACAATACCTTCCTGCCTAATATTGCCAAAAGCATCTTCAACCTCACCGCCCATACCCCTACAGAGGAGGTCGAGCGCGTCTACTCCCTCTGCGACACCATCTCTGTCGACTTCGGCATCATGGAGCATGCCGAGAACGTCTATGTCCTCGAAGCCTCCTTTCCTTGGTCCGATGTAGAAACCTGGGACCTGCTCTACAACACCTATCCCCACGACGACAATGGCAACAGCATCATCTCCGGCACTGTCTTCCCATACGAAGTACACAACACCGTCGTCCATATCCCCGAAAACAAAACCGTTGTCGTTCAAGGTCTCGACGGCTATATTATAGCTGGTGATGGCAACACCCTGCTCATCTGCCCCCGCGACCAAGAGGACCGCATCGTTAAGTTCGCATCCGATGTCGAGCTCAACCTGATGCTCGGCAGCTTCCACAAGAAAAAATAACCTCAGGAAAATAATAAACAATACATAACATGAAACGTATCGAAATCAAACAACTTCTTTCACCCAGTGCAGAACAATTGATTGATACCACCATCAACGTCAAAGGCTGGGTGCGTACCAAGCGCGGCAACAAAAACGTGGCCTTCATCGCCCTCAACGACGGTTCCACCATCAACAATATTCAGATAGTAGTAGACCTCGCCAATTTTGACGAAGAACTACTGCGCCGCATCACCACCGGAGCCTGCATCAGCGTCGATGGCAAGCTCGTCCGGTCCCAGGGTGCAGGCCAGAGCGTAGAGGTGCAGGCCCAATCCATCCTCCTCTATGGCGAAGCCGACCCCAACACCTATCCCCTTCAAAAGAAAGGCCACTCCATGGAATTTCTCCGCGAGATTGGCCACCTGCGCCTTCGAACCAACACCTTCGGAGCTATCTGCCGCATCCGCCACAATATGGCCTATGCCATCCACACCTTCTTCCACGAACGCGGATTCTTCTATTTCCATACCCCATTAATCACCGCCTCCGACTGCGAAGGTGCCGGCGAGATGTTCCAAGTCACCACCCTCGATCTCAACAATCCTCCCCGCAAGGAAGACGGCAGCATCGACTACGAGCAGGATTTCTTTGGCAAGATGACAGCCCTCACCGTCAGCGGCCAGCTCGAAGGCGAACTGGGTGCCACGGCCTTAGGCAAAATCTACACCTTCGGCCCCACCTTCCGTGCCGAGAACAGTAACACCCCGCGCCACCTCGCCGAGTTCTGGATGGTGGAGCCCGAGATGGCCTTCTACCAGCTCGACGACCTCACCGCCCTCGAGGAAGAATTCATCAAATATTGCGTCCGCTGGGCCCTCGACCACTGCTCCGACGATCTTGAGTTCCTTAACAAGATGATTGACAAAGGGCTCCTGGAACGCCTTCGTAGCGTCGTCGATACCGACTTTGTCCGCCTTCCCTACACCGAGGGCATCCGCATCCTCGAAGAGGCAGTCAAAAATGGCCACAAATTCGAGTTTCCTGTCTATTGGGGTGTCGACCTGGCCAGCGAACACGAGCGTTACCTCGTTGAAGAACACTTCAAGAAACCCGTCATCATGATTGACTACCCCAAGGAGATCAAGGCATTCTACATGAAGCAGAACGACGACGGCAAGACCGTTCAGGGCACCGATGTGCTCTTCCCGCAGATAGGCGAAATCATTGGTGGCTCCGTCCGCGAAGAAAGCTATGACAAACTCATGGCCAGCATCACCGAGCGCAACATCCCCATGAAAGACATGTGGTGGTATCTCGACACTCGGCGCTACGGCACATGCCCCCATGCCGGCTTCGGTCTCGGCTTCGAACGCCTGATGCTCTTCGTCACCGGAATGGCCAACATCCGCGACGTCATCCCCTTCCCCCGCACACCTAAAACTGCTGAGTTCTAAAAATCACTCTCCAGTTAAGAAATCAACAAGAGCTGTGCACTCAGGTTACACAGCTCTTGTTTTTTGGAGCTTAATTCCTCAATTTTTTGGCAAACATAATAACTTAACCCCCAATCGGCCTAATGACCGATTGGGGGTTAAAACATGTCTCTACGAAAGTGTCTTAGTACCTATCTCTAGAGGTTCTCAGCATTTCCAACAAACTGAGCCAGCCAGTCGCGGTCGGTAGAATGGTTGTGGCTCTCTTTGTCGGTCCATTGTTCGGGGTCTATGTAGACCTCCAGCAGTTTGGCCGGTCCTTCTGAAAAGAGCTCCACGGTGTCGGCTATAGCAGGCACCAGCATACACTCGCCCGCATGGATGGGTACAATCTCGTTCAAGCTCTTCACGGCCGCAATACCCTCCACACAAAGGTAGATGACAAAGGAGTCCAACGAGTTAAAGTCCTTCTTCAAGGGTTTTGTCAGCGGAATGAGGTTGGTGGTGAAATAAGGGCATTCCGCCAATCGTGTAGTACTGTTTTCTTTATAGGTATAGTGTGTTTTGCCATCTTTCAGCTCGCTGAAATCGATGGCATCCAACGCCTCGGCGGTGTGGAGCTCGCGCAGCTTGCCGTTGGAGTCTGGACGGTTGTAGTCGTAGATGCGGTAGGTGCAGTCGCTATTCTGCTGTATCTCAGCCAGCATCAACCCTTTTCCCAAGGCATGTACGCGTCCGGCCGGAATAAAGAACATGTCGCCCGCCTCAGCCTGCTCTATGTGTAGGACATCCTCCAACTTGCCCAAGGCAAGAATTTGCTGGTATTCCTCCTTGGTGATGCTTTGGTTGAACCCATTGACAATATGGGCACCCTTCTCTGCCTCCATGATGTACCACATCTCGGTCTTGCCGTTTTCCATGCCGCGCTCACGCGCCAGCCGGTCATCGGGATGCACCTGGATGGAAAGGTCGTCGTTGGCATCGATGATTTTCACCAGTAGGGGAAACTCCGTGCCAAAATGATTGAAGTTTTGCTCGCCAATCAGCTCTCCCATGTAAATCTCCAACACCTCGTTGATGTCGTTCTCAGCCAAGAAACCGTTAGCAACAACCGACTCGTTGCCAACCACGCCCGACAGGGCCCACAACTCGCCACAGTTGGGCAGCGGCGAATAGTCGAAACCCAGTGTGCCGATTTTGTTACCGCCCCATACTTTGTTCTTATACAAGGGCATGAATTTCATGGGATAAAGATTACTTTCCATTGTCGTCCGCAAAATTAATATCGATAATCTGATGATTGAATCTCCAACTGTCCGTGTCGCTCCCTTAGTGGCAAAACCTCCATTCAAAAACCCTACCCAAGCGTCACAAACCTAACGAAATCCGTTGCTGGTTACTTTCCTTTTTTCAAAACCCTCTCCAATTCCCAAATACGAATGTCTCTTGCCACCACGATACCTCTCTTGTCCACTAAAATCATATAGGGTATGTGGTCCACACTCAACTGTTTCAAGTAGTTGGCATCCCATCCGTTGGGGTTGTCGTCGATGTTGATGGTCAGCAGTTTTATTGGCCTGTCGCCAATGGTTTTCTCCGCCTGTGCCTGTTGTGCCTTGCAACGGTCGCACCAGTTGGCACCAAACACAATCAGCGTCGACCCTTCGGTGTTGCGGGTTTGCTCAAAGGTGCAACGCTCTTTCTTGCTGTTCAGGTAGGCAAAGTCGGGCATCTCACTCCCTTCCGACACAGCCGGAGTGGCTTTCATCCATCGTCGCAAGAGCGTATAGTGGTAGGTGTGACGGCCTTCATCGGCAATCATGCTGATGATCTGGCGCACCACCCCATCGTCCAAACTGCCCATCTCCTGGTAGAGCACAAAAGGCAGATAAATCGAGGCGGGCTCCTCTTTGGCATATTGCTTCAGAAAACTGTTGCGGTCGGCGGCATTGCGGTATCGCTCCATCAGGTAGCGGTACTCGCTGTTGCTGCGCGAGTTACTGATTACCGACAGCTCCGGACGAGTGGCGTTCAGCGAGATGCGTATCTCCGAGTTTTCCAAAAAGAAATAGAGCGGACGGCTCATCGTGTTGTGCTGCAAGGAGGCCAACACAGGCTTCGCCACTCCTCCGGTGAAAAGGAACATGCCTTTGTCGCCTTTGTCTGTGTAGGTATGGTAGGTGCTGTCTCCGTCGTAAATGGTCAGGGTGAAAATGCCCGAGAGGCTGCTTTCGCCGCTAATCTTAAAGCGTGAACCTTCAGCAGTCGTAATGCTGGGAAGGGAAGATGCTTTCAGCAAGTTGCCCCATGGTAGCGGCAACACCAGCAGCAAACAGACAATCCACCGCACAAGACCCCTCGGCCTGCGCTGGCTGTGAGTAGGGTAGCTCATCATCTACAATCAATAGGAGTGGTAGGTCGAACCGTTTTTCTTGTTTGTTCCCTTCACGGAATAGTTGTTCTTGATGGTCTTGCTTGATTTGTATTTCTTGGGGGAATTCATATACACCCCGTTGTTAGACTTGCAAGAGGAGAGGGCACCGGTGATGCCTAACAGACCCACCAAAAGAAGCAGCGATACGAAAACTTTAACGCACTTTTTCATATTCTCGTTTTTTTGAATAATCCTATTTTTTATAATATAGTGTTTGACCTCAGTAATTTATGCGGGGCTCGTTGCGGTTGAACCCCTTTACTTCAGTTTACAAAATAACAAAATTTTCTCCGATTAAACAAGATTTTTCAGATTTTTAGGATATCCAAGTCGGACTCTTGACCAATTTGGGTTCAACCCAAATCAAAAAGAAAGGAAACCCAAGTCGTCCTCACCACCAATAGGGGGGGCAACGCCAAACCAAAAGTCTTTCTTTTTGTAGGGTACAAACCGTGTTGACTAAATAATTTAATTCGTCTGTTTATAAATCGGATATTTTTGTGTATATTTGCAGCGCGAAAAATAATTCAGTTGGACAGTATATATATATTTAGATTCAACAAATTGTGCTACTTAACGTTGTAATGTTATAGCTATGAACTATCAGAGAAACCTCCGAATCTACGAAATCATATCGTATATTCTCATTATTGGTGCCACCGTCGTCTACTTTGTTTTCCATAAACAAGGGGCCGGGGCGCTCAACCTCACCCTCATCATCCTCATCCTGGCAGTCCTCAGCCGCATGATGATGGAACGCACCCGCCGTCAGGCAGCCGATGCTGAAATCGACGTTCTCAAAAGCGACCTGCGCCGCCTCACCCAGCTCTATTCCGAAGAAAAGAAAAAAAACGAGAAATAAACGGGTCGTGCATAGCCATAGAAAAGGCTGCCACAAACCCTCGTCCAATTAGATAACTCAAAAAAATTACATTATATGGCAACAACCACAGATATTAAGAACGGACTCTGTATTAATTTCAACAACGACATCTACACCATCGTAGAATTCCTTCATGTAAAACCCGGCAAGGGTGCCGCTTTCGTTCGCACTAAGATGCGCAGCGTCAAGACCGGCCGCATCCTCGAGAACACCTTCCCCAGCGGTGCCAAGATCGACATCGTCCGCGTAGAGCGTCGTCCCTACACCTACCTCTACAAGGAGGGCGACATGCATGTTTTCATGCACACCGAGACTTACGAGCAGATCTACATCCCCGAGAGCATCATCAACGCTCCCCAGTTCCTCAAGGACGGTCAGTATGTTGAGGTCACCGTCGAGGCCGACACCGAGACCCCGCTGATTTGCGAGCTGCCTCCTTTCATCGAGACCGTTGTCACCTACACCGAACCCGGCTTTGCTGGCAACACCGCCACCAACGCCATGAAGGATGCCACCGTCGAACCCGGTGTACAGATTCGTGTCCCCCTCTTCATCAAAGAAGGCGAGCGCATCAAGGTCGACACCCGCACCAACGAGTACGCCGAGCGCATCAAGTAAGCCTAATCATCTCATCCATTTCATCTTTATTTGGACGTTAGTCGCAGTTTGCGGTTCACCCGCAGGGGCTAACGTCCATTCTCACATAATAGGTACCTTATCATCATGAAGAAACTCCTTCCCCTCCTCTCCATCCTCCTCCTGGCCGCTTGTGGTGGCGGCTCCAACAAGACAGCTGCCCCAACCGCCACACCCACCGTCGACTACAGCCAGGTCTCTATTCCTGCCTTCAATGCCGACTCTGCCTATCAGTTTGTTGCCGACCAGGTGGCCTTTGGATTCCGCACCCCCAATACCAAGGCGCAAACCCTGTGCGCCAACTATCTTGCCCGCCAGATGGGCCGTTGGTGCGACACGGTCATCGTGCAGGACTTCCCCGCCACCCTCTGGGATGGCACTACCGTCCGCGGCAAGAACATCATCGCCTCCATCGAGGCCCCTGCCCAGTCGTCCACCGGCAAGCGTCTCCTTCTGGCAGCCCACTGGGACAGCCGCCTATGGGCCGACCACGACAAGGATGAGGACAATCACCGCAAACCCATCCTTGGAGCCAACGACGGAGCCAGCGGTGTCGGAGTGCTCATGGAGATGGCCCGCGTCATGGCCGGCCAGCGTCCTCGTGTCTCCATCGACTTCATCTTTTTCGATGTCGAAGACCAGGGCTGTCCAGAGTGGGCCGACAACTATGTTGAGGACAGTTGGTGTAAAGGCTCCCAATATTGGAGCCTCAATCCGCACACACCCTATTACACCGCCGTCTACGGCGTGCTCCTCGACATGGTGGGAACCGAGCAACCCCGCTTCACCAAAGAGGAAATCAGCCGACAGTATGCTGGCAGCGTTCTCAACAAGATGTGGGCTGCCGCCGCTGCCCTCGGCCACGACAAGATTTTTGAGAACACCAACACCGACCCCATTCTCGATGACCATTACTATGTCAACCGACTTGCCAACATCCCCATGATCGACATCGTGCAGAACAGCCGTGGCATGAGTTTCTTCCCGCATTGGCACACCGTCAACGACAACCTCTCCCATATCGACCGCAACACCCTCCGCATCACCGCCGAGGTCCTCCTCAAAACCATCTACGGCGATTATGGCGAGTAACCGATTGCCCAAGCACCGTCGCCCCAGCCTTTTGCCCTTTTAGCCACTCCATCATCATGAAAAAACACCGTCCCGCCACCCCTCAAGCCTCATGGGCAGCCCTGTTTGCCATGCTATTGTTGTCAACCAGCCTTTTCATCCTCTCCAGTTGTGGCAAGGAAGGCCGTTGCAAAGTTCCCATTGGCGATGCCAGTTGTCAGATTGACCCCAATTCGCCCCTCTATCCAGGCATTAACAACTGCGATGGCTATGAGTACCTGGTAGGTGGAGCCAACGGCCTTGTTGTGGTACGTGTTGGCTACAACGATTTCGCCTGCTATGAGCGTTCCTGTCCCCTCGACACAGGTCGCCTCGCCATGGCCGAAGGCTTTGGCAACATTGTCCTAGAGTGTCCCAAGTGCCATTCTCGGTTCAATACCTTTGCCGACGGCTGCCCCCTGGAAGGCAGCCGAACCTCCTGCTACTTATACAAATACAGCACCTACTACGACGGCACCACCCTCTTCATCAGCAACTATTAGATAGCCACCTTTCCGGTATAGCAACTGTCAAATGGATGGTTGCGGTAGCGAAGATGTAAAAAGGCTTCTGCCTCATTATTTATATTATATTTAGATTAGGTTTATATTATATTTTATTTATATTTTATTTATATTTTATTTATATTTTATTTATATTTTGTTTATCTTTATTAATATAAATATAATATAAACCTAAATGAAAGGTAATTTAATAGGAGCAGTTACATACAACTTACGGCGAAGTTAGGGCCTCGGTAGGGTGGAGATTTAAAAACAGAGTTTCATATTCCCTTAATAGTAGACGATAAATGAATGAAAATCAGTCCAAAGGATTGCTTACTATCTCTTTTGATTAAAAAAATAATCCAAGTGGCACAATAAAATGAAAATATCCTCGTTTTTTTACCGGATTAAATATTTAGTCATAGGCTTAACTTTAAAATCTAATCACAAAACAAAATCTTATATTATGGTAAAAAAGAAACGAGAGCCACAGGAAACACCCCATTCCTTGACCAAAGCGGAGGAGCAGGTAATGCAAGCCATCTGGCGATTGGGTAAGGGATTTGCTGGGGAGATTGCCGCTGCCGTGGTGGCGGAGCCCCAACCCGCCTATCGCACGGTGCTGACGATGATTCGCATCTTGGAGCAAAAAGGTTTTGTGGGCCATGAGAGCTTCAACGGCAACAACCAGTATTATCCCATCGTGAGCAAGGAAGCCTACTCTGGAAGTATGCTGGGTTCGCTGATTAAGAACTACTTTGACGCTTCCTATTCTTCGTTGGTTTCCTTTTTCATCAATGGCGACAAGGTGAGCGAGGAGGATTTGGACACCCTCAGCCGCATAATCGAAGAGAAGCGGAAGTCTACCCTGCAGAACAAAGCTGTTAAAAAAGAAGCCAACACCAATTCTAAATAGGAGGACATGCCATGAGATACCTGATTTTGGCCTCTATGGGCACAATCTTGTTTTTTGCCGCATATTGGCTGCTGATGCGGCGCGAGACCCGCTTTGCTATGGTCCGCTACTATCTGGTGGGGACATTGCTGCTCTCTTTCTTGCTGCCATTGGCGCATCTTTCGCTGAACAATCCGCTTAGCTATTACAATAATATAGCTCAGCAAAATCAGTTTTCCTCCCCGGAGCAAGACGTCACGATGCCCTCCCAACAGACAGTTAAGGTGACAACCACGCCCAACCACACAACAGGGACGCAGATACAGGTCCAATCAACCATTCAGCAAAGTTCCGACAAAGCCGCTGCTAACTCCCATACAGCCTATGTTTACGCCTTTTGGATAATCTATGGCATGGGTTGTTTTGTTTCATTATTGTTGCTTGTCATCCGTTTGCTGCGCCTGCGCAAATACCTGCACGGTTTGCCTTTTAAAATGGAGAATGGCTGCCGCGTAAGTCTGCTGGAGGAGGGTACATCTGCCTTTTCTTTCGGCAACCATATCGTGGTGGGCACAAATGGCTTTAGTGACAAAGAGGTGGAACAATTGGTTGGTCATGAACAAGTACATGTTCGTCAACACCATTCTTTGGATTGTCTTTTGTGCGAGGTGGCGAAAGCGGTGCTGTGGTTCAATCCTTTTATATGGCTTTATGAACGCGAGTTGAAGCGCGTGCACGAATATTTTACCGACAACGTGATGCTCAATTCAGAGCAGGGTACCGACTATGCACAGCTGTTTTATCACCAGGTGAGCGGCAAGGTATACAGTCAGCTAACCAATTCTTTTGACTATGGAATCATTGGCAAGCGCATTGGCATGATGGCGCAACATCGGTCGCGTCACGGATGGCTGTTGCCGCTGGTGGCGTTGCCCTTAATTGCTGTCATTTTGTTGGTTGGATGTACCCCAGAATCGGAATTGCGCGGCCACTATGAGGTTGGCTCCATACAGCTCAAGTCCGACAATCCTGCCGAACCCACATTGCTTTGCAGCGAATTTTTAGGACTGGAGAACCGTATTTTTAGCTTCATCGGCGACGGTCGTGTGGTCATTCTCGACCAAAGTGTTGGTGGGGAGAATCAGAACTGCACGTATTTTATTGACGACTACGGGTTACATATCAACGACAGCAATGGCAAACCATGGCTGAATATGACGATGGAGACGGTTTGCTGCAACAAAGATAGCATTGTGGTGCGCTTAGTGGATGCCGACCCCATCGATGGGCTTAAGAAGATGTTGGCAGGGCTGCCGTCTTATCGCTACCGCATTGACACTGTTGAAGTTTCTTTATCTACTACTGAGGTGGATGGGGAGATTGTTGAGGTTAGTTTAGGCAAGCAGACCGATACCGTGTTTGCTAAGATAGTGGTGCCTTGCGAATATGATAACGATCATAACTGGAACCGTGGCAATCGCCTTTTGGGCTCGACTACGAATGGGAGCGCCACGTTCGCACACCAGTATAAGACAGCATTGGGGAAAAAGGTAGAAGAATTTGGCACAAGCTGGGAATTCGAGTACAACAAGGTCTTGGCCGATGCCCGCAAGCGCTACGATACGACAGGCTTTTTTAATCCTAAAATGGAGGGAGATAGGTTTGTGCTGGAAGTGACCCTTTTGAAAACGAAGAAATAACTTTATTACATCATGAAAAAACATTTTATTTGGCTGCTGGCCTTCGTGCTGGTGGCGGGCGGGAGCTACGCCCAAGTGGTGGATACGCTTGCAATAGGCAAAAACGACACAATTAATTCTATATCAGTTGATTCTATTTATTTATCTCCTTCGGCAAAGGCTCTGCAAGAAGTGGAGGTGACGGCGGTGAGACCCCTGTTTGCCGTGGATGGAGAGAAAGAGTTGTATAACGTCTCGGATGACCCCAGCGTTCAAACCGGCACAGCCAGCGATGCTTTGCAGAATGCGCCAGGCGTGGAAGTAGATGCCGAGGGCAACATTACCCTGAGGGGGACGCAAAGCGTGGATGTTTGGATTAACGACCGCCCCTCGCACCTGAGTGGTGAGACTCTGCGACAATACATCAAGAACTTGCCGGCCAATGCGATTGACCGCATAGAGGTCATTACGAACCCTTCGGCCAGATATGGGGGTGGAGGTCCTGTGGTGAATATTGTCACTAGGACTAAGATTAAGCGCAACGAGTTTTTCTCCTTTGGCGCCACGGGCAATATGCGGCCGCAGGTGTCTCCCTGGGTGTCGTATGTCTATAGTGGCAAGAAGTTATCTTTTAATGTTTACCTCGAGTATGACTACAGCCACACCTGGAGTGAGCAAAACGGAGGTAGCACCCTCTTCACTCCAACAGGCGACACCTCGGCGATGAAGTCCTACGCGATGCGCAACGACTATTGGCGACATGGCAGCTTTGCCTACATCAGCGGACATTATGATTTTGACACGCTGCGGACGCTCTATTACTGGGCAGGAGCCTATCCTTCGTCCTATAGTTCAGTATCGAATCAGGAGATGTCATGGCGAGAGCTAATCTACATGCCGGGCAACTACAGTTACCATAGTTCCAGCCAAAACAAAATACCGCAGGCGGGCTATTATGGCGGACTCCACTACAGCCGCCAATTTGATGACCAAGGTCATATGCTGTGGGTGAGTGCGGATATGTCGGGCTTTGGCTATAAGTGTACCTCTGAAGAATGGCGCGACTATGTTGAACAGCCATTGTTGAGCTATCATCTTTGTGGGCAATCCATGAGAAATGGTGGAAACCGCACCTCGATGGAGGTCGGTTATTCACGTCCCTTTGCCACCAACTGGGAGGCCGTGGTGGGTGCAAGATTATCCTATCAGTTTCCCCAGCACTATATGTCTACTATCGACAGTATGCCGACGTTCCGTCGCGACTTCTTGCGTAGCTATCAGCGCACGAACAATGAGGTGAACTACCACGGCTACGCCACGTTGCAACGTCGCATAGGCCATTTTACTGCCAAGGTAGGGCTGCAAGTGGGTGAACAATACTCGATGGTTAGTTATAGTGGCTATACCACCGTGACCAACCGAGGACAATACCTCTATTATGTGCCGTCAATCCATCTTTCGTACAGCACGGAGGATATGCACAATTTCACCTTGAGTTATACCAGAAGGAGTGCGCTTCCTGATGCTGAGGACTTGAGCAGTTTTATTGAGTATGAACGCGATAGCTACTCCACGGGCAATCCAAACCTGCTCATGTCGCCCCATCACACCGTGGAGGGCAATTGGAATAAGTTCTGGGATGGCTTTGGTTCGGTGGGTTGTGAAGTTTTTTACACCGCCAGTACCAATCAAGTGGCTACGATTAGTGATGTGGCGTATAACGAGGTATTTGGACGTGAGGTCTCATTCCGCAAACCGATGAACATAGGCAGCAGTCAGGCAGCTGGAGGACGACTGAACGTCACCTACCGACCCACGGCGTTTTTCAATACCCGATTTGATGTGCAACTGTACAATTACGGCTATCGTATGATGTTCCGCCCAGATGAGTGGAATGAGGAGAACCTTTGGACGGCCTCGGTGAGGCTGAATGTGTGGGCGAAACTATGGGATAAGTTGCAACTTTTTGGCAACTGCCGCTACACTACGCAGCAACTGGGCCTAATGAGCTATATTGAGCCATGTTTCACGGTGGATTTGGGCCTCAGTACAGACTTGTGGGACCGCAAGTTGTCCATCTACTTGAATGTGAAAGACCTCTTGGATAGTAACAGGCAGGCATCGGCAGGCACTAATCCTTATTTGCTCACTTCGAGCAATATGCATAGCAGCTCAAGGTATATATCGCTGGGTGTGACCTTGCGTTTTGGCAAAATGGAGTTGGAAAGTCAGTCACATAGAGGATCAAGAGCGGTTGAATAGTCTTTCATTTTTGTACATGATAGTTATGAGGAAAAGTTGTTGTTTTTTATTGTTGGCGGCCATGATTGTGGTTTCTCTGGGTGGTTGCAACGGTAGTGCTGGAGAAGACATAGCACAAGAAAAGGCAGAAGTGCTTTCGTTTGAGAGTGCCAAAAGCGTTGAACCCCAACTGGTCAGCACCGATGAACTGGTGAAACTTGTCGTTGAGGATACAACACATTGGAAGGTGGTTTACTTTTTTGATGCTGTTTGTAAACCTTGTCGCGAACATTTGCAGAAAGAGTTGCGAGAGATGTATGCTAGGCACGATACTACGCAATGGCGGTTTTATCTGGTGGCGGGATTCAATTGGCTTCATGTGCTGACTCCCGACGAGAAGGGTAATCTGGTGGAGGACACTTTGGGCACTATCAAGCATTATGCTGAAAAGTATAGCAAATGGCTGCCATCGTTGGGATATGACATGAAGGATGTTTATTTTCACTATGACCCCACTTGGGAACACACAGAGACGGGCGTTTTCACACCATTGGCCAAGCGTATGTTTGTTGTGAAGCCAAGTTCAATAGAAATTGATGAGAAAAGTAGCAATTGCGCTGTAAATGAGGAAATACCGTTTCGGTGCAAAATGGAGGGAATGCCGCAACTATTTAAGGCCGACCGCCACAACAGGCTACAGATGAACCTTTGCGTTCCATTAAGCGACACTTTGAAACTGGCTTATGAGCCGAACAACGACTATAACCTGGACACAATAGAGTTTTATCAATTGAAGAAACTGTTCTATTAGGTGACGGGTGGTAGGTGAAAGGAGTGATGGAATTAGCCGGAAGTGGATGAGAGGGATTGCCTATAGAATCAGCTCGGCGCAAGAGGTTTCGGTTTCGTAAAGTTTGAGGGAGTGGAGGCGAGTGCCGGCTGGGAGTTGTCCGTTAAGGAGGCGGGCAAAATGAAGCAGGAGATTCTCGGAGGTTGGCTGAAAGTCGACAAGGATGAGTTTGGCGGCGTAGCCTCCCAGTTGAGTTGGGCTGTCGGTGTTGTCGTCTGGTTCTTGCCCTTTGCGGGGAAGGACAAGGGCATGGTCGAACTGTTCGACAATGTGGCGGTTGACGATTTCCTTCAGCTGATGGAAGTCAAGAACCATGCCGTCGGTAGGGGCACCCTGCTGCTGCAGGGGTGCCCCTTCGACGGTGACAAATAGTTTGTAAGAATGGCCATGAATGTTATGGCACTTGCCCTCATAGGCGGGCAAGGCATGGGCCATTTCAAAGCTGAATTGTTTGGTGAGCCTTAACAGCATGGAGAGGTCAACTTATTTTAGACCCACAGGGTGAGCCAGCATGGCACGTCCGTTTTTGAAACCTAAGAGTTTCTGGATGGCTTCGCGATCAATGCCTCCACAGGCGACGGTGCCCAGATGGGCAGCGGAACAAAAGAGGTAGATGTCCTGGCTGATGTAGCCACAGTCGGTGGCAGCATAGAAGTCGCGGGTGGCTTCATCCTTGAACATGCCCATGCGATCGTAGTTGGCCACCATGACGATGGAGACGGGGGCGATGGCGAAGAATTTCTGCTGGCTGATGATGGAGCGATTGTCGCCTAAAACGACTAAGCCCAGCGCGTTCTTCTCGGCATCATATAGATATGTGCCCTCGCGGGTGAAGACATAGATGTCGTATTCTTGGCAGTTGACTGCGGAGGGGACGACACGTTTCTGCTCTTCGGGACGGTTGTAGCCATAGGTACACCACAGGAGGCTGGAGAGCATTTCGAGCGGGAGGTCTTCCTCGCTGAATTTGCGAATGGTTTGACGGTTTTTGAGTACCTCTTGGAGAGGTGCGTCCAATCCAACCTCGGGAGCAGGGAGGGGAAGATACTCGGTGATTTGGATGTCGCCTTTTACGATGCCGTCGACCGTTTCTTTGTTGTTGACGGGTTTGTTGGTTTTCTTTTTCTGGGCCTGCGCTCCACCTAAAACTAGGAGCATGGCGAAGACGAGAAGGATGATTTTTTTCATGTTATTGGGGTTATTTTAATGTGGGGTTGATACTTGACTTGCCAATTTGGTCGAGGGCCAGCTTTTTGGTGATGCGGATTTTGCTGCCCCGCTCTTTGTTGGGGAGGTCGTACATGAGGTCGTTCATGACATTCTCCATGATGGAGCGGAGACCCCGGGCCCCGAGTTTATACTCGACAGCGGTGTCGACGATGGCATCGAGGGCAGCCTTGTCGAACTCGAGGGTGACTCCATCCATCTTGAAGAGCTCTTGGTATTGCTTGGTGAGGGCGTTCTTGGGCTCGGTGAGGATGCGGCGAAGGGCATCGTGGTCGAGGGGGTTGAGGTGGGTGAGCAGGGGGAACCGGCCGACAAGCTCGGGGATGAGTCCGAAATGCTTGAGGTCCATGGGAAGGATGTAGCGGAGCATGTTGTGCTGGTCGATTTCCTGACGGGTGTGGGTGCCGTTGTAGCCGATGACGTTGGACTTGATGCGGGAGGCTATGTTGCGCTCGATGCCGTCGAAAGCACCGCCGGCGATGAAGAGGATGTTGCGGGTGTTGACCTGAATCATGGGCTGCTCGGGGTGTTTGCGGCCACCTTGGGGAGGCACGTTGACCACGGCCCCCTCGAGGAGTTTGAGCATGGCCTGCTGGACTCCTTCACCAGAAACGTCGCGGGTGATGGAGGGGTTGTCGCCCTTGCGGGCAATCTTGTCGATCTCGTCGATGAAGACGATGCCGCGTTCGGCAGCAGGCACGTCGTAGTCGGCAGCCTGGAGGAGGCGCACGAGGACATTTTCGACATCGTCGCCCACGTAGCCGGCCTCGGTAAGGGTGGTGGCATCGGCGATGCAGAAAGGCACGTCGAGCATGCGGGCAATGGTGCGTGCCATAAGGGTTTTGCCGGTTCCGGTTTCACCAACTATGATGATGTTGGATTTCTCAATTTCAACATCGTTGTTATCGTTTTGGTGCTCGCTGAAGTATTTCAGACGTTTGTAGTGGTTGTAGACAGAGACGGCAAGGACCCGTTTGGCATCGTCTTGGCCGATGACGTATTGGTCGAGGTAGTCCTTGATTTGCTGTGGGGTGGGAATGGGTTTGGCGGTGTTGAACTGGGATGAGGAGCTGCGGGTGTAGTCTTTGAGCATTTGGGAGGCCTGTTGGATGCAGGAGTCGCAGATGTAGCCGTTCATGCCCGACAGCAGCATGCGGGCCTGTGACTCGGGGCGGCCACAGAAGGAGCAATGGTTCTCGTTGGGGGTGGTTTTTTTGGGCATGTTAGTTTAGTTTATGGGTTATAGGTTATTGGTTATAGAGAGTGGATAGAGTTGATAGTTTATTAAGAGTGGATGGTTTATAGAATTTGAGTTTTTTGTTGCGGAGGATTGATGATTGTTGGTTTTAGAATAATGCGTTGCGGTCGGCGTCTTGGCGGATGAAGATGAAGAGGAGCAGGGTGAAGGCGATGAGGGAGGAGCCACCATAGCTGAAGAAGGGAAGGGGGATGCCGATGACAGGGACGAGGCCGAGCACCATGCCAATGTTGATGAAGAAATGGAAGAAAAGGATGGAGGCGACGGAATAGCCATAGAAGCGCGCAAAGGTGGAGCGCTGCCGTTCGGCCAGAAAGATGAGCCGGATGAGCAGCAGCACATAGGCTGCCACAACAATCAGGCCACCCACGAAACCCCATTCTTCGCCCACGGTGCAGAAAATAAAGTCGGTCTCCTGCTCGGGTACGAAGTCGGCCTTGGTGATGGTGCCATTGAGGAAGCCCTTGCCCACCAAACCGCCTGAGCCGATGGCAATCTTGGCTTGGTCGACATTGTAGCCGACCCCTTTGGGGTCTTCGATTTTGCCCAAAAGGACATAGATGCGGTCGCGCTGGTGGCTCTCGAGGACATGCTGGAAAGCGAAGTCGACCGAGAGGGTGAAAAGGCAGCAGGCGGCAAAGATGATGGCAATGTGCCAATAGTCTTTGGCGCTGCGCTTGGAAAGCCAGAGGAAGAGGTAGCCGAGTGCCAAGACGAAGAGGATGCCGATGAGGATGAACTTGTTGATGAGTAGGGCGGCGATGAAAAGGATGATGGCTGTGGCACCGATGATAAGGATATAGGGGGAGAGACCTTCGCGGAAGAAGGCCAAGAGGAAGGCGGTGAAGACCAAGGCCGAGCCGGTGTCGTGCTGCAGGAGGATGAGCAGGCTGGGAATGAGCACCATGGCGGAAAGCACCAGTTGGGTTTGCCGCTGCTTGAGGTCGGTATTGATGTCGCCTACATATTTAGCCAAAGCCAATGCGGTGGCAAATTTGGCAAACTCGGAGGGTTGGAGTTTGAAGGCACCGAAATCAATCCACGATTGGCCACCATTGGTGACTGTGCCTATAAAGAGGGTGAGAATGAGTAGGACGATGACAGAACCGTAGATGATGTAGGAGATGTTGGAAAAAATGCGGGGTTTGATGAGCATGACGCAGAGCGCCATGAGGAAGGCCACCCCCATCCAAATGAGTTGTTTGCCATGCTGACAGGAGAAGTCGAGGATGGCGGCATGCGACTCGTCGTAGCAGGCAGCATAGATATTGAGCCAACCGAAGAGCACCAGGAAAAGGTAGAGTGCCACGGTAATCCAGTCGAAGCGTATTTTCTCGGTAGGCATATGGGGTTATCTTTTTTGGGGTTTCTTGACACGTTTGGTGAGCGGGAGTTTCTGGCAGGGATTGATGTTCATGTAGTATTCCTCCACATCCTTGCGTTCCACTTCGCCCTTGATATATTTCTCGATGATGAGACCGGCGATGGGAGCTGCCCATGTGCCGCCGCCGCCTTGGGCGTTCTCGACATAAACGGCCACGGCTATCTTGGGATTGTCCATGGGCGCGAAGGCGATGAAGACGGAGTGGTCGTTGCCGTAGTTCTCGGCGGTGCCAGTCTTGCCGCAGACAGAGATGCCGGGAACGGCTGCCTTATGGGCGGTGCCACCGGCCCCATGGACCACATCGTACATGCCGCGTGCGGCAATGTCGAAATAGCTTTTGTTGATGCCGGTTTCGTGCTTCTCATAGTAAATGGGGTTGCGGGTGGAGTCGGGGCCGTAGTAGCGTACCAGATGGGGGGTGTAGTAGTAGCCGCGGTTGGCAACGATGGCAGCGAGGTTGGCCATTTGAAGGGGCACGACCTCCACCTCGCCTTGTCCGATGGAGTTGGAATAGATGGTGCGGAAGGCCCAGCCGTCCTTGCCATACCATTTGTTATAGAAGGAGGTGTCGGGGATGTTGCCGGCTTTGACGTTGGGCAGGTCGATGTCGAGCCGTTGGCCAAAGCCAAAGCGCAACATATACTCGCGCCAGACGGTGAGGCCGTACCGGCTGTCTTTGTAGATGTTCTTGTATTTGCCCTGCTGGATGACGCGGCGGTAGGTGTAGTAGAAGTAGGGGTTGCAGGACATCTTGATGGCTTCGGCCACGCTGCGGGCACTGGGGTGGTTGTGACAGCCTAGCACTTTGTCGCAGACAAAGCCGGTGTTGGGGGTAATCACGCCCAGTTGGAGGGCAATCATGGCTTGCGCCACCTTGAAGATGGAGCCCGGCGGATACTGGGCCTGCAAGGCGCGGTTGAAGAGGGGCTTGGAGATGTCTTCGTTGAGCTTGACGAAATTCTTGCCGCGGATGCGTCCTACCAACATGTTGGGGTCGTAGCATGGGGCCGAGAGGAGGGTGAGCACTTCGCCCGTTGAGGGTTCGATTGCCACGATACAGCCGCGTTTGTTGGCCATCATTTTCTCGGCATACTCTTGGAGGTCGGCATCGAGGGTGGTGTAGAGGTTCATTCCTTCGACGGCCATGGTGTCAAACTGGCCATGCATGTAGGAGCCAATCTCGCGGTTGTGGACATCCACCTGCATGATTTTCTGACCTTTGACGCCGCGGAGTTGGTTCTCATAAGAAGCTTCGAGTCCGCTTTTGCCTATATAGTCGCCCCGCTTATAGTAGGGTTTGGTTTCGATGTCGTGCTCGTTGACCTCACCCACGTAGCCCAAGACATGGGCTGCAATGGGTTTGCTGTAGAGGCGGAGGGTGCGTTTGGAAATATAGAACCCTTTGAACTTATAGAGAATGTTCTCCCAGCGGCCAAATTCCTCCTTGGAGATTTGCTTCATGAAGATGGAAGCAGAATAGGGCGAATAGACGTAGGCCTTGTGCATGCGCTCCTCGAAATCCTCGCGTGTGATGCCTAACGATTGACAGAAATAGTTGGTGTCGAGGTTTTTGACCATGCGCGGGATGACCATGAGGTCGTAGACGGCCTCGTTGTAGACGAGGAGCTGGCCGTTGCGATCATACATGAGGCCGCGAGCGGGATATTGGGTGATGTTGCGGAGCGACTGATTTTTGGCTTTTTCCTTGTACTCCTTGTCGAATATCTGTAACATGGAAAGGCGACCGACAAAAATGATGCCGACCACGAGGAAGATAATCTTCACTATTCCACTGCGATTGCTATACTGATTGGACATGAAAAAGCCCTATTATTTAAAATGCAAAGATACAACTTTTTCGTGAATTAGTATACGCGCGAATATAAAAAAATAGGGAGGCATTTAAAATGCCTCCCCGTGAGCTTTTACCAAATTTTATTTTTAACTCGTTTTTAGATATTGCGGTGGAAGACTAACTGATAGGTGACGGTGTCGCTCTCGTCAAAGCCGTAGGCAAAGTGCAGGTCGATGAGGATGGCATCGGTGGTGGTGTCGTAGTTGAAGGGGATCTGCATGGTGTCGGGGTTGCCGTTGTCGTCAAAAGTGTTGGCGGTCAGGCTGCCGGTTTGAGTGGTGGGGTCGTAGGCATAGGCAAAGTTCATGCTCTCAATCTCTTCCATGCTGTACTGGCCGTCGGTCTCAACCATGCTCATGACAACTACCTCATCGGGGAAAGAAAGATGGGCATAGGTGGAGTCGAAGTTCAGACCGAAGTTCAGTTGGAAGCTGGAGCCCATGATGCTGTCCCAGCCGCAGCTGTCAGAGACAAACATGGAGTCGAGGAGATTGAGGGTGAAGGTCCAGTCGGTGCCAATCAGGTCGGCAGTGCTCTTCACCATCACGTTATCGTCCTGGAAAGTGTTGGTGGTGTTGTTGATGGGGCTGATGTCTTCTTTCTGGCAAGCGGTCATGCTGAGGAGCATAGCGGCAGCGATTAAAAGGATGCTTTTTTTCATTTTAAATAATTTTTTTTGTTTGTACTTTTTTTTATTTTTTTGTTTTTATCTTTCTCATGTCTTTGTTCGCCTATAAGAACGAAACGAAAAAATCAAAAACTACAATCAAATCGAAAATTAACATCTATTTAACTAATGGGGATGCTCACAGTAGGTACCTTTTCCTGCCGGACATATTTTGTATTTGCTTTTCAAGTATATATATTTCAATGTATTATCATTTGTTATTCACGCGCCTTTCTTCGCGCCATTACTTTCCTCTAATGGTAATTGTCGGTTGCTGAATTTCCATTGGCTGTGCACCCATTCGTCCTCTTTTGTCGCCCCCTGGTAGCTGGTAGTGCCACCAATCCTCGTCATATAATCCATTTATTTTGCTGTTTATTTCTTCTGCACGCTGTTCTTGCGGTTATCATGACTCAGGACAGAAATACCGCTAGCGTCCCCCGAGGTCCCCTGTCCTTTCCTTTTCCACTTTCATTTTTCATTCTATTTATATTATCTTTGTATTATCATTTATTTATCTTTCATAAATTAAAGATAGTATAAGTATAATGTAAATGTGGTCTAGATTTAATGGGCGCGCGGTGTGTGCTATTGAGTCTTGGAGAGGGAGGTGGAGGGGGTGGTTTGAATTGGTGTGGGTGTCTTTTGCTGTAATGGATTTCGGGCGGATAGGATGATGTGGTGTCAAAAAAAGGCTGCCGCAAAATAAGCGGCAGCCATTTGATGGATTGTTTATGTTCGTTTCTTCGAAACAGACGTTTTCTCGCCTCAGCAGACAAGCAAGCATGCCTGCATTCGGCTTAACGAAAACGTTCTATTTCATGAGTCGTTTTCTAATAGCCCTTGGTTGGTGAGGCCGATTGGTTTAGAATTGGTGGCAGAATGGGTCGGTATTGTTTCTCATCCGAGGTTTTCGGCTTGCCATACAGTCTTTTTTACCGGCTGGTATGGGGCCTTTGGGTTTGAGGGATATTGATTGGACGGAGGGCCTATCAAATATGGCGGTGGAAGATGAGGTGGAGGGTGATGGTGTCGGTTGTGTCGCCATCTGTAGCTATGGTCAGTGGAATGACGATTGCATCGGAGGCACTGTCGTAGGTGAATGGCAGCTGAAAGGTGATTGGGATGCCTTCTTCATTATAGGTGTTGGCTGACAGATGGCCAGAGAGTGTGGCGGGGTCGTAGGAGTAGGCAAAGTTCATGCTTTCGATTTCTTCGAGGCTGAACCTACTCTCGTTCTCCATCATGTCTCGGATGCTGATGTCGTTGGGGAAAGAGAGGTGGGCATAGGTGCTGTCGAAATAGAGGCTGAACTCGTAGTTTATGATGATGCCTTGTATGCTGTCTATGTCAAAGATGATGGTGTCGCTGTGAGTGTAGGTCCAGCTGGTGCCGATAAGGTCGGAGGTGCTTTTGACCATGACATTGCGGCCATTGTTGTTGATGGGCTGGATGTTTTCTTTTTGGCAGGCAGTCATGCCCAACAACAGGGCGGCGGCTATTATAAGGACTAGTCTTTTCATATTATTGTTTTGTGAAGATGATATTTATTTGCTCTGATTTCTTTCGAGCGTGATTTGTTCGATAATGGGCTGGTTCTTGTCGTTGGTTCTCATTCTAGAGATGATCATTGTGTTGTCGGTGAGCCAAATGATGTCCCATCCACCGCCGTTTAGGTCGGCAAGGTTGCAGAAAAATTGGTCGTTGCTAAAGTTCCATGTGCCGTTGTCGGTCTGGGTGGGACCATTGATTTCGGTACGGGTGGCGCTGCCGTCGTTGTTGAAGGTGTAGTATATGGCAATGCCGTTTTCTTGGGGGCAGTAGTATTCGAGGTCTACCATGTAGGTATAGTCGTCAACACGAGAATATTGAATGGAGTTGGAATACTGCCATGTGCCGGTAACGGTGGCGGTGGTAATGCTAGTAATGTTGAGGATGAAGATGGCATCATCCGACTGAGCGTTGAAGATTAGGATTTGTCCGTAGAGTGTTACGGAGTCGCCCAAGGTGTGTCCGTCAAACCAGCTGTCGGACGACAGGAGGTAGTTGTCTCGCATGATGACCAGGGTGGTGTCGGCATTTATGCGCAGTCCATAAACGGGAAGACTGGAATTTTCGAAAGGCAATAATCCTTGCAGTGGGACCGAGACGAGCACTCCGCTGTAGCCATCGCCTATGACAGTGTCCTGCATATGGGGCGACACGGCATAGGCCTGACCGTTCCAAACACCGGTCTGCCGGTCGTAAGTCACGTTCACGGTTTTGCCCGATTGTTCCATACGGCGCATCCAGGCTTTAATCTCGTTGCGGTCTTTGGTGGTGATGGTGTTGTTATTGTTGTTGGACTGGGAGGTTTTTCCCTTAGCATTCAGGTCGGAGGGCTTGGCGTTGAGGTTGTGGAAGGTCACCGACTTGCCTTCTTCGGCGTAATTGCAAAATTGGTCCAATAGTTGTTCCCATTCCGAGCTGTTCTTTACCACGGTCGTCTGTTCTTCGCCGTCGACAGAGTAGACTATGGTGCAGTTTTGGCTGATATAGGGTTGCTCTTCCTTGCAGGCGGTGGCGCAAAGCAGTAGGGCAAAAATGGGTATGATTAGTCTTGCTTTCATCTTTGTTTAGAGGGATTAACTTTTTTGTCTGATTTTGTATTTGAGCCTTCGAGGGCTTTTATTTGATAGTTGAGCAGGGCTTCGTACTGCTCGGTGCTGTCTATGCGGTAGAATGCCAGGGTGCGGCGGTCGTGCGAGGCCACCACTTTGCACACTGGCTTTTTTGACCAGCGGGTGCGGCGTGCGGGAGCATTGGCTTCGCCCAGCCAGGAGGTGGACCCGTGGCCGGGGCGGATGGCGTACTCCTTCATCAACCGTTGCCACGCGGCATCGTTGTCGGCAACCACCAGCACAACGTCTACCCTAACGCTGTCGCTCAGTGCAAAGCCGTTCACTTGCGCTACGGCCAAGTCTTTCTGCGAGGCGTAGCGCTCATAGAGGTGGCTTTGGGCACCAGCAGCTATGGGCAGCAGCAATAATAATATAAGTAGTATTCTTTTCACAATAAATAAATCACATTAAATCAAGGGTAAGCATTTCTGAGGCCAACGACACCCACTGGGCATCGTCTATGTTGGTTCGGTTGCAGCAAACCATAGGGTATTCGTCAGCAACCGCGGGTCGCACCATGGGTATGGTGACGGCGGTCATCACTCCTACTACCAATACAGCCACCACTCCATTGCGCACTTGGCGTCTTTTGCGTTCCCAGGCGGGATATTGCAGGGCCAGTCGATGGGCTTTCCCTTCTGCGGTGGTTTTCTGCCATAGGTTGTCAAACTCTTGTTCGTTCATAGGGTCATTTTTTTTCTGAGTTCTTCTTTAATCCGCACCAGTCTAACGCTTACGTTCTTAACGGACATGCCCAGTTCCTCGCCGATTTCTTCGTAGCTGTAACCTTCCAGCTGCATGCGCACGATGGTGCGGTTGGGTTCGTCCAGCAGGGCTATCTGCTCATGCAACTCACGTACCAGTGAATTATCCTCGGCAGCTTCGTCGTAATCTTCGCGCAGGGCCTGGGTGTCTTCAGTACGTCTGAGGCAGTCAACCACTGCATTGTGAGCAATTCTCCACACTAGGGCTGCCTGTTGTAGTTTTGGCAGCGGCAGCACCCGCTCACGGGTTCGCCAAAGTGCAATAGTGGCTTCCTGGACCATGTCCTCTATCTCTAAACCTCGGTGACTATATCGCCGACAGAGCGAGAATATCAGTCCACGGTAGCTCTGCAGCAAATTGTCAAACGGGTCGTGGTGCTTCATCTTATATATTACCGTAAAAACTATTTAAAAAACTACACCGAGGTTAAAATTTATTTTTCGTCTCACTGATTGTTTGTTGGTAATGAAAGCTTTGCGGCCAGTTCTTCTCGGGGCTGAAGGGTGTAAGTGAGTGCCTTCTGCCGTTCCGGCGGGAGGGTGTGGTAGTAGTTGAGCTGGTCTGTGAGAATGGTGGAGAGGTAGCGGAGGATATGAAGTGCCTGGTCCTTATTGCCGGCGTGGGCATAGGCTTGGGCTATGTCGTAGATGAGGCTAGGGGTTTGCAGGGTGGAGAGGGGTATCTCACTGGAGGTCTTTATGAGCGCGCTGTCGGCCTGTGCTTCCATTCCGAGGTTGCTGAGGTTCTCGGCCAGCAGGACTACGTCGCGCCAGTACTGTTCCAGAAACTTGCAGCAGGTTTCGTCGATGTACACATGTTCGAGAGGCTGCCAGCCCATGTGTTTCATCACGTGGCGGTAGAAAGGCTCTACAGCCACGCTGTCACAGGGGGTAGCGGTCAGGCGGTAGGCGTTGCCCTCCAGCTGTAGCCGCCCATCGAAGTAGCCATGGAACTGATTGTAGGCATAGTGGGTAAAGTATACCGGACGGCCTAGTTGTATACTCTCCTGCAGCAGATTGCTGAAGTTTGCCCATCCCATCAGGCCGATATTCTCCACCCGCACATCGGTCCGCTCGTGTTCTACCGTTTGCAGATACCAGAGTGGGAAGGTGTCGTTGTCGCCATAGCAGAACAGCACGGCCCCCTGTTCGTTGCTGTCGCAAGAGTTGAGGATGTTGGCTCCGGCATCATGGGCTATGAAGCGTCCGCTGCGGTCGTGGTCGTCCCAGTTCTGACAGGCCATAAGCAGTGGGACGGCCAGCACCAGAGCCGTGCCTAGGAGCGAACCTACACTGGAGTTAATGCGGACCTTTGGCAAGAGACGGGCTACCTGTTCCACAATCCAGCCAGCTCCATGTCCAATGAAGATGCAGAAAGCGTAGAAGCTGAGAATGTAGGCGTAGTCGCGTTCGCGAGGTTCGTAGCAAGGGTGGTTGAGGTAGACCGACAGCACCACGCCGCCCATTAAGAACAAGGTGAGCACGGCCCAAAAGGATTTTTTGTTGTCGGAGATCACCACCAGCCCCAGGATGCCCAGCAGCAGAGGCAGCATATAGTATATGTTGTGGCCTTTGGTGTGGAGCGAGTCGGGTGGTCGCTCGGCTGTGCCCACCAGCATGCGGTCGAGGAAGGGAACCCCTGTGATGAATTGTCCGTTCTGAGGCGAACCGTAGCCCTGCCGGTCGTTGTAGCGCCCCGAGAAATTCCACATGAGGTAGCGCAGATACATGTAGGTGAGCTGGTAAGAGCCGTAGAACTGTAGGTTGCCGAGGAGGTTGGTGTCGCCCCCGTTCCAGGTGGAGTTATAGAACGCGTCGTTGGCATGGTGCCGCCACATGCGGGGATAGAGGGGGGCTTTCTCGTAGCGTTCGCGGTTGAGGTAGACCTTGAATTCCTGGGCAGTCGAAGGGTTTCCTTCGTTTATGGGGGTGCCTGCTGCGGAACGGATGGGAATGATAAGATAGGGGCTGAGCCCGATGACAAAGAAAAGCAGACACAGCGGAAGCACCCTTGTCAAGTACGTACGGACAGGCAGCTGATGGCCTTTTTTTTTCTGCTCCATGGCTTTGAAGACAAAGAGCAACAGGAGGGAAGGCGAGGTGAGTAGGGTCAGCTGATGAACGCAGTAGCCCATGCCGTACAATAACGCGATGAGCAACAACCAACGTTGCCCTTGTCGGCGGTCGGACGAACGATACCACCGCAGCATGCACCAAAGGGTCATCGCAGCAATCAGCATGGCTGTGCTGTACACCTCGCTCTCCACGGCTGAGAACCAAGCGGTGTCGCAGAATAGATAGCAAAGGGAGCCTATGAGTGCTGCCACCCTTGTGCGTGTGACGACCCGAGCCGACGGCTGCTGTGGAAAGAGAAGCAAGAGGGTCCAATAGAGGAACATCACGGTCAACCCAGCCGTGATGGCCGAGAGGGCGTTGCACCACGGGGCCACAGCCATCATGTTGCCGCCCGCAAAAAGCGAGAAAAGATGAGCGAGAAGTTGGTAGAGAGGGGCTCCAGGGGGATGCCCTACCTGCAAAAGGGACGAGACGGCAATAAACTCGCCAGCATCCCAAAAACTGACAGTCGGTTCCAGACAAAGGAGGTAGACCCCCGTGGCACACAACGCCAGCAGCCACCCAACGAGGAGGTCGAGCCGGCTTACCAGTTGACTACCGATTTGTTGAAAATGTCCTCGCATAGTTCGGTTACAATCTCACTAACAAGCCCTGCCTCCACAGCCGAGAGGTCGAGCGAGGCGTTATAGTCCTTAAAGCGGGTGAAAGACTGCTCGAAGTCGGCCTTAGGGTCGAAACGGTTGGTGAATTTGACTCGTATGGTGACGGTCAGACGGTTGGTGGCCACATTGTCTGAACTGCTGATTGAGGAGGCCCGTGTGCTGTAGTCGGTGATTTCTCCGCTGAGCTGCAGGTCGCCTTCGTCTTGCGTTACATTGAGGCTGGTTTGTGAGGAGAACATCTGCTGCAAACCATCATAAATTTTCTGACTCAGCTGTGGGTTGACCGTCGAGGCATAGTTGGGAAACTGGCTGATAGAAATAGTCTTGGCCTCTACGGGAATAGAAGCACCCGTAAAGGAATAGCCTCCCGTGCAGCCACCCATGACCAGGGTGGCGAGGAGCGTGAGAAGGAAAGCCAATTTTTTCCGCATCGTTTTGTTCTGGTCAGACGTTGTTGGCATCGTGGTCGATGTGCTCTTCGTCTTGCAGCTGCCAAAGCATATAGGACGACTGTTGCTCCATGTAGTCGAGGATGGCAATTTTTTGGGACAGGTCGTTGATTTTCGAAATCTCTGCAACCACTTCGTCAATTTTAATTTTAATGTTGTTATCCATGTAGTTAGCAATTAGTATCATGTAAATAACTTCGTTTATTTTGGCTGCAAATTTACACATAAATTTTGATTTGAACTATCACGCTTCAAAAATATTTGCCACTCCGTCAGTATCAGACTTTTCCCCTCCTCCTGAGGGGTGGTGGCTGGGCATTGATTGTAAAAAATCTATGAATGCAAAAAAAGTTGTGACATCTTTTTCCATTTGCAATTGTTTGTTTTTTTTATGTATCTTTGCATTTTGATATGAACCGTTTGCAATATTGGATAAAAGCTCAGACGCAGTATAGTGTGCACTCGCCCTTTGTGTTCGACATGTATCGCAAAGTGCTTTTTGCTCAATTGCCTAAGGAGTTGTTGCAACAGGTATTGCGGGAGCATGCCACGGGGTGCCGACAGTATCACGAGCTGGTGTATAAACTCACCGACCACTACCATCTGCAGCAGCTCTGCTACGACGAGGATGAGGCTGTGCTGCAGGGCGACCCCCAAACGTTTGGCACCGTGAAAGTAGTTTGCCTGCCCCATGGCAGCCGGCTGCGCGAATTGCGGTGGAATGCCCAATGTGGCAACAGCAAATACAATGTCAGCATCGACCTCTTCGACGTAGGTCTGCTCATGAGCCATCCCAAGTTGCACAAACAACATTTCTTGCTCAAATAATAAAGCTGATTTTCTTTAACAAACACAACGACATGAAAAATAAATCCTTGGTTGTATTATGCTTGATGGCACTATGCCTCCCATTGGTCTCTTGCCACAGCCGCAACGATGAGGCCCCCAAGCCTACCGCCTATCTGCGCATCGACCTGCCCGCCCATGCCTACACCCTCTGCGACACCGCCGCCCTGCCCTTCACCTTCGAGCGTGGCGCCCTCTCGCGGCTTCAATGGAAAGACAATCCCGACCGCTCGCAGGACAAATGGTTCACGCTCGAGTACCCCCAATACAAAGGTTATGTCTTCCTCTCCTACAAGCGGTTGCACGGTCCCGCTGAGTTGAAAGCCCAGGTGGATACTTCCTATCGTTTTGTGGAGGATAACTTCCACTTCTCTTCGGGCGTGGATGAGAACCGCTTCATGGACCAAAAACATCGTCTCTACGGCACCACCTACCACCTCAAAGGACAGAATGTTGCCAGCACCTATCAGTTCTGGATTACCGACAGCAACCACCATTTCCTCCGTGGCGCACTCTATATCGATGTCACTCCCAACAACGACTCCCTGGCCCCCGTGTTGGAGTATCTGCAGGCCGATATGAACCACCTAATGGAATCGGTTAGATGGAGATAAGAAAGCTTATAGCTTCTGTGGCCTTCGCCCTTCTTGTCGTAGGTGTGCATGCACAGTCTTTCACCGAGCAGGAGGTCGCCATCCAAATAGTGTCACACCAGGCAGACGAGCCTTCCTCGGCGGGCGACACCATGCGTTTGGCTGGCACACTCACCCTGCCTATAGGGGTGGAAGGCAAGGTGCCTGCCGTCATCCTCATTACCGGCTCCGGTGCGCAGAACCGCGATGAGGAACTTCTGGGGCACAAGCCTTTCAAGGTGATTGCCGAGAACCTTTCTTCCCACGGCTATGCTGTGCTTCGTTGCGACGACCGGGGCGTGGGTGGTTCCACGGGCGATGTGGTTCATGCCACCACGTTCGACTTTGCCAACGATGTGGCCTTCCAAGTAAGGTATTTGCAGAATAAAAAAGAATTCAACATCGACCCCAATCGGATCTTTCTTTTCGGACATAGCGAAGGAGCCACCGTCGCGGCCATTGTGGCTGCCAAACAACCATGCTCTCCCCACCCTGTGGCTGGCGTGGCCATGTTGGGCGGCTCAGCCCTCGACGGCCGAGAGCTACTCCTGCAACAAAACGAGGCCATATTCCGCCTGCGGGGTGTGGCCGACAGCCTTATCGAAAGGAGGTTGGCCTGTATGCGCGAGCTTTTTAACGTCTGCGACACCCTCTTCCTCGGCAAGGATGCCGACACGGTGAAGCGGCTCAACCAAGCCTTCCGCCCCCTCTTCAAGCGTCACAGCCAGGGGCTGACCAAGGAGCAAAAACAACAAATCGGACTCACCAGTGTCGAGTGCTACGGCTGGGCATTGACCATGGCAACACCATGGTCGCTCACATTCCTCACCTTGAACCCGTCCGACTATATTGCCCAGCTGCGCTGTCCGCTCCTGGCCATGGTGGGTGACAAGGACGCGCAGGTCCCGCCCGTCAACCTGCAGCTGATCGAGCAGGTCTGTCTGAGGCATCATGTCCCCTGCACCATTCATCTGATGAAAGACGTCAACCATTTGGGACAGAAATGCGAAACGGGTGCCGTAGAGGAGTACGCCACCCTCGGCCAGGCCCCCTGCGATGAGGTGTTGGACGTGTTGCTGCAATGGCTTTCCGTTCTTAACCAAAAATAAATTTGGCCACTTCAATTATTTTACATATCTTTGCAAAATTAAAAAATAGTTAATAAATAAATAAGATATTGTCTATGTCTAAGTTACTTTTACTGGGCGACGAAGCAATCGCTCAAGCATTTATTGACGCAGGTGGCAGTGCCATCAACAGCTATCCCGGCACCCCCTCCACCCAAATCACCGAATACGTCATCAAATCCAAAGAGGCTGCCCAGAAAGGCATCCGCGCCAACTGGTGCGCCAACGAAAAGACCGCCCTCGAGGCCTCTATTGGCGTGGCCTACGCCGGCAAACGTGCCATGACCTGCATGAAACATGTGGGTTTGAATGTCTGTGGCGACCCCTTCATGAATGCCTCCATCATCGGCACCAAGGGTGTCATCATCGTCGTGGCCGACGACCCCAGCATGTTCTCCTCGCAGGACGAGCAGGACAGCCGCTTCTACGGCCACTGGGCCATGATCCCCATGCTCGAGCCCAGCAACCAGCAGGAGGCCTACGACATGGTCTTCTTCGGCTATGAGTTGAGCGAGAAGATGGGCACCCCCATCCTCATGCGCATCCCCACCCGTCTGGCCCACAGCCGCGCCGGTGTCGAACGCCGCGAGCCGCTCCCCCAGAACCCCATCTCCTACCCCACCGACCCCAAGACCTTCGTGCTGCTGCCCGCCAACGCCAAGGTGCTCTATCGCGACCTCATCGACAAACAGCCCAAGTTCGAGGAGTCGTCCGAGAATAGCGGTTTCAACCAGTACATCCCCGGCACCGACAAGAGCCGCGGCATTGTCACCACCGGCATCGCCTACAACTACCTGCTCGAGAACTTCCCCGGCGGCAAATGCCCCTATCCCGTGGTGAAGATTACCCAGTATCCGCTCCCCACCGCTATGCTCGGCAAGCTGTATGACGAGTGCGACGAGATTCTGGTGCTCGAAGACGGCCAGCCCTTCGTCGAGGAGCAGATCAAAGGCTGCCTGGGCAAAGGCAAACCCGTGCACGGCCGTTTGGACGAGGTCATCCGTCGCGACGGCGAGCTGAACGCCGAGAAGGTTGCCAAGGCCCTCGGCATGGCTGTTGCCAACGGTCCCGCAGTGCCCGATGTGGTCACCAACCGTCCTCCCGCCCTCTGCGTCGGCTGCCCCCACATCGACAGCTACACCGCCCTGGTCGACGTGATGAAGAAATACGAGCACGGCCGCGTCTTTGGCGACATCGGCTGCTACACCCTCGGCTTCAACATGGGTGCCCTCAACACCACCGTCTGCATGGGTGCCTCCATCACCATGGCAAAGGGTGCTGCCGAAATGGGCATCTTCCCCTCCGTGGCAGTTATCGGCGACGGTACCTTTGGCCACAGCGGCATGACCGGTCTGCTCGACTGCGTCAACGAGAAAGCCAACGTCATCGTCATGATTCTCGACAACGACATCACCGCTATGACCGGTGGTCAGCCCTCCAGCGCCAACATGAAGCTCTTCAACATCTGCAAGGGCCTCGGTGTCGACCCCGACCACATCCGCCATATCGTCCCCCTGCCCAAGAACCACGACGAGTTCGTCAAGATTCTCGAAGAGGAGATTGCCTACGACGGTGTCAGCGTCATCATCCCGCAGCGTGTCTGCATCGTTGAGAACAAAAAGCGCATTGCCGCCAAGAAATAAATTTTTCAGAATAGTCCCGACTTGACCCTCAAGTCGGACACAAAAAAGAAACACAACAATGAAAAAAGACATCATACTTTGTGGCGTAGGCGGTGACGGTATTGTCTCCGTAGCCAAAATCATAAGCGATGCTGCCCTCAACCTGGGCATGTATGTCAAGCAGAGCGAAATCCACGGCATGTCGCAGCGCGGCGGTAGTGTGTTCAGTCACCTCCGCATCAGCAGCGACCCCATTTTTGCCGACGTGATCCCCGAAGGCAAGGCCGACATCATCCTCAGCTCCGAGCCCATGGAGGCCCTGCGCTATCTACCTTTCCTCTCCCCCGACGGCGTGGTCATCACCAACAGCGACCCCTTCATCAACATCAAGAACTATCCCGACATCGAGAAGGTGAACGCCGAGCTGGCCAAGCTCAAGAAATGCGTCAGCTTCAACGCCAACGCCATTGCCAAGGAGCTCAACGCCCGTGGCAACATGGTGCTGCTGGGTGCCGCCGCTCCCTACCTCGAGATTGAGTTCGACGAACTGGAGAAAGCCATCAAGGCCATCTTCGGCCGCAAGGGCGACGCCGTGGTCGAGACCAACATCAAGGCCATCCGCGCCGGCCGCGATGCCAAGTAATTAAAGCATTAAAAAACAAAAGGTGACCCTTATCACAACGGGTCACCTTTTTCTATGAAAGAGTAGAAGTGGATATTGGAATTGAAAATGCAAGACATTTAGAAGAGCTTAAGATGTTGGTCTATTTCAATAATGGGGAATCCCGTTTGTTTGACTTTGCCACTATTGTTGACCGCTATCCTGTCTTCGCTCCACTGAAAGTCAAGGATACGTTGAAACAATTCCACATCTCAGACACGCTTGAATGGTTCAACGGCACAATAGACATTGCGCCCGAGTATATCTTCGAACACGGAGAGCCAATAGACGATGAAAATGATATACCCGTTGCAGGAGAAGCACCTATAGATTACGAGAAATAAGTAATCATAATGTACGAATGAAAGAGGATGGCACACAATGTTATCCTCTTTCGTTTTTAGAACAACTTCATGTCCCCATTTGTTATAGGAAACTCAAAATAGTTTAACATTTAATTCCTAACAGATTGACCTTTTTTCCACTTTGGATTTTCTGTAAAAATCCAAACCTTTACTTTGAATTTTTACAGAAAATCACAAGTACGAAATGGTGTATCTGGGATTTTATGTGCCTACTCATTCTCCCAACCAGGAAGTATTGAGTTTAAAAATCTTATTGCTCCTATGTCACCTTGTTTGGCTGCTCGTTTTGCCCATTTCACTGCTTCAGTTTGGGATTCTTCTACACCTGCTCCTAAATAATAACATAACCCTAATTTGGTTTGTGCGATGGTATAACCTTGTACAGCGGCTTTGCGGAACCATTTTACAGCTTCAGTAGCGGATTTAGGCCTCCCTTCACCTTTGAAATAGCACTCGCCAAGGTTGAACTGTGCATACGCATCTCCTTGTTCGGCGGCCTTGTGGTACCATTTTGCAGCTTCGTTATAGGACTGAGAAACGCCTTCACCTTTGTAATAGCACACGCCAAGGTTATATTGAGCTTGAGCATAGCCTTGTTCAGCAGCTTTGCGGAACCATTTTACGGCTTCGATATAGGACTGAGCAACACCCTCACCTTCGTAATAGTACACGCCAAGGTTGTATTGTGCTTGAGCATGACCTTGTTCGGCAGCCATGCGGAACCATTTTGCAGCTTCGGCATAGGACTGACGAACCCCTTCACTATTGTCATAGCACACTCCAAGGCTATATTGTGCTTGGGCAAGACCTTGTTCAGCGGCTTTGCGGTACCATTTAGCTGCTTCGGTATAGGACTGAGTGACACCTTGCCCATTATCATAGAACAAACCAAGGTTTAATTGTGCATATGCATCTCCTTGTTCAGCGGCCATGCGGTACCATTTTGCAGCTTCGTTATAGGACTGAAAGACACCATCACCTTTAGCATAACACACGCCAAGGTTGCATTGTGCTTTAGCGTCTCCTTGTTCGGCGGCCTTGCGGTACCATTTTACAGCTTCGTTGTAGGACTGAGCGACGCCATCACCTTTAGCATAGCACGCGCCAAGGTTGCATTGTGCCTTAGTATAACCTTGTTCAGCGGCTTTGCGGAACCATTTTGCAGCTTCGGTATAAGACTGAGTAACCCCTCGGCCGTTTCTATAGCACCGACCAAGCTTGTATTGTGCTTCTGCAACTCCTTGTTTGGCGGCTTTGTGCCAACTTAGGGCAGCTTGGGTGTAGTTCTCTTGTTCCCAATAAGAGTTCCCTTGTTTAAGAAGTTCTTCGGCACTTTGACTGTGAAGGGTGGTGCCAAGCAGGACAAACAGTAAGGTGATTAGAACGCGTATACTTTTGTGCATGATAGTTGGTTTTTAATTTCTGTCTACTTTTTGTTGCAGTTTTCGGCATGGCTGCGCTTTTTCCAGCACCGAGAGGTAGCCTTTCTATAAAAAAGAAGCGTGGTGCTGTATACCACGTCTTTGACTGAGGGTCCTGAGAAAAAACCTTGCTACATAGATGTTGTAAACAGTCCACGCTATATGCGCGAACCATCATACCCATCTTGTGTAGCGATTGAAAATTTCTCAGGTTTTCAGTCACAAGAAGAAGTATAACGCTTCTATTCTTTGGGCTCGGTAACTCGTCCGAAACCATTTGCAAAAGTACGAATAATTTTTCATACGGCATCTTCTTTTTCTTCGAATGATAAAAAAAGTGTACTTTTGCATGATGATTGACTAATACAACATGCTATCAATTAAAACAATTCTACACAAGTTAGGGATACTATTTCTACTATTGGTAAGCAATGCTCTCCCCGCTCAGAACTGGCCGGAGAGACAGGGGTTTGTGCAGTATTCTCAAGATCCGAAACCCATTTCCATCCAAGGGCAGATAGTCGTGCCCGTCGATGCCGATTCTATCGAGCTCCTTACAGCGCGTCTGCTGCACCGTTACTTTAGGAACTATGTCATCATCCCTGAGCCTGCCCATTCCGACTCGCTCTATTCTTTCTTCAATCCCAATGATGGCAACCTGCTGCCTTCTATCTTTGTAGGCAAGACCCATTTGGCCAACTGGTGCCTCACCCGCAAGGACGAAATACGCGACGATGGTTTCCTCCTCAAGAGCGACGGACGGCTGGCAGTCGTATACGGCCTGCAGGATAAGGCTGTCTACTACGGAGCCTGCCGCCTATTGGAGCTTAAAGGCTACCGCATGACGCACCACCAGATACCCGACGTTGCCCCCAGCATCCAGCCTGGTCTCCCAATAGTGGACGAGGTGAACAACCCCAGCTTTGCCTACCGCGAGATATGGTACTACACTCCCCACCACAGTCAAGACTATGCCGACTGGCACGCTCTGCATCATCGCATCCGTGTCGGTGACACAGGCCAATACATCTGGGACAGCCGCTTCTCCGGTCCTCTCCGTTGGGCGGAAAACATGTATGTCCATACGTTCCAAAAACTTATCCCACCGCAGCAATATTTCGACCGCCACCCCGAGTGGTTTACCGAAACGGGAGGCAAACGGGTGCGCGATGGGCAGCTCTGCCTTTCCAACCCCGAGGTGCTCGACAACCTCTGCGTCAACCTTGCCAAGATGATGGCCGAGCAGCCAGACGCCCAAATCTGGTCAGTCTCCAACAACGACAACTACAACGTCTGCCAATGCCCCCATTGTCGCCACATGGACTCCCTCTATGGCGGCCCTTCCGGCACACTTATCCATTTCATCAACCAAGTGGCACGGCGGTTCCCCGACAAAACCATCTCCACCCTTGCCTACCAGTTCACCCGCAGGGCACCCCAGCCAGTGAACGGACATACCGAGAAGCCCGATAGCAACGTGAACATTATGTTCTGCTCCATTGAGTGCGGCCGTCAGGAAGCCATCGCCACAGCCACAGCCGAGGCATCCTTCCGCAAGGATATGGAGGAATGGGCAGCCCTAACCAATAATATTTACGTGTGGGACTATGTGGTGCAGTTCCGCAACATGTGGGATCCCTTTCCTAACCTACATGTCTTGCAGCCCAACCTCAAATACTTCCACGACCACGGGATTCGCCTCATGTTTGAGCAGGGCACCGGTGCCAACAATGTGACCTCGTGGATGGAACTGCGCGAATACCTCCTTGCCAAACTGCTTTGGAACGTCGATGCTGACCCTGACTCGCTGCTCCACGATTTCTGCATCCATCATTATGGTTTCGCAGCCCAACCCGTCGAAGAGCTCTATCACGAGATGCACCGCTCCCTCATCGCATCAGGTCAGCGGCTGGACATCTATGGCTATCCCGTCGACGCCGCCATAGGTTATCTTGCCCCCAAACAGATTACCAAGTACCAAGCACTCATCGCCTCAGCCTATGACAGCTTGATCCGCTATACTCCCACCAACAACATTTACCACTTCCCATACGGCATTTTCACCGACCAGGTGGTGCGTGACCGCATCCGTTTCCTTGAACTCTCTATCGACTATGCCGTCCTTGAGCTCACCATGGCGGGTTACTTGCCCTTGGATAGCACCTTTGTGTCTCGTGCCGACCGCTTTGTTGCCGATGGAAAACGGCTTGGCCTCAACATCCTGCATGAAATGGGATACACGTTGCAGGAATACCGTGCCGACATCGACAACTACCTTGCCAAAACCTCCCAGCCCAATTTGGCACTTCACCAACCCGCAACCCTTCTCCACCAGCCCGACAGCCAATACTATGCAGGAGGTGCACAGGGACTCACCGACGGCAAGGCAGGCATACTCGACTACCGCCATTCGTGGTTAGGATTCTATGGCGACACCCTCAATGCCGTCATTGACCTCGGCCAAAGTAAGCGTGTCCATCAAATCCAACTTGACTTCTTCTATTTCCCGCTCTCGTGGATTTTCTTCCCGCAGACCATCCATTTTTATGTCTCTAAGGATGGAGAACGCTGGCAATCCGTCGGCACACTCCATCCCGACGACCCCGCACGCCTTGCAGTGCCTGAGATAAAGACTTTCACAGTCCCCTTTGAATGTCACCGGCACCTCGCCAAACGTCGCGTCCGCTATGTGCGGGTGCAGGCCATTCCACCCGTCACAATCCCCGCCTGGCATCGCGCCACGGGCAATCCCGCTTGGATTTTCACCGACGAGATTATTGTAAGGTAGCAGCCTTACTCTGGTTGGCACAGGGGGCTGCATTCTTTGTTGTCAGAAGAAGCAGTTTTTTTATTTGAGCATTCTCAATCGGTTAAACCCAAATCGGTCATTAGGGTTTATGCCAGATTAGTATTTGTTTTGAGCAGATTGGCCGTATCGCTGGCGAACGTTGCGTAAAGTGAGAGCAGAGAAAGCAAGCTTTCTCTGCCGAGCCATAGCAGCGTCAACGAAGTTAAGGCGTAGCGGGCTACGGCGAGACAGGGATGTGAACAAGAAGCCGAACGTTACCCAGGGCGAGAGCAGAGGAAGCTTGCTTGCTATGCCGAGCCCAAGTAACGTCATGGAACATAAAGAAATGCTGATATGGCATAAAGAGACCCTAATAAGCGAGAAAGAATATACACGTCGGTCTAATGACCGATTTGGGTTAAATCTTCAGGGGTCGAGGGCTGTTACGGAGGCTGATTTGGTCATTTGGGAACTGGTTTTGACGGTTTGGGGATGAGGCATGCCCTCGTTGCTGAATAATGTGTGTACTTTTGCATCCGCAAAAACTGAAGAAAATGAGACGTACATTCATTATCACAATCCTATTGCTTTGGTCGCTTACGGCGACGGCACAGCAGCTCACCCTGCAGCAGTGCCACTACCTTGCCACGCAGTGCAACCCCACGCTCAAGGCGGCGCAGGAACGCATTGATGCCGCCGATGCCCTGCTGGACATGGCGTTCTGCCAATTTCTGCCCAAAGTGGATGCCCTCGGCACCTATGTGTGGAATGAGAAAAGTATTCACCTGCTCAGCGACCAGCAAGCGAATGACATCAACCACATAGGCACCACCGTCGAGAACGACATTGAGAACAGCCTTGATGACTTCTTGGCTTCGCTGGGTGTCACCAGCCCCACTTTGGCACAGCATGTTGTGGAAAGTCTAGGAGGCATGCGTCTGGAAGAAAATCTGAACAATATGGGGCGGAAGGTGACCGACGCCATGAATATTGACATGCACAACATACTGGCAGGGAGTGTCACCGTGGCGCAGCCGCTCTACCTTGGAGGCCGACTGTCGGCTCTCTACCGTTCGGCTCAGTATAGTTGCGACATGCAGCAGGCGTTGGGCAACAAGGTATACGACGGACTGCTGATTGCCGTTGACGCTGCCTACTGGCAGTATATTTCGCTCCTACACAAGCAGCAACTGGCACAGCAGTACTACGACTTGTTGCAGAACCTCGACAGCAATGTGGTGGCGATGGTGGATGCCGATGTTGCCACCCGTGGCGATGTGACCAAGGTGCGTGTGAAACTGAACGAAGCACGCATGAACCTGACCAAGGCGGACTGCGGGCTGGAGTTGGCGCGGTTGGCACTGTGCCAGATATGCGGACTGGACCCTAACGGCGACTATGTGTTTGTTGAGGACAGCACGATAGTGACCTACAGTCCGCTAGCGCATATAGACATGGAAAAGATCTGTGCCGCCCGCGATGATTACCGCGCGCTTTGCGATGCGAAAGGAATTGCCGACCAAGGCGTGCGCCTGGCTCGTGCGGGGTTGTTGCCCAACGTGGTGGCAACAGGCTCGTACGTGGTGAGCAACCCCAACCTGTATAACGGTTATCAAAACAACTTTGGCGGAATGTTCACGGCGGGTGTGGCGGTGAACATTCCGCTGGGCCATCCAGGCGATATCTATGCCCTCAAAGCTGCCAAGCACAAGCGTGCCGAAGCGGCCTACCAGGTAGAGGAGTCGAAAAACCTCATCAGGCTGGAGGTGAACCGCCTGAACCATCAGTTGAAGGTGGCAAACCTAAAACTGCAGCAGGCCGAGAGCGACCTGGACAATGCAGAAGAAAACTTGCGGCTGGCAGACGAGTCGTTCAAAGCCGGGGTGGTGAGCAGCACCGACCTGATGGCAGCGCAAACTGCCTGGATGAAGGCAAAGACCGAAGTGCTGGATGCCGAGATAGAGTTGCGGCTGGACCACCTCTATTTGATGCAGGCAACGGGCGAATCGACGTTGACAGTCAATGGATAATGTATAACTCTTACTATTTTAGATATGAATAAGGAACAAAAAAATCTATGGCTGGGTATTGGAGTGGTCATAGCAGTGGTGGCGGTGGTGGCAATAATAGGCATCTTTGCCCTCCAGCCTGAGCCCGAAATGATTACTGGCGAGGTGTGCGCCGACGAATATCGTGTTGCGAACAAGGTGCCCGGACGTTTGAGCACCCTCTTTGTGGAAGAGGGTCAACAAGTGCGCGCTGGCGATACGCTGGCTTATATCAGCAGTCCTGAGGTGGATGCCAAGATGCAGCAGGCGAGAGCCGCACGCGCCGCCGCCACCGCACAGAGCAGCAAGGCACAGAACGGTGCCCGAGAACAACAGGTGGCATCGGCCTACGAGATGTGGCAGAAGGCTGAGGTGGGCGTTGATATTGCCAAGAAGTCGTACGACCGTGTGCAGCAACTGTATGACAAGAAGGTGGTGTCGGCACAGAAACGTGATGAGGCTGAGGCACAGTACAAGGCTGCTGTGGCAACCTCGAATGCCGCCAAATTGCAGTATGAGATGGCCCGCGAGGGGGCGCAGAACGAGGACAAGGAAGCCGCCAATGCATTGGTGCAACAAGCACAGGGTGCCGTGTGGGAGGTGGAGGCGTATGTGCAAGACCGCTATCTGTTGGCACCTTGCGACGGAGAGGTGGCTGAGATTTACGCCAAGCGCAGTGACTTGATTGGCACGGGCTCGCCCGTGATGTCGATCCTGGACATGAGCCATGTGTGGATTTCGGTGAGTGTGCGCGAGGATATGATGGGCGACTTGCGTGTGGGTGCGTTGGCCGAGATAAGAATTCCGGCCTTGGGCGAACAAACTTACACTGCCCGTGTGACCTATGTCAGGGCAATGGCATCGTATGCGGTGTGGCGTGCCACCAAAATCAATGGGCAGTACGATGTGAAGAGTTTCGACGTGAAGCTGGTGCCGCAGGAGCCTATTGAAGGTCTGCGCCCCGGCATGACGGCAATTGTTGTGAAATAGGTGAATTGGATGATGCGTTGTATGGTTGGTCAGGCTAAACACGTTGAGAATGATGAAAGCCTTTTATAGTTCGCTAAGGCGTGAGTTGCACCGTATACGCTACGAGGGTCAGAGCCGTTATTTGATTCTGACCACGTTGGGCGTGGTGTTCTGCTACGTTTTTTTCCTCACGCTGATGGAGGAGGGGCAGCCACAGCGGTTGCCCATTGCCATAGTGGATGAGGATGGCAGCTACCTTTCGCGACGGCTCTGCCATGAGATTAATGCTACGCAGGGTGTGAGGGTGGTGGCGGTGTATGGCAGCCACGCCGAAGCCCGCCGAGCCATGCAGCGGCAGGAGATATATGCTTTTCTGGAAATTCCCGAAGGCACTTACGACGAGTTGCTGTCGTTCACCCGCCCACATATTGTGCTGTATAGCAACAATGCCTACCTGCTGAGCGGAGCGCTGAGCTACCGCTCGTTGGCAACGATAAGCAAGCTGGCATCGGGCGCTGTGGAACGCGAGGTGCTGCGCAAGAAGGGGTATGGCGAGAGGCAGATAATGGGACTGATTCAGCCCATTGAATTGGACAGCCACCTCATAAGCAATCCCACGGCCAACTACCAGCCCTATGTGCTAACCACCATGCTGCCCGGCATGCTGGGCTTGATGGTGTTGCTGCTGACGGTGTATATGGTGGGAAAAGAACGCAAGAGTGGCACGCTGGCCGAATGGCTTGGCCAACAGCCCTATGCTGCCCTGCTGGGCAAAATGGCACCCTACACCCTATGGTTTGCTGTGCTGGGTGTAGTGGGGAACATGGTGCTGTTTGGCTGGTGCCATTTTGAGCTGCATGGCAGCTTTGGATGGGTGGTGCTGTTCACCTTGCTGCTGGTGCTGGCCATGCAGGCGACGGGTGTATTTCTTGCGGGGATGATTGCCGAGCCGCATTTGGCCACCTGCTTTGCCGCCATCTATGGCACTTTGGCATTCACCATGGCGGGTTTTTCCTATCCTGTCAGCAGTATGCCGCCCGCGCTGCAGGCGTTGAGCCAACTGTTTCCACTGCGCCATTATTATAAGGCAGTGTCGGGGGTGTCGCTGTTTGGTTGTGGAATGGATATTTGCTGGGTGCAGGTGTGCGGGTTGTTGCTGTTTTGGATAGCGGGTGTGATAGGGCTATGGCGTTTGGTGAGTGATGTTAGAATAAAAAAATGATGAGGTATGAAACTGTTGAAGGATTTATGGGATATTTTTGTCATTGAGGTGAGGCGTGTGCTACACGACAAGGGGGTGGTGCTGATTTTTTTTATAGCCACGCTGATCTATCCGTTGATATTTGGAGCGATATATAAGAACGAGATGGTGCGCAATGTGCCAGTGGCGGTGGTGGATGAGTCGCGCAGCGAGGCTAGCCGACGCTTTATACACAAATTGGATGCCACTCCTGAGATGAATGTGATGTACCATTGTACGACGATGGCGGAGGCGCGCCGCCTGATGCAGCAGAGGCGCATCAACGGCATAGTGCTTTTCCCGCACGACTACGGCTACCGGCTGGCGAGCAAGGAGACCGCCCGTGTGTGCCTTTTCTGCGATATGAGCAGCTTTTTGTATTACCGCAGCGTACTGTCGGGTGCCAGCGCGGTGCTGGTGGACGAGATGGAGCAGGTGCAGTTGGAGCGTTATGCGTTGGCAGGCATTACGGGCGAGGGGGCCGACGATTTGGTGCAGCCAATCCCATACGACGATGTGAAGCTTTATTCACCGGCAGGTGGATTCACCAGCTTTCTGGTGCCCGCATTGCTGGTGCTGGTGATACACCAAACGCTGTTTCTGGGCATTGGCATTTTGTTTGGCACCACACGCGAGGAACGACAAACCATGCGCGTGATTCCGCCACATCTGCGCAACGAAGGACGCCCCCGCGTGGTGATGGGCCGCGCGTTGGCATATATGTGCCTGTATCTGCCCGTGGTGGCTGTTGATTTGGTGCTGATGCCACGCCTATTTGGGCTGCCGCATATTGGGAGCCTGGGCACGCTCTGCCTCTTCTTGCTACCGTTTATGTTAGCGACCACTTTCTTCTGCATGACGATATGCAGCTATGTGCGCGAACGCGACACGGGGATAGTGACCTGCATTTTCTTCAGCGTGGTGTTGCTATTCCTGTCGGGAGCCGTATGGCCAGCCTGCAATATGCCTCGTTTTTGGCGGATTTTCTCTTACCTGTTCCCCTCCACTCACGGCATACAGGGCTATATCCGCATCAACACGATGGGTGCCACGTTGCAGCAGGTGAAGTTTGAGTATCTGATGCTATGGCTTCAAACGGCGCTCTATTTCGCCACGAGCTGCCTCTGCCTACGGGCTGCAAAGAAATTAAGGATAGGATGAGTGCAATAATATAGCTGCTGCAACGTTATGGATAGCATGTCGCTCACACCCAAACCCATCCTCTCGGCGCTGTCGCCCTTGCACATGGCGCATCCGTTCAAACCCCGCAATGCGGCGTTGCTGGCGCTGGTGACCAGTGTCATACTCACGGGCATCGTTCATATCGACGACCTCCGTTTCAGCCAGTACACCCCCTTCTCGGCCTCGCACACGCTCTTCACCTTCATCCATCTGTTGCTGCTGACGTTGCTACTCTACGGCTACTGTTTCCGGCTGTTCAGAAGGCTGACGCACGGAGGCGCAGCCAATGCCACCGCACAGACCACAGTGTGGGCCATTGTGGGAACGCTTGTCATAGCCTTTGTGTTCAGCATCGCCTCCATGTGGGTGGGCAGGCATGTGTTTCCCTCTTTGGGCATTGATGCACGTATCGACATCAGCCTCATAAAAGATGGCTTTGTGGCGCTGAACGTCATATTGGTTACAATACTGCTATCCAACCTCACCCGCCACCAGCAGCAGGTGCTGGAAGAAGAGCGGACGCACACGGAGAGTATTCAAACCCGATACGACGCGCTGGAGAAACAGATAGACCCCCATTTCCTATTCAACTCGCTCAACACGCTCGACGGGTTGATAGGCTACGACGACAGCCGCGCCCACGACTATCTGCACCAGTTGGCTCAATCCTACCGCTACATCATGCAACAGCAGCGGCGGGTGACCTTGGCAGACGAGATGCGATTTACCGACAATTTTATCGCCATGATGCAGATACGCTACGGCAACAACCTGCGTGTGGTCAAGCACATCGAGGCGCAATACCTTTCGGCCCAAGTGGTGCCTATCAGCGTGCAGCTGTTGGTGGAGAATGCCCTGCAGCACAACGTGGTCAGCGACCGCCATCCGCTCTCCGTCACCATCAAGACCGTATGTGTCAGCGGCGAGAATGACAGCCGCAAGCTGGGCATCATGGTGTCCAATCCCTTGCAGCCGAGGAGCGATACCGACGATAACGACCATGGCAGCATCGGTCTCAGCAACCTAAGCCAGCGGTGCCAACTGGTGCTACACCGCGACATCGCCATCAGACAGACCGCCACTGCCTTTGAAGTGGAGATACCCCTAGAGAGAATGGAAAAATAAAGATTTATATCCAGCCATGACTACAGCATTAATTATAGAAGATGAAAATATGGCGGCACAGCACTTGGTGCGACAACTGCACGAGGCAGCTCCCGATATGCAGGTGACAGGCATTTTGCAGACGGTGGAGGAGTCGACGGAGTGGTTCCGCTCTGTGGAGAGTTGCTCGCCACCGTCGGACGGGGTTCAACCCGATGTGGTGTTCATGGACATCCATCTGGCCGATGGACTGGCATTCAGAATTTTCGACCAAGTGAAGGTGCCCTATCCTATCATCTTCACTACCGCTTACGATCAGTATGCCCTTCAGGCCTTTCAGGTGAACAGCATCGACTATCTGCTCAAGCCAATCAATATCGACGATTTGCACCGTGCCCTCAACAAGCTAAGTCAACGCACCGCCTCGCCTTCTGCCGACGACGATTTGCACCGGGCATTGGAGATGCTCAGCCAGCACTATCGCCAATACAAAAAATTCTTTCTTATTCCTGTGCGCGACAAGTTAGTACCACTGGCAGTGGAGCAGATTGCCTGCATCTATCTGGATAATAAAAACTCGGTGGCACTCACCGTCGACGGACACACGCACCCTCTCGACAAACCCTTAGAACAGATAGCTGCCCAACTCGACCCCCGTCATTTCTTCAAAGCGAACCGCCAATATATCGTGGCGCACCATGCCATCAAGGACATATCGGTGTGGTTGCTGGGCAAATATACCATCCGTCTGACGGTCGACACGCCCGAGCGCATTGTGCTGCCCAAGGCGAAAGTGGCAGAATTTAAGGATTGGTACTGTCAATGATGATGGTGACGGGGCCGTCGTTGATCAGCGCCACCTGCATATCGGCACCGAACACGCCCGTGGCGATAGGCTTGCCGAACGCCTGTTCCAGTCGGGCGATAAACTTCTCGTAGATAGGTATCGCCACATCGGGTTTTGCGGCACGTATATAGCTTGGACGGTTGCCTTTCTTTGTGCTGGCCATCAGGGTAAACTGGCTCACCAGCAGTATGCCGCTGCCCTCCACATCCGTGATGGGCAGGTTCATCACCCCGTCTTTATCGTCAAATATACGCAGAGCCACTATCTTTCGGCACAGCCAGTCAATGTCGTCTTCGCCATCGGCATCTTCTATGCCCAAGAGAATCATCATCCCCTTTCCAATTGAACTCTTATTTTGGCCCCCAATGGTTACTGAGGCCTCGGTGCATCGTTGTATAACTACTCTCATGATGGTTGTTTATAGTAACGATAAAAAATAAGGTGTAACGATAAGTGATAATTAAAAGGGAGTTAAAGAGGAAGTATCCATTTTAACTTCCACTTTTACTTCCATTTTTACTTCTCATTGTTATATGTTATTATTTTACTATCACTTATCCCACTATTGTCAACTTGGCGAAAGCCAGCAGCAAAGTCTTCTGCCCGATGTTCTCGAAAAAGACCACCGCTTTGCGGTCTTTGCCTTCCCCCTCGATGTTGAGCACTTTGCCTATGCCGAACTTAGCATGTTGCACTCTCATTCCCACCTGTATGGCATTAATCTCCGACGGAGCGTTCATGGCCGTGGGTCCTTTGGGTGTGGCGTTCTTCTTGGGTGTCAGCTTGCGGGGAGAGGAGCTGCCGTCCTCCTTCCGTTTAAAGCTCCGTTCGGTTTCTTGCGACCATTTCACCCCCTTGATGTCGGCAAATGCCCGTGGCAGCTCACCCACCTTAGGAAACTGTCTCTGCAACTTGGGCATTTCTAAATATTGTGGGTCAATCTCTTTCACAAAACGGCTCAGCTCCTGCGTGTCCGACCTTCCGTACTGGTAGCGTGTCATGGCAAAGGTGAGCGTCAGCTGCCGCTCGGCACGCGTCAAAGCCACATAAAACAAGCGACGCTCCTCCTCCAACTCCTCTCGGGTGAAGGTGGACAGCTGAGAGGGGAAGAGGTTCTCCTCCATCCCCACCACAAAGACAAAGGGAAACTCCAACCCCTTGGCAGCATGTATGGTCATCATGGCCACCTTGTCGGCATCCTTGTCTTCGCCCTTGTCCTCCGAGGTCAGCAACAGCACTTGCTGAAGGAATTGGTCGAGGGTCTTGGGTTGCGCCTCAGTGCCTGCGGCACCCTCTTGCGGCACCTCGTTTTCCTCGTTTTCCTCGCTCTCGGCAAATTGGGCCTCCTTGTCGCAGAACTCCTTCACACCGTTCAGCAACTCCTCGATGTTCTCAATGCGGTTGGCGTTGTCGGGGTCGTCATCCTCTTTCAGAGCGGTCATGATGCCAGAACCAAAGACAATCTTCTTGGCCAGCTCATAGGCATTCATGCTGTTCAGCATCGTTGAGAAACGCTTTATCATCATCACAAACTCCCCTATCCGTTGAGCCGTGCTGCTGTTGATGGCCAGCCCGAAACTGGGCAGGTTTTCCATCACCGTCCATATAGCCACGTCGTTGTCGGCGGCAGCAATGCGTATTTTGTCCATGCTGGTCTGACCGATACCGCGGGCTGGATAGTTGATGATACGCAGCAGCGACTCTTCGTCATAGTTGTTAATGACCAATCGCATGTAGGCCAGCACATCTTTAATCTCGCGGCGCCCGTAGAAGGAGAGTCCTTGGTAAATGCGGTAAGGAATATTGGCTCTCCGTAGGGCCTCCTCGATAGCACGCGACTGCACGTTGGTGCGGTAAAGGATGGCAAATGACTTGTAATCCAGGTCTTCGCCCAAGTGGGCCTGCTCGATAGCATCGGCCACCTGGCGGCCTTCGTCGCGTTCGTCGATGGCGCGTATCAGTTTGATGCGGTTGCCCTGGGCATTGTCTGTCCAAATCTCTTTCTTTATCTGTTCCTTATTATTGGCAATCACCGAGTTGGCAGCATTCACAATCACCTTGGTCGAGCGATAGTTTTGCTCCAGCTTGAAGAGATTGAGGTTGGGATAGTCGCGTCGGAAATTGAAAATGTTTTGTATGTTGGCACCGCGGAAAGCATAGATGCTTTGGGCATCGTCGCCCACCACGCAGATATTCTGGAAACGCGCTGCAAGTTTCTTCACAATCAGGTATTGCGAATAGTTGGTGTCTTGGTACTCGTCAACCATGATGTACTTGAAGCGGTTCTGGTATTTCAGCAGCACATCGGGGAAATCGCGCAACAGCACGTTCATGTTGAACAGAAGGTCGTCAAAGTCCATCGCCATAGCGGTGCGCAGCCTTTTGTTGTAGAGCTTGTAGATTTCGCCTATCAAAGGTCTATGGCCGTCCTTGTCGCCCTGTTGTATCTCAGGGTTGCTGGCATAGTCTTCAGGTCCCATCAGGTTGCTTTTGGCCATCGAGATACGACCCAGCACGATGCCGGGGCTGTAGGTCTTGGGGTCGAGGTTCAGGTTTTTTACAATCTGTTTGATGGCCGACTTGCTGTCGTCGTTGTCGTAGATGGTAAAAGACTGGATGTAACCCAGCCGCTGAGCCTCGGACCGCAGGATGCGGGCAAAGACCGAGTGGAACGTGCCCATCCAGATGTTGCGGGCCTCGCTGCCCACCAGCTTGATGATGCGCTCCTTCATCTCGTTGGCGGCCTTGTTAGTGAAAGTCAGCGCCAGGATGCTGAAGGGGTCCACCCCCTCCTCTATCAGATAAGCAATGCGGTGGGTCAAAGTCTTCGTCTTGCCCGATCCGGCCCCTGCAATAATCATCACGGGACCCTCGGAGCACTCTACCGCCTCGCGCTGCGAGTCGTTCAGTTGTTTCAGTATTTCTTCTTTTTGTATCATCAGTCAGCCAGTGGTGGTTTAGCGTTGATAGAAAAATTATAGAGTTGATAGAATAATTATAGAGTTGATAGAAATTATATAATTGTGAGTAGTGGTTGGTTTAGTTCTTATTTTTCATTTTTTGAAGGATTCAGTTTTCAATCCTCACTCCGTGCAGTTTGGCCAAAGCGTCGTAGAGCCTGTTGCTCTGCGACTGCCTCACGCTCACTTCCATGCGGCAGTCGAGGTTGAAGTCCTGATGGGTGGGCACCAGGTTAAAGTCCTTGATGATGCGCATCACATCGTTCATCAGTGGGTACTCAAAGTGCAGCCGGTAGGTCACGTCGATGGTGCATTCCTTGATGGTGGCGTTGGCTATGGCATCACGTGCCGCTGCCTTATAGGCGTTGGCCAGGCCCGAGGCTCCCAGCAGCACGCCCCCAAAATAACGCACCACCACGATGAGCGTGTCCGTCAGGTCGGCCGAAAGGAGCTGGCCGTGTATGGGGCGACCACCGGTGCCTGAGGGTTCCCCGTCGTCCACCATGCGGTATGCATCCTTCGTGGGCCCTAAGATATAGGCATAGCAATGGTGCCGTGCGTCATAGTACTCTTTGCGCAGAGCCTCCAAGTGTTGCTTCACCTCCTCGGTGGTGCGCACAGGGTAGGCAAAGGCCAGAAACTTGCTCCCTTTTTCCTTGTATAGCCCCTCGGATGGAGCCGCTAAAGTATGATAAGTGTCGTCGAACATAATCAAAACTAAAAAACTACTTTATACTTAGGACTTAAACCTCCCTGCCCCGCCCTAAATTATCATGCAAAAATACAAAAAGATTTTCAATAATCAGCATTGTGGGTAATAAAAACCACTTTTATCCAGTCACGTTGTTTCAACCCCAATCGGTCATTTGGCCGATTAGAAATTTTTCATTTTAAAAATAATTTGTATATTTGCACTCAAGAAACAAAAGAAAGAAATTATGGTTATATAACAAGTGTTTAATATTCAATGTGTTATTTAAACAAAAGTAATCAATAGGAAGTTTTAATCATTTTATTATTCACTACAAATCTTAAACAAAATGAAAAAAGTATTATTAGTCCTGATGGCATCCTTTTTCTCAATGGCTATGGTATCATGCTCCAAGAGCAATGAAGACCTGATTATCGGTACCTGGCAGGAAACCGAAGTAACTTACACCGAGTATAATGACGGTCAACAAATCCGGACTGAATCCATGCTCGAAGAGGGTGATATCGTCAAGATGACCTTTAAGGACGACCACACCTATTCGCTCACGTATGTCTCTGAGTACGATGAATCTGAGGATAATGGCACATGGTCTATCGATGGCGACAAGTTGACCATTGTTGATGATGACTATGCCATGGTCTACACCATCGACAAACTCAACAAAAAAGAATGCAACATCACCTATACTGAGGAGATGGACACGGCAAAAATGACCATCGTAATTAAGATGAAACGACTCTAATTCATCTGATTAATATCACATTTAGGCAACCTAATAAAGTTCATACGTGCTTTTTTAGTGGTTGTCTTTAAGAAAAGGGTACCTACAAGGCACCCTTTTCTGTTGCATTAATACATCTTACTATAAATCATACAATTGATTGGCACATTCTCGTTCGTTCAAAAGTGTAGATAGCAAGAAGAAAACGAGAAGAAAACGAGGAGATCGCGACAAAGATTTGGAACTGGATTAATCATGAATGGCTGGCGCGGGGTTGATGTCTCGCGGAAAGCGCATAAAACGCAGAATGGTTTGGGCAAGCTAAAGCTTGTTTTTTGCGGAAAACGCAGAAGGTTTCTTGTATTACGGATTGAAAATCCTTATAATATTTTGCGTCAGATTGCAAATCTGCCGCAACGGATACGAAAAAAAACAAAATTGCACACTTCGACGTGCAGATTTTTACATTTTCTGCTCAGTATAGTGTGCAGTTTTACCGAAATACGTCCTCGGCTATTCAGCGGTTTCCGTCTCCCAAAGGGTGTCGGTGAAGTAGCCGTTGCACTCTGACTCACGGCAGCAGGCACAGCGCGACTTGACGGAGCGGTCGGGGTACATGTTATGGTAGAGGGCCACCCTGTCTTTTAGTTTCATTCCACCGAGTGGGTCTCTGCCCTTGTTCAGCCTCATGCCTAGCACCATGGCGGGGTCGTGCAGGGGTGGGCGCCAGCCGTCGTAGATGCAGAAACTAGTATGGTATAGGAAGTGCATACCGGCGATGCGCTCGGTCATGGGATTGCGGTCGGGCACTTCTCCCCTATCATACGCATCGCACGAAGCACGATACGATTTCCCTGCGCCAAGAGCTAAGAGGACACAAAGCAACATCCCCACTACATACCAAAGACGAATACCTTTTGCCACAGGGTTGACAAGGTTGCGCCACACCAAGAGCAATAAGAACCATAGAGGCACAGGCATCACCACCACCCAGCCGCCGAGGAACAGACACCAATAGGTATAAACGCCCGTACTGATGCCACATAGCAGGGCATTCAACCCTCGCAAGCGAGTGCGCTCCAGCCATGTGAAGGTGATGATGTTGACAAAACTGATACCTTGCACCACAGCCGCCCATAGCACTGGGCGACAGAAGCCCGCATTGGTAACACTATTTCCCCAAATACAGAGCAACACCAACAGCAGGTTGACAATTGGCATCACCTTGTACCAAAAGGTGTCATGGTTTCGATGAAAGAAATTAGTGAGACGCCCCATAAAGCAGATATTTCCTGCAATAACGCAATTGTCGCTATTTTATTGCGGTGGGGACGAAATCCACTACTCTATAGATTCAACCTTGAAGTGCAACACTGTTGTGCAAAGATAGTAAGAATTTTTGTTTCGGGGAAGAATAATCCAAATTTTTTCTAGGGCGAAGGTTTAGTTCAGTCTGGACAAAGAGGATGAAGTCGTCTGAAAGTGAAGAGAAATCGGTGTCTTTGGGGATGTATTGCCGGATAAGCTTGTTGGTGTTCTCGATTAGCCCCTTTTCCCACGAGGAGTAAGGGTGAGTGAAATAGACCTTGGTGTGCAGCATTTTTGCAATGTACTTGTGTTCAGCGA